>ERZ1292623.4224-Hain-H51-01um-R1-4224-length-11852-cov-4_pt1 | contig 11852 bp, 12 predicted proteins | sample MGYA00564398_ERZ1292623 | MGnify/ENA primary metagenome ERZ1292623 (study PRJEB36523, sample SAMEA6512633) | groundwater metagenome | collected 2019-01-07 | study: AquaDiva: Metagenomics assemblies of 32 groundwater samples | reverse complement strand
CCACAGTGGCACCCTTGACCCAAACGTATCCGGGGTTCTGCCTATTGCCTTAGGAAAAGCAACAAGAATAGTTCAGACTTTGCTTCCTGCTGGAAAAGAATATGTGTGCTTAATGCGCCTGCATAAAGATGTTGATGAAAATAGAATCAGAAGTGTAATGGAAAAATTTATTGGAAAGATTACACAACTTCCGCCAGTAAAAAGCGCAGTCAAGAGACAACTTAGAGAAAGAGAAATTTACTATCTTAATATTATGGAAATATCTGGAAAAGATGTTCTTTTCAGAATTGGATGTCAGGCTGGAACTTACATAAGAACTGTATGCACAGGTGTTGGGAAGGAACTTGGAATTGGGGCACACATGCAGCAGCTTGTCAGAACAAAGGCAGGCCCTTTCACAGATAGGGAATGGACAACATTACAAGACCTGAAAGATGCTTATGAATTCTACAAAGAAGGAGATGAAAAAGAAATAAGAAAATGCATAAAACCATACGAAACTGCAGCTGAATTCCTCCCAAAAGTCTGGATATTTGATTCTGCTGTCAATGCAGTCTGCAACGGGGCAGAGGTTTATGTCGGCGGCGTTTCAAAGTTCACAGACGTCAAAGAAAATGAGCTGGCTGCAATAATGACTTTGAAGAATGAGCTTGTCGGGCTGGGGACAATCAAGATGGAAAGTGACGAGATTATGAGTATGAAGAAAGGTGTTACAGTCAAAACAGACGCTGTTTTTATGGAAAGGAACACCTATCCAAAATTTAAGAGCACCAATAACCAAGTTTTTAAATGCTAAGACATTATTCTTTTTTATGACAGAAAAGAAAAGGGTCAAGATTGTTGTGTCTGGGGTTGTCCAGGGTGTTTTCTTCAGGGAAAATGCCAGGCTGAAAGCAAACGAGCTTGGGGTTTTTGGCTACATCAGAAACCTTGAAGGCGGAAGAGTTGAAGGTGTTTTTGAAGGCGATGAGAGAAATGTTGACTATCTTGTCAAGTACTGCCAGAAAGGGCCGAAGCTTGCCAATGTAGAGAAAATTGAGGTTACAGAAGAAAGATACAAGAAGGAATTCAAGGATTTCAGAGTTCTGAGATGAAAGATGAAGATAGCAACCTGCCTGGAAGGAATAGAAGACATAGTTGAGAGTGAGGTAAAAGGTAAGAAGATTGCCAGGGGAAGGGTGAAATTTGATTCTGAAGTGAAAGACTTTAGAAGTGTAAATGACGTGTACGAAATCTTGGCTGAGTTTAAATTCAGAGATATTGAAGATATAGAAAGAGAAGCATCAAAATTGGAACTTAATATCAAAGGCAATGTGAAGATAGAGTGCACAAGAGACGGCGATCACAAGTTTAATTCTGTTGATGTTGAAAAAGCAATAGGAAGCGCACTTCAAAAAAGGGGAATCAAAACAAGCTACAAGAATTTTGACAGCGTGCTAATAGCTGATGTTGTTGACAACCTGTGCATTATAGGAATTCCGGTGGCAATGAAACTGAACAAGAGGAATTACAGGGTAAGAATAAACAACCAGGGGGTTCATCCATGCCTGGCTTATGCAATGCTCAGGATAGCAGGCTACAAAGAAAATTCTGTTTTGCTTGACCCTTTCTGCAAGGACGCAACAATATTGATAGAGGCTGCACTGCTTCATGCTGGAAAGATTTACGGGATTGACTTCAACAGGAACAACATACGAAACGCTGAAATAAACACCAAGATGGCAAAAGTCGAGATAAAATTAAACAATGCTGAGATGGACTGGGTTGACACCTTCTTCAAAAAAGGGGAGATTGACTTTATTGTTAGCTATCCGATATTTGAAAGCAAAAGAAGGAGGGGCAACATAGTGAAAAACGTGCTCACTGAGTTTTTTCACCAGGCAGGGCATGTTCTTAAAGGAAAAATTGTCCTTCTAAGCCCAGACAAAAAAATACTTGACTATGCTAATAATTTCAAAATAAAAGAAGAAAGAAAGATAAAAATTGGAAAATCCAATTTTTTTATCTTCGCTTTGATTCCAGGCTAGCTAGAGATAGCGACTCCTGCATTTTATTGTTCTTTCCAGTCTGTTCACCACTGGTTTCCAGTTGTTAGGGCAGTAGTCAGTAACCCATTCTTGGTTTACACATCTCTGGTAAGCACTTTCTCCCATCTCTGGTAGTGGACGCATTGTTCCCTCGGGACATAGTCTCTGTACCCTTGTGTTAAAGCCCGCACTACCAAATGCTCTTGTGTAAGTGCTCTTTGTATTTACGCAGTTACATCTGACACCATCTGTCTTAGCATATTCGTAATCTGTACCGAATTTCTCCTTGCATCGGTCTGCCTCAGTGCAATACCATTCTCCTTCCCTATCTCTTTCTAAATTGCCTGCGCCACCAACAATAACAGTCGTGTAGGCTCCAGCCTTTGACCTTACTGCGCTTCCTGTAATATCTACATTTGCATAAAAGAAAGACACTGCTAGGATAGCTATGGCGAACATAACTGCAGTTCTGTTGCTGATCATTTTTACCTCCTCCTTCATTTTTTAAATATGCTGCCAAAAAATGATTTGACGCGTTGCCAGAATGTTGACTGCTTTTCCTCAGCTATAGGAACTCCGACAACTTCCTCTTCAATAATTTCAGATATCTCAGGCTCAACAACAGGTTCTATAACCTCTATTTCCTTGGTTGTTGGAAGCTGCTCCTGCGCTATATCACACTCAGCCTCGCCCTGGAAATGGACTCTTGGATTAAAGCCGTCATCAAAGTACTCCCACGTTAATGCCAAGCCATCGTCATAAATGTTTGACACCCTTGCTCTGGCATAATATCTGCCTTCATTATAATTGATGCGGTCGCATGTGTTCATGTATACTATATAGCCGCTGTACATCTTTGGAGCAGGGTCTGTAAACAATCCGCTGATCCCCTGCCATGTGAAGGGATGATGGTCAGTTATAACATACTGCTCTCCATGGCCGTAAAATCCCTCGAATGTGCCTGTAGCCTTGTTGCATATCCTTGTCGCTTCTTCAATGAATGCATTGTCAGTAACCCATTTGCCTTTAAACTTGCATGACACAGGCATGCCACCAAAACCCCTTATGTCAAAAGTGCCTTCGCCCCTCGGCCTTTTCTGGAACTCTCCTCTTGCCATGAATGTAAATTTCTTTTTTGATTTTGAAGTAGGCAATTCTTCTCTCTTGCATTCTACTATATTGTTGTTAGTCATTGCTTTCAGAGCCCCGCCAGAGCCATATAAGTAGGCATGAGCAGCCCTCTTTCCCTCAGAGTCACCGACATTCTGACAGTAAATTGCCGGAGAGTTTGCTAATTTTGGGGATTGTGATACAGGCTCGCCGCCGCCTATATATCCTTTGGCGTAATATCCTGCCGGGGCCTCCCATAGTATAGTAGAACACGCTTCAAATGAATCATCCTTCCAGACGCATGACAAAGAATTGACGCTAATTTTTATGTTTTCATTGGCAACATTTCCTGTTATATCCCCTTCAACAATGATGTAGAGAAAGCTAAAGATTACAACAAGCAGGACGAAGATAGTGGTCTTTTTTATATCCATCTCAATACCTCTTTTTACTCAAGAAATATACCCTATAGAGGTTTAAATAGATTTTGGTTGTTTTTGGTGGTTTTTATAGCAAGTATTTTAAAGATGGTCAAATATTGATTATAAAATGGAAAAACATGGAGAACATGAGCCACAGTGGGCTGACAGAACTGCATCAAAGGTCACAAAGGAAAAGGGCCAGAAAAAGTTTTATGCCTGCGCATCAGGAATAACTCCCTCAGGAACAATCCACGTCGGGAATTTCAGGGAGATAATAACAACACAGCTAGTTGCCAAAGCACTTGAAGACAAAGGGAAGAAAGTACGATTTATATACTCGTGGGATGACTATGACGCCTTCAGAAAAGTCCCGGCAAATGTGCCGAAAAAATGGGATCAATACCTGGGGATGCCGCTAACTTCAGTGCCTGACCCATGGAACTGCCACAATAGTTATGCTGACCATTTCAAAACAGAGCTGGAAGAGAGCATAAAGGAATTTGGCTTCAAAATAGAGTACATATCCCAGACCAAACAGTACAAGTCATGCATTTATGCTGAGGAGATCAAGAAAGCCCTGGAGAACAGAAATAAGATAATAAATATTCTTGACAAGTTCAGGGAGGAGCCGCTGCCAAAAGACTGGATACCCCTGGAAGTTTACTGCGAAAAATGCAACAAGAACAACACGCAGATATTGAAGTATGATAATAAATATATAGTCCACTATGAATGCGAATGCAAGTATTCTAATGAGGTTGACTTCAGAAAAACAGGAAATGTAAAGCTGCTTTGGAGAGTAGACTGGCCGATGAGATGGCATTATGAAAAAGTTGACTTTGAGCCAGGCGGTAAGGACCATTCTGTTGCCGGTGGATCACATGACACAGCAAAAACAATTGTAAAAGAAGTATGGGATTACGACCCGCCAACCTATTTAATGTATGACTTTGTGAGAATAAAGGGCGAGGGCGGGAAAATATCCAGCTCACTAGGAAATGCCCTGACACCAAAGGAAGTTTTAGAAATATATGAGCCGAGAGTCTTAAGGTGGCTGTTTGTTGGATCAAGGCCAAACTCTGAGATGGCAATAAGCTTTGATCTTGATGTCCTGAAGATATACGAGGATTTTGACAAATGCGAAAGAATTTATTTTGATAAGGAGAAAATTGACAACCAGCAGGAGATGGAAAAACAGAAGAGGATATACGAGCTTTCTTCTCTGAAAGTTCCAAAAGAAATTCCAGACCAGCCAACTTTCAGGCATTTGACATTGCTGACCCAAATATATGAGGGGAATATTAAAAAGGCTGTCAGGGGTTTGAATGGGGATGCGATAAAGGAAAGAACTCAGTGCGCATGGAACTGGGTGAGAAAATACGCTCCTGAAGACATGAAATTCCGCGTTCATGACAAGCTGACAAAAGAAGTAAAGGAAATGATAAATGACAGACAAAAACAGGCGCTTATCCTTCTCAGGGACAGGCTGAAGAAAAAAAATTATGATAATCAGGGACTTTTCCAGGAATTTTACATCATATGCGAAGAAGAAAAGATAAAAAACACAGACTTCTTTGAGGGAGCGTATCTTGCCTTAATAGGAAAAAGAAGGGGACCCAAGCTAACACACCTGATATCAGCGATAGGCAAAAAGCGGGCTGCTGATTTGCTAAGCCAGCTCTAAACCCCTGAAAATGGCATTCCTAGGCCTATAAGGGGCTATTTTTCAGAAAAGTTTATAAAGGAGTGATTGTTGAAATGAATTGTACACGGGGGGATTCAAAAGCTCTTTCGTGTAAAAATATTAAAATAAGAATACGCGAGGTGCAAAAAATGTCAGACTTACTTGTTGTAAGAAGCAAGATAAAGGAAGTAGTCAAGAACATGAATGTCGGAGGGGACGTTGCCGAGAAGCTTAGCGAAAAAACTAAGGATCTTCTTTTGGCCGCAGCTAGAAGAGCCAAAGACAACGGCAGGGCCACAGTAAAGGCCAGAGACTTTTAAGGAAAGAGTTTTTCTCTTTCTTTTTTATTAACCAAAAATTTATAATATCCTTGTTCTTTCTGAATTCCATGAGCAAAAGCAAGGGTACGCGCGCCGAGCGGGAACTTTTTCACATGTTCTGGGACAATGATTGGTACTGTTTGAGAACTGCCGGTTCTGGATCAACTGCAATGCCTGCACCAGATTTAATTGCCGGCAAGGACGGCAGACTTTTTGTTCTTGAATGCAAGTCGGGAAGCGGAGACTACAGGTACCTGACAAAAAAAGAAGTGAAAGAACTAATTGATTTTGCAGTGGCTTTCAAAGCAGAACCATGGATAGGGGCAAGGTTTGACAGGGAAGGCTGGTTTTTTGTAAAAGCAAGAGAACTTGAAAGTTCTGGGAATAATTTTGTTGTTAATTTAAAAGCCGCAAAAGAAAAAGGGCTAAAATTTGCGGACTTAGTCGGTAATCTTACATAATTCTCCTGGATATTTACGGAAATTTTCCAGCAAAATTAATTAAAAGTCAAGTTTACTCTAGTTCTATGAAATATCTTTTTTTAATATTGATGATAATGCCTGTTGCCGAAGGGCTTTTAATAAATGAGATTATGTACGATCCTGAAGGCGATGATAATGACAGAGAGTATATTGAGATCTTACACGACAAAAACTTAAGCCTTGAGAATTTCACAGTAAAGGATGCAGCAAGCTCTGATATTCTAAAACTAGTCAGATCAGAGGAGTCAAACTTTTCTTTAATAGTCGAAGACGGATTTAATCACAGCAACATAAATGCGTCAATATATTCAGCTGGCAGCAGCATAGGAAATGGCTTGGGCAACAGCCAGGAATCTATTTTGATTATAAGTCAAAGCGGGACAATTATGGATAACGTTAGCTACAGCAGCATTACTGGCGGGATTAACGGCAAGGCTCTTTGCAGGGTTGATAGTGTTTTTGCTGAGTGCGAGCCAACACCCGGAAGAGTAAATGGAAAAGATGAAGGAAACACTACAACAAATATAACCATTAATGAAAGCGCTGGAAACCACACTCCTAGTGAAAACAATACAAATAATACAAATTACATCAATTATACTCTTGAGATTACAGAAATTATGGCCAATCCAATTGGGGATGATAGGGCTGCATATCCTGATGGCGAGTGGATTGAAGTGCTTAATTATGGTGACTTTGAAATTAATTTGGAAAACCTGAGAATTGAAGATGAAAAGAACAACAATGTCAAGATCAAACAAACAAATTTTGCAGATAATTCCATAATAAAAAGCAAATCCTATAAGGTTGTCTATCTTAACGGCTGGAGCATCTTCAACAATGACGGGGATTCAGTAGTTCTCAGCGGCGAAAATATTATTGACAGGGTTAATTACAGCTCAATTGAGCAGGGATTCACATGGAGCAAAATAGACAACATATGGAGAAGAACAAACCCAACTCCAGGAGAAGCGAATAAATACGAAGAAAATAGAGATGAACCATATGTAAAAATCAAGAAAGTGTATAAGGATGAAGCAACATTCGGTGATGTCGTCAAAATAAAGGCTGAACTTTATAAGGGAAACTCAAACAAAAACGAAGTCAGGGCTTATATTGAGAAAGTGAGCGAAGAAACCAGCCTCAATGTTTTCAGCAAATTTACTAACTTAACTTTGGTACTACCGATCCAGACAAAAACAAACTGTGATAAGAAGATTGCAAGCGGAAGGCACACAATAACTTTAGAGGGATTTGACAGGGAAGACAAAAGCGAAATAGAAATAAAAGAAAATGGCAAGTGTAGAAATGAAAAGGAAGAGAAGCAAGAGAAAATAAAAACAAAGAAAGCGAGCTCAAAAGTCAGCCTGGAGGAAAGCAAGAAGAAAAGCAGCAAGAATACATTCTATGAAAAAAAGCCATTCGAAAGCTTAATAAATCAGTCTAAGCCAGTTGTAGTTTACGAGAGTCCAAGTATAAAGGCTAAAAATTATGCGATATACATTTTTGGCTTTTTGATGATAGTACTAAATTTGTACCTGGTCATAAAGAAAGAAAATGGAGAAGATTAAAGCCAGAGCGATAATAGAAGTTCTTGGTAGCCCAGAAAGCCATGTAAATGAAGTCATGAAGGCCCTTGTTGACAAGATAAAAACAAAAAAAGAAATCACCCTAGTCAAGGAGGAGACTTTCAAGGCGAAAAAAATGGAAAAACAGCCATTGTGGAGCACTTTTACAGAAGCTGAGATTGACTTTAAAGATGTTAATGCCCTGCTCGGATTCTGCTTCGATTTCATGCCAAGCTCCATAGAAATAATAGAGCCAGAAGAACTGAAGATGAATATATCTGACCTTACAGACTTTGCAAATGACCTGACTGCAAGATTGCATCAATATGATATGATACTGAAGAATATCCATGCTGAGAATGTATTATTGAAAAGGAAAATGGAAAAGAAGGACTAATTTCTTTTCTTTGCCATATTTTCCAGGTATTCATCAAACGACTGCTTTTTTGTCTTTTTCTTGCTGAATATGTAAAGCAAGTATAATATTATTAACACCAAAATAACTAAAATTAGCGGTGTTTTGCTGGGTTTCTTTGGAGGCTCTGTGTATGTTGCATTTGGAAGGAAAGTAAACTCTTCAAATCCCGCCGGCGCCTTTTCTACTGATCTATTATCTTCGCCTGGGGTTATCAGTTCACTAGGAGTTAACTCCTCTTTTTCAAATTCCAGCTGCACTTTCATAAAATATGCATAATCTTTTGCAGTCATTTTTATTTCGCCAGAGAAAATTCCTGAATACTCTGCTCTCTGCTTATTTATCCAGATATACTGCTCGTAAATATCCTTGGGCGGAACTAGTACTGACGTTTCATTGAGCTTGACTAAATTTTTTAATTCTTCTGGCACTTCAAAGTTAACTCTCAGTGGCTCGTCAATAAGGCTAATTATTTCTATCTGGCCTTCAAGAGAGCCGGATTTTCCAAGGTTCTTTACTATTTCTTTTGGTGAAAAGTCAAAGGGCTGGGTTTGAATTATTTTTTCTTCTGGTGCAACCACAATTTTCTTGTTGAATATAGGCACATAAAAGAAGCCGCCATCAAAAGTGAAGTTAATGAAGTAATTGGGTTTCGAGTCATTGGTTATTTCAAAGCTGAAAAACCTGGACCTTCCTTCATTAATAAACTGCGGCCTGCCGTAAGGATGGGTTATACCATCAGAAGACAAAACTGTGAGGTTCATGGCTCCTTTTGAACTTTCTACCTTAATCTCCAGACTGTCCCCAACAACAAAAAAAGCTGGCTGGAATACTGCAGCCTTGCCCTTATCATCAATAGATATGTTCTTTGAGAAAGAAAACTCCTTAAGGGTATTATTTACTACATATTTTAAATTCGACAAAGATAAAATGTAGGGCCCATCCTTTATTTCTGGCAAGACAAAACTGTAGAAAAATAAATCATCCTTAATTCTGCTTATAAAAGGAGCTATTTTTATTTCTGAACCAGAAGAGTCCAGAAATTTCAAGATATTAATCTCTGGCTTATAGACTGGATTTTCGTTCAGATTAACAACCAGCTGAACTGTCTCGCCAGGATTAAATATCTCTTTGTATGTTATCAGGTCAACCTTGTCTGCATAAGCAAAAGGCGCCAAAATTAAGATTAATAAAATCAGTTTTTTTATCATTTCCCAAATAACTTCTTTGCCTCTTTTAAAGATTTCTCCAATTCATCTTCTATTTTTGATTTCATGCTAGTTTTTGGCTCTTGAAGTTGGATTCTCGCTGCTGGCTGCTCGGCTCTTGGCTGCTGGAATACAAACTGGGGCTTTTCTGACTTTCCCCCTCCGGGTTTTCCCTTCTTCATAAACCAAAAGAAGTATATAGCAAAGCCAATAAGCAGGATTAATATCAATGGGATTATCCATCTAAGCGAAGATTTTTCCTCTGCTTCACAAGTGCAGTCAACATTGCAAAGCCCCGGGCATGCTGCATCATCCGAGCTATCGCATTCCTCTTCTGGAGAGTCAACAATTTCATTTCCGCAGAAAGCCTCTCCAGTGCCTGTTTCCTTGCAATCAGATTCGCATGAAACAGCTGATTCAGAGGAGTCACAAGTCCCATCGCCGCAGAAGCAATCAAGCGCGCAGTTTGAAGCAGATTCGCCTGCATAAGCATCACAATAGCCATCTTCAATGCATTCAGCAGCTCTTCTGCAGTCTGAAGGGCAACTATATTCATCTTCTTCAACATCGCAGATATTGTCGCCGCATACAGGACCAGCAAATGAACACGGGCCGCACAATAAACCCCCGCAGTCTACACCACCTTCATCTCCATCCCTAATCCCATTAAAGCAAGAGGAAACTCCGCCAGAAAATTGTGCTTCCCCAAATGCTGCATACAAAACCAGGGCTGTGTCAAGAGCCTTTGAGTTCCATGAACCATCCGGCTTCTGCTGCTTCTTAAGCCATTCAGATGCCTTTGAAAGCTCGTCTAAGTTGCCAGCTTCTTTAAATGCAAGAACTGCGAGTGCTGTGTCATAAACATTCTGGAAGCTTCCGTCTGGTTTCTGCAAAGCCTTGAGATTATTCAGGTAAATATCTTTTTTTGTTGCAAGGTAAAGAAGGGAATTATGAAGTGAGCTGTCCTTGTTATAATTGCTTTCAAGCCAGGGCGTTACTGACAAAGATGAGCCTGCTTTTGCCAAAATCCAGTTTGCATACAAACTTGTTTCAATGTTGCAGGCCCCTTTTGAAGCCTGGCCAAAGCAGCCGTTGTTAATTGAGATTACTGCAGTGGATGTGGATGCCTCGTCCAGAAGATAATATGTGTTTCCGCTCTGGAAAACTGCAGAGATAATTGCACTTCCAAGCTCTGAGCAGTCAACATCAAATTCTATGAACGCGGTATTCGACAGCAAGCCCGGCTCAATGCATTTGTTAAGGTCAAAAAATGTATCTGGCCCTGAACTTTTGCATTCTGGGAACCTGCCCTGCTCAACTAAAATTGTTTTTTCTTTGCTTTCAGAGTTTTTTGTGTATGACAGCTTGCAAGCGCCTGTGGATGATGTTGCTATCTGAAGCCACCAGTTGCCGTTTGACAAGGCAGAGCTTACTGCTGACTTGAGCCAGGAATCTATTTCTGAAGTGTCCTCTCCAAAAGAATAGTAAAGAAGGTATGTAAATATAGTGTCTTTGACATTGCAGGAACCTGCAGGGAAGCAGCCAGCTTCATCCTGCCTTGATTTCACCCAGCTCAAAGCCTGCTCAGACTCCAAGACTGCGCCAGTCTCCTTAAGGGCCAAGGAAGCAAGAACAGATGCCTGGATGTCATTATTATAATTGCCGTTGTTGCCCTGCTTCAGAAGCCAGCTGAAGCCGAGCTGAGGGCTAAATGCTGCTATGATAAAAGGCAATGCTATCAAAAGAGCAAGCAGGATTTTTTTCATATTTACCTCTTTTTTTATTTGGTCTGTAGAAGAAGGAACTTAGTTTAAATAGCTTTCTGTCAAAGTTGGACCTAAAATTCGCAAACTTTAAAAAGCTGTTTTTGTGCATTTTTTCCTGAAAAGAGAGGAGATAGTTGAGGTAGTTAAGATGACTGAGCTGAGAAGACCATACAGAAGATTCGGCAATGGCAGAATAAGACATCAGGAAAAAGTTGGAGACAGACTGAAAAGAGAAAGTAGACTTGTTGGTGCCATGCGCCTAGAACAAACACTTGAATTAAGAGGCATTCAAGTGCATCAAGTTACTATGGTTGGTGAGCTTTTGCCCATTCAAGAGGTTGTTCCTGATTATATAGCTAAAAGATTTCTGAAAAATGCTGCTTTTTTCAAAGAGGGTGAGTTAAATCATGCTGTGCTGGCTGGCGGAGAGTATATAGCCACTTCAAACGGACAGGTCGGGGCGCGCAATATTTACTGGGGGGAAAGGGACCTTAAGAATTTAGGCACTGCTTTTGACAGATATGCCCACCTTTTGTACAATGAAATAGATCCAGACACAATGTGGGTGGCATTTATGGCGGTTGGAGAGGAGGATGCCAGGCCCTTGTGGGTTGGCCCTGAAAGCCCAATTAACGGGGAAAGAAATAAAATAATAAACAATATTAAAGAACAATTAAGGTCAAGAGAGCCTCTCTTAAAGGCTATTGAAAGAATTGTATACAAAAAGTGAAATTACTTGTTTTCTCTTCCAATTCTCACCTTTTTTAACGTGTAGTTGGCAGGATTTGAAATCAGCCTGCAGAAATTATCTGGTTTGCACACACCAATTCCCTTCATGTAAGCCTTGTTG
>ERZ1292623.4223-Hain-H51-01um-R1-4223-length-11855-cov-7_pt1 | contig 11855 bp, 14 predicted proteins | sample MGYA00564398_ERZ1292623 | MGnify/ENA primary metagenome ERZ1292623 (study PRJEB36523, sample SAMEA6512633) | groundwater metagenome | collected 2019-01-07 | study: AquaDiva: Metagenomics assemblies of 32 groundwater samples | reverse complement strand
TCTTGGATTTTTTGAAGGGTATCACCCGAACATTCTAGGGAGACACACTCACACCTCTTCATATCTTTATAGTAAGACGAATCTAATTCTAGAGAGTTGCTAAGTGTTTGTAAACCCACTTCGTATTCCTCATATTTTACTTCCTGTAAACCTTCCGGATATTTTACAAGATATTCTGCTAGGTTGTCTGGATGACATTCAAGAATAAATTGAAGAAAATTTTCAAAAATTCCAACTTTCTTTCGAGGAAAATTCTCATTAGTTATAGAGTATGTGTCCTTGCTCACTATATTCTTTGTAAAATAGAGAGAAAGTCTTTCCAGCGGTGGTTTTATAAATGTCCAGTGAACATACCCGCTCAGATCTTTTATATAAGGACTCGGCATCTTATCTACTAAATCTAGGGCGGTTTTCCCTAACTTTTGCATAATATCGTTGGAAGTACGATAAGGAGACCTAATATACATCAGATCTATTAAATTCTTAGTACACTGACAATTGTCTAATAAAGTTAGTGTTATTTTTAATTCATAATTTACAATTGTTTGCATCTTATTATCCTTTTTACTGTGTCAACCATCTTAGGTTTTGTGAGGTCCAATCTATAGTTTGATCCAAAGATTCATAAAAATCTAATGGATAAGAGTAGCCCATTGGACCTAATTTGGTATCCTTTAAAGCATATCTTAAGTCGTGTCCGGGGCGATTAGAATGAAAGTCAATTAATTCATAGAGGAGGGGTTTTTCTAGTCTATCTGCGATATATTGGGCAAGTTCTAGGTTAGACAGTTCTTTCTGCCCCACAATATGATATTTTTCTCCAATTTTACCTTTTTTACTTAAAAAATAGGATACATCTGCAACATTATAAGCATGGATATAAAAACGGGAGCCTGTTTTTTGCTTACCAGGATAAGAATGAATATAGATTTTTTCTCCATGAAGAATTTTCCAAATACAAAGTGGCAAGAATTTTTCTGGATGTTGGCGTTCGCCTACTACATTCATGCAATTAGTGATAACAATGGGTAGATTGTAAGTATGATAAAAAGACAGGGCGATTGATTCAGCAGCAGATTTACTCCCAGAATAAGGATTCTTAGGATTGTGCCTGTCCCATTCTTCAAAAAATTGATTGTCTTGAGCGTCTCCAAAAACTTCATCAGTTGAAAATATTTGTATAAATTGAATATTATCTATATTGCGTGCATAATTTAATATATTCGCAGTACCAATCATATTATCCTGTATATATCCCAATGGATCTTGTATTGATCGATCTACATGTGAGGAGGCAGCCAAATGAAATATATTAGTAATATCTCCTATTTGTTTTGATAATAAAGCGTTAATTTCAGCTTTTAAATCATGGTAAACAAACTTAAAGCGTTTTTCCCAGTCCTTATTTAGATTTAGAACTTCTCTCAGTCTATTCAAATTTCCAGAAGTATCCAATCTATCTAAACAAACAACGTCCCAGTCGGTATTCTCAAATAAATATTGAATAAGATGATGACCAATAAAGCCAGCTCCACCAGTAACTAACGCTTTAATTTGCAAGTTGCCATTCCTCTTTTAATAAGGACATAGATATACAATTTATATACCGACCTCCCCTATAGACTCTTTTTCTCAAAACCCCTTCCTCCTTAAATCCTAATCCTCTATATAAGTTTAGAGCGATTGTATTGGTTGTCAAGACATGTAACCAAACGCAATTCATATTTCTATTATTAAATAGATCTTGAAGAGCTTTTTGGTATATTAATTTAGATAAACCTCTTCCTCTCACAGAGGGAGTTAAATCTAACCCTACGGCACATGTATTATTTATCTCATCTATTTCGTCAATACGAATTAATCCCGCAAAAAACCCGTCGTTTTGAGCGCACCATCTCTCAGACGAGGGGGGTAGATTAGTTAACCATTCCTTACATTGCTCTATAGAAAACATACGCGCATCATTTAGATATAAACGAGTGGATTCGTCCCATCTCATATTACATATATCTTTTGCATCTTCTAATAAGGCAGGTCTAATGAAAATCATTTATTTTCCTTAAAAAATCATTAATAGTATCCGATATATATTTTGGATTATCTACCCACCAACCACACGGTATACATATCATACATTTTTCTAAGGCGTCCATCATAGGTAAATTTGTTATAAACTTATCAAATATGGAAAATTTATCGTTTCTAACGTGGACAACCCCAACCTCTATATTTTTCACCTTCATAAATTTAATAAAATCTGAACGACATTTCCTTTTAGGCAAAAAAATGGTAAATAGCCAAAACGAAGGAGAATCATAACTGTTGACTTGCGGTACACAACAATGCAAATGCTCTATATAATATTTAGCGTTTATTCTGTATTTACTCACTAATTGGTGGAGATACGGTAAATTACTACGTCCAATTGCCGCCGCCACATTATTCATATGAAATTTAAACCCTAACTTTGTGATATCTTGACAAGACCTAAAACTTATATTATTGTCTCGATCTAGACCAAACCACCTTTTTAATCTAGCCGTTTTATAGAATTGAGGAGGTGTGATTAAAACTCCTCCGTCTCCGGTCGTAAGAGTTTTTATTGCTTGACATGAAAAAGCACCAAAATTTCCATTAGTGCCAACATGTTTTCCATGAGATAGACTACCCCAAGCATGGGCACAATCTTCAATTATATAAAGTTCTTTTTTGTACTTTTGATAGTATATGGATTTCAAATCAGTAAATTTGCTGCAATTAACTGGGATCCCCCCCCAATGTACAACCATTAGCACCCTAGTAAATGGAGAAAATACGCGTTCTACTTTATCCAAATCAATATTTAGATTTAAATCTATATCGCACCAAACAATACGCATATTATTAGCAACAATTGGAAGATTGGTTGCGGCGCAGGTCATTGGTGTACTAATTACGTCTATTTCACCTTGTACTTCTTCTTGAATGATGTTTAGGGCTAAATGGATAGCGGATGTACAAGAGTTAACTGTAACGATATTGGGATTGCCTAAAAATCTAGCTAGTTCTTCTTCAAATAAATCCACTTCCTTACCCTGAGTGAGATGCCCGGCATCGAAAATTCGCCCCACTTGTTCAAGTGCTTCCGGGGCAATAAATGGTTTAAATAACTGGATCATAAAATATAGTTATGCCGGGGATGAAAGGCAGGATTATTGATTTGTAAAATATCATTAAAAAATGAACCCATATTGGGAGAAAAATTGTTGATTCTATGTCCCCAAAGCCTAGTGTGCATATGAAAACCAAATATTTTGTTATTCAAATAATAAATTTCTAAGTTATTGGACAGTTTTCTAATGTTTAACCATGTATTACTATTATTACAAATGTTGCATTTTTGATTTACACATACTGTCGCTGATTTATATTTAATTTTATAAAATTGTTCAACGGTAGGTAATCCTGAGTCATTGACGTGTTTACTATAGGGAGTGTCTGTTAAACCGCTATTGTCGGAATAGCAGTATGCTTGACTCCATAATCTAGGGTCCATTTCTAACACTTTAACTAAATTTTTATCTATAACTAAAAAAAATATCGCCGGATAGTTGTAGAGTGACGGTAAATTATATTGTTCTATAGACTTATGAGATGAAACATGACCATATGGCGTACCATATACCGCTATATTATTAGCATCCATCCATTTTAAAATCGGCTCTATAGGGTATCTTAAAAAGAAATCGGCGTCATACAAGATGATAAATCGAGAATTTGCGTGTTGAATAGCAGAATTCAATGCCATCGAATGGTGATTGCAAGTTAAAAACTGCCCAAGTCTGTGAGGTCTAAGGTTTTTTTCTGTAGCTTTAGCTAATTTTTGATTAATTGGAGGCAATAAATTAATTTTTACTTTATCATATTCTGTTTTAAAAGGAGAGTTTTCAGTAATATTAATATTAAAACCGCCGTTTGTTATAAGCAACTGACGTATATTTAAATCTAGTAGACTTTCAGTATTATAATTTACTGTGCAAATGGTATAATCGTACATTATATTATATTGAATTCAGTTGAAACATTATACGGATGCCCGTGTCCTAAGTTCTTATACCTAATATTTCTTCCTATTCCGTTAATTAAATAATTCCATATCATGCCGTATTCTTTATAAAACGTTTCATAAGGACGAGTTTTTGCCATTGGCTTACCGGGCTGAAAAGAATGATGAGAATTTTTCCCTTTTGTTTCCCCCTCTTTAGTTACTCCATCCATACCTATAACATGGATCTCTGACGGTTGAAAGTATGACGCAATTATCAATAATCGAATAGTAGTCCCCACTTTTAAATTTAATCGCAAACTTGCAATACAAGCTCTTCCTCTATCAAGCAAAAACTTTACTTTATTTGATTGTATATCTACGTTTTCAAAACAAAATAGTGTGTCAGAACTATCTAAATAATTAAGAAATTCTCGTGAAAACACATCTACTTCAGGGGAAAGAGGGGCAAAATCTATTGGAACCCCTTTTAGTTTGTCATACAGATAAAAATGATTACAAGAAAAAACAAAATTATATAGTGTTGGGTCCCACGTATAATCGTTAGCACTTGGACCACCGCCCACAATTAAAATTTTAGAGTCTTTATATTTGGCGTACCTACCGTTTTTTGATATAGCCAATTCTGTACTATATTCAACCTCTCCACTAAAATAGTTATAGTGTGTACTCATTTGGTTTTGAGCACACCGAATAAAATTCTCCGGCTTTCTACACTCTGACGACAAATATTGCATGATTTTCTACGCGGAACACTGATCTTTACTTAACAATTACTCATTAATATTCCTAAATGGATTTTTTCTATTTAAATTACCCCTGGCGGATTTTCTAATCAATCCCCGCTTTCCGTTACCTCTTTTATGAAAACCGGTAACATCAACAAATATAGTAGTAAATCTATGTCCTAAAATAGGAATCGGTTCATTGAATTGGCGAGTAAAATCTCTAAAATCTCCTTCTTTAATAGCGGTCAACTTACAAGATAAATCATACATAAAAGACAATTTTGTCTTATCGTATTTGTGAGTACCTTGGGAGTAATGTAATGGGGCATGATCTATAGTGACATCATCCATATATACCCATATTTTACAGGTGGGGTGAAATGTATCAAAATGACTGTCGCATTGAGGATCTTTTTCTCTAAACGCCGGCATATCTTGCACAGTTAGCATATCATATTCTGGCACAAAGTCATCACCCAATGTCATTTGGGCGATAGATCTAAATCTATCATTAATTCTCAAAGTTTTGCCAACAACATCTTTTTCTGAAAAAATGTCATCAAGAATTAAACAACCATTTTTTTGAAAATCTCTTAAAAGTTTTTCATCATATTTATGTATTCTTATGTTTTGTCTCGCCTCATTCATTCTATAGGACAATAAACACCGTAAAGGTTGCAATCCTAATTTATTAAGAGGCGATTGTAATATTAGTCTTTCTGTATTAAATATGGAGCTCTGATTTGAACGTTCAATCTCCTGAATTAAATCTTCAAATAATGTGTTGGAAATCTCTTCTATCGTTTTTTTATCATCTCTAGTTAAAAACTCATACATTTTTGTAAATCCTTATTGCTTAATAATATATCTTTATCGTTAGAGGGTCTAGACTCCAAAACCGATATAGTGGAATTTTTATTTACGACATATCGATGTGGTAGTGTATTAGTTTGTTCCCACCAATCATTAATATTAAAACCGCTGTGTTCTATTGCTTTTACGTTGTATTCATACATAATTAATATATTGTCCGCCGCCCGTATAATATTGTGTGCTCCTCGCACTATTAAATTTTCCGCGCCTTCTACATCAACCTTAATTGCAATATTTTTTGCTTGAATATGGAGAGAGTCTAAGGTAAATTGTTGTAGACTTATTGATTGAATATCTCTTGGACAATCTGTTCCTGCATAGTTTGGCACTGTCTCGTAAATAGAAGATGATCCCGTTGAACCACGATTGTCATAATACAATGTTCCCACACCGTTGATGTTAGAAATTAATTGTTGATGACACTCAATATTTAGGTATAATTTGCACGTTTGCTGTAAACACGGGAATACAACTGGTCCTGGTTCATAACAAATAACCCTATCGACTATATCGTGTAAGAATACAGCAAATTCTCCGTAATTTGCCCCAACATCTATAAAAGTTTTAATATTCAATTTTTTTGTGTATTGTTTTAATACATTAACTTTTTCTTTTTGAGTCCCCTTATCTCTTAGGAGAGCTTTGGAGCGATATTCTCCTTTTATGTAAAAAATAGGATACTTGTTGTAAACTATTGTCTGTAAATATACTCTTGGATCATCCATTTTAATACTTCAAAATATCTAATTTTAGTGAAAATTGCTTCGGCATATTCCTAAGACTACTTTAATTATATACAAAAATGTACAATCAAACAAGAAAAAATGTTAAGATTTAAACATTTGTATAATGATTATTAGGATGATAACACGTTATTTGTTTAATTAAATTACGAATGTGTCCTACTTGTCGGTCTGAGAGTGTTCTGTGTCTAGAACGGTGATGAATATGAAGTCCTACTAACTGGTTATTCCAATAATATTTTTCTAGAGGCAGTCCAATCTCATATAAATCATCTGTATGCAAAATCCACTCGGCACAAATGGAACACATGCGATCAAAACAAACCCTAAAACTTTTCCAACGATATTTATGGGCAATTTGCATAATGGGATAACCCGCATCAATTATAGTGTAGGAGCGTGGAGCAACCACTTTATTATGTTCTAGTAGATAAGTGGTGTAGGACTTTCGATAATCCATATATATAGGTTCTTGAACAATATTTAGATCAAATAATGTATAATAACACAAGGGCACATTATTGATTGCGGGTTCATGACATTGTTGGTAATCACCATGTTGATTTTTAGTACCGTAGTGAGCCCCAAGTATTGCAATTTTATTTTTGTCCATATAATTAATCATATCGTGAGGATTAATAGGGCAAAAAAAATCGGCATCAAGTATCAACATCCACCTTGTATCCACCAAGGCAAAGGCTCTCTCTAAGCCCACGGCATGTTGTAGACAACCCTCAAATCTTCCTGCGGGTTTTCCCCTATAATCTCCGACCGGGCTCCTTGCTTCCATAGATCCATCTTTAATGCCATCAATAAACGTTACCCATGGATATTCACCCTTGAATTTAAACGGCGAATTTTCCGTAACAATAAAGCGAACACCCGTATTCTTAAATAAATCTAAGTTTATTTTTAATACATTATCAGTATCAAAATTTACTGTGCAAACCGTACAATCACTCATTAATATTCCTAAAAGGATTTTTTCTAAAATTTTTGCCTTGGGCAGCCCGCCTTACAAATCCCTCTTTACCGTTGCCCCTCTTATGAAATCCCGCAACATCAGCGAACACAGTAGTAAAACGAGTACCACAGACTGGTTCCGGTTCAGGAAACCCATTATTGATATCTCTTAAATCGCCCTCATTAATATTAGTTAATTTATTGGATAAGTCAAACATGAATTGTAGTTTTTTTTCTGTCCAGAGATGCGTTCCCCCAGCATAGCAAAAAGGGGCATGATTCAGTGTTACATCATCTAAATACACCCAAACTTTTAAAACCGGATGAAAGGTATCTACATGACTCCAACACTGTAAATCATCTCCTCTAAAAGCCGGCATTTCTTGCAAGGTTAACGTATTATATACCGGAATTGTATCATCTCCAAGAGTCATCTGCACAAGATTAATATACCTATCATTTACCTTAATGGTTTGTCCATGAACATCCTTTTCGGTAAAGAGGTCATTTATAACGAGTAGACCATTTTTTCTATATTCACTCAATAAATCAACATTATATTTGTGTATGCGTACATTTTGGCGAGCCTCGTTTATCCTAAAAGCCAGTAAACATTTAAGAGGCTGTAATCCCAATTTGTTTAGGGGATTATTTAATACAATTCGCTCCGCGTTGAAAACCGCCCCATAATTTTTCTTGGTTTTCTCGATTAAATCATCCACATCATAATTAGATACTTTGGTGCATATTTCTTTATCTTCATTAGTTAAGAGTTCAAACATGTGCTGATCCTAATGCTATATGATAATCATTGTCTAGATCTAAATTGAATACCTTAATATTTGGAAAATTCTCTTTTATATATTGCCAAAATCTATTATATTCATATCTCATTAAATGTACAACTTGCTCATTATTCATTCCTCTAATTGAACCCGCTATTGTGTTTTGATTTTCCCAGTTTTTATCTCCAGAAATAAAGGCGTGTTTGTCGTTAATGATATCTCGCCGCCCGTCAAATCCAATAAAACTAATTACGGAGGGTTTTAATATACAAGCTAAGATAAACTGTCTTACCCCCGTCCCTAAGTGGGAATACCAACGAACCTGAAAACACATCTTATTTAGAGATAAATCATTGGCGGTTTTAATATTTGTGTCTAATTGTTCTTTTGATAATCTTGGGGGAGTCAAGTAATATTTGCAATGGAGTTCAAAAGCAACTGTAGGATTGTGCCGGTGTGTAAATGATAAAAATTCTTGGCTTAATATATCTGTATTACACCCAATCACTAATAGATCTACTCCAAAATTATTAATTTTCTCATTAAAATAGCACCCATTCATTGACCAAACAAAGTCATAATTGTCCTTAATGGCATTAAAGTCTAATTTATTTAGAGAAATACCTCCTCCGAGTATTAATATATGTGAGTTAGCATATTTATGCAATTCATGTATGTCTTGGTATATTATTTCTGGGACAACAACGAGATTATTGGAAAAACTATAAAAACTCTTCTTAAGTTGTGGGACAACATCACTAATAAATCGATGGTTGGAAAGCCCGTTGTTCTGTCTGACATAAGCATCTAATGGATACATTATAGTTTGGTCGTGAAATATCCCACTGGCTTTATATTTGGAGACAACCCCTCATACATAGACAACGGCATTAGGGCTTCTGCCGCCTGTGCGGGTGTTATTCTCAATTGATCGTTTAAAAAATACAAAGTCATCATTGTGCGTTCGTCTTGTTTTAAGAAGAGCCCCTTATGAAAACCGCTGGTATCTGCCAAAATCACATCTCCGGCTTCACCAGTTAAATGGCAAATATTTTCCTTCCCATAGAACTTTTCTATCTCTTGGTCTCCCCACCTAATTTTGGACTTATTATAAGGGATTTTTATCTTATGGCTTTCTCTTACATAAGTAAAGGGTCCGTGTTCAATATCCACATCATTTAGGTAAATAAAAACTTTAATGAGTTTGCCGGCTTCTGGGTCTTCATGAAACTTGAGAGTTTCGGTAATCTGGGGTCTAGAAAAATAATTGCGTTTTATATTAATATTTGATAAAAATGGTATGTGCCCATAATACTGGTTGCAAATATCTATTATCTTTTGATCGAAAACTACTGATTCTGATTCGGGGTAGTCTACTAAGACATTTTTTGTTCTTACTGGGTTGCCAGACGGAGAGCCAATTTTACCACTCTCTACGTCATTAGAGAACTTCTTATATATCTGGTTAATTAACGACTTATCAAAATGGTTGCGTACAATCATATAGCCGTCATTATGTAACGCATCAATATTATGTTTTGACGGCTTAATATCTTTATATATAGAAGTCCAGCTATTTATTGGAATATTCATTGATAAGCGATTTCCTGTAAAATCTTAACTATTTGAGCATCACATTTAGAGATTTCCCAAATAATATCTTTAGATTCTTTGGGTTTTAATCTAACCACCAGTCTAACTAAATCCATCAGTCTCCTATTGTTTTCTGCCCGAGAAATTTTCATTCTATCTACGGCTTCTTCTCCGTCAATTTCACTATATATGTTTTGTACACCAAGGGGGTCTGTTTGAACTGCCAATTTCATTAGATCCAGCCAGTTGAAGTTATTCAGCCGACGAATCTCTTGCATTCTATCAATTAATTCAGCATCGACCATAGCAGAATTTCATCCTCTCTGACATCTTGGGTAAGTTGACGCCCCAATACTTCGTAATAATTTAGGGCGGGAATTGCCCCCTCTGTACAAGGTCTTTTAGTGGTCACATTTTCCTCAATGAGGACCTCTCCCTTCTTCATATCACGAAGTGCAATTACTGAGCGGGTGCCAATTTTAAAGTTCTTTTCGCTATTCGTATATTCAGATATTTTAATGCCAACGGCAGTTTCTACAATTCGTATATCCTCAACCATTTGAGCGAGTTCGTGCGGTTCAATAGCAAAATGATGATCGGGTCCGGGTAAAGATTGATCTAAAGTAAAATGTTTTTCTATACATTCTGCCCCCATTCCTACCGCAATTGGGGGGATTAGAATATCTCTAGTATGGTCAGAAAGACCAACCTTTACATATGGTAAGTTGTCCCACTCTCTAATCTCTTCCTTTATAAGTCGTATATTACCTAAACTAATATCTTTATATGGGGTAGGATAGGCATTATTACAATGAAGAAAAGTTAAGTCTTTGCTTCCATTAGCTTCGTGTATCCAATTCCATATCATTTTAACAGAGAACCAAGTAGCCCCAATTCCAAAGGAAACGATCAAGGGTAGACCAGTCTTAGCCACCATCTTTACAAAGCGGGGATCGGTCGCCTCAAAACCCGCAATTTTTAGACGTTTCACGCCCAATTCAACCAACTCGTCTACTGCTTGTTCATCGAACGGCGTACTCATAAACTCAATCCCACGATCATCGCAATATAATTTAAGGTCCTTTTGCCAATGGCGGGGCAACTCATTCTTCCTAATAATCCCCACAATATCTTTATAGTTGGCAAAGTCTGGAGAATATTTAGAGAAGAGAGTGTCGGCAGAGAATGTCTGAAATTTTACAGCATCACACTTAGCGGCGACAGCGGCATCAATCAAGGCAGTAGCTTTGCTCCACTCGCCGTTGTGGTTGGATCCTGCTTCAGCAATTATAAAAGTCATAAAATTTCCCTAATAAGATTTTCAAGATAATTCACGGGACCAGTGAACCTCATATAGCTTTTCCCCTCTACTAATTGTTCTCCAGGTCTCAGTCCAATTATTTCATACTTAACAGAGGTTTGCAATAGAGATTCTAATACTTCAACAATATGCCTCAATTCATAAAATTCCATTCTAGGAACATAAAGTTCATCCTTATCAAAGGTGTATAATATAGCTTCTACCCCCATATCTAGAGACATTAGGGGGCGGACACAGTCTAAATCAGTAACGAGGATTGTTTCTCCTTTTCTTATCTGTTCGATCCATTTTCCCACAAAAGATGCACGAGAGATAATGGTGCCCAATCTACAAGATATAAATTGACCGGGGTAAACTCTATTTTCTTTTGCGAAAAGTTTTTCCCCCAATCTCTTAGTCATAGAGTAGACGCTCGACGGATAATCAGCCGCCATTGTGGAAAGGAATACTGTTTTTTTAACGTTTGCGGCTTTTACAGCTTCAATTAGGTGAGATGTGCCAATTAAATTCACATCAATATAATGATGGGGGTTTTTTTCTGAGTCTGGTATGTTTTTTACGCCCGCTGTATGTATCACGTAATCGGGGGCAAAATTAATACACGCGTCTATTATGCTATTTCTCACTCTTATATCATTTAATGGGTGTCCCCATATTCCCACTTCGTTGTTGGAACTCAGGACTTGAGCCAGTTTTTGCCCTATTTGTCCGTTGCCGCCAGTTATTAAGATCTTACTATTAATCGTCACCCCTAAACCCTTCGGTAGAGAACCATACGAAGAGGCAAACAATAAAAGTTACTAA
>ERZ1292623.4222-Hain-H51-01um-R1-4222-length-11856-cov-5_pt1 | contig 11856 bp, 13 predicted proteins | sample MGYA00564398_ERZ1292623 | MGnify/ENA primary metagenome ERZ1292623 (study PRJEB36523, sample SAMEA6512633) | groundwater metagenome | collected 2019-01-07 | study: AquaDiva: Metagenomics assemblies of 32 groundwater samples | reverse complement strand
GGGCCTGGGTTGCTTTAAGAGGATCTAGGGTTTCGGTGGTGAATAGGTGAATACAAGAAGGGGCGGCTCCGTGTCGCCCTTTTTGAATACCTCAATATTCTTCAAAAAAAGAGGCAGGCCTGGGTTTCAGGTCTGCCTGTAGCTTCCGTGGATCCCGTTTGTGCGGATCCGCTAGTCCATCCTCAAGTACTCCACAAGATCCATCTCGAGTGCCGCGAGGCCATAATCCATGACCGTGAGGCACCGGTAGATGATCGTCTCGAGCGATTCGGGTGTGTTGGGGTTCAAGTCGCTCGGCGGCGGATAGCTCAAGAAGTAGGAGAGCGAGAGTTGTTGGACCTCGCCGCCTTGCTCGCGGCCGGCGTATTGCCAGGGGACTTCGTCGAAGGGCAGCACGCCGGTCAAGATCTCGTAGAGCATCACGCCGATTCCCATCACGTCCGCCTTCGAGTTGCGAAGGAGTAGTGGATTGTAGTGCGGCGTCGTGGTAATCACGTTTTGCTCGTTTTCCCGCATTGCGGGGTCGATCACGACCACTCCACCTGATGGCTTGATGAGAACGTTCTCGGGTTTCAAGTCGCCGTGGTAGGGGAGATCTCCTGAAGCATTGAGACTCTGGAGTGCGCGCACGATGGTCAGGAACCAGTTGAGTCTCACTCCTTCGAGCGCGCGGAACTTCTCGCGTAGTGTCTTGCCACGCACGTAGTCCATCACGAGCACGTTGCGGCCCTCGTGCAGGAACATACCGCGTACGCCGACGATGTTCCAGTGGTGTATGTGTCTCAAGAGCTCACATTCGCCACGAATCATGCTGTTGATCTCGCTCGCGTCGAGGAAGGTGATGTGCGCACCATCTTTCTCGAAACGAATGGCTTCGGCTGGCGTCTCGTCTGGGCTGATGCCATCGGGACGGTGATCGTTGGTTACGTCGAGGAAACGCTTCATATAGCTTCCTCCGCCGGCGATGTCGCCGACTTTGAGCGCGACGAGTTCGTTCTTCGTGTCGGTTGCGAGGTAGATATGCGCGAAGGCACCTCTCCCCAAGAAACTCCGGACCCGGTAACTTCCAAGAGTTTCTCCTGTCGAGAGCTTGATCATTTGAACCCTCCTTGTGGGTTTTGGTTCTGTGGATTCGGCTGTCGATGGGCACGACCGAACCATGAATGCTGCGATAAGATTAAGTTATAAATATATAAGATGTCAAGAAAATCCACTCGTCGAGCATTATCTAGAAAAATCGCTTATTGAACTATCGGACAGCCCTAACTTTCGTTAAAAATAGAAAGTTTGACACATAGCCGTTGTTTTTCTATTCTAGATGTGTTTAATTAGGTCATTGGTTGTAGGGTTGGCGTATGACAGTCGTAAGTTATTAGTCATTAGTTTTAAGTTGTTAGTTATAACCTATGGGCGGCGTACCAGTAAAACATCATTCGAAATCGAAAGTAGGTCGGCGACGGAGCCATCTTGCCCTAAAACGGCAGGATATTTCTGTGTGTCCGAATTGCCGTGGACCAATGATTCCTCACCGCGCATGCATGCAGTGCGGGAAATACAGGGAAAGGAAAGCGTAATCCCAGGCCGTAAGCTGTTCCCTTGTACTTTGTACTTTGTACTTTGCACTTTGCACTTTAATCTATGGCCACCCGACAACTCGTTCGCTCCGTCATTCTCCAGTCCCTCTACGAATGGGACTTCTCTGGGAGAAAGACTGACCTTACCACGATCCTTGAACGGAACCTTGAGGAATTTGCGCCAGGCATCGATGAGCCGGATTTCGCGTGGCGTCTTATGAAGGGGATTATCGAGCACTTACCGGAGATCGATAAGATCATCGTAAAGGCAGCTCCCGAGTGGCCGCTCGAACAGATTGCGATTATCGACCGAAATGCACTCCGGATCGGGCTCTATGAGCTTCTCTACGCAGACAAAGAAGAAGTGCCCTCGAAGGTAGCAATCAACGAAGCAATCGAAATTGCGAAGAACTACGGGGGACCGAACTCGGGAAGGTTTATTAACGGGGTTTTGGGAACGGTCTATAAAGAGTTAGGATTTGAAGAGAAAGATAAAGCGGAACGACGTACGAAGGGGGATAGGCCAGAGAAGAAAGAAAAAGAAAAGGTCGTACCACCGAAGGTGAACACAGAGAAAGACGAAGAAGATTTTTGAAAGGCGGAACGTGAGCATCTGAAATAGGAAATGCATTGATAGTTCGGGTTGTCACGCTTCTCCTTCAGTTGTTACTTATGCAGCTCTCCATTCTTGAACAAAAAATTGGATACATTTTTAGAGAGAAAGACCTCCTCCGGGAGGCGCTCACACACCGTTCCTACCTGAATGAAAATTCATCATGGGGTCTTCCCACAAATGAGCGATTGGAATTTCTGGGAGATGCGGTGATCGAGCTCATTGTGACCGAGGAGCTCTTCCTTCGCTTTCCGACAAAGCCGGAAGGCGAGCTTACCCCAATTCGTTCTGCGCTTGTGAACTACCAGATGATGGCAAAGGTGGCGGGTTCGATCGGGCTCGGGGATTTTGTGCTCCTCTCGCGGGGTGAGGCAAAAGACACGGGGCGAGCGAGGGAAGTGATCCTTGCGAACGCACTCGAAGCAGTCATCGGGGCGGTGTATCTGGACGGCGGCTATGCTCCGGCGAAGCTTCTCGTGAAGGCGATACTCCTCGAGCGTCTCGATGAAGTTATGCGCATGGGTCTCTACCGTGATGCGAAAAGCGTGCTCCAGGAAAAAATTCAGGAAAAACTGAAAATCACCCCGACGTACCGCGTGCTCGAGGAATCAGGGCCCGATCACCAGAAGTTATTCAGCGTGGGAGTTTATTTTGGGGAAAAGCTTGCCGCATCAGGAAATGGCCCCTCGAAGCAGGATGCGGAAGTGGAAGCGGCGAAAGCGGCGTTGGAGCAAATTAAATGATTCGCAATTTATTCGTATCATTGGCATGAATTCGCATATTGGCATCACAAAAGTATGTACCTGAAACGACTCGAACTTGCCGGATTTAAATCGTTTGCCCAGAAAACGACATTCGATTTTCCGGCGGGAATTGCCGCGGTTGTGGGACCGAACGGATCTGGAAAATCGAACATCATCGATGCGGTTCGGTGGCTTCTCGGTGAGCGTGAATCGAAGAGTATGCGGAGCTTGAAGGCCGACGACCTCATTTTTGCGGGAAACGAAAAGAAGAGTCGCATGAGTCTTGCGCAGGCGACGATGGTTTTCGACAACCGAAACAAGTTTTTCCCGGTGGATTACGCAGAAGTTTCCATTCGCCGCCGGCTTGAACGGGATGGAACCTCTCAATATTTTTTAAACGACGCCGAGGTGCGACTGAAAGACATTATCGATTTTTTTGCAAAATCACGTCTTGGTACCCGCGGGTTTTCAATCGTAAACCAAGGTGACAGCGATCTCTTTGTGCGATCCTCACCCAAGGAACGACGCGCGATGCTCGAGGAGATTCTGGGACTCCGTCAGTTCCAGCTGAAAAAGCACGACGCGGATCTGAAGCTCAAGGCGACGAAGATAAATATGGAAAAAGCGCGGGCGCTTATTGAAGAAATAACGCCGCACCTCCGGATTCTCCGGCGCCAGACCGCACGTTGGGAAAAGCACGACGATCTTTTGAAGGAGCTCCGCGAACTTGAAACTGACTATTTTAGCGCTCGTCTCAAGGAACTTGAAGAAGAGCAGATCCGCATCGAACCTACTTTTCAGCATCTTGCGGAACGAATGGAGGCAAAGAAAAAGGAGCTCGTGGGACGTGAAGCAGAATTGAAGCTCGTGAACGAAAAGAAGCCAAAAGCCGGAAAGACGGACGAAGCCCGTGACCGTGAAGCCCGTGAACTCCACGAGCGGCGATCGGTCATTGAGCGCGAACTCGGAAAGCTTGAGGCAAAAGCCGAGATTATGAAAGAAGAATCAAGTTCTGGTTTTGAGGGCGCAGAGCTTGTAAAGTTTTTAGAAGAAGTCCGTGAGACCATAGAAGACGTGCTCTATGAGGCGAACCTCGTGAAGGTGAAGAATCTCCTGAAAACTCTTTTCGAAAAGATTAACCATTTTCTCGAAGGGGATTCTTCGGAGGCGAAGGGCGATGTGGTGGAGGATGGTGAGCTTGATTCTGACCGTGAGCGGCTTACCCGGGAACTTTCGGAAATCGCGAAAAAAATTGCGACCATTGCGGACACAGAACGCGAGGAGCGCGAGTCACTGAAGGGCTTCAGCGATGTTTTTAAAAAAACATTCGAGGCGGTGGAAGCAAAGCGGAGCGAAATTGCTGCAATTGAAACGGAGCGGAACCGGCTTTCCCTCGATCGGGAGCGGATCCGTATGCGGCGTGAAGAGCTGGACGGCCAGGCAAAGGAAGGAGGACGGCGGCTCGATGAATTCTCTCCGTCGTCGCCGAAAGGAGATTTTGATGCTCCGACCACACTCCGGCATATTTTTAAACTGCGCGGCGAACTCGCGGGAATGGGGGACGTAGATGCAGCGCTTGTGAAAGAAGCCGAGGAAACCGAGGCGCGGTTTCGATTTCTCTCGACCCAAATTGCCGATCTCGAAAAAGCGTTTATAGATCTCACGAAACTCACCGACGATCTTGATCGGAAAATTCACGATGATTTTGCACATGCGATGAAGGAAATCAATGCCGAGTTTCAGAAATACTTCCGCATGATGTTCGGCGGCGGGCAGGCAAAACTCACGTTAGAAAAAATGCGACAAGTGACCCCGAACAGCTTCGCCACGGGGCGAGCAAGTGACATGGAGGCGGGAGAAACTTCGGAAGGTGTCGTTGCTTCGGAGCAAGAACCTTTTCAAGCGGGGATTGAGATCGGGGTCACCATTCCTGCAAAGCGAGTGCAGTCGCTTGATATGTTATCCGGAGGCGAGAAAACACTTGTTTCAATTGCGGTACTTTTTGCTCTCATCTCGGTTTCGCCTCCGCCGTTTCTCGTATTAGATGAGATCGATGCGGCGCTCGATGAAGCGAACACCCGCAGGTTTGGAACGCTCATCCGCGATTTCGCAAAGAAAACCCAGTTTGTGGTGGTCACCCATAATCGAGCTACCATGGAAGCCGCGGATATTGTGTACGGCATCACCATGGGCGAAGACGGCGCCTCGAAGGTGCTGTCTTTGAAGCTTGAGTAGGATTTAGAATGTACAAGTTCTTCATTTGACGGATACATTGGCTTTTGTTACCTTAATCCATATCTTATGCTCGCTATAAAGTTCAAGCATAAGATGCTATTCAACTCATGAAAAAAGATAAATCTGTCAGCAACGAAGATATTTTTTCCACGTTAGCTAACCTCAATGAAGCAGTGGGGAATCGATTTGATAAAGTTGATCGGAAGCTCATCGATATCGATTCGCGCATCGGCGACATTACTCAAGTGTCACGACTCCAGAATAAATAAAATTTATGCTCGCAATCAAACTCCAGCGCATCGGAAAAAAGCACCAACCAAGCTACCGCCTGATTATTCAGGAGAAGCGAACAAAACTCGGCGGTCCTCCCGCAGAAGATCTGGGTTGGTTTAATCCGCTTTTGAATAAGCGTGAGTTTAAGCGCGACCGAATCGAATACTGGCTGAAGGTTGGTGCAAAACCCACGGACACCGTGTGGAACCTTTTGGTCTCCGACGGCATTGTTTCCGGAAAGAAGCGTGCGGTTCATAAACAGGCAAAAAAGGAGGAAGGAGCAAAGCCAGCTGAAGCAAAACCCGCGGCGGTCCCAAAATCATAGGTCGTAACGATTTCAAATATTAATTGTTGTTGATGGTGTAGTAAGAAAGGTCGAAGATTGAATTCTGAAACGATATGTCGAAGCTCGCAGACCAGGAATTTCTTGAATTTCTCGTAAAATCTATCGTCGATCACCCTGACGACGTGAAAGTGGAACGCCGTGTGGACGAGATGGGCGTGCTCCTTTCGCTCCGGGTGAATGCGGAAGACATGGGGCAAGTGGTTGGGCGCCAGGGCGCGACCGCGAACGCGATTCGCTCGCTGCTCCGCATTGTCGGAGTAAAGCATGATGCGCGCGTGAATTTGAAAATAGAAGAACCAGAGGGTTCTACTCGGGGTCAGAAGCCGCCGTCGAGTCCGGCAGAGCAGGGAATGTAAGGAGTCTCGATATTTACTTTTTGGGGACGCTATCTCCGTGTGGCTCACGGAGCGCTTGCTCTCAACTCGTCAGTTTCCGAGACACCCCAAAAAGCAAATATCTTCGACTGGTTGGCGGAACCAAGCTCAATAGACCTCCGAGAGCTTCTTCTCTGAAAGTATTCTCGAACGATGGGGGATTGGAAAATCATCGGGACATAATGTTTCGTGGAGTAAATTGCAAAAACCGCCGCCCAGCGGTTTTTGCTTTGTGAGCTATTTCTGCTATAACAACTGGGATGCGATTCGATATCATCACCATTTTTCCGAACATCTTCAACTCCTATTTCGGTGAGTCTATTTTGAAGCGCGCGCAAGCGAAGAAACTGATCAATATACAAACACACGACTTACGACATTTCACTACCGATAAACACCGAAAAGTAGATGATTCTCCCTACGGCGGGGGGCCGGGGATGGTGCTCAAAGTCGAGCCAATCTACAACGCAGTAAAAAGTATAAAGCGACAAGTGACAAGAAAAGAGCGTACGCGCGTTATTTTATTTTCGACACGAGGGAGAACGTTCGATGCGAAAACAGCAAAGCGGCTTTCGAAGTATGAACGGTTGATTTTGATCTGCGGCCGCTACGAAGGAGTAGACGAACGGGTGGCAGAACACATTGCCGATGAAGAAATTTCAACTGGGGATTTTGTGCTCTCTGGTGGCGAGATTCCCGCGATGGTGGTAGTCGAAGCTGTTTCCCGATTCATTCCTGGGGTACTTGGAAAATATGAGTCGCTTGAAGATATAAAAGGATCGTATCCGGTCTACACAAAGCCGGAAGTATTCTATCCGACGACAAGTAGAAAGCGACCCCGAACAGCTTCGCCACGGGGCGAGCAAGTGACAAGGAGTAGAAAAAGATGGGCAGTGCCGAAGGTATTACTTTCTGGGGATCACAAAAAGATAGAAGAGTGGAGGAATGGCTGATATACTTGACAGGCGATTATGGTTTGCTATATTTCAAACAATCCGTAGACAGCGAGTTTCCGCCAGTTGGTGGAGTGAATCTCGTCGAGGAAAGCGAAGAGCTTTACTTTGTCTGCGGCCCATAGGGCCGTTTTTTGTAATAGTGCGATTCTAATATACTAATTCATGCTAATGATACTAATCATATTCGTATAATTAGTATGCATTCGTATATTGGCATCGCAGATAATCTCATATGAAAACCAAAGCACAGAAAGCAGATGAAATTAAGCTCAGCAAGAAGCTTATTTCCGGAGCAAAAAATATCGTGTTTGTTGATTTCGGAGGTGTGAGCTTTACCATGCTTGGCCGGCTGAAGAAAGAATTAAAAAAGAGCGATGCCGCATTTAAGGTATTGAAAAAGCGGCTTCTGAAAATTGCACTGAAGGAAAGCGGTATGGATTTCGATCCAACCCAATTCGACGCGCAGGCAGGAAGCATCTTTGTTCCCGGAGAACTCTCGGACGGAGCCGCGGCGGCGGTCTACAAGTTTGGAAAGGACCTTGCGAAAGAGAAAAAACCATTCAAGATTCTCGGCGCCTACGATGCGGCCGCGCAACGGTTCCTTTCCGCAGAAGAGTTCACGGTGATCGCGAAACTTCCGAGCCGCGAAGCGCTGCTTGGTCAGGTTGCGAGCGTATTTGCCGGACCGATTCGAGCGTTTATGTATGCGCTACAGGAACGAAGTAAAAAGGTCGCATCAATGTAATGCGATGCCAATATGCGAATGCATACTAATTATGCGAATATGATTAGTATCATTAGCATGAATTAGTATATTAGAATCGCACTAAAATTCATGGACAAATTTAACAGCATTTTAGCCGAGATTGAGAAAATGACCGTTCTCGAACTCGCAGAGCTCGTGAAAGCAGTTGAAACGAAGTTTGGAGTTTCTGCTGCGGCGCCGGTTGCGGCCGGAGGTGGAGCGGCTTCTAGCGCTGAAGTGGAAGAGAAAACGGCATTCGATGTGGTGATCAAAGAAGGCGGTGGTCAGAAGATCCAGGTTATCAAGGTGCTTCGCGAGGTTTTGAGTCTTGGCTTAAAAGAAGCGAAAGATATGACTGAAGGAACTCCGAAGGTTGTGAAAACCGGCATGAAGAAAGACGAAGCCGAAGACTTGAAGAAAAAACTCGAAGGAGCCGGTGCGGCGGTAGAAATCAAGTAAACAGAAAAGGTGCCGCTCCTGCGGCCCGGTGCGGCGGTAGAGATAAAGTAAACCAAAGAGGTGCCGCAGTATTTAAGAGCTCGTGTGGTTGGGAATATTGAAAAGGACGCTTGAAGAAAGCGTCCTTTTCGTTTAGATTAGGTAAAGAAAATGCGCGCATAGCTCAGTGGTAGAGCGCTTCATTCACATTGAAGAGGTCCCTGGTTCGATCCCAGGTGCGCGCACTATTTGGTTTGACAAACGATGGGTTTTAGGTGCATTTTGAATGCGGCACCACTGCCAAGGAGGTGGCATATGAACATCAGCGCGAAGTTTCTCGCGCTTGCGATCGCACTGGTAACTCTTGCGGGTTGCGTCTCGACCGTAGGGCGATGTAACTTCATCGCAACTCGTTCGATCTCAAGCGGCCAGTCCATTGAGTTGTATGGACGAACCGTGTCCATCGAGGATGGAGCTTCGAAAGAACGTTCCACCCTTATCGTGAAATACTGCTCGACTGGCTATGATCACCATGCTCACCTTGAGGTCGTGATTCGGGAGAACTTTCCGGTGCGAGTGAATATCGCGGGATTGCTTCTCGATGACCGGATTACCGTCCTCGGATCGGGGAAGAAGGTGGGTATCGCGGGGGATCGCGGGCGAATCATCGTTCGCGGATCCTGGAATGAGATTTTCACGGACGGATACGGGCATTTCGTGATGTGCGCATCTAGCGCTTACCATAACCGCGTGATCCTCGGCGACTGCCGAGGCATTGCTCTTCAGCAGCGTGGAGACCACGACAACGTGATTGTTTCGAAGTAGCAGACACCGACGGGCGCGGGACTTTCAGTCTCGCGCCCTTACCATTTATTGACGAAAGACCTCTTTTTCTCTAGGATTTTTCTAGTGCGAGACCTGCGTAGGGTCTCTTCGAAACACTCATATCTGCTTCGGAGATTCATGTGAAGCTTTTCTTTGTTGTCATCCAGCTCTTACTCGTCTTCGCTTTGTCTTGTAGTAAGGCAGGGGACGGAGGAGTGATGGATCCCCATGTCGCTCTATCCGATGAGGCGTCGACGGAAACACCGACTTCCTTGGCTAGACCGGAAGCGACGACTGAAACCGAAGAGGCAAGGCGCGAGAAACACCTCTTGGTTTATCAGGGTATCGTCTCCACGTTCGAAACAGTCATCGCGGAGATCCCCTCGACATCCATCGGTAATCTCTCGGTGGACGGGCTTGATGCGCTTCGCGCGAGTGATCTCGAAAAAGCGAGAAAACTCTTCGACGAGGTTGAGCGGACATCCCCTCAAGAGCCGCTCGGAAAGCTTGGAAGTGGGTGGCTCTGCTTCTGTGAAGGAAAGGGAGATATGGCGATCACGAAGTTCGCAGAACTCATGGACGCGAGAAGAGGAATGGGAGAAGAAGATACATATCTTCTACTCGCTACCTCTTCGATGAAGGCGGTACAGCAGGCGCGGTAGGCAGTATCGAACAGTCCCCGTGCGGGCAATACGTGCGGGGACTTCATATTTCTTTCTTGGGTTGGAATTCTTTAGAATGATCTTGAATGGAGGTGTTGCAGTTCCAAATTATGAAACCAGTGCGCAATAAACTCTCCATCGTTGTACCCATCTTTAATGAAGAACGAACGCTGCGCTCGGTTATTTTTGCTATCGAAACGAGTAAGGCAGGAGGTTTAGCGAAGGAAATCATCTTAATCGATGACGCCTCAACCGACGGCACCGCGGAGATTCTCCGAGAATTTGAAGAAAAATCAAATTACAAAGTTTTCTACCAGTCGCGTAACGAAGGAAAAGGTGCTGCGGTGCGGCGGGGATTCAGAGAGGCAACGGGGGACTTTATCATCATCCAGGATGCGGATCTCGAGTATGACCCCGAGGAATATGGAAAACTCCTTGAGCCGCTCATCTCCGGGAAGGCGGATATGGTGTATGGCTCGCGATTCATCGGGAGTTCAGCGAAGCGCACTCTTTTCTATTGGCACTACCTTGGGAACAAGTTTTTAACTACGCTCTCGAACCTCTTCACTAATTTGAATCTTACGGACATCGAAACGTGCTACAAGGTTTTTACAAAAGAAGCGCTCCAGAAAATTTTGCCCGGGCTCTCCTCGAACCGTTTTGGTATTGAAGTCGAATTAACTGCAGCTGCGGCACGGCGGCGGCTTCGTATTTACGAAGTAGGTATTTCTTATGCAGGCCGCACGTACGAAGAGGGGAAAAAGATCGGGTGGAAAGACGGCATCGCTGCAATTTGGTTTATTATAAAATACAATCTGTTCAGATAATGCTCACATTTCATAATCTCGGCGTATTTCTATCGGCGCTCGCATTTACCTATCTCTCATTTATTACGGGACTTCTTGTGTTTCGGGCGATCGGACTTCAGTTTTCGGATAAGATGAAACAAGGACTTTTTGCGGTGGTCACCGGTTACGGAATCTGGGGATGCATCGGGCTTGCGCTCGCTGGTATCGGATTTTTCAATCAATTCACGCTCTGGATTGCAGCCATCGCGGTAATACTCGTATCGATCCCGGTTATCAGATCTAATTTTAAAAGTAGCATTTCTTTCATTCGTTCCGGCTTTTTTCTTAGCTCGTTAAAGAACTGGTTTCGTGAATACGGGTTTTTGAAAGGGGTCATTATTGCCTGGCTCTTCGTGGATCTCTTTATTATGTTTGTGCCGCTTACGGGTCACGACACGCTTGATTACCATTTTCCGATTATTCAGGATTTGATCCGCGAAGAGCGTTTTACCTTCTCTGCGTCGCTCGGGGGGTATTCGTACCTGCCGGTTCTCGGAGAGACGCTCTATGCGACGGGCATGGTTCTTTTTGGAAATACTACGGAACCTTTTGTGTTTCAGGTATTCCAGTATGGAATGCTCATCTTTTTTCCGCTTCTCTTCTATGCGTTTCTGAAAGATCGGGTGCGTCACCCAATGCTCGCAATCCTTGGGTCATGGGGCGTACTTTCGCTTATGGATTTTGCCCGTGAGGCATTCCATGGGGGGTACGTTGACCTTTTTGCATTCCTTTTCGGCATGGCGAGCGTACTCCTCGTGCTTGATATCGTTTCATCGGGTAAACTGCGGCGTCCGGAACTGTGGCTCTCCGCCATACTTCTCGGTTTCGCGCTCGGGGTAAAATACACGGCGTTTTTCTTCGGAGCGGTTGATGCGATGCTTATTGTCTGGTTTCTCATGAAAGAACGTGCGCGCATTGGGGAATGGACGCGGAATATCTTTCCGTTCGCAGGACTTACTATGCTCGTGAGTGGATTCTGGTATATCAAAAACTTACTTGTGTTTGGGAACCCCGTCTACCCGCTCGGATCTGATACGGAATGGTTCGGTGCAATAAACTATTTTCTTTTCGATCGAACGATTCTGAATTATTTTCTGTTTCCGTTCGCGCGGTATGGGCAATGGTTTGTACAGGATAATGAGACATCGAGCCGACTTGTGGTCTTAGGGGTTTTCATATTACTCTCTCTAACGCTTTTCGTGTTTGCCGTCCGACGAAGGGGGA
>ERZ1292623.4221-Hain-H51-01um-R1-4221-length-11858-cov-7_pt1 | contig 11858 bp, 18 predicted proteins | sample MGYA00564398_ERZ1292623 | MGnify/ENA primary metagenome ERZ1292623 (study PRJEB36523, sample SAMEA6512633) | groundwater metagenome | collected 2019-01-07 | study: AquaDiva: Metagenomics assemblies of 32 groundwater samples | reverse complement strand
TAAAACCAGAGAGGAAACCAAGAATAAAATTAAGTCCAGAAGAAAGAAAACTCAAGGCTAAAGAATCTGCTAAGAAATGGAGGGAAAATAACAAGGAAAGATGCAGTGAGTTATCTGAAATCCATTATGAAAAGAACAAAGACAAAATCTTAGCTAGAAAGAAAGTATACAGGCAAGAGATAAAAGACAAGGATAGAATAAGAAGAAAAGAATACAGATACCAACAAATCGATAGAACAAGGCAACTAGCAAGAATTCATTGGTGGAGACAAAAGCAAAAGGCTTTAGCACTAAGAGAACTCACAAACATGGAAGAGAAGGCTTATAACACTAATATATTCATTTCACCGCCCACTTTGGTACCTTACCATCTACTGTCTACCCCAATATGTTTATAAAGCAGTGATATCAAGATAGTTTTGGAACGGCCATAGCTGCCGGGTTCCACCCGATCCCATCTCGAACTCGGAAGTTAAACCGGCACACGTTCTGGACGGTACTGTTCTTATGAATGGGAACTTCAGAAAGCTGTTCCTCTTTATTTATAAAACTTTTAGCTTATTAAGAAATCTATTGAATATATCTTGATGGTTTTTGTAAGAAGAAAGCATAAAATACTAATTGATTTATTAAATTATTATGAAAATGTACAAGGTACAACAAAAGAAGATTGCTCTTGAGAGAATTAAAGGATTGTTTAGTTTTGCTTCTCAAAGTTTTAATTTAAACCCAATTAGATCTCATCGTTATATCCAGCTGGCTAAGAAGATATCTACTAAGTTTAAAGTTAAAATCCCAAAGCCTTTAAGAAGGAGGATGTGCAAGAATTGTTTTCATTATCTTCAAGCTGGTAGTAATGCAACTATCAGGTATAATAAGTCTAGAATTATTATAACTTGTAAAGACTGTAATAACATTATGAGGATCCCTGCTTATAATATTCATTGATTATCTTTGGCCACTCTTTTTTTAAAAATTCTTTTTCTTTTTTTATCATAACCCCGAATCCTCTTTTTTTAAGTTCGCTTGATACGATGCCACCAGCATGCGGGTGTTTATGTTCTTTTTTATGCGGTGAGTTAAAACCATGCATGTAATGAACAAGCTCATGTGCTAGTGTTATGTCGATGATATATTCAGGTATGTTAGCATCCTTAAGTATGTTATTAACAGCGATTTCACTGTCCTCTTTTATTTTTTTTATGTGACCAAATTTTTTCTTCCATTTACCTTTGAATATAACTTTGACATTGTTTAATTTTTTAACTTCCGGGAATAATAGTTCCCATATCTGTTCTAGTCTTTTTTCAAGCCATTCATCTGTTCTTGTATCATTAGATCTTTGGTATGCTTCTATTGTTTCTTTTTTATCGCTTATTGGTACCCTTTCCTTTGCCCAGCCTATTAATTCTTTTATAGTTTTTATTCTTTCTTCCCTTGTTAGGTAGGTTGGTATTCTTATGTGGATGGTTTGGTTTTCAACTATTGACACTCTGCTACTGTTTCTTTTTTCTGTAAATATTTTTATGGTCCATACAGTATTGAATATTTTTTCTTCTAAGATCTGGATCATTAAAAAATTATTATTATTTCTATTTAAAAATTAAACTAAGGAGAATTTTTTAACTAACTTTTTTTAAGGTTTATTATTGTATCTATCAGATCAACATGTCCTAAAAATAAAGCTCTGCAGCATGGCCGTTTTAGTTCTAATTCATCAAGAACTTTCTTCTTTTCTTCGGCTTTACTTTTCTCCGTAAACTCTTCCCACAAGTGCCCAACAGGCTTACCACAGCTGAAACATCTTACCGGGATTATCATGTAATCAGTGTTAATTTACTATTTTTAAACATTTTGGTGAACTCGAGTATCTCTGTGATTTTGGTGTTCTTATTTTGAATGGTTTTAGCCTTGCAAAATGTATTCCTGACTGTGATTACTCCTTAACTTTTTAGAATTCTGTTCCATATTTGTATTAGACCTTTCTGTATAGCAAATATTTTGGATAGTTTTAAATATTTCTGTTTAGTGGTTTTATCTATGAGGGGGTGCCGGAGCCTGGAAAACGGGCAGGACTTAAGATATATACTATTAAGAAATCCTGTGGCTTAGTGCCTACGCGAGTTCAAATCTCGTCCCCCTCATTTTTGTTATTTTTTTTAATTTTATTGTATTTCTAGAAACTATTAAAAAGTATGATTAATGAGTGATTGGTGCGCTTCCGTGGCTTAGTGGTATAGCGCGTCCTTGGTAAGGACGAGGTCGGGAGTTCGATTCTCCCCGGAGGCTTTAAGTAAGCTGTAAAGTTAGATTAAGGTAAGTAAAGTAAAAATTTATTTGTTTTTTAAATCAGTTTTTTGTTACAGGTCGATTTTAAGTCAATAAGTCATATCTTGTAATTCCTTCTGATTCACCGTCTGGCCCTAGTTTAGAAGTAAATACTTCAGAGGGTGATCTTCTGAGTATAGCATCCAAATAGTCCAAAATTCCTTTGTACCCCAAAACTGAAAGGAGGGTTGCTTTCCGATCTCTGGCTCTTCTTGCTCCATGGGTTCTTACAACTGTTACGCCAATTTTTTCCTCCGGAGTAAAAATAATCGCCTGCAGAGCATCATAGCCTCCATGCTTCCAGTGTCTATCAAACATTAAACTAACTGCTCTAGAATCGCTTGCGGGCATATAACCCAACATAGCCATGTAAGGAAGTAAAGGAATATACAAACCATGCTCTTTCATTAGTGGAATTCCAAATGTATATAACTCATTTGCAAGTCGGAGTGATCTTGGATAATAGTTTAATCCTCTTACAACTTCATCTAAATCAGAAGGCCACATCTCTTTAACCCATTTCGTTCTCATAACTTTATGTAGAATCTTTGGGTTTATAGTTATAACTAATCGTTAGAAGATAGTTCAATCAAATCTAAACATCTATTTTACCTTAAATATAGATTCACTCTTTCTTTTTCAAAATACACTTCCCCCTTTATTGGGTGATTTTCTATAAAGTTAGGTATAATATTCCACCGTAACTTTACGTTATATTTTTATAGTGGTTATTGTCTCCATTCGAATGGGTATTAAAACAAAAATATCCGTTTTGATTTTGATAATCAGCGCGGTGATATACATGGCTGCTCAAGGAAGTACAAAAGTAAACCTTCAAACAACAAAAGGAGATATACTAATTGAACTAGATAGAGATATGCCTATTACTGCAGGAAATTTTGAAAAACTTGTAAGAGCAGGTTTTTATGATGGAGTAATCTTTCATCGTGTTATTCCAGGGTTTATGATTCAAGGTGGTGATCCAACTGGCACTGGCATGGGCGGGCCTGGTTATGTTATTGATGATGAATTTACTAAGAATAATCACAATAAGCGCGGCACAATAGCTATGGCTAATGCTGGCCCGAATACTGGTGGTAGCCAGTTTTTTATTAATCTTGTTGATAATAATTTTCTTGATGGTAAACATCCTGTTTTTGGTGTTGTTATTGATGGTTTAGATGTTGTCGATGCTATCGGTGGTGTTGAAACTGGTTTTGCAGATAGACCGGTTGAAGATGTTGTGGTTATTAAGGCAGTGATTAAATGAAGGTGCTTATCTTTGGTGATGGATGGTTAGGCAATTGTTTTAAGCGTTATTTTGATGGTGTTATTAGTAGTGTTGATATAACGGATAGAGCCCTCACTAAAGAGATTGTTGAGGATATTTCTCCTGATTTTGTTATTAATGCTGCTGGTAAGGCAGGTTTTAGATCAAGTTTTGAGAGTGGTGAAGATGAGAATGCACTTTTTAGAAGTAATGTTTTTGGGCCTGTAAATCTTAGTGTTATTTGTAAGGAGTTAGATGTACCTCTTGTTCATATTTCTACGGGGATGTTATTTAATCATGAGACTAGGATTGTGGATGAGCTTACACCAGTTGATCCTCAAAATAGCTATGCTTACTCTAAATACATCGCTGAGAGGTGCATACTACCATTTGACCCACTGATTGTTAGGGTGCATCTTCCTGTTGATAGTGTTCATCATAAAAGAAATCTTATATCTAGGCTAATAAATTTTAATGATATTATTGATATAGAAACATCTGTTACTGTGGTAGATAGTTTGTGTTCTGCAATTAAACAATTAGTAAAAAAAAATTGTACTGGTGTTTATAATGTTGTAAATTCACCTCCGATAAAGTATATGGAGTTATTGTCTTGGTATAAAGAGTTGGTTAATCCATCTTATACTTTTAATATGGTTCCTGCTAAATCCTTAATTGATGCTGGTATTATCCCGCCGACCAGCCCATTTTTTTTGATGAGTACAAAAAAGCTTAATGATGCTGGTATTACCTTGGTTGATTCTGCAACTGCAATTAAAGATTGTTTAAGACGTTATCAATCTGTAATGTGAATTTTTTTATTTTGGGTTATTAAACAGATACTTGGTTTCAAGTTATTGTTTCAAAATATTTTTTATGAAGGTCTAATAATTTGAGATCTAGTTCTTTAGTAATAATTTGTTCTTTTCTTCCTGCTTCTGCTAATACCGTTGCTGGTGAAATAATTTTGCTCCTTGCAGTTGTGTCTTGAGCGTATGTGTCGCATACTACTAAAAAAACTTTATGTCTGAATGCGTCTGCTCTTGGTAACCCATAATAATCTCTATCTGTTCCTTGCCAGCGCATTGGACAAAATATTATTTCAGCACCTTCATTTGCTAGGTTATGCACTGTATCACTAAAATAAATATCCCAGCATACTGCTATCCCGATTTTTCCAAAGTCTGTTGTTATAGCATGTGATTCGCTGCCGGGTGTTACATCTCGTTCTAGTGGTTTCCATAAATGAATCTTTCTATAAGTATGCCATAATTCTCCAGTTGCGCTTATAAGATAAGTCTCATTATAAGTTGTCCTGTTATTTGTTGAGTATCCGCCAACCAGCACCCATGTGTTATGCTCTTTTGCTTTTTTTCCTATAATCTTAAGTTCTTTGAGAATAGCTGCATTTGATGTGCGTGTAAACCCAGTTAGGCTTAGTTCTGGGAAGCATACTATATCACTTGAAGCGGTCATATCAAGAAACCGTAAACTTTTGTTTACATTGTCTTCAAGGTTATATGATACTTCCATTTGTACAGCTGATACTATTATTGGTCTTGTCATGGTGTATTGTAATTCCCCTGTTATCTTTCTAGATTATTATACTGATTGTACTACAGTTTTGTTTTGCACATTTTATAAAAGTTTTTTAAAAGTGTTTTTCCTTGTTCTCCGGATCTTTCTGGATGGAATCCGATCCCGTAAACATTTTTGGTAGGATGTTTCATTGCTTCAATTTCATAACTTTCAGATCTTGCAAGATGTAAGAAATTTCGTGGTATGGTAATATATTCTTCATGATTCTCATCGAACATAACTTCTTTTTGAATATTTTGAAATAATGGATCTTTCGCTAAAATAGTTATTTGTTCTTTCTTTTTGATAAGCTTGCCATTGGTTATTATTGCCCCATTTATTAGTCCAACAATTTGGTGTCCAAAGCATATCCCCAGTGCAGGTATTGTAATATTTTTTAAAAATAAAAATTTTGGTAATAACTTTTCTTTTTCTTTTGTTAATAAAAGTGGTGATCCTGAGATTATAATTCCATTATGTTTTTTCCATGAGTTCTGTTTCAGTTCTGATAAGCTTATTTTTTCAAAAGGCATATTTAATTCTGTAAGAACTTTACTGATTGTTTCTTTGTCTTTTTCATTATCTTTAGGTACGCAGTCTATTAGCAGGAGCATGTTGAATCAAATTTTTTCAGGTTTATTAATGTTTTTAGTAATTTGTATTGTTAAGTGAGCGGGAGTTAATAAAATAAAGAAACACAAAATATATAAATGATACTATTATAGTATCAGTTGATACCAAAATGGAAACAAAACTAAGAATAATAGATGCCCTAGACAAAAACAAAAAAGGAATCCACTTAAGAGAATTGGCAAGAATAGTGAAAACCAGCTACAATAACACCGTCAGAAACATAAATCTCCTTGAAAAGCAAAGCATAATTAAAAAAGAGAAAGACGCAAATCTCGTAAAAATAAAACTGAAAAACCATTCTTTAACAATCGCATATATAAAGCAGACACACACTGAGAAGCTTCTTTCACTTCCTAAAAAGATATCAAATGCCATAAATGATTTTTTAAAAGAGCTTGAAGAAAAACCACTAATAGCTCTTATTTTTGGCTCATATGCAAAAGGCAATTATACAAAAGAATCAGATATTGATATACTCCTTGTTTTCCAAAATGTAACTAAACAAATAAATATTGAAAATACTGCAAAAAGAATTAGTATGAGGACAAACACAAAAATAAACCCCGTTTATGTGAATTATAGGGAATTTGAAAAGAATTTTTTAAATAAAGAGCATGAATTCTCAAATGAAATACGAAATGATGTTATAATAATACTGGGGATAGAGCAGTATTATTTGCTTTTATGGAGGTTTATAGAATGAAATTCCTTCCTCACAATATAGCATTGGACAAAAAATACTGCGAGGATTTATTTGAACATTATCTAAAAACAAACGCATTAAGAAAAACGCATCCTGAATATAAAAAATATCTGAATAAGGCAGTATCTAACCTAGAATTAGCCAATTTCCTATTGGAAGAGCATAACTTCTCAATAAAGGAAAAGCTTCCGAAAAGAACGTTTTATGATTGGTGCGTAACTATCTATTATTATTCAATATATCACACCGCTCTTGCTTTGCTTGCAAAGTTAGGCTATAAATCGAACAGTCATCTTGCTACTTTAACAGCAATAACCATATTCTATTATCACAAGAGTAATATGCTCAAAAAAGAAGACATTGACTTTTTGATAGAAAGGGCAAATATAAGCAAGAATGAAATAGATTTTGTGATAGAATCAAAAGAAATGAGGGAGAGAGCCTGCTACGAGGTTGATGAATTATTCAATATCTCAATTGCAAGAATGTTTCAAAAAGAAACTGTTGACTTTGTAAATAAAATAAAGGAAATATTAATTGAAGAATAAAATGGCAAAACTCAAAATTTTCAAAATAGAATATAATTGGTATGAAGGTGAGCATGGGGAGATTTTATTAGCTAAGGATGCAGAAAGAGGACAGTTTGAAAATGATTTATCGGAAGCAAAGAGATTTGCAGAAAAACTAAAGGGAAAGAAAATAAAAGAGGGAGAATATCTTGGAGAAGGGTATAGAATAGAATGTCTTCCAGAATTTTTTGAACAAATTATTTTCTTTTTGAAAGAAAAAAAGCAATATATTGAATGTAATTTTAATAATGATATTTCATATTTTACAGATGATGATTCGAATAAAAAAATAAATATAACTAAGTCTGAAAAGATTATTAAAAACGAGGAACTAAAATGCTAAATTCAGAACTAAAATCAAAAATAAACCTGCTTTGGAATAAGTTTTGGAGTGGTGGAATCAGTAATCTGCTCAAGCAATCGAACAGATGTCTTATTTAATCTTTATGAGGATAACATCTACAATTTTATTTTTGCACCAATGCAGTAGCATAGAAATATTTAAAAATAATAAATATCCAAAGCTCTTATGAAATATACTGAATTTAAAAGAGAGTATGAAACTGCTAGATTAAAATACAAACTTCCAGACTTTAAGCAGTTAATAAGCCAGTTTGATGTTCATTTTACAAACTTAGAGTTTATACCTAAAGGTGGCGTTGTCTTAGTTATTCGTAGGCGAATGCAAGATAGGTTATCCTATATATTAGGCATGCTGCAGGGTATTGTATCACCGGATGGTAATTCGTTTATTGCTTTAAACGAAACTAAGTTTTTTTCAGACGCAGAAAAGGAGAGCATAGTCAGATTGATTAGAAGTTTAATGTTTTATTTCCGTAAGTCTTCTGTTCTTGATATAAAAACATCTCCGGAGAAAGATGCAGAGTTTATTAAAGAAGTTGCAAAATTTTGGGATAAGGAAATAGAGGATTTATTACCGATTTTTACCAAACTAAGAGATGGTTGGAATATAACAGAAACAGAAGAGTCAGGTCATTATTTTGGTTAGTTTTATTAAGTATTAATTATATTTAAGACTTAAATGAAAAGTGGTGTGAATATTGTTCTTATTGGACCAGCTGGTTCTGGTAAGGGTACTCAGGCTGAGCTTATTGGTAATTACTTAAAGTTAAAGAGAGTTACTATTGGTGATGTGATCCGCAGTGAGATTAATAGTAATTCTGATTTAGGCAAAAAAATAAAGAACGCAATTAATAGCGGTAAGCTTCTGCCTTCATCTGTTGCTCTTTTGTTTGTTAAAAGATCAATAAAAGGAAGAACAACTGGATTTGTTTTTGACGGGTTTCCGCGTTTACTAAATGAAGCGAAGGATCTTGATAAAATATTAAAAGTTAGTTTTGTTTTTATTTTGTCAATTTCAAATAGTATTGTGATTAAGCGTTTGAACGATCGTAGGCTCTGCAAGTGTGGGGCGGATTATAATTTGCTTACTTCAAAACCTAAAAAAGATAATCTATGTGATGTTTGTAGATCTAAGCTGTATAAACGTGATGATGATAATCCTGCTTCGATTAAGAAGCGTTTAGAAATCTATAAGCATGATACTTTACCTGTTGTTGAATACTATAAGAAGAAAGGTATTGCTCATATTATTGATGCAAGTAAACCAGTAAGAACTGTTTTTTCTGAAATTAAAAAAGTATTAAATAATGCATTAGGTGATGAACTATGAACAAAAAAGGGCAAGTGTATATTATCGGTGCTGTAATTATTTCTGTGATGATCTTTGCATTGGTTGTTGTTAGCAACAAGGCAGAGCAGAGCGCTTTGGATAAGGACTTTAAAAGGTTAAGTGAGAATTATAATCTTGAAGCTTCTCGGTTTTTAAATAAGCTGTTTGAGTTGGATAACCCGGTTTTATTAGATTCATTTGCTTATTTTACTCTTGATTTTTCTACGTATTCAAGATCTCAGAATCCAACTTATGAGTTGTTTTTTATTTTTGCTTTGGATAATGAGCTGCTTATTGGTAATTTATTATCACATAAGATTGAGTTATATAACACGGATGGTGGGTTTATTACTGAGGTGGCCGGATGTTATGGTGGTATAAATTCTGAGATTACCTTTGGTGGGCTTAGCTTCCAAGGAGGTTATAACTCTTTAAGTGGTTTTGAGGATTGTTTTGAAAGTTATAGCTATATCCCGGAGAAAGTTATTATTTGTATTATTAATACTGATAGCAGCAGTAGAGATACATGTTATCCTTTTAAGGTTACTCCAGGAAAACCGCAGATAATGATAGTGTCCGGTCAAACCGAAGGCGAGCAACGTCAAGTATTTATAGGCGGAGAAGGATTTATTCCTGAAGAAGCTATTATTGAGGGGGATGATCAAGATGAAGATTAAAAGTAAAAAGGGGATTGGTGAAATTCTTGTTTATATTATTTTGATCGGATTAGCTGTTGTTATTTCGTTGACTGTTTTCACATTTCAAAAGCAATTTGTAAAAGATGAAGGTAGCAGAGCTGTAAATGCTGCTGATTCTCAGCGTGTTTGTGATGGTGCTTATATCAATGTTAAAGTGTTAGATGATTGTGTGCTTAAAGTTACTAATGTTGGTACCTTTGTTGTAGATAAAATAATTATAAGATTGGTTAGTGGTAATGGTGACGTTAAAGAAATGGATGTTAAGCTAAAACCTAAAGAAGATAGTTCATTAGTTCATGATTTAGATGATTACGGAGAGCTAATAGAAGTGATACCTGTAGTTAAGCTCAGTGATGATAGTGAACATTTATGTGTAACACAAGCAGTTGAAGTGTCATGTCAATAAACATATAAATACAAAAGTTATTGAACTTATAGTGTTAAACAGGCTTAATAAAAAGGGGATTGATAATATAGTTGCTACTGTAATCCTTGTAGGGTTAGTTGTTATTTTGTTATTACTTGCATTTTTGTGGGGCCGAAATTACATTGAGCAGCGGATTCAGAAGCAGCTTGATATTTCAAAAGTTGAGACTCAATGTAACAAAGTTAGTTTTTCTGTTTTAAGCGCTGATGCTATATCTGAAAATTTATTCTTACAGATTGAGAATAATGGTGGAGAAACAATCGGGAAGTTTACTTTCCGTGTATCTGATTTGTCCCCCGTTGATTTATTCCAGGCGTTAAATCCAAGTGATGTATTTAAGTACGAAGTTAATTTTGAAAAGGATATTAGCAGTGTTGGTGTTGTAACTATAATACCTTGGGTTCAAGTAACCAATGCTGTTTTTGTTTCTTGCGATAACCAGATAAACGAAGCAAAGTTTTAGATTATGTGGCCTATAAGTAATCTGCTCGGAGATATATTTTACGTGGAGTGGTTGATTTTTAGTGCAACGTTCGGCGAAGCAGAAAAATCCAAAGTTTTTGAGTCAGCCGTTAATCAAGGACGAAGTCCAATAAAAACAAAGAATAATGGGGGCAGTTTTCCGTACCTAAATCATTTCGATTTTATTTATATTAACGCTTGTACCTCTTTCATTGCTTATATCTCCTCCCCATTGTGCAAAGGTTATAATGTCTTTTTCATTAAAACAGAAAGTGTGTTCTAATTCATCATGGGAGAAAGTATAACAATGTCCATATTGATTATCTTCTTCTGATATTGAAGTTATTTCAATATTTTCCAAATAACTCAAAATATTTGATTTTGTTTCAGAATCAAAGTTCAATGGTGTTTCTTTTTCACAAACTGCCTGGATTTTTATATTGTCGAATGAACATGAACAAAGGTAATTATATTTACTATATCTACAGACTGTGTTTTTTAATTCCTCGTCTGTTTCAATCTGAGACATTAATAACTTAATATTTTTATTTTGACATTCAAAAGCATAACGAGGATCTTCAGATTTAGTAACAAAATAACACAAGCTTTGGTCTGTTGAGGGATAATATATAATGTTAAATTCATCCCATAATTCAAGCCCACTTGTTTGAATTGAGTCTGAGCATGGCAGTTCTGGTTGGATATTTTCGTTTATACTTATAGATTTTTCTTCGCCATTACATAAACACACATGCTTTCCGCCATAAGATTTAACTTTGCATCCTGTGACAGAGCCACTCATTTTCGGTGCTATTGGTGTCTCAGAATAAGCACAACTTGAACTTCCAACTACATCCTGTTGACATAATTCTTTCTTAGAAAAATCGTATACTTGATAATAATCTTCTTGTTCAAAAGGCCAACCATCTTTTGTATGTCTGATAGAATAATCGATTACTTGTCCATAACTAACTTTAATGGAAATTATTGATTTTTCAGTATAATCTGTAGCTCCAGCAGAATATGCAGCCGAAGAATGAACCTCATGTACTTTATTATAGGACGCTTCATAATCGTTTACAATTGAATTTAATCCGCTCTTTAAACTTGCAATTATATTTTGGTCTGCTTCTGAAACAATTGGTTCCTTTACAGTAGTAGGGATTAGCTCTATAGGTTTTTCTTCAACCAATTTAGTACATCCACTAATAAAAATTACTAAAATAATTGCACAAAAAAGAATAAACAATTTTTTCATATAAAAATTGATAGACATGAGTCTTATATAAATGTTACGAAAGGAAAACTGCCACCATCTAAAAAAGGCCGAATACTCCTAAGAAGAAGCGTATAGAATAATCGAAAAACTGATTGAAGAGATAAAACTCTGGAGACATTCTCACCAAACATATGACGTTTACTTTACAGCTCATGATTTTTCTATTTCTATTAATCGCATGTGTTATGCGAGATTGAGTTCTCCCATTAAGTTTTGTA
>ERZ1292623.4219-Hain-H51-01um-R1-4219-length-11861-cov-5_pt1 | contig 11861 bp, 10 predicted proteins | sample MGYA00564398_ERZ1292623 | MGnify/ENA primary metagenome ERZ1292623 (study PRJEB36523, sample SAMEA6512633) | groundwater metagenome | collected 2019-01-07 | study: AquaDiva: Metagenomics assemblies of 32 groundwater samples | reverse complement strand
TCAAAAGATGACTTTAGAGCAGGCAGAAAAAGCAAGGCAGATAGAAAAAGCAACTGAAGCGCCGGGCGACACCACGTATTTAAGAACGGAGCAAGGACAAGCGTCGGGAAAAATGAAGGTGTTCTCAAAAGATAGCCCCGAATTTGAGAGCGGGGAGCGATTTGAGCTGACGCAAACGACTGGATTAACAAAAGACCTGAGCGATAAAGCCATTGGTGCCGCAACAGCGAGGTGTAGCCAATATGGAGCTAATTTCGAACTTGTGCGAAGTTTCGACACTCTTACGTGCACCGATACACAAATAGGAACATCTGAAGAAAGCGGCGCGGGTTTCTTGGAAAACTTCTAAATAGTTACTACTACTAATAGATATTGCTATGCCGCAAAAAACCCTCATAATAACCGTTGCTACCTTCGTTGTCCTCGGCATCGGAATACTTGCCGGAACATTTTTCTTTTTACAGACCGGACCGGCAGAGGAGACGATTACACAGCCGACGCCATCTCCCTTCGGTGAGGGCGGAGAACTCGTGAGCCGCGGCGGAGAGCTGTCGTTCCCGCAAGAAAATGTTCAGCAAGAAACGCCGCTCCCCGTACGGGAGACGCCGAGATCAGCGGTTCGGCAACTCACAAAGACCGCTATCGCGGGAAAAACCTTTGTCGCCCGGGACAATAAAACCTTCGTCCGATATATGGAACGGGCAACAGGACACATATATGAAATCGGGGACACCGAGAACACCGCACGAATTTCAAACAGAACACTGCCGGGTATATATGAGGCGCTCTGGGGAAAGAACGGCGACATTTCAGTGGTCCGCTACTTAAATCCGAATGGAGCAATTAAAAGCGTCCGCGAGGTTGTGAGTGTTGGAACAAATGCGGGTAGTGCTACACTGCAAGGAACAGCGCTCCCCGACAATGTGCAGCACGCGGCAGTGGCGGGTGACGGACGGATCTTTTATCTCGGTGGCGTCGGAGGAGCGGCGGTGGGGACCGTTGTTTCGGTTGATGGAAAGAGCAAAAAACAAATATTCAATTCTCCGGTGGCAGAATGGGAAGCCCGGTGGGCGGATGCGACGTTAATCGCGGTCGCGACAAAGCCGTCATATGCATCAGAAGGATTTATACACCTCCTCAACAGTAAAGACGGGTCTCTGCAAAAAATCCTCGGGAATATCCGCGGTCTCACCGCATTGCTTTCTCCGGACAAAAAAAACGTGCTTTTCTCAAGAAGCACTGAAACGGATTTTAAAACATACCTCTACGACATTAAAAACAAAACGGCATTTTTCTTCCCTGTCGTGACACTGCCCGAAAAATGCGCCTGGAAAGAACGCACCGTATATTGCGGCGCCCCGCGAGAAATCCCAGAGGCATTATATCCCGATGACTGGTATCAGGGCGTAGTATCTTTTTCCGATGATATCTGGAAAATTGATGCCGACACCGGCGCCGTAGATATCGTTGTGAACGGAGAGAGCTCTCAAGACGGTGGTTTTGACGCCACCGGACTTATGATACAGAGCGACGGCACCAGCCTTCTATTTACGAACAAAAATGACTCCACGCTCTGGAGTGTTGAGCTCAAAAAATAAAACGGCACCCACTATTGAGTGCGCCTAGAATCCTTCATCCTTCTTCTCCCTAAAGCGTAAAATGACGCGCCTGTTTAAGCCAGTACCCACGGACTCCGTGTCTATATCTTCCGTATTGGTAAAAAATGAATGCACGATCATGCGCTCGTACGGGTTCATGGCGGGAAGCTCGACGTCGTTTTTAAAAAACCGGGCGCGTTCCGCCATCATGCGCGCTTTATTTTTGATGTCTTCGATCTTTTTCTCTTGAAAATCGTTAATATCAACGATAAAATTTATAGCCTTGAGATTTTTCCGCTCGGCCTCAGCCTCGAATATCTTCTTGACCAGGTGATTGAGCGCCATTAGAACCCGCGCGTCGTCACCGATAAACATATTTGGCTCCGTCGTCTTCACGGAAAACTTAAGAATTTCTCCGCCGTGTATCTCGGAGATGCCTCCATATTCTGCCGGAACCGAAAGCCGCCCCAGAATACCTTCTATGATGTCTTTAATAAGTGCGGTTTCCATGGAAATTTTTTTCTTGCCGTACAATCTACAACTTACAACAGGAAACAAAAAAGCACAAGCCTTGCCCCGCCTGACGGGGTCCCGTCCGTTCGCGCGCCTTTACACTAGAACTTATGCGGTTTTTGTGATTTCAGATGCTTTCCGCTTTACAAAAAACTCGTGCGCGATCGAGAACGCGTTTGAGGTAACCCAATACAACGCGACAGCTGATGATATTGAAAAAGATATAAAGAACACGAAGATCGGAAACACGTATCTCATTTGGAACGTGAGGTTGCGGGTAAACTCGTCTTTAAACGAAGAAACTTTTTGTGACGTATCGACGGAGGGAAGCGAGAGGTGAAGCTGAAAATATTGCGACACACCCGCAAGCGCGGCAAGGAAATAACTTTTGCCCGTTATGTCAATAAAACCGAGAAAATTAAAGTGGATATTTTCCGGGACAGGAATAAAAGAATACAATTGGCTCGCATCAATAACGCCGCCAGCGAGACCCTTCCAGAACACCCAATAGAGCGCGATAATAACCGGGATCTGTATCAGGAAAAGGAGGCATCCGGAAAATGGATTCAACCCGTGCTTTTGATACAATTCCATCACTTTCTTTGCCTGTTCTTGTTTATCTTTCTCGTATCGTCTTTTGATCTCACCGATTTCCGGTTCGATTAGTTTCATGCGGGCTTGCGTCGTCGTCCCCTTATGGGCGAACGGAAATAAAATAAATTTAACAATGAGTGTCAGGAGGATAACCGCAAGGCCAATGTCACCGAACGGGACTACCGAAATTAAAAAAACCAACCCATTGTAGAGGGGTTCGTAGATAAAAGTGTTGAAAATACCGGCAATCATTCCCGTAATTGTACGGGATTATCCCAGTAGAATCAACTTTGGTTGAAGATTATTTTCACTTCTCTACTGTGCGCCGCATATTGTCTACGGCATTTTTAAAAAGCTCCGCCGCCGCCCGTGCATTTTCCGCTTCCGGTTCGTTGCTTTTCGCCAACAAAGACCGTAGGTTCTCTCCACTCGCGCTTATGTCTTCTAGTGCGCTGAGGGCCTCCGGCAATTTCTCGTCTGGGCCGATATTTATATGAGGGAGTTTTCCAAGCAAGCACAACTCAAGAGCGTCGCGTACGGCGTTAAGGCGAAAGGCTACATTCTTAAAACTTGAAGAATCCAAAAAAATAGTATTGGGTAACCTGTGAGCTTCCAAATATATGATGTTAAATTCTTCCCCACCTCTATATATCTCCGCAAAACGCAGGACGGCGCGTTTTGTGTTTTTCATTGCTTCTTGAATACGCTCCCGCTGTTCCCGCTCCTTTTCGGGAGTCACGCGCCGTTCTTGGCTCATTCCTTCGCGAGCTTTATCAGAATTCGCAGCCTGTTGTTCCGGTTCTGCAACGGAAGGCCCCTGTTCCGGCGACTCGCCTGTTTCTTCTTGCGGTTTTTCTCTTTTACCTACTTCTTCTAATTTTTGTTCTTTTTCCATATATTTTCGCGCGATTTCAGGAAATCTTTCCGCAAACTTCTTCCGCGCAGAATCCCTGAGAGACAACTTGTTTCGGGCAGGATCTCCGAACACAAAATCCTGGAACTCACTTTTCAGTATCCCGGTGTTGTCATAACGAGAGCCGTATAAATTCTCCCAGGTGGCAATTTTTTCTTCCTTAATCCCTATAAATCGCGGGTCTCCATCAAGCGACTCAGCTAATTCAATTTGTTCTCCGACTTGCTCATCATTTTCCCACACCTGCTGAATCAATTCGCCTTCATTTTGAGGCGGTTTTTCTTTTTTATTCTGGAAACGTGATGAAAATCCTTCAATGCCCATATTTTTTATTATACTCGCTCTTAAATCTTAAAGAAAACAGGGGGGAACGCGTTCACTTAGGTTCACAGAAATTATACATATAAATCTATGGAATGTCAATATGTTCCCTTTGCCATGGATGACATTTTAGGATGCGCACAAGCGATTTCCCGAAGCCCTTTAAAAAGCCATACTTTTCAAGCGCCAAAACAGCGTATTCCGAGCATGTCGGATAAAATACGCATACGCGGCGATACGGCCGCGCATATGCGCCAGAATCCGGCGAGAAAAATCTTTTATACACCTGGATCATGCGTATCGCCGCACGAGCGGATAATGATATCTTTTGCGCGCTCATGAAATGACGCGCGCTCTTTTCAAGAGAGCGCCGACTGTTTTTTCTATATCCGCATACGGAACACGCACTGCGTCTTTTTTAAAGAAAAAAACGCACGAGAACCCTTGGCGGGCACCGTGCAGAAATTTTTGAACAGCGGCATATCCGCGACGTCGCAAAAGATTGCGGAGAGGGGCGGTGCGCCCCACTTTCCGCGACACAACGAAAGAAAATCTCGCAGGAGAAATGTTTTTCTCGTCAAAAAAAACCCTGAGCGTGAAAAGCGGAGAGTGAAATACTTGTCCGTGTGAAAAAATTTCACGGAACGCCCGTGTCTTTATTCTTTTCTCTTTGGGAAGCATGGTTCGCCGACGGGCAGAGCAATACTTAGACAGATAGCTTCTTCCGCCCTTTTCTGCGCCGCGCGCGAAGGACTCTCCGCCCCGTCGGCGTCCGCTGGCGCACTAAAAACCCGTGGGTTCGCATGCGTTTTTTCTTTTTTGGATTGTACGTTTTTGACATAATTTTTATCAATACACGCTACACAAGATATTGCGTTCGCGAAATATAAAAAAGAGTATACCGCATTGAACGCAAAATGTGAAGCGGCACGCTTGCGACCACGACATCGCCGGCTCGGGACGATAAAGCCAGTAAAAAATAAAAAGGAAGTCAAGAGTCTTTTTTCACCACTGTCCACACATTACCAACACATTCCCGTACAAATAACAAGTTCTCTGTGAAAAAAAGTGATATATAATGGTTGAGTAAATACGTAACTTTTAAACTCGCTCGCCGAACTTACTCACAACCACCTCTCTAACTCCTCATATGATGACCATGGACAATAAAGAGCTTTGGAACAGCGTCCTTACCGATGTTGAAATGAGTATATCCAAGGCAAATTTCAGCACCTGGTTCAAAAACACACACATCGTAAGGCAAGAAGACGGTATTGTGTATTTAGGGGTCCCTAATGGGTTCGTAAAGGAGTGGCTCCACAATAAATACCACAAATCGATCCTAAAATCCCTAAGAAACTCTTCCGAAAGCGTCCGAAATGTCGAGTACGTAGTCACTAAAATTACACAAAAAACAGTTGAGGAACGCGTGCCCTCAAGAGAACTGGCCCATCCCCATGCGCCAGAGCTGCCGCTTGAGGATTTGTACGTTAATAAAGAAGATTGCTTAAACCCGCGCTATACTTTCGGTTCTTTTGTCGTCGGCCCATTCAATGAAATGGCCCATGCGGCAACGCAAACGGTTCTTAAAAAGCCGGGAATGGCATATAATCCGCTTTTCATCTACGGGAAAACGGGGGTGGGAAAGACACACCTTATCCAGGCGCTTGGCAACCATATAAAAAACGAGAATCAGGCGAAGAAAATATATTATGTTACGGCAGAAAAGTTTTATCTCGATTTCATAAACTCCGTTCAGCTCAATAAAATCGGGGCATTTAAGGAGAAATACCGGCAATATGATGTTTTGATCATGGATGACGTCCAATACCTTGCCGGCAAAGAGAGCACGCAGGACGAGTTGTTCCATTTATTCAACAGTCTTTTCGATAAAAATAAGCAGCTGGTGTTTTCTTCAGATAAACACTGGAATCTCATTCCAAGCACGGAGGAACGGCTGCGCTCTCGGTTCGGCGCAGGACTTACTGTCGACATCAGCGAGCCTGATTTTGAATCAAAGGTCGTCATAATCCAAACAAAGGCGCGGCAGAACAGCTTTGTCTTGCCGGATGAGGTCATTGAGTTCGTTTCCGGGATGGGCGGCAACAGCATCCGGGAGCTTGAGGGGGTCTTTAATATGCTGGTATGCCAATCCCAGATAAAAAGCAGGGATTTAACGCTTGCAGAGGTAAAATCACTCTTGAAACACAACGAGCGACCCAAAAAATCTCTCTCTGTCGATGATGTTGTAAAGATCGTCTGCGATTTTTACAATATCGAGCGCGGTCATATTTATGAGAAAACGCGGCGGAAAGAGATCGTGAAGCCGCGCCAAATTATCATGTTTCTTTTGCGGGAGGATTTTAACATCTCTTTCCCGACAATCGGTCAAAAACTGGGGGGGCGTGACCATACAACCGTTATCCACTCATGTGAAAAAATAAAAGGTGCCGTTAAAACGGACACCGTTTTGTCGCAAGAGGTTGAGCGCATTCGGTTAATGTTTTAATCCACACGTCATGTGAATAACATTCCGGATATGGTCTGAAAACATGCGAATAAAGTATACTCGGGCTGTGCATAAAATAGTGTCATAAAAAATACGTTGCGTTGTGCACACAGTTTTAAAAAAATTTTCAACAACTTACGCAAACACTACCTGCTATATTCCGATTACTAAATAAAAGAAAGTCTGTTTTATACACATATCCACAGAGTCATAATAATAATAATAATTTTATATCAATAATGAAAATAGAGTGTGTAAAAGATAAACTGCGGGACGCCGTTATGCTCGCAGAAAAATTAACGGGAAAAAATATGGCACTGCCGATCTTAAATGCGGTGCTTTTAATAGCGGAAGATTCATCCGTAAAAATTCGGGCCACAAACCTCGATTTAGGGATTGAAATTACTGTTCCGGTTAAAGTTTTAAAAGAGGGGATTGCTGCAATTCCGGGATCTGTTTTTTCACAACTTCTTTCGAATAGTTTTGAAAAAACGGTCGTTTGCGAACTTACGGATGGAAATATGCGCATTACGACAAACAACAGCTCTACGACGATAAAAAGCAGTTCATATGAGGATTTTCCGACGCTGCCGGCCGTACGCAGCAAAAACCCGTTCGTAATAGCTTCAAAGAAATTTATTTCAGGGCTGAAATCAGTGCTCTACAGCGCGTCAGTGTCAGACGCGAAACCAGAGCTCGCGAGCGTATATCTTTCATACGACCAGGGATATCTTGTGTGTGCAGCAACAGACTCATTCCGTCTTGCGGAAAGGAAAATTGCCGTCACAGTGAAAGAAGCATTTCCGCCGACGTTAATTCCCGGAAAGAATGTGGCTGAAATCATACGAATTTTTGACCGCATGGAAGGGGATATGGAAATCCATTTTGACAACCACCAACTATCCGTTTCTCTGGACGGCATATATGTCACGTCTCGGGTTATCGACGGAGTTTTTCCGGATTACAAACAGATACTTCCGAAAGGCCACACGACAGAGGTGGTTATCCTGAAGCAGGATCTTGTAAATGCAATAAAAGTATCAAACGTATTTTCGGATAAATTAAACCACGTTGATTTTGACATACAGCCGAAAAAGAAACTATTTGAAATACGATCGCGAAATTTCGATATCGGTGAAAATAGCACGCGCGTCGATGCAGCACTCTCGGGAGAAAATGTCTCGATCAGTTTTAATTATCGATACATACTTGATTGTCTTCCGGTTATCCAGAAAGACAGCATCGCGCTTCAGTTCAATGGCGAAGCCAGGCCAATGGTGATACAGGGCGTCGGAGACCGTCTTTTTACGTATCTTGTGATGCCGCTCAACCGGTAAGCATGGAGAAACTTTCCGCTTTTACGGAAAAATTCAAAAATCTTACGCCGCCAGACGATGCTCTGCGGAGTATCGTTGCAAGGATACTTGCGGAAGAATTGGGGATTGAAATAAAAAAATCAAACATACGGGTTCATAATGCCGTTGTGTATATAAAGGCACCTTCGCTTATAAAGAACGAGATTTTTATCCGGAGAGAGTCCCTGTTAAAAAAAATACGCGCAGAGAGCGGTAAAAAGACCGTCGCGGACATTAAATGACATGGAACACAAAACCACAAAAAAACTCCTAACGCTCTGTATAATTCACCAACACCCGAATGTATTGCTTGGCATGAAAAAACGCGGATTTGGTGCAGGTCGCTGGAACGGGTTCGGCGGGAAAGTCGCCCCCGGAGAGTCAATCGAGGAGGCGGCGAAACGAGAAGTAAAAGAAGAAGCGGGAATTGACGTCGTGGGACTACAAAAAACAGGCATTATAGAATTTGAATTTCAAGGCAACCCTGAAATTTTAGAGGTACATGTTTTTAAAACGGACACATTTGAAGGAGAGCCATCGGAAAGCGAAGAAATGAGGCCCGAATGGTTTCACGTTGACGAGATGCCGTTTGGTGACATGTGGCCCGACGATAAACACTGGATGCCGCTCTTTTTTGGCGGGAAAAAATTCAAAGGGAAATTTCTTTTCGGGGAATCAGACACAATACTTACAATGCACATAACCGAGGTTGAGGCCATCTAAACCCCTGGCAGTAACGTATGCGCGGATTTACCGTATCTGAAGTGGGAGCGCGGCTTCTCCCATATTCATTACTGAATCGTACCCTGCGATTTTAAGCACATTCTCATCCCCAAGCGCCTCAGTGTCGTTTGGAACAAATGAAAATGCGAACGGCTTTACTTTAGATGAGCCGACGTAGACATTGTTCAGGAACACATCAACGCGCGCCAACGGGTACGCTCCCGATGATTTCACCGTGAAGGTCATCTTCTGTGTCGCGCCATATGAAATATCGCTCCGGATTCCTTCTATGGAGAGCCGCGGTGCGTATTCGGGGCGGTGGACGCTGTCATATTCTTTCGGCATTCCAATCGGCGTACCTTCTCGGATGCCTTGTTCCGCGACCCACTTTCGCACGGGTGTTTCCCACAAAATGAATTGCGGATCGTCTTCCGGGTGTTCCGGCCTTCCTCCAAGTGGGGCGTTTTTATGTATCCAAAAGAGAATGGAATGCACGTTCGCTATCGCATGTTCCACGCGTAATTCCTCGGGTGTGTATTCTGTCGCAAGTTTTCCCGATATTTTGTCGGTGAAATACGATTCTCCTCCGAGCCATTGTCCGCGGAGCATTGGCGGAAGATCTCGCTCGTCGATTTCTCTTGGTTTTCTGAAAGATTCCGGCGGGAGAGTTTTGAGCGCCTCGCCCATAAACGCGTGCCAGAGCGGAGCGACGATAAATCCGGCAACCTTTTTTTCCATAGGAGAATTGTCGTTGTTCCCGACCCATGCACCGACGGCGAGATTCGGCGCATAGCCCACGATCCAGGCGTCTCGATAATCATTTGTCGTTCCTGTTTTTGCTGCGACATCGCGGTCCGGAAAATAGAGAAACGATTGTTCACCGAATGCAGGAGTCCTGGCCTCGTTGTCGGAGAGCACGTCGGATATAAGAAGCGCTGCCTCTTCCGGGATGACGCGCTCGGAGCGCTGCGCAAATTCTTCAAGAACGCGCCCCTCGCTGTCTTCAACTCTAAGGATCGCGATAGGCGGATTTCTAACTCCTTCGTTTGCAAAAACACCGTATGCACTCGTCATCTCAAGAAGCGAAACTTCACCACCTCCAAGAACAAGTGTGAGACCGTACCGATCCGGATCTTTTAAGGACGAAATCCCCATTTTTTTCGCTGTAGCAAGCGATTCCTTGATTCCCGCCAAGTATAAAACTTTGATCGCCGGTATGTTTATGGATTGCGCGAGTGCGTCCCGGAACGTTACTGGCCCGCGATAGATATGGTCATAGTTTTCCGGCATATAGCATTCGTCTTCCTTTACGGAGGGGAAGAGCGGCTTGCCGTTTGTGTCACAGCCGGAGTGGAATTGTGTTTTAAGGTCTAATACGACGGTTTTCGGCGTGAACCCCTTCATAAACGCAGTTGCATAAACGAATGGCTTGAACGCAGAGCCGGGTTGCCGCCCTGGCGTGAGCGCCGCGGTATTTACTTGCGGATCGAATGCACAACTGACGCCCGATGCGCACCCCTCAGGTTCGCTTTTTCCGAAGTAATCACGGGAACCGACCATTGCGAGGATATGCCCCGTCTTTGGGTCAATTGCGACAAGTCCCGCATTATGAGCATTATATTTTTCAACATTTTCGTCGCCGTATTCGCGCACAACTTTTTCCGCCGTTTCTTCAAGTGTGGCATCCAGTGTTGTTATTACCTTGAGCCCGCTTTTTTCGAGGAGTTCTTTCCCATATTTCTGTTCAAGATATTCACGCACGAAGAATACGAAATGTGGCGCACGGATGCCCTGCACCGCCTGCGGCAAAAACGAGACTTTTTCTTCTTTTGCGGCAGTGTACTCGTCGTCAGAAATAAAACCAAGCTCATGCATTCTCGAGAGAACCAGATTTTTCCGTTCCTCAAGCCGCGCGGCGTTATTGCCATACGGGGAGTAGTACGTGGGTGCCTGCGGTAATGATGCGAGATATGCCGACTCGACGAGAGAAAGGTCTTTTGCGCTCTTGCCGAAAAATGCCCTACTTGCCTCTTCTGCTCCGTACAGGTTTCCGCCGTACGGGGCTTCATTCAAATAGAGCCCAAGAATCTCGTCTTTACTTATGATGCCCTCAAGCTTTACCGAGAGCACCCACTCTTTGAGCTTACGGGAAATTTCTTTTTTGGGCGTAAGAATTGAATTTTTTACGACCTGCTGGGTGATGGTCGAACCCCCTTGCGAGAAATTAAGCGTTCCTAAATTGACCAGTATTGCGCGGATAATCGCCGTCGGTTTCACGCCGCGGTGTTCGTAAAATTCAGCGTCCTCGATGGCAATGGTGGCATTTTTAAGGTGCCGGGAAATGTCCCCAAAGGGCACGACAGTCCTTCTGACATTTTGATGCAAGTCATACAAGAGGATTTCTCCGGTTCGGTCATACAACTTTGTTGATTGTTCAACTCTCCGCTCCTCGAACGTTTTAAGGTCCGGCATGGGAAGCGTTGCCGCCCACAATAAAAAAAGACCGGAGACCAGAAATCCAAATCCGGCTCCAAAAATCACGCCATGACGTATTTTCTCTCGGTGGTGCCGCTTCATTATATCCGTAATAGTACCACATTACTCTGCAGCATCGTGTCTTGTGGGTCAAGAGTAAATTACGGGAAAAGCATCGAATATGATACTATTTTCCATATGTTTTGGCGTGTGAAAAAGAAAATTATTGACACTGATGAGCGGAAAATAGACGACATCCTTTCCCGAAGCATCGCGCAGATTTTTCCCTCAAAAGAGGCGTTCAAAAAAGAGCTCATGAGCGGCAGGCGTCTCAAGATATACATCGGCACTGATCCGACGGGCCCAGAGCTTCATATCGGCCACGCGACGAACTTTCTCTTGCTTGAGAAACTTCGGCAGCTCGGCCATGAGATAGTTATTTTGTTCGGCGACTTCACGGCCCGCATCGGAGACCCTACCGGGAAAGAAACAGCGCGAAAAACTCTTACCGCGGAAGAAGTAAGAAAAAACATCAAAACATGGACCTCCCAGGTCGGGAAAGTGCTTTCACTGAAAGATAAGAAAAATCCGGCCCGCATCGTTAAAAACAGCGCATGGCTTTCAAAGCTCTCGCTTGAAGACGTTATCGGTATTGCGTCGCAGGTGACCGTTCAGCACATGATCGAGCGCGACATGTTTGAAAAGAGGCTCGAGGAAGGAAAGCCAATACATCTTCACGAGTTTCTATATCCGCTTCTCCAGGGATATGACAGCGTAGCGCTTGATGTCGATGCGGAGGTCGGTGGGAATGACCAGACATTTAATATGCTTGTTGGCCGGACGCTTCAGAAAAAATATCA
>ERZ1292623.4218-Hain-H51-01um-R1-4218-length-11861-cov-5_pt1 | contig 11861 bp, 9 predicted proteins | sample MGYA00564398_ERZ1292623 | MGnify/ENA primary metagenome ERZ1292623 (study PRJEB36523, sample SAMEA6512633) | groundwater metagenome | collected 2019-01-07 | study: AquaDiva: Metagenomics assemblies of 32 groundwater samples | reverse complement strand
ATATATCGCGTGAAACGGCGAGTCGGGTCTCTCGCGCATCATCGATCAGGATATCCGCGATCAATTGCTCCGTGCGGTCGGTCGAGACGCCAGCAGCGGCCAGTAGCTGCCCCAACCCGACATAGGGGTTTGCCCCCGTCTCGGCACGGCTCTGCGCGATCTTGTCTTCCGCTATCGGATCAAGGCATCCCTGCACAAAGGCGGCATGATCGCCGCCGCCCGTCGCGGTCGCGCGATCGAACGGGTCCGAACTCAGCCGGGACATTTCAGCGCCAGCCGGCGATCGAGCAATTGGGAGCGTTGTTCCAGCGTGAGCGCTGCGCCATGGATCGTCTCGATCTCGGCATAGACGTCGCAAGCCTGCGTGCTATTGGCTGGCCCCATATCCGTCAGGGCTTGTCCTAGCGCAAACAGATCATCGACGATGAACGGTGCATTGGGAGCTTTTTCGTAGAGTTCAAGAAAGAGTTGTGCCGCCTGCGCGTGCTTGCCCTGTCCCTGAAAAGCCCGGCCAAGCTGAAAGCGAGCCTCGCTGGCGCGGGGATCGGCAGGCCAGGCCGCGACGAAGCTGTCGAAAGCAAGCTCGGCCCTCGGCCAGTCCTGCCGCTCGGCATAGAGCATCGCCTGCCCAAAGCGATCGTCAGCGCTGAGCGGCTGCGCAGCAGTTGCGACCGGCTGCGGAATAGATGCCGGCGGCGGCGCAGGTACGGCCGCCTGGCGTTCCACCGCATCGAGCCTTGCCTCGGTATCGCCTTTCATGGTCTGCACCTGGGCCATGCCGGTGACGAGCGCGCGGTGATCCTGTTCCTGCGCGGAAATGAGCCCCGAGAGTGCCCGCTCCAGAGCGGCGAGCCTGCGATCGAGCTGCATCAGGGCATCGATCGATACAGACTGGTCTGATGCAGTGCTCGCGGCTCCCCTGGCTGATCCTCCTGTTTCGAGTAGCGCCACCTTCTGCTCGACCTGCCGCAGGCGCTGCTCGATGGCGCCCAGGCTTTGCGCATGCGCCACGCCCGCAAACGACAGTGGCGCGAGCACCGCCGCCGCCCATTGAAGCGCAAGGCGTTTGCTCGGGATCCAAGGCGAAAGCTGGTAGCGCATCAGAAGCGGAATCCCACGCCTGCGCCCATGATGATCGAGCGCATCCTGTGCGAAACGGTCTGGCTGGTCCCGCCCTGGTCGAGCGTGAGCTTCGAATTGGCGCCGAGATATTTGGCGTCAATGTTGATGTAGAGTTGCTCGTTAATCGCGATGTCGGCGCCGACCTGTGCGACCGGTGCGAGGCCGCCCTTGATATCCGCCGAATAAGAAATTCCCGGCGTCACCACACGGTTGGTGAGGACTTCTCCCGCCTTTTCGCTGTAGAAATTGGCATAGGAAAGTCCCACGCCCACATAAGGTCGGAACTGCTTGGAAGCTGGCATCAGATGATATTGCAGCATGGCGGTCGGGGTGATCAGACCGGCCGATACAAGGGTCTTTCCGCTCCTGTCCTTGATATCATAGGGCGCGCCGCCGAGGGTCAACTCGGTCGCGAGGTGATCGGTCATGAAGAAGGTGAGGCTCGCTTCACCACCCGGCGCCGCCTTTGCCTTTGCGGAGACCGGCGTGCCGCCCACATCGACCGTGACAACACTGCTACCCGTGCGCAGGACATACCCGCCCCGGATCTTGATCAGCATGTCGCCGGGCTCGGCTGCTGCGGGTGTCGATAGAGCCATCGCGGCCAAGGCCGCCAGCGCTAAAGTAACAGAACGCATCTTTGATTCCCCCTTATGGTCTGGACAGGCCGGGGAGACCGAGAAGCACGGTCTCGCCTCGGCGGTTCTGGCTCTGGCTGGCCTCATCGCTGCCGGTCGCGACCGGACGCTCCCTGCCGAAAGAGGTCACGAAAAGCCTTTGGGGCGCGACACCACGCGCGGTGAGGTAGAATTTCATGGCAGCGGCGCGCTTTTCGCCGAGCGCGAACTGCTGTTCGCGCGGCGCCAGTTCGTCGGCATGTCCCTGGAGCGAAGCCCGTATATCCGGGTGGGCACGCAACCACGCCGCCTGCCGGTCGAGAACCGCGCGGGCGATGGGCGTCAGTTCGGCACTGCCTCGTCCGAACAGGATGCGGATCGTGCCTGCATAGCGTTCGAAATCCTCCATCGTCGCGGGCGTATCGGCGTCACGTATCTCCTGGGCGGGCAAATTGTTCTCGCGCGAGGCGAGCGGCTCAGGCGACGGCCCCTGAAATTCGAACAGCGGCGGCGGCAACAAAGGCTGCGTCGGCCGCTGACAGGAGGCGAGCGCGCCGCACAGGACGAGGCAGGTCAGACCGCGGCCAGTGCGTATCCACCGAGCCCTCATGGACGCTTCCCCGACCAGGCCGGCTCCGAGGCAGCTCCGCTGACTGCAACCGGCTGCTGCACCTTTCCGGTCAGGTCGGTCAGCCATATCTTCGGCAGCGCGGAGCCAGCAGCGGTGCGCTGAAACATGATGGCGCGACCGCTCATTCCCCAGCTGGGATCTTCGTCGCGACTACCCGATGTGATGATCCGTTCCCTTGTTCCATCGGGTTTCATGATCCCGATGCGCAACGCACCATCGCCCATCTGAGTGAAGGCAATGAGGTCGCCGCGCGGGCTCCAGACCGGCGAGGCATGGCCGCCTGCGCCAAAGCTGACGCGACGCTGATCGCTGCCGTCCGGTGCCATGACGTAGAGCTGGGAATCGCCGGAACGGTTCGACTCGAAGACGATCGCACTCCCGTCCGGCGCGAAGCTGGGACTGGTATCGGTTCCTGCTTCGCTGGTGAGCTGGCGCACGCTGTTGCTGGCCAGGTTAACGGCATAGATGTCCGCATCGCCGTCATGCGCGAGCGAGAAGAGGATAGTCGCACCGTCTGGCGAGAAGCGCGGAGCGGACGGAACTCCCTCCGGTAGCTTGAGCGCGGTCGTAGAGCCGCTGTCCAGATCGGCAACGACGAGCCTCGGGGCGGCGGCATCGACATAGGACAGGAAGACAATGCGCCGGCTTCCTGGCCCGAAACGCGGCGTAGCGACGAGTTCCTTGCCCTGGGTCAGTTCGGTCGGGTTGGCGCCGTCATAGTCCATCGACACCAACCGGGTGCGCTGGCCGGGAATCGCTCCGTCCTGCGCAGCGACGAGCATCCTCGTATCGAAATGGCCTGGATCTCCGGTGGTAAAGGCGAAGACCATATCGGCGCATTTATGGGCGGCCCGCCGCCATTGCGCCGTCGCGACGATGATGCGCTGCGAGGCTTCGACATGGGCACCAAAGACATCGTAAAGCGCGCAGTCATAGGCCAGCAGATTGTTTCCGGCAGGTCGCGCGCGTCCAAGAACTAGCGCCTGTGCGCCTGCGCGTGCAAAGGGGGCAAACGCGATCTCGTCTGCGATCGCATAGTGTCCATCGAAGGGTACAAGCCGATAGAGGCCTGTCGAAACCAGATCGGCCCGCACGATTTTCGCCAGGGCCGCACCAGCATCCTCGCCACCGGCAACGTCCGGAATGCTGCCACTCAGAATATCGGGTACGGCAATCAGCAAAGGTGAAGCCACGCCTTGCGTGATATCGACATGGAGCGGTCCTTCGGCCCGGAGCGGAGACGCCAGAGCGACGAGCGGGACGAGAACCGCAGAAAGGATCGACCGTCTCATGATATGTCTCTCGGATCGAAATTGAGCTCGACGTCAGCCCAGGCGTCATAGAGTTCGGGCGGAAGCCGCAGCGGCGCGCAACGCAGGATGGCGCGCCGGACGCTTCCGGCGAGCGCGTTGGCATAGGCGCCATTGGCTGCGGTCTGACCGCCGATGCGGGACAGAGCCGGCGTGCCGAGCACGCCCCCGTCCCGGCCAAGTCTGATCCGCATGACTATAGTGACGTGGCCGCTATTGTCTTCCGCCTGCGGCGGGTTCCAGCAGGGGGTGATCTGCGAGCGGATCATATCGGCGAGGTTGGTGCGCTGCCGGATCGAAAGGCCCGCCACGCCTTTGGGCACGGCCTGCCCGATCGCGGAGCCAATCGCCGCGGAATTGAGGCGCGGCCGAGGTGCCGTCCCGGTGGTTTGCCCGAGCGAGCGCGTCAGCGCGGCCGCATCAAGACGACGGGGCGGCGATGGTGCTGGTGCTGTAACAGGCGCTCCGGCGGATGGTGATGAAACGGGGGAAGCGACGCGCGTGGGCGCCGGCGCCGGGGGTACGGATGGCGCCGGCGCCGCCGGCTGCGGTCTGGCGACCGGGCCGGGTCCAAGCGCGGGCATCGGTGGCGCGCTTGTTGACGAAGGAGGCGAAACAGCTTGCGCTGTGATAGGCTGCGGTGCCGGCGACGGAGCGGGCACAGCCGAAACGGAAGGTGTCTCAGCCGATGCGGCGACGGCAGGTTCGACCTTGGCACGGGAGGGCTGTTCGACACGCCGCTGCGGTGCAAGCGCGGGATCAGGCAGCGGCATGGCGTGGTCGAGATCGACGATTTCGATCGCCATGCCGGCAGGTGGCGGCACGAGATCGCGCCCGCGAAAGGTCACCAGCGACAGCAAGGCCAGCAGTCCCAAGTGGAGGAGAAACGAGACAAGGGAAGGCAGACGCGCATTCACGGCGTTGCCTTCTGGTCGCTTGGAATGTGGGAATCCGACAGGAAGGCAACCTTCGAGAAGCCTGCCGCACCAACCTCGGCGACGATCTGCATGACCGTCCCATAGGCAAGAGTGCGATCCGCGCGCACGAATACCCTCAGGCTGGCTGGATCGCCGGAAGCCTGCGCCAGTTGGCGCAGGGTATCGCCGAATGCCTCACGGGCAACCACGGCGTCACCGATGAACAAGTCACCCGTGGCATCGATCGTGACCATCAACGGCTTGCTGTGGGAGGCGAGTTCGCGCGTACGTGCTTCGGGCAGATCGACCTTCACGCCGGTCGCGACCAGCGGCGCGGTGATCATGAAGATCACCAGCAGCACGAGCATCACATCGACTAGCGGGGTGACGTTGATCTCGCTCAGCAGCGGCCCATGGGGCGGTCGACTCCGGCCAATCGGGCCTGACGCGAGGAGCATCGGATAAAATCCTTCGGGATTATAGCCTGTCTGACGTCTGCCCACTCATGAGCATTGGAAGCGCCAGACGAGCGGCCAGCCTTCGACGAAGGCCGAAAAATCATGAAAAGGTCCGGCGCGCCCCCGAAGACACGCGCCGGACTTCCTTTTACGGACGCGCCACCGCGACGTTCACGTTGGTCCCACTGATGGTGAGCGTGTTGGTCGCGCTGTTGCCATAAGCTGCCGATGCGAGGCTGTTGCCGTTGATCGACAGGCTGGCGTTGGTCACACCGCCGGTGTTGTCAGCGCCAGTCGCCACCGCATTGATCGCAAGCGCGCCAGTGGTGATACCTGTGGTCGCATTGATCGCGCCGGTATTGCTCTGGTTGCTGGCGATGGCGGAGGTGGTCGGTGTTACGCCAGTCGCCGGGCTGTTCAGAGCCGTCAGGGTCAGCGAGTTGGTCGCGGCGTTGCCATAGGCCACCGAGACCGCACTGTTGCCATTCAGCGTCACCGCCGAATTGGTCACCGAAGGCGCCGTTCCGAGGTTGTTGAACGATGCCCCATAGGTGACGTTCGCCGCCGCCGTGATGGCACCTGCGTTGCTCTGCTCGTTCATCACGGCGAAGCTCGCCGAAACGCTGTCATCCCGCGTCGCATTCAACGAAGCGGAGCCACCGGCACTCGTATTGGCAAAACTGGTGGCCGAGGCCGAGAGCGCGTTGGTGGCGTTGTTGCCGCCGGCGCGCGCCGCGGTGCTGTTGCTGTTGAGAGCGACCGAACTGCCGTCTAGCGGGCTCGGATCGGTTCCGGTGGCCGCATCATAGCCAGCCAGAACGACATCCGCTTTGGTCGTGGCATTCGCCGTGACCGCACCGCCGCTGCTCTGCAGGTTCATGACGCCCGCTGACGCCGTGTCGGAATTGGCCGACAGGGTCAGCGAATTCGTCGCGCGGTTGGCAAGGGCCGTCGCAGAGGTGACGTTACCGCTGAGATCGACAGTGCTCTGGTTGATGCCGTTGGTCGCAAACTGGGATTGTGCAGTGGCGCCACCGTCGTTGTTCCAGATATTGGTCGTCGCCGTCGCGGTGACCGGATTGCTGGTCACCAACTGCGAGTTGCCGACGACATAGTCAGCAGCGGCACTGTAGGTGGTGATGGTCCCCCCGAGCGAGGCGTTGGCACCGCCAGCCGTTGTCGAGGACAGGCTGGTATCGGCCGCAACAATCATGCTGTTGGTCGCCGCGTTGACCGTCGTTGACGCCGTATTGCTGTTGTTGTCCAGCGCCAGCGTCGATGTGCTGTTCCCGGCAGGCGCCGCAGCGGTCATCGTCGAGGTCGCGGAGAATGCAGCACTGCCGGTTGCCCGCTGAACCGACTGCAAGGCACCGTTGGTGGAGACGCTTCCGCCTTCCAGCGCCATGCTGTTGGCGGCGGTGTTGCCCATGGTCGTTGCTGACTGCGTGTTGCCAGAGACGGACAAGGTGCTGCCGGTGATGTCGCTGGTGTCGGTCTCTGCCGCAGGCGCGCCGACGCCCAGCGTTACGACATTGTAGGTGCCGGTAACCGCCGTCGTTTCAGCACCGCTCACCGTCTGGATGTTGGCCAGCGCGTGATCCGCAACTGCGGTGACCTCGGTCCCCGCAGTGTGGTACGGCGTTGCCGTCGCACCGCTGGTGGTGTCCGAAGCCAGCATCGTGCTGCTGCCGGTCACGTTGACGCTGTTGGTTGCGGCGTTGCCGGTAGTCGCTCCGGAGATGGCATTGCCGTCCACCAGAACGCTGCTGTTGGCGATATCGCGACCGACGGTAGCGTTGGCGCCACTGAAGTTCGAGATGGTCGCGCCTAGAGCACCCGAGCTGGTCTGGTTGTTGGCCAGAGCCGAGGTCGTGGTGACATTGGTCGCATCGAGCGCAATGCTGTTGGTCCCGGCGTTACCGGTGACCGTCGAGCTTTCCTTGTTGTCGGAAACCGAGACCGTGCTGGCGCTGACATCGCTCAGCGTCGGATCAGTGTCGCCTGTCGCCGACACGCCGAACAGCGCGCCGACCGTGCTGGTGAGCGCACCGGTATTGGTCTGCTTGCTCGATACGGCCATGTCCGCCGCTGAAACGCCATCGCTATTGGCCGAGGCCTGAGACGAATTGCTGACGCCATTGCCTCGAGTCAGGTTGGTCGCACTTGCTGCCAGAGCGTTGGTTGCACTGTTGCCCTTGGCCGATCCACTCGTGCTGTTGCCGTCCACGGTGACACTGCTGTTGGCAATGTCGTTGCCAACGGTGACAAGCACACCGCCGCTCTTTGCTGTCGCGTCGCCGATCAGCGCGGTGGCCGTACCGTTCATCGTCTGGTCACTGGCGATGGCAGCGCTGGTGCCCAGATTCGTACCGGACAGCGTGATCGCATTGCCGGTGCCGAGCGTCGCATTGCCTGCCGCATTGGCCGCGAGGCTGTTGCCGTCCGACGTCACGCTCGAGCTGGTCAGGCTGCCGCTGATCGCCGTGCTGACCGAGGTGCTCTTGGTGGGTGTGCCGAAGCTGTCGACGAGGCCCGCCTGCACGCTCGTGCCGGAAGCCACCGACTGCTCATTCGCCACCGCGAAGGCGGCATTGGCGGTCGATACCACGCCGTTGATGCTAGCCGAGGGGACTTCAGTGCCAAGCGTGTTGATGGTGGTCGCCGAGGCAGTGATGGAGTTGCCGCCCCGGTTGGCCGCCGCATCGGCGAGAACGCTGTTGTTGGATGCTGTGATCGCCGAGCTGCCGGTCACATCGCCGGTGATCGAATTGGAGACGATCGGGCCATCCGAACCTGCGCCGCCGACCTGCGCCACGATGGTTTGCGTGCCGGTGGCGACGGTCACATCCTGCTGCGAGGCGATCGCTGCAACCGTACCGGAGGACGGCGTCGCCAGGCTACCCGTGGCGATGCTGTTGGCGTCGATCGTGGTGGCGTTTGACACCTCGTTGCCCCGCGCCAGTGCCTTGGCCGAGTTGCTGTCATTGGACAACGTCGAGCCGGTCACATTACCGGTGACCGAAGCCAGATAGCCTGCGGTGCCTGCAGCATCATCGACCGAAGCGGTGACGGTCTTGACACCGGTGGTCGTCACGGCCAGTTCCTGCTTCGAGGCAATGGCATAGCCGGCAATGGCGGAGGTGTTGGGCACTTCCGGATCTGGGCCGCCACCAGCGTCATAGCTCTGACCCGCGACGGCCTGGCCGTCGGACTGACCCGCCAGGGTAACATCATTGCCAGAGATCGCCTGGCTGTTGGAGCCGGAGTTGGCGACAGCAGTGGCAGCCTGGCTGTTGTTCGACAAAGCGACCGTGCTGCCGGTGAGCGCCGTGGTCGACGGTCCCGAGCCGGTCGAGAACTTGTCGAGCGAGGAGACCGAGGCGGTCAGCGAACCGTCGAGGCTCGACTGGGCAACGCCAATGGCGGACGAACCGCTCGTGCTGTTGACGCTGGTGTCGAGCGCGGTCACGCCCGAGTTCAGCACGCCGGTCGCGCTCTGGCTGTTGCCCGCGATCTTTGCGGTGCTGCCCGACATGCCATGATCGATGGTGATGCCCATGTCGGTGCCATCGGTCACCGTCGCGGCGGTGCTGGTATTCTGCTGCGTCAGGGCGATGCCGATGTCGGTGGTGCCGTCAACCTTGGCGCCAGTATTTGCACCAGAAGACGAGGCCGTTTGGGTGGCATAGCCCGAGCCGGTGACGTTGTTGAGGTCACCATTGACCGTCAGGGTGGCGGTGTTGGCATAGCCAGTCGCCGTCGAGGCATTGCCCGTGGTCGCCGAAGAGCCCACTGTCACCGTGCTGTTGGTCAGCGCATAGGCGGTCGCGTCATTGTTGCTGACGGTCGTATTGACCGACCCTTGCGTATTGCCGTTCAATGCCAGCCCTGTCGCCGGCGTCGTATAATCGTTGAATTCTTGCTGCACCGTGACCGAATTGGTCGAGCTCGTCGTTTCCGACGGTCCTGCCGCGAGCGCCTGCGTCGCGCCCAATGTCGCGAGAAGCGCCGTACTTGCGCCGGTCATCAATACCGAGCGCATTCTCCTGGAACCAGTAGACATTAGATGTCTCCCTTCTGAATGCATGGTGAAAAGAGGGAATTTCCGGCCGAATGAGGCCGGTCTCGGAAGGCCGCGTTCACCATGTCCGCGTCCCGAAATGTCGTGAAATTGCGACCTCGAGCAGGCCTGCGATCGAACGCCATTCGGCATCGACAGCGGCAAGAGCCTGAACGAGGCGGTTGTAACCAATGGAAGCAGGGATCGCGCAGAACAGCCCGACGGCTGTTGCAAGCAGTGCTTCGGCAATCCCCGGTGCGACGACGGCCAGCGAGGTATCTTGGCTCTGGCCGATCGCGAGGAAACTGCCCATGATCCCCCAGACAGTTCCAAACAGACCGATGAAGGGCGCCGACGTGCCAAGCGTCGCAAGCCAGCCGGTCCGGCCGGCAAGGCTGCGCCCCTCGCGCTGGATTGCCATCTCCGCGATCGAGACGACGCGCTCGCGAACCTGCTCATAGTCCCGGACGAGGTTTTCCGATGACCAGCGCCACTCAACCTCGATCGCGCCGAGGATGCGCATGATCCGGCCTTCGGCCCCGTCGCTGAGATTGCGCAGTTCGTCCTGCGTGCCGATGCTGGTCAGCAGGCGCTTGACGCTGACCGCCTGGTGCCGCTCGAGAGAGAGCGCCCAGGCCCGGCCGATGATGATCGACCAGGACATGACCGACGCCAGCATCAGCAGGACGATGATGGCTTGAACCAGTCGATCCGCCTGAAGGAAGATGTGGAAGGGCGAAGATGGCGACGCCAGCCAGTCGAAGGTCACGAGACTGTCCTCTGCTGCAGGATCATCAGCTCAGCGCTTCACGATCGCGCGGATGAAGGTGTCGATGTCGGGGAGACCGGTGACGGCAATACGTTCGGTCCGCTGGAAAGCCTTGAGCGCGTCGGTGAATGCGGCGGATGGCGCACCGTTCGCCGTACCCTTGAAGAGTTGTTTGGCGATCAGCGCCGACTGCAGGCGTTTCAGGCTATCCTGATGGATGGAGACGGTCTTGCCGTCCGAGGAAACCTGGACGAGCGGCGAGGCCGTCGTTTGACGGAGCGGCCTGATCGCGGTGACGGCGCTGCTCGCGGCATTTTCGAGCAGCATCTGCGGATTGCTGCGACAGACGACGGCGACTACGTTCGGGAAATCGACGCCGGGCTCGGTCGGAATGATGTCATAGGCGTCCGGGACAAGCCGGTTGTGCGCGGTCGCATAACCCAGCAGCCAGTTGCCGTAGCGGGTGAACTCTTCGGGTTTGGCGAGCGCGGCAACATAGGTCGCGCAGGTCTGGGATCCGATACCGCGAATGGCAAAGCTACCATTGGCGTCAGCGGCCTGCGCGGCTCCCGCGCCAAGGAAGGCGCCGGCCGCAAGGGCGAAGGAGAGAAGCGCGTGACGCGCAAGACAAGCGGACATCGAATTTCCGATCTGTGAACTGAGCGGCATCGGTCGGTCCGGAGACGATGAGCGATGCACTGGTAAAATCCTGCCCGGGGAAGTCCCCCGCGCCCGATCGGACGCGGGGGCACACCCGGAAATTGGCAGCGGTGGCAAGTGCTGCCGGTCGGTATGGGGGTTCCCGGGCATCCCGGCGCCCCAGGGGAGGCGCGCCGGAATTCCTTGGCTTTACGGCCCGGCGTGAGCCACGGTGACGTTCACGTTGTTCCCACCGATGGTGAGCGTGTTCGTCGCGCTGTTGCCGTAGGCCGCCGATGCCAGCGCATTGCCGTTGATCGACAGGCTGGCATTGGTCACGCCGCCAGTGTTGCCGGTGCCGCTGGCCACAGCATTGATCGCGAGCGCACCGGAGGTGACGCCGGAGCTGGCGTTGATCGCCCCGGTATTGCTCTGGTTGCTGGCAATTGCCGTGGTCGTCGGCGTCGTGCCCGTGGCCGGGCTGTTGAGCGCGGGCAGGGTCAGCGAGTTGGTCGCGGCGTTGCCATAGGCCCCCGCGACCGCGCTGTTGCCGTTCACGGTCACCGCCGAATTGGTCACCGAAGGCGCCGTTCCGAGGTTGTTGAACGAGGCGCCGTAAGTGACGTTCGCCGCTGCCGTGACGCCGCCGTTGTTCACCTGCTCATTGAGGACAGCGAAGCTTGCCGAGACGCTGTCCGCGCGGGACGAGGTCAGCGTTGCAGCACCACCCGTGCTGGTGTTGGCAAAGCTGGTCGCCGACGCCGAGAGCGCATTGGTGGCATTGTTACCGCCGGCACGCGCCGTGGTGGCATTGCTGTTGAGCGCCACCGAACTCGTATCGAGCGGGCTCGGATCGCTCGCCGTGGCCCCATCGTAGCCGGCGACCACGACATCCGCCTTGGTCGTGGCATTTGCCGTAACCGTAGCGCTGCTGATCTGCTGGTTGATGACGCCAGCCGAAGCGCTGTCGGAATTGGCCGTCAGCGTCAGCGTATTCGTCGAGCGGTTCGATAGTGCGGTCGAGCTGGTGGCGTTGCCGCTGAGATCGACCGTGCTCTGGTTGATGCCGTTGGAAACGAACTGGCTCTGGCCTGTCGCACCGCCGTCATTGTTCCAGAGATTAGTTGTCGCTGCCGAGGAGACGGTGACATTCGAGTTCGCAGACTGGGCATTGTTCACGACATAATCGGCAGCCGACGTATAGTTTCCAGACGAACCGGAAAGCGAAGCGTTAGCACCATAATTCGATCCACTCACCGTGGTTGACACTAGGCTCGTATCAGCCGCCACGGTCATGCTGTTGCTCGCAGGATTGACCGTCGAGGACGCGACGTTGCT
>ERZ1292623.4217-Hain-H51-01um-R1-4217-length-11861-cov-8_pt1 | contig 11861 bp, 9 predicted proteins | sample MGYA00564398_ERZ1292623 | MGnify/ENA primary metagenome ERZ1292623 (study PRJEB36523, sample SAMEA6512633) | groundwater metagenome | collected 2019-01-07 | study: AquaDiva: Metagenomics assemblies of 32 groundwater samples | reverse complement strand
TCGCCGCGACGTTCACGTACGGAATCTTGAGGATCCGTTCGAGGTGCCGGTTGGCCGCCTGCAGGTCTTCGCTCACGGTGCCGAGTTTGTCCCACCTCGCCCGGGGAATGCCGCTCTCCAGAAGGGCACGCATCTCCGCGCCTTCTGCCGCCTCCAGGAACAGCCCCGTGGGACCGATCAACTTCAGCGCGTTCCACTCGATCGGATTGTGGCTGGCCGAAAGCATCAGGCCACCGGCTGCGTGGTGGTGTTCCACCGCCAACTGGCACGTGGGCGTGGTCGTGAGCCCGATGTCGATGACGTTGGCGCCGACCGACTGGAGGGCCGACAGCGCGACACGGTGGAACAGCGGACCAGAGACGCGGCTGTCGCGACCAAGCACCACCGCGCGACCCGGCGTCTTGCGACACGCCCACGCGCCGAACGCCGCGGCATAGGTCGCAACGATCTCCGGCGTAAGTGCTTCGCCAACGCGTCCGCGAATCCCGGAAACGCTCACCACCAAGCCGGACTGACTCATTCGTTTGTATGCACGAGTGATCAAACCTACGCGTGCGGGTGCGCCCCGGCCAAGTGTGTGTCAGTATGTGGCTTACACGCGTCGGACGGACACGCCATCTGTGGGATTCGCGATTATCTTTTGACGTCCGCCCTAACCCGAGCCACACCATGACGCGCGCATACGACGAGGACCTCACACTCGGCTTTGGCACCCGCGCCGTGCACGCGGGCCAGCGCCCCGAACCTCTGGCCGGCGCCATCATGACGCCCATCTATCAGACCTCCACGTACGTCCAGGAGGAACTGGGAAAGAACAAGGGCTACGAGTACGCTCGCGGAAAGAACCCCACGCGCGAAGCGCTGGAGCGCAACGTCGCATCGCTCGAGGGCGCCAGGCACGGCTTCGCGTTCGCCTCGGGCATGGGCTGTGTGGACTCGATGATGAAGCTCTTCCGCGGCGGGGACCACATCGTCTGCGGCGAGAACGTGTACGGCGGTGTGTTCCGCTTGTTCGACAAGATTCTCCAGTTCTACGGGCTGGAATTCACCTACGTCGACACCCGCTATCCCGATCGCATCGCCGCGGCGATGCGGAAGAACACGCGCTGCGTGTTCGTGGAAACGCCGTCGAACCCAATGATGCGCGTGACCGACATCCGCGCCGCAGCCGACATCGCCCACGCGGGCAAGGCGATCCTCGTCGTCGACAACACGTTCGCGTCGCCAGTCTTCCAACGGCCGTTCGAACTTGGCGCGGACATCGTGTACCACTCGACCACGAAGTACCTCAACGGCCACAGCGACATGATCGGCGGCATTGCGCTTGTCAACGACGACGATCTCGCGACGCGGATGCAGTTCATTCTCAATGCCGCCGGCGCCGTGCCAGGACCGTTCGATGCATGGTTGGCGTTGCGGGGAACCAAGACACTGCACCTGCGCATGCGGCAACACGACACCAACGGCCGCGCCGTCGCCCGGTTCCTCGTGGACAAATTCGGCGCCGAGTCCGTCATGTACGTCGGCCTGCCGAGCCATCCCCAGTACGAACTGGCCAAGAAACAAATGTCCGGATTCGGCGGCATGATCAGCCTTGAACTCGGTACACGGACACGCGCGGCCCACGTCCTCAAGCGCGTAAAGATCTTCTCGTTGGCCGAGTCGCTGGGCGGCGTGGAATCACTCATCAGCCAGCCTGCATCCATGACACACGCCTCGGTCCCGCCCGACGACCGGGCCAAGCTCGGGATCACTGACGGGCTGATCCGCCTGTCGTGCGGTGTCGAGGAAACCGACGACCTTCTCGCCGATCTGGAGCAGGCCATCGACGGCCTCCCCTCGGCGCTCAGCACGGGGGTCCATACATCGGCCAAGGCCCTCCGGTGAGACACTTTCCGGGCATCGGTTCGTAGGGTGGGACATGCCTGATACCACGAAACTCACCGCCATTTCGTCGCGCGCCTGGGAACATCCCGCGGACCGTGCGGCGCTCAACGCTCTTCGCGCCCTGCCGGGCTTCGATGAGGTCCTGAAGCGAGTGATGGGCTTCCTGGGCGAACGCGGCGTGCGCCAGCTGTTCCTGGCCAACGCCGTTCGCGTGGGGCCGAATCAGCGACCCAAGCTGAACAAGCTGTATTCGGAGGTGCTGGAAACCCTGGATGCCCCCGAACGCTGGGATCTCTACGTCTCGCAGACGCCGGTGGCCAACGCGATGGCCGTGGGCTTCGAGCGCCCGTTCATCGTCTTCAACTCGGGCATGCTGGAGGTGCTGGACGAAGATGAGCGCCGGGCCGTGCTGGCCCACGAAGTCGGGCACATCATGAGCGGACATCCCACCTACACGACCCTGGCCATCGTCCTGCTCACGATCGGCTTCGCCAACATCCCGATCCTCGCAGGACTGGCGCTGCTGCCGTTCGAGCTCGCGCTGATGGAGTGGTACCGCAAGTCGGAGTTTTCGGCGGACCGCGCCGCGCTGCTCGGTACCCAGGACGTGCGCAAGACGCAGAGCGTGCACCTCAAGCTCGCCGGCGGCGCACAGCTCGACGATCCGATCGATCTCGACGCGTTCCTGGCGCAGGCCAAGGAATACGAGACGATGGTGGGTCCGTGGGACAAAGTGTGGCAGTTCATCAACACCGTGTTCCGGACGCACCCGTTTGCGACCGTGCGCGCCGGCGAACTGCAGCGGTGGATCGACTCGGGTGACTACAACAGGATCCTGAACGGTGAGTACCAGAAGCGCGGCGAAGAGCCGCCGCCGTATTCCAGGGACATCGAGGATGCCACCGGGTACTACGGCGGGCAGGCCCGCGAGGCGTTCACCACCGTGGGCGACATCGTGTCGCGCGCGCGTGAAGCGTTCGAACAGGCGTGGAAGTCCGGGACGAGTGGCACCAGCGGCAACGGTGGGAGCTCAGGCGGCGGTAACCCGACCGGATGAAGGTTCTGCTCGTTGGCGGCGGGGGCCGCGAGCACGCGTTGGCTTGGCGGCTGACACGAGATGACCCCGCAATCGAGATCATCGCCGCCCCGGGCAACCCGGGAATCGCAACGATGGCCGGCAAGACGCAGTGCGCGTCGGTCAGTACCAATGATATCGCCGGCCTGCTGGCGCTGGCCAAACGGCACGGGGTGAACTTCACTCTCGTTGGGCCCGAGGCGCCGCTCGCTGCCGGCATCGTGGACCGGTTTCGCACCGAGGGTCTCGCGATCTTCGGACCGACGCAGGCGGCGGCCGGGATCGAGACGTCCAAGGCGTTCGCCAAGGACGTGATGCAAGCGGCAAACGTGCCCACGGCGCGTGCCGTCATTTGCACCGACGCGATGAAAGCCAAGGCCGCCGCTCGCGAGTTCGGCGCGCCGGTCGTGATCAAGGCGTCCGGACTGGCTGCCGGTAAAGGCGTCATCGTGTGCGCGACGCTCGCGGAAGCCGACCGCGCGATTGACGACATGCTCGTCGGTGGAGTGTTCGGTGATGCCGGCGAAGAGGTGCTCGTCGAAGAATTCATGACGGGAGAGGAACTCTCCGTCCTGGCGCTTACCGATGGGGTCACCGCCCTGCCACTCGTGCCGGCCCAGGATCACAAGCGGTTGCTCGATGGGGACGCGGGCCCCAACACCGGTGGCATGGGCGCCTACGCGCCGGTTTCGATCGCAACAGCAACGTTGATGGAACAGGTTCAGCGCGAAATCCTGCGTCCCACCTTGGCCGAGCTGTCCGCGCGTGGGCGCCCCTTCACCGGGCTTCTCTATGCGGGGCTGATGCTCACGCCGACCGGCCCGCGCGTGGTGGAATTCAACTGCCGCTTTGGGGATCCCGAGTCGCAGGTCGTGTTGCCGGTGTCGAAGACCAGCGTGCCATTCGTGCAGCTCGTAGCCGCCATCGCGCGAGGCGAACGACTTCCCACCGGGGTCACGTGTACGGCCAACGGCGCGGCCGTCACCACGGTACTCGCGGCGCGCGGCTACCCCGAGCAGCCGGCCAAGGGTGACGTGATCACGATCCCCGCGGATCTCGGCGAAGCGCTCGTGTTCCACGCAGGAACTGCGACGAGCCCCGCGGGCGGCATCGTCAGCGCCGGCGGACGCGTCCTGGCGGTGACGGGCCTGGCCGGCACGATCGCCGAGGCCAAGCAGCGCAGCTTGGACGCAACCAAGCGAATCGAATTCGCCGGCCGCCAGTACCGCTCGGACATAGGTTGGCGCGAACTTCAACGGCATGCCGGAGCTGCCTGAGGTCGAAACCATCGCGCGGGACCTCGAACGCGAGGTCTCGGGCAGCATCATCACAGCGGTCGAAGTCACCAAGCGCGACGTCCTGCGGGTCGTCGGCGCCGCCGCGCTCAAGAGGCGCACCACCGGCGTGACCATCACGAAATGCTGGCGCCGGGCGAAGCTGGTGGTGATGGACCTGTCGTCGGGTGACCGGCTCGTGATGTCGCTGCGGTTCACCGGCGGCTTCTATGTGGACAGCGGGCAAGCCAGCGCGACCGATCTGCACTACTCCTGCGTGCGCTGGCGCCTCAAGGACAAACGCACGCTGCACTACATCGAAGTCCGCCGACTCGGCACGGTCTCGCTCATGAATCCGCGGCAGTTCGCGACGTACGTCGGCAGACTCGGCGTCGAGCCGCTGGAGCCGGAATTCACGCCCGACGTGTTATTCTCACTGTTGCGCGGATCACGACAGGCGGTCAAGAAGAGGATCATGGACCAAACCGCGGTGGTGGGCGTCGGCAACATTTACGCGAACGAAGCCCTGTGGCGTTCGCGGCTTGATCCGTCGCGCGCATCAAACAAGATCACACGCGAAGAATGCAACCTCTTGCACCGCGACATCGTGATCGTCCTGCGCCAAGCGCTGGACTCCCGCGGCACGAGCTTCCGCGACTACCGCGACGCGCTGGGTGAGCGCGGCAACTTCGGTCTCAAACTCGACGCCTACGGCCGCGAGGGCGAACCCTGCCACCGCTGCGGCGCGAAGCTCATCGGCACACACGAGATTGACGGTCGGGCGACCGTCCTATGCGCGCGCTGTCAAAGCTAGACCTCCGCAAGCCTCGGACCACCGAGGCCCGCGTGAAAGAGATGGAGGCGTCGGTGAAGGAGCGCGCTGAAAACCGCCCCGCGGTGTATCGCATGGTGGCCGCCGACGGCGAAGTCGTGTACGTCGGCAAATCCAAGCAGTTGCGCTCGCGCCTGCTCAGCTATTTCCGCGGCGTCTATCCGGACGACAAGGGCGCGCGGATCCTGCGTGAGGCCGATACGGTCGAGTGGGACTACGTACCCAGTGAATTCGCGGCGCTGCTCACCGAACTGCGTCACATCAAGCGCTATCGGCCGCGGCTCAACGTCTCGATGAAGCGCGACGGGCGAAATCTCTGCTTCATCAAGCTCACCGGCGGCGTGGCGCCGCGGCTCACGGTGGTGCGCGGACCCGGCAACGATGATCGCGCGCTGTACTACGGGCCGTTTCTCGGCGCCCAGCGCGTGGACGAATCGCTGCGTGAACTCTCCGATGTGCTTGGGCTGCGCGACTGCACGCTGGACAAGCAGATGAAGTTCTCGGACCAGGGCGAGTTCTTCAGCGGACCGCCACGCACGCCGGGATGCCTGCGATACGAGCTGAAGAAATGCCTTGGCCCGTGCATCGCCGCATGCTCATCCACCGAGTACGAGGATCGCACCAAGCTCGCGCGCGACTTCCTGGACGGCGAAGACGACACGCCGGTGGAAGTGCTGCGGGCTGAAATGGAGTTCGCCAGCAACAAGCTGGAGTACGAACGCGCTGCATCCTATCGCGACAAACTCAAGCGGCTGGAGGCGCTGCGAAAGGAATTTGGTCGCCTGCGCTTCGCCGTCGAGTCGCTGTCGTTTTCATACACGGTTCCCGGGCATGACGGCTCCGAGCGCGTGTACATCATCCGCCGCGGGCGCGTGCGTGCCGAATTGGACGCTCCGCGCAATGACGCCGATCGGTCGTCGCTGAACACCATGCTCAAGGAGATCTTCGGCGACTCGACCGCTGGCATGCAGGTGCCGTCGCACGAGATTGACGAGCTGCTGCTGCTGTCGAGTTGGTTCCAGCGATATCCGGACGAGCTGGCCCGAACGACGCCGCACGTGCGCGCTGGCTGACCGCCGCGACTATCGCGCGCGCGCGAGCGGCGCGTCGAACATCAACGAGACCTGCGCGGCGCGGCCGTCGCTCGGCCAGACACCCGGCCCCGGATAGAACGACGGCCGCTTGGTGAAGTAGCTCGCGTTGAGCAGGTTGTTCACGCCGCCACGCAGACGAACGCGGCTCGTCAGGCCGATCGACCCGTTGAGGTCCACGATCGCGTAAGCCGGCACCGTGCCGACGGCGCCCGTTGCGCTTGGCGTCTCAGTGTTCAGCGCGTCCGCGAAAGATTCTCCCACATAGCTCAACTGTGCGGACATGCTCATCCGGCCGGCGGCGAGGTGCAATCCGTTGCGCGTGATCAACTGCGGTACGACCTCCACCCGATTGCCCACGACGCTGAGGTTCGCTCCTGCCCAAGCGATCGTTCCCGCGGTGTACCTGGCGTCGAAAAGGGACGTGGCGGTGGACGCGCGGAGAACAATCCGCTCCGACGTCAGCAACGGGACGTCGGCGGAAAGCTCGATTCCGCGCGTCATGGACGTGCCGATGTTGGTCTTGAACAAGAAGGGTCCGGCGGAGTCGCTCAGCTGCAGCACACCGAACCGGTTCGCGATACGCATAGCGAATGCGCTGACATCGTACGTCACCGTCCCGACGACGCCGCGCTGCCCCGCCTCCACCGTCCATCCCCGCACGTCCTCGAGGTCCTTGTCACTGCGTTCGAGGGCGTTCGCGGGCAGCACGTCCTGCAGGATCATGGGGCGATACGCCTGGCTCCATCCGCCGTACGTCTCTGACCTCCGGGACCAGCGCTTCACCGTTCGCAAGCCGAAGTTCGGGTAGCGGTGATCCACCTCAGTCGGGACATCCGCCGGATCGTAGTACGCGAGCGTCCCCGTCATCTTCGTCTTCCCCAATTCCAGACGTATACCCGGAACAATCGACCACGTCGGCGTGATCTGGAGGTCGTTCTCAGCAAACCACGCGACGTTGTTCGTCTTGTAGTGGATGTCGCGGCGGAACGTGCCGGTCGAGAGCGTGAAGTTGGCGTCGGAGCCGGTGGTCCCCGTGCCCTGCTGACGCCGATGCAGGTCGTTGATGGACACCGCGAGCCCCGTCGAAAGCACCGAGCGCCGCGCGCCGAGCAAATAGGTGCGCGTCAACCGCAGCTCGGCCGTCTTGCTGTTGAAGCGATCGATGTCCACCTGACGGGTGGCCACGGCGCCGGTAGCCGTCAGCACCGTGTCCGGCTGGTTGGCGAACCCGACGAACTGGACGCTGGCGCGATCGCCGAACACGCCGGACAGCTGCGCCGTCAGTTTCGTGCGCCCGCTCGGTTCCCACGACGCCATCACGGCGGGGATTATGATGTCCGGATTGAAGTAGTTCCGCGTTCGTGTCGCCCGCGTGGGGTCTGACTTGAACATCGAGTCCGTAAGCGGTCCCGGAAGGCGGAACAGGTACATCGCGCGACCCGCCTGCACACGGAACTTGAACGTCTCCGTCGCCTGCCAGCTCGCGGCGAGGTACTGCCCGCCGGCCTCGGACCGACTGCCGTTGCGAAAGCCTTCGGAGTTTCGCACCTGACCGTACGCGTGAAACGCGACCGGGCCGCTCGACCCGCTCAGCGACGCATAGCTGCTGCGGAGGCCGAACGCACCCATGGCGCTGTTGCTCTCGAGCTTGAGACGCTCGCCGGGCACCGGCTCTTTGGTCACGTAGTTCAGGAAGCCCCCGAACTGTGAGCCGTATTGGAGGGCGGCCGTTCCACGAATCAGCTCGACGCGCTCAATCGCCTCCATCGGCGGGCTGTAGTGGCTCGCCGGGTAGCCGTACAGGTCCGAATTGATGATCACGCCGTCCTGCCGGACGTTCATTTCCCAGGAGCGGTGCGCGTCGAGGCCGCGCGTGGAAACGTTGACCTGGTTGCCCGAGCCATCCATATCGTACACGAACACGCCCGGCACGCGCGCGAATAACTGTCGCGCTGTTTTCTCGGCGAGATTGCCGTTCATTTGTCCAACCTGCACGACTTCACTCTTGGCGCCGACAGTCAGCAGGTTGCCGAGGATGTCGTCGGCAGGCCGCATGGAGCCCGGCACCGGCTCACCGCGCACGTCGAAGGCTTCCAGCGCGACGATTCGCGCCCGGAGCACAAAGTCCGCGTCCACGGTGGCGCCGGAGTTGATCAGCACGCGCCGCGTCACCGACGCGTGTCCGGTAGCGGCAACGTCGACGCGATGAAAGCCGGACGTAACGCGTTCGATCCGGTAGCGGCCGTCGGCGCCGGTGGTGGCAGAAAGCTCCGTCTGCGCGACGTGTACGGATGCTCCCGCCATCGGTTCGCCCTGCCCGTTGGTGACCCGCCCTGCGAGCACGCCCGTTTCCTGGGCGAAGAGCGGCCGCGAGAGCAGCACAACCGCGCCGATGGTCATGGCGCCGACATGAAGTGTACGAAGCAAACGAAGCGTCACGCGCGACTCCGGTCGAATACGTTCATCCTACGTTCACAATTGAGATTTCTGTCGCGCCGAACTGGGAATCTCGCCGGAGCTAGAGTTCGACGAAGTCGATTCTGACAGTCCGATCCTTGCCGATCGTCATACGCGCGACGCTGGGACGGGCGTCGAAGCGTCGCTGGCCTGCGGCGCCTGGATTCACCGCCCAGCGGCTTCCCCGCTGTTCCGCGGCCTTCCGGTGCGTGTGGCCGTAGACCACCACGTCCGCGTCGTACTTCTCGAGCAACTCGTCCGGCGTTGGAACTCCGAGCTCGTGGCCATGCGTGACACGAATGCGGAGTCCGTCCCGTGTCACGTCCTGATACTGCGGGAGTTCCTTCGCGTCTACTGGGTCGGTATTGCCGCGCACCGCCAGAATCGGCGCGATGGTGGACAGTTCGGCCAGCACACCCTCGCCCACATCGCCCGCATGCAGGATCAACTCCACGCCCTTGAGCGCCTCGAACACCTTGGGCCTGACCAAGCCGTGGGTGTCCGAGATCAGGCCGATCACGCCCATCGCTTCGACAGCGTGTGGTCCACGCCCAACTGGTCCAACACGCGAGCAACGATGAAGTCCACCAAGTCGGAGATCTTCTCGGGCTTGTTGTAGAAGCCGGGCGCGGCCGGCATGATGACAGCTCCCGCCTGCGACAGCCGCAGCATGTTCTCGAGATGAATGGAACTGAGCGGGGTCTCTCGCGGCACGAGGATCAGCGCGCGCCGCTCCTTGAGCATGACATCGGCCGCGCGCTCCACCAGCGAACGCGACGCTCCGATACTCACTGCGGACAGCGTGCCCATGGAGCACGGGCAAATCACCATACCCGCGTTGCGCGCCGAACCGGACGCCGGCGCGGCGCCGCGATCGGCGTCGTCGTAGACCGTGACCAGGCGACGCCAAGCGTCCGCGCCAACGTGCTTCTTGAGCGAATCCACCGAGTCGATGTCCATCTCGGTGCGCAGCAGCCGCAGGCCGTGCGATGTCACGATCAACCACACCTGGCGATCGGCCGCCAGTAACTGCTCCAGCAACCGCACGGCATACGGAGCGCCGGACGCGCCGGAGATCGCAACGACGATGGGAAGTTCTTCGCGGGGCAGCACGCTAGCGGGGCCTCATGTTCCAGAAATATGGCGACCGCAGCACCCGATCGAGCAGCACGAAGAAGAAGAACGTGATGCTGATCATGCCGTTCATCATGAAAAACGCGGCGTCGAGCTTCTTGAGGTTGCCGGGCGCCACCAGCGAGTGCTCGTACAGCAGCAGGGCTGCCGCGGCGGCGACGCCAATCCAGTACCAAGGCCCGCCGTTCGTCGCCACACCCACCACCGCGAGCGCTGCGATACTCAGCAAATGGAGCGCGCGCGCCACCATGATGCCGCCGGACTCACCCATCACGGCGGGAACGGACAGCAACCGATGCTCGCGGTCGAACTCGATGTCCTGAAGCGCGTAGAAGATGTCGAAGCCCGCCACCCAGCCGGCCACGCCAACCGCGAGCGCAATCAACATCCACCACGGGCGGCTCCAACTCCCCGTGACGGCGAGGTATCCGCCCACCGGCGCGATCGCCAGCGACCAACCAAGCACCACGTGTGACCAGCGCGTGAACCGCTTGGTGAAGCTGTAGAAGAAGATCCAGGTGAGCGCCACCGGCGACAGCTTGAAACAGAGCGTGTTGAGCTTGGCCGCCGCGAAGACGAACAGCGCTGACGCAAGGATCACCGCCACCCACGTCTCGCCCACCTTGAGCACACCGGCCGGCAACTCCCTGCTCGCCGTGCGCGGATTGCGTTTGTCGAACCCGCGATCCACGAGCCGGTTGAACGCCATCGCCGCAAAACGTGCCGCCGTGAACGCCACGACAACCCAAAGGACGTCCGCGAGACGCAGGGGCCGCCGGTACGACGCCAGCACCACGCCCACCAATGCAAACGGCAGCGCGAATACCGTGTGCGGCAGTTTCACGAGATTCGCGTAGGCAACCAAACGCGACGCACCGCCGAACGTCTGACCCTCTCGGCGCTCGGCTTTCGGCTCTCGGCTTTCGGCGCCGGATCCCGAAGTCATTTAATCCCGAGCTTCGACCACAGGGCATCCACCCTCGCCTTGGTGGCCGCATCCATCTCGATGAGCTTGGGCCAATCGCGCGTGAAGCCTTCCTCAGGCAGCTTCCGGGTGCCATCGAGGCCAAGTTTGGACCCGTACGTGAACGTCCGGCTCGAGTGATCCAGAACGTCCATCGGCCCCATCGAAAAGCGCGCGTCGCGCTCTGGGTCCAGGTTGTTCAATGCCACCCACCACGCCTCCTGCGTGTCCTGCACGTTCACCCAGTGATCCACCACAACGATCACCTTGGCCAGGCTCATCAGTCCCTGGCCCCACATCGCGTTCATCACTTTGAACGCCTGGCCCGGAAACTCCTTCTTGATCGACACAAACACGAGGTTGTGAAAGATCCCCTCGGCCGGCATGTGGTAGTCCACGATCTCCGGGACCGTGAGCTTGAGCAGCGGCAGGAAGATCCGCTCCGTGGCGTGACCGAGGTAATAATCCTCCATCGGCGGCTTGCCGACGATGGTCGCGGGGAAGATCGGGTCCCGCCGCATCGTAATCGCGGTGATGTGCACCTGCGGATAGAGATCGGCCAGCGAGTAGTAGCCGGTGTGGTCACCGAATGGGCCCTCGGTCACCAGCGCCTCAGCCGGATCGATGTAGCCCTCAATCACGAAGTCCGATTCGGCGGGCACCTCGAGATCGCACGTCACCGCCTTCGTCAGACGTACCGGCGACTTGCGCAGGAAGCCTGCGAACAGGAACTCGTCAATGGTTGGAGGCAAAGGCGCGGACGCGGAGTACATGGACGGCGGGTCCGCGCCGATCGCGATGCACACCGGCATCTTCTCGCCACGTTCGGCCATCTCGCGCCAATGCGCCGCGCCCACTTTGTGTCGCTGCCAGTGCATCGCCAGCGTGTCGCGGCCGGTCTGCATGACGCGGTACATGCCCACGTTGCGAATGCCGCGTTTGGGATCGCGCGTGATGACCATAGGCAGCGTGATGTACGCGCCGCCGTCGTCGGGCCAGCACTTCATCAAGGGCAGCTGGTTGAGATCCACGTCGCCGTCCTGCCACACCACCTCCTGGCACGCCGGCGAGCCGCTCGCCTTTCGCGGCGGGAACTTCGCCACCTCCATCAACCGCGGCAGCATCGCCAGCTTGGCGATGATGC
>ERZ1292623.4216-Hain-H51-01um-R1-4216-length-11862-cov-10_pt1 | contig 11862 bp, 10 predicted proteins | sample MGYA00564398_ERZ1292623 | MGnify/ENA primary metagenome ERZ1292623 (study PRJEB36523, sample SAMEA6512633) | groundwater metagenome | collected 2019-01-07 | study: AquaDiva: Metagenomics assemblies of 32 groundwater samples | reverse complement strand
AAAAGCAGGAATTTTGCCTGATTTTTAAAGTGTGAACCAATTACGGGCTTGAACAATGAGAAAACACCACAAAAACCTTTTCAAAGACCAACTTTGGGGCGATAAATTCTGGAGCAGCGGCTACTTCTACCGCACCGTCGGTGCAGTAAACTCGGAAACCGTCAAACGCTACATTGAAGAAGGACAGAAAAAACACTGGAAAAACAACGCGAAAGAACAAACCACGCTGCTAAGCTATGCTTAGCAGCGCCACGAACTCACGTTGGACGCCCCGTCCCTTTAGGGCGGGGTAGTTCACAAAAGTTGTCACGGTTGGGTATTTAAATAAACTCCATGTTCTTGAGCAGATGAATGAAGTTATCAAATATGATATAGGGGCGTTAGCCGATAAAGAATACCGAAGAATCAGCATCGGGATAACCCCCTCGAATTATGTTCATCTCGGTTTTGTGTTTACCTTGATTTCGGCGTTTATGTATATGGCTAAACACTCTAACTCCAGTCTGGAAGTTTGCATAACTGATCGTGACGTAGACCCTCAATTAGGGAGAGTTTTTCGACCTTATCATTTATTAGAAGATAAAGACGATGCTTGTCATGGCTTAATAAGCGACCATGTAGAAAGTGAACTTGAATTGCTGCGCAGTGATTTCTGCTCTTTTTTTCATGTTGATTCTCAGAAGGTAGATATTGTATTTTTTAATGATCTTATGAAGCAAGAAACCTCTTTTTTTGGTGAGCTTAAACCTTTCCTTTTAGAGCGCGATAAATCCAAGAGACTAAAAGAAGCTTTGTTCGATCGATCCGGAAAGTATTGGGAGGTGCCGTTTTCTCCTGTTTGTCCGGATTGTGGTTATTCAAATTCGCACTTAGGTAGTATTAATCGAAATACAGAGTTGTTGGCTTCTGCCTGTTATAAACCTGGCTGTGTGAATGAAGAGAGAAATGACCTGGCTGTTGTTTCTATCCACAATCCAGAAGCGTATAATGTTCATTATATGATCCCCCCTGCACGAGACGTATTTGACCTGGAACGTTCTCCTAGAGCAGATCTGCATATCTTTGGTGGGGATTTTGATCGAGAGCACGGTACTAAAAAAATAAGAAAATATGAAAGGGCTTTGAATGTTATGAGATTATTCAGCCCCCACCCTCCAAGTATATACATTGGACCTGAACTTCGATTAGGTGGGCAAAAGATTAGCAAATCAACAGGCATGTTCTTTCCTTATGTTTCAAATGACTCTGACTTCCAAAATCGTTTTTTGAAAGCTGCTGTTCAGGAGCTATCTAAGGGTCGGAATGAGGTGGTAGACTTGGCTCTTTATACCTTCTAAAGTGCAACTATTCCAGCCTTATCTTCCCTTAAAAATCACATTGTATGTCTTGCCTACTCGTTCTCGCTGGACTAAGTCCATGCGGTCGAGATTGTTGAGAATTGCGCTGACTTTGGCTTTACTCCAATCCAACCTGAACCGTAAGGAGTCTTGCGTGATTTCTTTCGCTTTTTGGACTTCCTCTAAAAGCTTTTGTTCATCCTTACTCAAGGCCTTCTTCAAGATGGAGAGTTCGTCCTTTCCACTCCCTTCTGACTTGGACTTTAGTTTTAGGCTGACGAGGAAACCGACCATGAGTGACAAAATAACGGCAAGGATGTTCAAGATCTTGATGTTGGGTGTTGAAGCACTCAAGACACACTCACTTACATGGCCTTCTGGGTTGAAAAAGGGGTGCAGGAGGGGGATAAAGATGAGGTACGCGACAAAGACCGTGATTAATAAAAGCAAGGTTCTAGATGAGTTATCTAAATTTTGCAACCTTTTCATTCGGGTTTAGAAGCTCCTCTTTCTTTATAAATGCTTTCGAGGGGATATGGAGCAAAAGCTTTTTATAGCCTAAATCTAAGAAATTCAATAAAAAGAGACATTGTTTAGCATCTTCGAAATCCTTGAGGTTTTAGGACAGGTGCTGCGTTCCCGTAGGGTGCAACCCCTCGCATCGCACTCGCTTGTTTTAATGAGGGGATTTCGACTTGAGGATGCTAAACAAACAAAAAGAGGTTGAGATACAGTGCAGATCTACTTTCATGAGCTTCCGTCTAATCAAGAGCCTTTTGTTCGCGAAGCTCTAAAAGAACATACCCTTACTTTCTCTCCCCATAGCCTAGGCGAAGCGGGCATCAACCCTGAAACTGAGGTTCTCTGCATCTTTGTGCACTGTAAGATTACCCCTGAAGTACTTGAAAAACTACCTAACCTTAAACTCATTTGTACCATGAGTACAGGCTTTGACCACATTGACATTAAGGCTTGTATCAGCAAGGGAGTTACGGTTTGCAATGTGCCCTTCTATGGAGGACATAGCGTTGCGGAGCATGCGTTTTCCTTACTCCTTGCCCTCTCCCGCAAGATTCCTCAAAGCATCATCCACTTAGGAAAAAAGAAGTTCATTCGCGATGAACTCAAAGGATTTGACTTAAGTGGTAAAACCCTGGGTGTACTTGGAGCAGGACACATTGGGCAATATACAGCCAAGATCGCCAAAGGATTTGACATGGAGGTTGTTGCGTATGACGTATTCCCTAATCAATCTGTAGCTGCGCAAATTGGATTTAGCTTTGTTGACTTACCCACATTGATTTCCACTTCTGATATTATTAGCGTCCATGCCCCTTACAACCAGTATACTCACCATACCCTTAATATGCAAAACATTCACCAAGTCAAAAAGGGATGTACCTTCATCAATACCGCTCGAGGAGGCTTGATTGAGACCAAGGCCTTGTTGATTGCCCTGCAAGAAGGCATCTTCTCTGGTGCGGGGCTCGATGTCTTGGAAGAAGAAGATCTGTTCTTAAAACCCGGCCGCGTGAAAGGAGCTAGCAAAGAACAAAAAGAGATCCTGCGCATGAACAAAGAGATCCTTGAACTCCCTAATGTATTATTTACTCCTCACAATGCGTTTAACACGGTTGAAGCTGAGCAGCGCATTGTGGATGTGACGGTGAAGAACATCCAAGCTTGCTTGGCGGGGAGTTTCATTAATATAGTAAAACCGATTGAATAAAACAAGAAAAAGAGGTAACAACATGGACAAAGCAACGGCATTTATACTCTGGTTTGATCAACAAGGCATTGAAGATGTGCAGTATACTGGCGGAAAGAACGCTAGCCTTGGTGAAATGTACCGGTTTCTTGTACCTAAAGGGGTCTCTATTCCTAATGGATTTTCTGTCACGGCACACGCCTATCATTATTTGCTTGAAAAAGCCGGCATCAAAGACAAAATTAAACAAGTTCTCCAAGGATTGGATACAGGGAATATGCAGCAACTTCAAGAAAAAGGACACCAAGTGCGTGAATTGATTCGGAGCGCTGAATTTCCTAACGATCTTCGAGATGCCATTCTTACTTCCTATCGCGATCTGTGCGGATCGTACAACAAAGACCGAAGTGATACGGATGTAGCCGTGCGAAGCTCTGCTACGGCAGAAGATCTACCCGATGCAAGCTTTGCCGGACAGCAAGAAACCTACCTCAATGTCAAAGGCGACAGTGCCTTACTCGAAAGCTGCAAGAAATGTTTTGCCAGCTTGTTCACCAATCGGGCCATCAGCTACCGCGTAGACAAAGGATTTGATCACTTCAGTATCGGATTAAGTATCGGCATCCAGAAAATGGTACGATCAGACCAAGCTTGTAGTGGAGTTATGTTCAGCATTGATACGGAAAGCGGGTTTAAAGATGCGGTATTCCTTACTGGGGCATACGGACTTGGAGAAAATGTTGTTCAAGGCGCTGTTAACCCGGATGAGTTCTACATTCACAAACCTACCTTGAAACAAGGCTACAAAAGCATCATCATGAAGAAACTCGGCAGCAAAGACATCAAAATGATCTATGACTTGCAAGGCAACAAGTTCACTAAGAATGTTCCGGTGGATGTAGAAGAGAGAACAAAGTACTGTTTAACAGATGAAGAAATTTTGATCCTTGCACGTTGGGGATGTATCATTGAAGACTACTACTCCCAAAAAGCAGGGCACTTTAAACCCATGGATATGGAATGGGCTAAAGATGGCGTTTCTGGACAGTTGTTCATCGTACAAGCACGACCTGAAACAGTTATGAGTGGAAAAGACAAAACCAAGATGGAAAAATTCATCCTCCAAAAAGAATCCAAACCCCTGGTGTATGGAAAGAGTGTTGGAGAGAAGATTGGCTCAGGAAATGTGAACGTGATCTGCAATGCCCATGACATCAACCTTTTCAAGAAAGGCGAAGTGCTCGTGACTGAAATTACAGATCCTGACTGGGAACCCATCATGAAAATTGCTTCAGCGATTGTTACCAACCGTGGCGGGCGAACGTGTCATGCTGCCATTATCAGTAGAGAATTAGGCATTCCATGTATTGTTGGCACGGAAAACGGAACCCAGCTGCTTAAGTCTGGGCAGAGCGTTACGGTTGATTGCTCCAAAGGAGAAATGGGCGTTGTCTGGGAAGGCATTCTGCCCTTCAAAAAAGAACAAACAGACTTAGCTGTTTTGCCGCAGACCAAGACGCACATTCTTATGAATGTGGGCGATCCTGATCAAGCCTTTAACTTTAGCTTTTTACCCAATCAAGGAGTGGGATTAGCACGGGAAGAATTTATCTTAAATGAATACATCAAAATACACCCCTTGGCCTTATTGAATATGGACAAGGTTACGGATGTTGAAGAGAGAGCCAAAATCCTTGAGATGACTAAAGGATATGATGACAAATCGGTTTATTACATTGAAAAACTTGCCCAAGGTATTGGTTTGATTGCTGCTGCCTTCTACCCCAAACCGGTTATTGTTCGCATGGCTGACTTCAAAACCAACGAATATGCAAGCATGCTTGGTGGGAAGTACTTTGAACCTAAAGAAGACAACCCCATGATCGGTTGGCGAGGCTGTGCTCGGTATTATGACCCCAAGTATAGGCCTGCATTTGATATGGAATGTAAGGCTTTCAAAAAGGTACGACAAGAATATGGCTTGAAAAATGTGAAAATCATGTTCCCCATGGTTCGCACGATTGAAGAAGGCAAGAAGTGCTTAGCGATCCTTAAAGAACATGACTTAGTCTCTGGCAAAGATGGCCTTGAGATCTATGCCATGTGTGAAGTACCCTCCAATGTATTGCTAGCCGATCAATTCTTAGACTTGTTCGATGGCTTTAGCATTGGCAGCAATGACTTGACTCAAATGACCCTTGCCGTGGACCGAGACAGCGAACTTGTGAGCCATGTCTACAATGAACGAAATGATGCGGTAAAAGGACTCATTCGAAGTGTGATTGAGACGTGCAATAAACGAGGTAAATACATTGGACTCTGTGGACAAGCGCCTAGCGATTACCCTGAGTTTGCTGAGTTCCTCGTTGAATGTGGCATCCAATCGATATCTTTAAATCCCGACGTAGTCGTAAAGACCCTGTTGATCGTTGCCAAAAAAGAAAAGCAACTCGGCAGATAACATGGTACCGGACAAATACAAAATCCGCAAAATACACGCTCGGGAACTTTTGGATTCTAGAGGCAACCCTACTGTTGAAGTCGATGTACATACGCGTTCTTGGCGAGGACGAGAAATCGCTCCTTCTGGAGCTAGCAAAGGCAAACACGAAGCTTGGGAATTGCGTGATGGCGGTCGGCGATACCTCGGACAAGGCGTGCAAAAGGCTGTTCGAAATGTCAATCAGATTATTGCACCCAAATTGATTGGCAAAGACGTACGAGACCTTGAGTTGATTGATCAAACCATGATTGATTTAGATGGAACCCCTAACAAATGCCGCTTGGGTGCTAATGCGATTCTGGGGGTTAGCCTTGCCACGTGCCATGCCGCTTCGCTTGCTTTAGGAAAACACTACTACGAATACTTCTCGCAGTACCGATTCGAAAAACAATACACCCTTCCCATTCCCTTCATGAACCTCATCAACGGAGGCATGCATGCGGACAACAACCTTAACTTCCAAGAACACATGATCGTCCCCTTTGGCAAGACGTATTCTGAATCGGTTCGCATGGCCTCGGAAACGTATCATGTCTTGAAAAACTTGATCCATAAAAAGTATGGGATGGGACAATCCAATGTCGGAGATGAAGGAGGTTTTTGCCCCAGCCTTAAGCGGTACCACGAACCCTTTGATTTGCTCCTAAAAGCGATTGATCAACTCGGTTACAGCAAACAGATTAAGCTTGCCATGGACTGTGCGGCGAGCAGCTTCTACAAGAAAGGATATTATAACTTTGGCGGAAATAAAAAAACAACCGATCAAATGATGGACGTTTATGAAAAACTCATCCGAGACTATCCGATTGTATCTGTTGAAGATCCCTTCCATGAAGAGGACTTTGCTAGCTTTGCTGAATTTAACCAGCGATTCGGGCGAAAGATTCGTGTTATTGGAGATGACCTAACCGTAACCAACACGTGTCGGGTTGAAGAGGCTATTGAAAAAAGGTCCTGTAATACTTTACTGCTAAAAGTTAACCAGATTGGAACGGTGACCGAAGCTATTCGCGCTGCCCAGTTGGCTCATCGCAATGATTGGAAGGTTATGATTAGCCACCGAAGCGGTGAAACGGGTGATCATTTTATTGCTGACTTTGCTGTTGGGTTGTCGACCGGAATGATCAAAGACGGTGCTCCTTGCCGTGGCGAGAGGATTGCGAAACACAATCAGTTATTGCGTATTGAAGAAGTGCTTGGCAACAAAGCTCGGTATGCTGGACGAACTCTTCGTTTATAGAGGTATTATGCGCTGGAAACCCTTTCACACTCAAGTCTTGCTTGTCCTTGTTGCATCCACAGCTGGCTTTCTTTTAGCTGGTTGGGGATCGCTCATTAACCTGATTACCTTTTTACATTCTGGATTTCTACTTCATAACTGGCTCTTGTTTTTGATTGAGCTCGCTGCCTTAGCTTATCTGATCAAACTATTACTTCTCAAGAAAGATGAATTCACCCCCTTTCTTGCTGGCCTTGGAAGCTTCTTTCTTCTGGTGGGATCCATTGCTGGAATTGTTATTGTGTTTATTGGCCTTGCTATTTTGCTCTTCACCTTGTACTACCATCGAAGCGTTAACTTACAAGCGCCTGAGTTACCTCACATTCGAAAAGATCGGAAACGTATATAAATTAAAGCCTTCTCATTAAGGTATGCTATCTATCGGTATAGATATTGGGGGGACGAAGATTCGCGGTGCTTTAGTTGAAGGCACTCGGATTTTGAAAGAAAAAATCCTACCTACTGGAACGACTCGAAAACAAACCCTGCAAATTTTGAATGAGGTCATCTCTGAATTACTTCAGAATGGCGTAAAAGGAATTGGCATGGGCTATCCAGGAGTTGTTGCTCAGGGTAAGGTTATCTTTCATGGATGCCTCCCTGCTTTTAAAGGATTTGACCTTGCTAAGAAAGTAAAAAAAGACCATGATCTGCCTGTCTATATAGAGAATGATGCCAATTGCTTTGCCCTTGCTGAAGCCAGATACGGTGCTGGGAAAAATATAAAAAACATGATTGGACTTATCATTGGAACTGGGGTTGGTTGCGGCATTGTTTTGGATGGAAGGTTATGGTCTGGAGAATACGGAGCCGCTGGAGAAATTGGCCACAGTATTGTCGATCCTAGCTCTACATTAGAATGTTTCTGCAAAGGAGGCAAAGGACACCTTGCCGGCCTTGTAGGTGGACCTGGAATTGTTGCGCGTTATGTTCTTAATGGTGGAAAGATACCAACTCCAGATCCTGCCAAGATCTTTATATCTAAAGAAGCTGCTGCCATTCAAACCATGGAAGACACTTATCGACATATTGGCCTTGGAGTGTCTCATCTTGTGAATACATTGGATGTTTCTTGCATTGTACTTGGAGGGAGGGTTAGCCATCTACCTCGTGCATTTTATCTAGAAGCTCAGCAGGCCATCAACCATTATTCTTGCGATGTCCAAGGAAGAAAGATAAGGCTTGTTAAGCATAAATTACCCGAGATGAATGCTGGGGTGATTGGAGCGGCGGCCTTGGTGCCCCCCCTTTAACTATTTTAATGCGCCTATCTCCTTCTCGACAGCAGATAAGAGGCTTCCAGACTGGACGCTTTCGAAAACACCCTGCATATCCTTTATCATGAGGCGATCGCTCTCTAAGAAAGCTGCTCTTTTCCTAACCTCGGCTTTGATCTTTTTTGTGGCTTGGGTCAGTTCTGCCTTTCCGAGATCGACCCCTTGTGCTGCACAAAGCAATTCGATGCTGATCACATGCTGTGCATTGAAAATGATTTCCTCTGCCTTCCTTGCTGCGATCGTAGCCATGCTCACATGGTCCTCTTGCTGTGCAGAAGTAGGAATGGAATCCACACTTGCTGGATGAGCAAGTATTTTGTTTTCTGAGACCAGCGCTGCGGCCGTGTACTGCGGAATCATAAAACCTGAATTCAACCCTGGATTATTGATTAAGAAAGCTGGCAAGCCACTGATGTTTTTATCTATCAATCGATTGATGCGCCTCTCTGCAATATTGGCTAACTCTGCTACTGCAATGGCTAAAAGGTCGCAGGCCATGGCCAATGTTTCCCCATGAAAATTTCCCCCAGAAACCACTTTCTTTTCAGAGAATATCAATGGATTATCAGTGACTGCATTTGTTTCAATTTCCACCACTCCTCGCACAAAAGCCAATGCTTCCCGAACAGCACCATGCACTTGTGGGACTGCTCGCAAAGAATAAGCATCCTGTAATCGAACCCTTTTCTTGGTTACCGTGCCGAGCAATTTTCTCATATTCTCTGCGCAATCCGCCTGACCTTTATAGGGCTTTAATCTCTGTATGTCTTTGTCAAAAACTTCCCTGTTCGCACACAAGGCTTCAAACGATAAAGCGGCAGAGAGGTCTGCTGTCTTAGCTAGAATTTCTGCATCCAGAAGCGCGAGCAAGGCAATCGCGTTTGTTACCTGAGTACCATTAATTAAAGCCAACCCTTCCTTAGCCTGCAGCTTGAAGGGACTAAGGCCTACAATTACCAGGGCTTCCTTACCACTTAGTCTTTTCCCTTGATATTCTACCTCTCCTAAACCCACTAAAGGCAGGCTCATATGCGCCAGAGGTGCTAGATCCCCTGACGAACCTACGGAACCTTTGGAAGGTATTACTGGATGAAGGCCTGCATTCAGCATTTTTACCAACGCTTCCACGATCTCTAGGCGAACCCCTGAATAACCCTTTGAAAGCGTATTGATCTTTAATAGCAAAATGGCTCGCACGACGTCTTCGCTTAACGGATCACCCACCCCAACTGCATGACTGGTGATGATGTTGTGCTGCAACTCTTGAAGCTTTTCCCTTGAAATGGTTACCTCACTTAGCGCACCGAAACCTGTATTAATTCCGTAGACTCTCTGATTCTTTTCAATTATTTTTTCCACATACCCTCTGGAAGATAGAATTCTTTTTTTAACCTCAGGGCTTAATTGCACATGCGCTTTGTCTCTTGCAACACAAGCTACTTCTCTTAACTCTAGCTTGTCTTGAATGATGACCTGCTTATGGCTTGGCATTGCCTAGAAAGAACCATGAACCCCTATAAAAGCCTTGTTTTTTTAAGTGAACCTTGCCTTATAAGACCTTAGGTTGTCTTTACCACCCGAATTTACCTACTTCTTAATCTTTATGAAGATGGCCAGGCTCACTAAGAAATAAATTCCTGTAAATCCTATGGCTAGTCGTTGACTGCCTGTTGCAGTAGAGATGATTCCAAATAAGATTGGTCCGAGCATGGCAGAAACTTTACTTGCTAAGGCATTGAATCCAAACCATTCGCTTCGCTCTTTATGCGGAACGAGCGTCTTGAACCAGGCGCGTGCAGTTGCCTGACTACTGCCCCCGACTAGGCCCGATAAAGGTATAACAATGTACATCCATGTTGCTGTCTTTGCAATGGCAAAAAGAAGGATGATTGCTGCCATGCCTAACGTAGTACACAGTAGCACTTTACGGTATCCTATCTTATCTGCTTTTTTACAGATTAAAAAGGTTGAAGGAATGGCTATAAGCTGTTGGAGTATGAACAATATCGCTAACGTTTTTTGAGATAATCCTAACGTACTTGTTGCATACAAGGCCCCAAAATAGGATAACGTTACGATGCCCTCAGAGAAAAAGTAGAACGCTGCCAAAAACATGATTAAAGTCTTGTTTTTTCGCCAATTCTTAATCGTTCCAAACACTTTTTTCAAGCTATCCCTTAACGGTGTTTTTGACTTGTCCAGGTCAAAAAGCTCTGTTTCTTTTACATAGAAGAAAGAAGGCAGGGAAAAAATAAGATAAAAAACAGCGACCATGAGGAAGATGACTACATAATCTGAATTTGCTCCGTTTAAAAAAGGATAGATGAGAAGAGTGCAGAGCATCCCTCCTGCATTCCCCAGAGCCCAACCTAACCCTGAGATCTTGCCACTGTTGCTTTTATTTGAAACATTGAACATCAGCGAATCGTATAAGGTTAATGCGATGTTGAATGAAGTGTTGGTGGTGATGAATACTAAGGTGATTAGTAACGGACCCAGTTTCCCTGTTATAGCTAAAGCCACTGTTCCGAGGATGGCCAATAAAGAGGATAGAACAAAGGCCGCTTTTCTACGTTTGGTCACGTCCGCCCATGCACCAATAACTGGCGATAAAATCCCGGCTAGAAATACAGAAATTCCAACCGTCAACCCCCACCATAGGTCTGCATTTGGGCTGTTCCCTAAAACGAGCGCCTTGTAATATAACGGAAAAAGAAGCACAGGAATTACAGAAGCATACCCTGAATTCGCAAAGTCGTATAAGGACCAAGACCAGACTTCTTTTCGAGAGACTTCTTTGTCTATCTGCTCTTGAGTCATGTGCTCTTGGAGCTGTACTTGTTTTAAGAAACTTTCGATGTTCAAGCCCGTAATTGGTTTACAGTTTAAGAATGGGTTCAAATTCCTGTTTTTTGGTGATCTTTATGGTAAAACTTAGTGAAAAAAAAGACGTTGGATTATAAAGCAGTACAGAGGGGGCCGAGGCGCCACTTCTATAGCTCGGATACAAAAGGTTAGTCGACAGGTAATCTACAAGCTTATCTGGAGGCATAAGAGAGAAGGCGCCTCGGCATACGTGCCGAAGAAGGCCGGAAGGCCTTCTTCTAGAATCAATCATCTTTTCGCTGATAAAGTCGTTGCCATACGAAAAGAAACTGATTACGGAAGTGAGAAACTGCACTTTACCTTCAAAAAAGAGGGTTTTAGCGTTTCTCGAAGGCAAATTCAAAAGATTCTGAATTTGCAAGGCTTAACCGATCCTTGCCCAAAAAGATGTGGACAAAGAAAATATGTGCGCTATCAATGGCCTATCAGCAACTACATGTGGCACGTTGACTGGAGCGAATACAAAGGCAAACAGTACTTGGCATTTATAGACGACAGAAGCCGCAAAATAATGGCAGCTAGCGTATTTGGCAATGCCACAGAAGAAAACACTCTCTTCTTATTTTACCAAGCCATGTTAACAAACCAAACCTGCCCAGTCATCGCTCTCAGCGACAAAGGTTCTCAGTTCTACAACAACAAACGAAACAAAAAAGGAGAACGACCACCCAACCAGTTCGAGCAAGAGCTCGAACAACTTGGCATTCAAACATGGAGTTCAAGAAGAAACCATCCCCAAACGAACGGCAAAATGGAGAAATGGTTTGACACTCTCAAAAAAAGAATGAAAAAATACCCTGAAGAAACACTACAAGACTTCGTGAAATGGTACAACGAAGAACGCATCCATCATGCGCTCAACTACAAAACCC
>ERZ1292623.4213-Hain-H51-01um-R1-4213-length-11870-cov-11_pt1 | contig 11870 bp, 9 predicted proteins | sample MGYA00564398_ERZ1292623 | MGnify/ENA primary metagenome ERZ1292623 (study PRJEB36523, sample SAMEA6512633) | groundwater metagenome | collected 2019-01-07 | study: AquaDiva: Metagenomics assemblies of 32 groundwater samples | reverse complement strand
TTGTCCGGCAAGAAAGCGGCCACAATGGTAAGACGGCCGCCATTGATCTGGCCGTTAATGAAAATATCATCTTCAAGAAAAATGATGCCGTTTGCGGGAAACGTATAATTTCCGATGAGATTCTGATTGTTAATACTCCACGTGCCCCAGCCGGATTGACCCGCGCTATTGGTACAGCCGGAAGGCGGATTTACCAAACTCGTTACACGATAAAGGTCAAAAGTGCCGTCTGTCAGTAAAACAATATGATATCCCAGCGCCCCCGCGCTCGGACGATAAAAACCGTTTGTCTGGGCGTCTGTTCTCATTTGAGCAATATCTGCGGTGATCCCGGCAAAATCCAGCGCCGGAACCGGGAATTGCCGCCCGATTTCAAATACGTCGGCGCGTTGCGGAACGGCGGAAGGCGGCAAGGAATCAGTCGGAGAAACGTGCGTGTGCACCCCGAACTCATTCTCTCCGCTGTGGTCAGGATCGTTGTATGATGTGACGGCGCTTGTAACAATGTTATGCGCGAGGCCATCAAATCGTATTCCCTGATTTGAGTGAATCGGTCCGAATACTTCGGTTCCGGCGCCAAATCTCATTACATCGTTTGCGGCGACTGCATACTTTGCGATCGAGGGCTTTGCAAACTGTACAGCAATTTCACGCGAAAGCGGCGTATCAGCGATTATATTACCGGTGGATTTGACCTTTACCAAAGTTGATCCGAGAGGCGGCGGCGTGATATCTAAAGAAAATTGGCCGATGATGTTTCCGTCTTTGTCGCGAAAATCATGAATATACGGTCCAGGTTCTCCGGTGCCGTCCTGAAAATCTGTCGGCGCGTGCGCAAGATGCCAGCGATAGTAGTCAATACCCGCCTCGGCAATCTGCAATGCCTGTTCGCGATTAAACGCTTGTCTTCCTGCTTTAATGTTTATTGAAGCCCAACCCACCAATGCGCCCAATAAATAAATTGCGATTGATGCAAAAACAATCACTTGTATGAGAATTTGGCCTTGATTATAATTTGTTTTCTTCTTCACCCCGTTAGAAATGTGTGCGTGAAGCGGCGTAAAAACCTCGCTTCCGAAGCAGCATAATTTTATTTTCAAGCTTTTCTTATTGGAATTTCTAACGGGGTTCATAAGTTATCTTTCAAATTCCTCATTGAGATTTGAGTTGTGAGTGTTATCGGGCCAGGAGACGTTTGCGAATCTTTATCAATCGCCACGGTAATTTTCACAAGCCGTACTGCGACAATGTCAATCGGCTCTGCAAGTGGTTGCGTCACCCCGTCATAATTCGCGTCATAATAGCTAAAAATTGATGAGGTTGCGTTCGCCACGTCGTGTACAATCTCGCTTATCACCTCGCTTACCGGATTATAAGTGAGCGGCGCTCCAGACGGTTTGATAACGCCCTTTTTAAGAGTAGCGCCATCAAGGAAATATCGTACCCGTTCCTTAAATGAATCATCATCTATATTGCTATAAAATGTAAATGACGAGGTCGCTGTTTGCGTAAGAGCGTAGGCGCCGAGACTCGAAGGAGACACGGTGCGAATTTCCGCACTCATGCTTTTTAGAGCCCGCCGTGCCTCGTTCTGCGCTGTTAAACCATCCGAAATAATTCTATTCAGTGAAAAGACATCTTTTTGAAAAGAGTAAACGGCAAATCCTATGAGCGTGAGAATAAATATGCTCACGAGCACTTCGATTACAGAAAACCCGGATTTTGAATTGTAGCTGTGTTTCGAAAAATCCATATAGTTTTACGGTGATAAAATTGCTTCGCGTTGTTGCCACGATGACGATACCGGAACCGTATCGGTAAATGGCTGATAGCCGGTTTTAGAAACTGTCAAGCTATAATCACCGACATTTAAGCCAGTAAAAAACACTTGACCGGGGGGTACACAGGAAGAGGCAGAGGGGGTGGTCAAAGTTGTATCATAACTTGCTCCAAGAAGTCTCACTGTTGCGTCAGAGAGTGGCAACTGGGTTGATGCGTCCTTGACCGTGATGAGGAGACTATCGGGAGTTTTGGTCGCGACAACCAGCTTAAAATCCTGATTGGTGTTGGGATTGAGTGTAAGTGGCATAAGTGGTATGGTTCCTGCCAAATCGTATGTTTCATCGGTCAACTTGAGACTATACGTATCCCACTCAAGGTTTGAAATTGTTTTTCTTCCGGTGCCGTCGGTAATGTGAGAGACATCATATTTCAAAACATCTGGACCTGCACCAATGAGTTTGGAGCCGCGTAATGAAAAATCAATTGACGGCACCTGGCCGCAAGTATCGGTTATGCTTGATGCGTCAAGGATGCTTGTGCGATCAATCGCAAAACTTATTTCAGTAAGTTGTTGCAGCGCAACAGTTGCATGCGGTTTTGTCGGATTAGGATTTCCCGGGGCTCCGGTTTGATGCGTTTGATCGGTTGAGTAACCGGACTTTGAAACCGTAATTTCATATGCTTCTGCGCCGGGGGGTGCGTCCACGATCTGGAGAAGCCCGTTGTTGTTGGTAACATCATCAATTATAATCGCCGGAACAGCTTGATTATTTTCAATATGCACACGGGCGTCCGCCACCAGCTGTCCTACCGCGTCAAATACCTGCACGAAAAGAGCGCCATTGGTTGAAGCAGATTCAAGAGCCCGAGGTCCGACCTGGTTAGTAAAACGAAGCGGCGAAAAATTGCGGCAAGCGGAACAAGAAATTTCTAACTCCGCAAGTCGGTAGTCGGCAGGAGAAAGGTCATTGGGCGTTCCGCCGATCGTACCGTCAAACGGATCATCAATGTTGCGAATGGTAGTTTCCACTGCAAACTCGGTGCCATCGCGAACAAGATTTTGTATGTGAGGAACCTTTCCGTTCGGAATGCTACTAACGACGCCAACGTCGGAATATGGCAGATTGCGGATTATCTCAAACTGTTCGTTGGCCAGAGCCGTTGCGGTAATTTTGAGGCGTGATACGCGAGAAGCATTCATTACTGCGGCGTACGCTTGATAGACGCTTATCGCAATTATCGTAAATACGGCGACTCCCACGAGTGATTCAATAAGAGTAAGTCCTTTTTGTGAAGAAATAGAAAAACGCATATAACCTAACTTTATTATAGCAAAAATCCCGCGAATTTTACGCCAAATTTAGGCCAAGATACCGAGCAATTTAATCAGAGCGTCTTTATCAAAACCAACGACAATTTCTTTGCCGTCAATCACTATCACCGGCACACCCATTTGCCCGCTCTTCTCTATCATTTCCGCTCTTTTAGACGTGTCGGTACCAACATTGTAATCGGTGAAAGGAATATGATTGGCGGCGAAAAATTCTTTGGCCATGCGACAGAAGTGGCAACTCTCAGTTGAGTAAATTTCTACTTTTTTCATCCCGTTAGAAGTTAATATCTATTCTTATCGTGGTTGATAACTACTTTCCCCGCTCGATCTTCTGGACTTCTAACGGGATTCATTTATCCCCCATTATAGCAATCCAAAGTCTTTTGTACCACGGCGACATCGAATCACCGGCTGAGTTGGATACTCCTTGGTCATCGACAATCACAGCAACAAGCTCGCCTTCTTCAATTACGCTAAACTTTTCTCTTATCTCGTTTTTTATCCCCTCTTCGGTCTCTAGACGACGGACGCCTTCCCTAAGTTCTTGTTCCCGGAGAACCAAAGCGACCGCTTTTTCTTCGAGACTTCTCAAACGCCCCGAGCTTTCCCGCTCTTTGTCCATCACCCCTAGAGTTCCTTTGGCCAGAAGGAAAGCAAGAACTGATAAGACGATAATCGAAGGAATGGAGTAAATAATGCGCCTAACTTTTTGTTTTCTTTGCAACTCCTTCATATCTTAGTATTATATTATATATGTTATTCGACAAGAAACACCGAAAGAAGTTTAAAATAGCTTGGATGGTACTCTCTATTCTCATCATCTTAAGCATGATTCTTCTCTACTCGCCCTTTTTCTAAAAACCGGGGTTAACCGCGGCGAATCATCTTGAGAAAGACATCTTGAGGAATAATGACTTTCCCGCGCTCTTTCATCTTCTTTTTACCTTTTTTCTGTTTCTCGCGAAGCTTCATCTTACGGGTAATATCCCCGCCATACATGTGTTGGGTAACATCTTTTTTCATACCACTTAGAGTGCGGGAGGCAATGATGCGACCGAGAGCTTTTGCTTGAATCTTGAGAGTAAACATTTGTCTAGGTAAGACCGAAACTAGCTTATCCACATCCGATTCGGACTCGGTCTCTATTTGCCGACGAGAGATTACTTTAGCAAAAGCCGGTACCACCTCATCGGCTATCAAGATATCCAGACGAGTGACGTCTGCTAATCTTTCACCAGAAATAGAGTAAGAAATGGAACCAAAGCCGGATGTCGCGCTTTTAAGCTTGTCGAAGAATCCCCGCATCAGTTCTCGGAGCGGCATTTCGAAGGTGAGCGACGTCCGCGCCTCGCCAAAATTCTCCGTCTCTCCTAGTTCCGCCTCAAATTCATGCAAAAGTTGGATAACAGGACTGATGAATTCAGGCGGGACGATGACGGTAGCCTTCACCCACGGTTCCCAGGCCGAACTTACGAGATGGTCTTCAGGAAAAAATGACGGGGTATATATATTACCTTCGCTTCCGTCTTTGTATATGATTCTATACGTAATACTCGGCAGAGTTATCACTAAAGGTAGATTAAACTCACGTTTCAACCTTTCAGTAATAATCTCAAGATGAAGCATACCAAGGAAACCGGCGCGGAAACCTCTGCCAAGCACCCCGGAAGATTCTTCTTCGAAGGAGAAAGCGGAGTCCGATAAGCGCAATTTCAGAAGAGCTTGGCGTAAGAGAGTGAAATCGTCCTGGCTCTCCGGGTAAATAGACGCCCAGACGACTGGGTGGGCTTTTTCGTACCCGGCCAAAGCGGGACTGGTATCGGAGAGCGAAGCGACAGTATCTCCAACAGACGCTATGTTGGGCTCCTTGATACCAGTGACGATATAACCTATCTCACCCGCTGTCAGTTCTGGCACTTGCTTCTCCTCTGGAGTAAAGATGCCGACTTCAAGAGACTGAAACTCTTTGCCAGCCACCTTGAACCGCAATTTATCACCCTGTTTGACATACCCTTCAAAGACACGCACGAAAACAATCACTCCCCGATGGTTGGAATATTTGAAATCAAAGACCAGAGATTTAAAGGTCAGACCTTGGGAATGGGTATTTAAGGTCTGACCTTGATTCGGTGGCGGTACTCTCCTCGCAATCTCGTCTAGAAGCTCCTTGACACCTTCCCCAGTTTTCCCAGACACTAGGAGGATATCTTCCTTCTTAACCTTTAAAAGTCCGATAATCTCATCCCGAACCTCCTCTATGCGAGCCAGAGGAGAATCTATTTTAGAGATTACGGGGATAATCTTGAGTCCGGCGGACTCGGCCATCCCGAGAGTGGTTAATGTTTGAGCCTGCACCCCCTGCGTAGCATCTACCAGAAGTATCGAACCTTCCACCGCGCGAAGCGCGCGCGACACTTCGTAAGAAAAATCGATATGTCCTGGGGTGTCAATCAAATTCATAATGAATTCTGAATTTGAATTTTCAATTTTCAATTTTGCAATTTTCATTGAATTTTCAATGTCAGAATTTTCATTGGAAATTGAATCATTGGGATTTGATTGGAAATTGTAAATTGAAAATTGAAAATTTGGTCTCCAGACCATCCGCACCGGTTGCATCTTGATGGTGATACCGCGTTCTCGCTCAAGTTCCATGGAGTCAAGTACTTGCTCGCGCATGTCCCGCTTCTTTATCGTGCCGGTCAACTCAAGCATCCGGTCCGCTAAAGTGGACTTGCCATGGTCAACATGAGCGATGATTGAGAAATTTCTGATATTCTGCATAATTTTCAATTTTGCAATTTAGCAATTTTCAACAAATTTTCAAACGCCAATTTTCAAACTGGAACCAATTTTCTGGAAAATAAGAGTCAATTCTTGCGCTTCCTTCCAAAGAGAACCGATTTGCTCGGATTTCTCGGGTAGAAAGCTTTTCGCCATCCTAAGCCAATACTTCGTTTCTTGGGCTTCTTTTTTGCAAATAAAAATCTTGTTGGTGAAATCTCTTTTTGAGCTTGCACCATTGGCCTCCATATAATTCGCGCCAATACTTGTTCCTGCCCTTAATAGCTGATTCAAGACAGGATCTGCAAGTTTATCACTTTTTATAGAGCGGCAAAAGCATATTATCTGTTCTCCAAATTTAGCAGTCCTTTCTTCCAAGTCGTATTTGTTTGAAAATTGGTTATTGGTCATTGAGTCTTGATTGTAAATTGAAAATTGTAAAATTGTAAATTATCATACAATCTCTGGGTCAGTGGCAATTACTTTTGCCTTCCAGAACTTACCACGAACTACACCCCAGATTAGGGAGAGTTCCCGACTCTTGAGGAGAAATAGGATAACAATGCCTGCCAAGATAGCAATGAGTCCCGCGCCTAAACCTTGTAAGAAAATACCGACGAGAGTTGAGGTGTCAAGTAAGGGGGCAAAGATACTTAGTCCAATATAGGCAGTTGCACCCATGATAACAGAGGCTCCTAACCCATCGAAAAATGTTCTGACAACCCCGCGCGAGAAACCTCGAAATTCCCTCTCAAATGCAACCCAATAGATTAAACCGTTGATGATTGAAGCGATAGAAAAGCCTAAGGGCAGCATTAAAACGGCCGTACCGGATAAATCTTCTACTTTAAGAAGCGCACTCACAAAGTAACGAAATTCTTCCGAAAAATAAAAAATCTTAACCAATCCCCATGTGCCTACTACCATGACGAGAGTTGAGACAAGATTGATGAAGAATGGTTTTTTGGTAAAGCCAGCAGAATAAAATCCTCTCATAAATAAGAGCAAGAGACACTGAAACATTGACGAGAGAACGAAGAGCGCCAGGCTCGCTGCGGTTAGGCGGGTATCATCCCAACCAAAGAGTCCGGAGCCAAGGATGACTCTCACAATTTGCGCGCGCAGGACAATAAAGAGCGCTGTCGTGGGTAGTGACCAGAAGATGATGAACCTTGCGGTAGTCGCCATCTGCTGTCTAAAAGCTTCTAGATTATTCTCTTTGAAACGTCGTGAAAGAGTCGGGAAAGCAGCCAGAGAATATGAGATACCAATGATAGAGAGTGGCACAGATTGGAGATTCCACGAGAAAGAGAGGACGGAGATGGAACCTGTCGCTATCAAGGACGCTAGAGAAATCAGGAAAATCATGGCAATGGAGCTCATGGATAAGGTCAGTGTCCGAGGCAGAGAAACCCTCATCACTTGACGCACGATACTCCAATCAAAGAGCCGGGCTTGCCCGCCGAAGCCTAGGCGAAGGCGGGGAAAAAGATCTGCCTTCAGCACAAACGGCACTTGCACTAAAACATGCAAACTTGCTCCTAAGACAACACCGATAGCGACACCCATAATGCCCAAGCGCGTGGCAAGAAAGATGATGCCGATAATAATACCGGCATTATATAAAAGCGGGGCTAGAGCATAGATAGTGAAGCGGTTGTAAGCTTGAGTTAGAGAACCGAATAAGTTCGAGAAGCCCAAAAGTATTGGGGAGAGTAAAAGAATCCGGGAAATAAAAACAACTTCGGCGAGCGCCGGAGGCAAGAAACCTTTGAATAAAACACCCGAAATAGCAGGGATAAGAAAGAACGCCAGACCGGACACTAGGATGATCAAGAGCGAGAAGAAAGAGAAAATATTATTCACAAAATCACGGAGCGCCGCGTGACTCTCGGCTTCCTTCTCGATAATAAACGGTATGAGGACCGAAAGTGAGACGACCGAGGCTACCGTGACAAAGAGGAAATCCGGAATGCGGAAGGCGGCATAGTAGATGTCAAGTTCTGTCGAGGCGCCGAAAATATGCGCTAGAAGCCTGTCGCGCAAGAAAGCCAATACTTGAGAGAGGAAGGCAAACAACCCCAACAAGAGCGCCGCTTGATTGAGAGTGTTCGTCTCCTTATAGAGAAAACCTAAGAATTTTCTCACCATGCTGGTGAATTTTCAATTTTTAATTTTGCAATTTTCATTGAATTTTCAATGTCCAATGTTTAAAAATTAATTCATTGGGACTTGATTGTAAATTGAAAATTGTAAATTGAAAATTATTTGTCCAGTTCTTCCAATACGGACTTCACCTCTTCGCTGTCAGGATTACTAATAAGAAGTTCTTCAAACTGTTTCCGAGCCTCGTCCAACCGCCCTAGTTGAGCAAGAACTATGCCGAGATAATACTTGGCATTGGCATAATCAGGCGTAAAGAGAAGTGCTGAGTTTAAGGCCTCCACCGCGCCGAGATAATCTTTACTAGAATATTTTAGTAAGCCCAATTCAAGGTAGATGCCGGAGTTATTGGGCATCAAGAGAACCAGCCGCTCGGTGGATCTAATGGCGCCCGCCGTGTTCCCTTCCAGAATTTCCAGTTGAGCAAGCATCAGGTAAGCATCGGCATAATTCTCCTTGAGTGCAATGGAGGTTCTGATGAAAGAACGCGCGGCTTCCTTATTGCCACGATTAAGTTCAAGTCTGGCAAGCAGAAGTGGTATTTCCGGATTTAGAGGATTTCTCTTGCTTGCCTCGGAGTAAGCGAACTGGGCATTTTCGTAAGCTCCCTCCACAGAGAGTGGCGATGGCACAAGAGCACCGTAAATCATTCCAAGAGAAACCCAGTTGTCGTAGCTTGCCGGATTTACGCTGACAGCTATTCTCGCCGCTTCAATGCTTTTCCTCAGAGACTCTTCGAAAATGGCCCGATTCTCTTCCGGGGTGCCTGTGGTAGTAGCCGCAGCTACTTGGGCCTTGGCAAAGTTAACACGCGAGAGCGCTACATAGTGTCTGTCTTCAGGAGCAAACTTCACCGCCTTATTAAGCTCTCCTTCCACCTCGGCAAGAGAGACATTGGCAGTATTAGAAAGGTCAACAGCTTTTTTAAAGTAGAAAGCCGAAACCGTCTTATTGAACCCCGCCCAGCCAAGAAACATAGCTCCGAGTGTGACCGCCACTATGAGAATAGTCGATATTAAGCGGCTCTGCGGAGATTCTTTTAAGCCAAAGAGTCGATAGGGAACAATGCCAGGCTCCCGACATAGAGAAACAAAGAGTCCGGAAAAAATAAAGGCAAATATAAGCATGGTTGCCGATGGCGCATAGAGGAAGCTTGCGGTCCAAAGGAAAAAAGTGATTAAGAAAGCGGCAACGAGAGTAAAGCGTTCGGCTCTCGATTCTGAAACGCGGTTTAAGACCTTAACCCCCAAGAAAACAAGCAAGGCGAAGAAAATTAACCACAAAGCTGTGCCGGCGATACCAGTAGAAGCTATCTGCGTTGGTATAAAACCTATGCCAAATGGAAAGGCCACAGCCCAGAAAGGAGTGGCGTTTACATCGGCTGGCTTGTAGATGAGCCAGTCACGCCCGAAGGTATTGGGACCCGAACCTAAGAGCCCACCTTGGGAAAGCACCGCTTTCGAAATACCTAAAGTGGCGGAGAAGGAAGGACGGACATCGATATTCTGAACTTTGGAAGCACCCGATATCACATCGCCCAAGGTGCCTCGAGTTTTCGAGACAGTCGGATTAATGAGGAAGATGAGAGAAATTATACCGAGAGCAATCGGCAGAAGGGTTGGCCCGGAAAATTTCCCCTTTTTTTCCGTTTCTTCCGTTATATGAAGAAAATGTTTTTCTATTTTCGAGAAATAGAAGAAAAGAAAAATGGAAGCTCCCAAAGTCAGAATAAAGGCGGTATAGAAATTGATGATGACAAGTAGTGCCGTCGAAAGTGCGAAGATACTATAGACGAGAACCCGGACGGAGAGCTTCATCGGAATCATACCGAGTGCCAGAGCCGCGAAAACCGACAAAAGTCCGAAGGAAACGGCCAAGTCGGTCCAATTACCGATGGGATTACCCATATTGCCGAAGAAGTTTCCCCAAACTAAAATATCACCGCCAAAGAGAACTTTAATAGTCACAAAGAGAGCTATGACTGAAATAGAGATGAAGAAAGCCACCAGAGCTTGGAGAGGGCGCGTGGTATCGGAAAAAATTGCGGCCGTAAGTATTAAGATGAGAGAGCCGAAAAGCATAAAACCAAAGGTTCCGACTTCGAAGTTATAACCAAGAAGCGAGAGAGATGATGGCGTCGCTAAAAATGCGGAGAGTAAATAAACCAGAGGCAGAAGAGCGACCGTAAAAATAAACGGATGCCAAGGAATATTCAGCTTTCCTTCTCGCCAAACCTCGAAGAGGAAAACTAGAACTGCGACAATGATGCCGAGCGAGAAGAGAGTTGACTTGGCAACAGCCAAGTTGAGAGCCCCGCCGGGGACGAAGAAAAGGGGTAGAAGAAAGAGCAGCCCGAGAGTGATAAAGAAACTGATTTTGTGAGTTTGGGACATGGACATGAATTTCTAACTTTTAATACACTAATTTTATACCCTGAAGGTTAAAAACACAAAGTGCCCTTGCGGGCGTTTTGTGGGTATCTATAAGCCGAATTCTGTATCAGTGCGCCTTAGCTTAAGCGACGGCGACTAATGATAGTTATTTATCTAGCCCCTCGATTGCTCTCGGGGTCAAGCGGCACTTCTACCAATCTTGCCCACCGCAGGTGGCTTGCAAGATTGAGTACCCTGAGTTTATCGAAGGGCTGCCCCTCGACTTCGCTCGGGATGCTCAACTTTGTAACCGCCTATGGCGGACAAAATTGGCAGACACGGCCTTGCATTCAGGTAAGGATTTTGCCGTTTCAGCCGGACTTAACCGGGTCGTTTCTGCTCGCACCTCTGGGATTACTCCCGATGGGAATTACCCATTACCCTTTTGTGAGATTGCGCATGCGCGACATCTCACAATGAATGTTCGGACTTTCCTTACCAATCTTGCCCACCGCAGGTGGCTTGCAAGATTGAGTACCCTGAGTTTATCGAAGGGCTGCCCCTCGACTTCGCTCGGGATGCTCAACTTTGTAACCGCCTATGGCGGACAAAATTGGCACAACTATCCGATACCTCTTTTATTGTATAACAAGAAACGATAAATTACAATAGTCCCGCTTGTCCGAGGCAAGGCCTCGGCCACAGATTTTTATGGTATAATTATGATATGAGCATTCGCAAAATCCCCTTCGTACTAGACGAGTATTACCATCTGTATAATCGTGGTAATGATAAACGAAAAATATTTCACGATCATTCAGATTATATTCGCTTCTTGGGCCTACTTTACCTCGCAAATTCAGATATAAATTTTCGCGTCAATCGAATTAAAGACATCTACTCTATAGAACGTGGCAAAAAGCTCGTCTCCATAGGCGCGTACTGTTTGATGCCCAATCATTTTCATATTCTAATAAAACAAGTGAAGGAAGGGGATGTAAGCAGGTTTATGCACAAACTTCTTACCGCCTATTCAATGTATTACAACATAAAATATGAGCGCTCTGGAGGGCTTTTCGAGGGGAAATTCAAATCAGAACACTTAGATAATGACCGTTATTTAAAATATATCTTTTCTTACATACATTTGAACCCGGTCAAACTGATTGAACCCAAATGGAAAGAATATGGCATCAAGAATAAAGCGAGAGCGTTGGCTTTTCTAGATCAATATGCTTATTCGAGTTATCAAGATTTTCTGAGAGGTGGTCGCAAAGAAGAAGTGATCTTAGATCGCGGGGATTTTCCGGACTATTTTCCTTCCAAAAAAGAATTTCAGAGAGAGATACTAGGTTGGATCAATTTTCAATAGAATAGACGCATGGCAAGGCAAGGCCTCGACCAGGAGTTGGTCGAGGCCTTGCCTTGCCACCTAT
>ERZ1292623.3402-Hain-H51-01um-R1-3402-length-13587-cov-3_pt2 | contig 11870 bp, 6 predicted proteins | sample MGYA00564398_ERZ1292623 | MGnify/ENA primary metagenome ERZ1292623 (study PRJEB36523, sample SAMEA6512633) | groundwater metagenome | collected 2019-01-07 | study: AquaDiva: Metagenomics assemblies of 32 groundwater samples | reverse complement strand
CCCCCGGCGCCTTGGCCGGGTGCGTTGCGGTCATGCTCAATCCTCCATCCAGACTGCTGCTTGGCGCTTCAGGCTGGCCGCTGTCACGTCGAGTGCGGAGAACGGCCCGGAGGGCGATGAGGCCGGAGGGGACTCCGGGATCACGCCGGCATAGTGAGAGACTAGCACTAACCCTAAGAAGTTTCCTGGCGGATCGGCCAGACTTTGACTGCGGCGCGTATTTGCCAAACAACGGCGTGCGCCTAGAAAATCCTTGCAGCAACGCTGGCAACTGACGGATATCTATAGGTTTTCGGCGCCGGAGGATAGCGGCGTTACGACCCGCGCAACGGTAGATAAAGCGGCCGGCCGAGAGAATGGCGATGGTATGATTAGCGCCAATCTATCGGGCACCGGGGGCAGGATGCGGCGCAGGCGTCACGTCTGGGCGGCGGGCTCCGTATGGCCCGGCTTATCCAATTGCGTATCGCCCAAACCACACGACAACCGTGCGACTGTCCTCGATCAAGCTGGCGGGCTTCAAGTCCTTCGTCGATCCCACCAATTTTCAAGTGCCCGGCCAACTGGTCGGCATCGTAGGTCCCAACGGCTGCGGCAAATCCAACATCATCGACGCGGTACGCTGGGTGCTCGGCGAATCACGCGCCTCGGAGCTGCGTGGCGAGTCGATGCAGGACGTGATTTTCAACGGTTCCACGGCGCGCAAGCCGGCCGGTCGCGCCAGCGTCGAGCTGGTGTTCGACAACGCCGAAGGCCGCGCGGCCGGACAGTGGAGCCAGTACGCCGAAGTCGCGGTCAAGCGCGTGCTGACGCGTGACGGCACGTCCTCCTATTACATCAACAACCAGCCGGTGCGCCGCAAGGACATCCAGGACATCTTTCTGGGTACCGGTCTCGGTCCGCGCGCCTACGCCATCATCGGGCAGGGCATGATCTCGCGGATCATCGAGGCCAAGCCCGATGACATGCGGATCTTCCTCGAAGAAGCCGCCGGTGTTTCCAAGTACAAGGAACGCCGCCGCGAGACCGAGAACCGGCTGGGCGACACGCGCGAAAACCTGACCCGCGTGGAAGACATCCTGCGCGAACTCGGCAATAACCTCGATAAGCTCGAGGGCCAGGCCGAAGTGGCGCAGCGTTTCCGCCAACTGCAGGCGGAAGGCGAAGAGAAGCAGCATCTGTTGTGGCTCTTGCGCAAGCGCGAGGCCCAGGCAGAACAGGAGCGCCACGCACGCGCGATCGACCAGGCGCAGATCGACCTGGAAGCCCAGACCGCGCAATTGCGCCATGTCGAGGCCGAATTGGAAACGATGCGCGCGGCGCACTATGCGGCCTCGGACGGCATGCACGCGGCACAGGGCTCGCTGTATGAAGCCAACACCGAGGTCAGCAAGCTCGAGGCCGAGATCCGCTACGTCGTTGAATCGCGCAACCGTCTGCAGGCCCAGATTGCCGCGCTGACGACTCAACGCGAGCAATGGCAGGGCAAATCCGATCAGGCGAATGACGAACTGGCGCAGGCCGAGGAAAACCTGGCGCTGGCCGAGGCACGCACGATCGAATCGCAGGAAACCGTCGCCCAGAAGAGCGACGAACTGCCGACGCTGGAAGCCCAATGGCGCGATGCCCAGCAGATGCTTAACGAGCAGCGCGCCGGCATCATGCAGGCCGAGCAGGCACTGAAGCTCGAAGCCGCGCATCAGCGCAACGCCAACCAGATGCTCCAGCAACTCGAGCAGCGCAAGGAGCGACTGCAGGGCGAGGAAAAGGGCCTGGATCGTCCGGACGAAGTACGCCTGGAAGAACTGCGCATGGATCTGACCGAGCAGGAAGCGCTGCTCGAGGAAGCGCAGGCCGTGCTGATGGACAGCGAGGAGGCGGTTCCCCGCCTGGACGGCGAACGCCGTGCCGCGCAGGAGCGCGTGCAGAGCGAGGCCGCGGCGATCGCTTCGCTGGAAGCCCGTCTTTCCGCGCTGCGACAGTTGCAGGAGAACGTGCAGACCGACGGCAAGGTTCAGCCGTGGCTGGAGCGCCATGGGCTAGCCGAGCTTCCGCGTCTCTGGAAGAAGGTACATATCGAGCCGGGTTGGGAAAACGCGCTCGAATCGGTGCTGCGTGAGAAGCTGGCCGCGCTGGAAGTGTCGAACCTCGACTGGGTCAAGGCATTCCTTTCGGACGCGCCGCCCGCCAAGCTGGCGTTCTACTCGCCGCCGCCTGCCGCGCGTCCCGTAGAGGCCCCCGCCGGCCTGCGTCCGCTGATGTCGCTGCTACAGATCACCGAGCCCGGTATTCGTGCCGTGATGCAGGACTGGCTGGCCGATATCTATACCGCGACCGACATGACGCAGGCGCTGGCCGCGCGCGGCACCCTGCCCGAGGGCGCGCAGTTCGTGGTGGCCGAAGGCCATCTGGTCGGCCGCAATGCGATTCAGATCTATGCTGCCGACTCCGAACAGGCCGGGATGCTGGCCCGCGAGCAGGAGATCGAGAATCTGCAGAAGCAGGCCCGTGCCCAGATGCTGTTGTCGGACGAAGCCAGGACGCAGTCGGTGCGTGCCGAGTCGGCGTATACGCACGCCAGCGCGGTGCTGATTGACACGCGGTCGCGTGCTGAACAGGCCACGCGCCGGGTGCACACGCTGCAGATGGACGTGCTCAAGCTCTCGCAGGCGATGGAGCGGTTCTCGGCGCGTAGCAACCAGATTCGCGAGGAACTGGCCGAGATCGACGCGCAGATCGACGAGCAACGCGCGATCCGCGCCGAATCGGAAGCCAGCTTCGAGCAGCACGACGCCCAACTGGCCGATATGCAGGCCTCGCATGAAGACCAGCAGATGGCCTTCGAGGGCATGGATGCGAAGCTGAGCGGGGCACGCCAGCAGTTGCGCGACCTCGAACGCGCCGCGCAGGAATCGGTGTTCGCCGAACGCAATCTCGCCGGCCGCATCGACGAACTGCGCCGCAATATCCAGATGGCAGGCGATCAGAGCGAGCGCATCGCCGAGTCGCTCGAAAATGCGCGCGCCGAACTCGAAACGATCAACGAGCAGACCGCCAACACCGGCCTGCAGGAAGCGCTGGAAGTGCGCGCCGAGAAGGAACAGAAGCTGTCCGCCGCGCGTATTGAACTCGACGCGCTCTCGGCCCAGCTTCGCCAGTTCGATGAACAGCGCCTGGCCGCCGAACGCAGCCTGCAGCCGTTGCGCGACCGCATCACCGAATGCCAGCTCAAGGAGCAGGCCGCGCGCCTGAACCAGGATCAGTTCACGGAGCAACTGGCCACGGCGGAAGTCGATGAAGCCGCGCTGGCCGAGAAGCTGACCGGCGACCTGAAACCGTCCTACCTGCAGGGCGAGGTCACGCGCCTGAACAACGCCATCAACGCGCTGGGCCCGGTCAACATGGCCGCGCTCGATGAACTGACGGCGGCGCGTGAGCGAAAGACCTTCCTCGATGCGCAGACCGCCGACCTGACCGACGCCATCAACACCCTGGAGGACGCGATCGCCAAGATCGACCAGGAAACGCGGGCACTGCTGCAAGGCACCTTCGACCAGGTCAATCACCACTTCGGCGAACTGTTCCCGTCGCTGTTCGGTGGCGGCCAGGCACGCCTGATCATGACCGGAGAGGAAATCCTCGACGCCGGCGTGCAGGTGATGGCACAACCGCCGGGCAAGAAGAACTCGACGATTCACCTGCTGTCGGGCGGCGAGAAGGCGCTGACCGCGATCGCGCTGGTGTTCGCGATGTTCCAGCTCAACCCCGCGCCGTTCTGCTTGCTCGATGAGGTGGATGCGCCGTTGGACGATGCCAACACGGAGCGCTATGCCAACATGGTTGCGCGTATGTCCGACAAGACCCAGTTCGTATTTATTTCCCACAACAAGATTGCGATGGAGATGGCCCACCAGTTGATCGGCGTGACAATGCAGGAGCAGGGTGTATCGCGGATCGTGGCGGTGGACATGGATGCAGCCGTATCGATGGCGGAGGTCGCTTAAGATGGAACTGCAGAACGCATTGATCATCGCTGGTGTCGTATTGCTCCTGCTGCTGGTGGCCTATAACCGCTGGCAGATCTACAAGGCGCGCCGCGTGCGCCCGCTAATGCCCGAGGACGACGTTCAGCCGATGCGGGAGCCGGTGGTGGGCAAGACCACCCATCCCGAGACGGCGGCCAAGCTCAAGGAGGCCACGCCGCCGGAACAAGTCTCGCGCCGCGAGCCGACACTTGGTGGGAGCGGACAGCGTCCCGCCGAACACGACGAGGACAAGGACGTGGCCACGGTGGCGGCGGCAGCCCGCGCGGCAGCCAGCACCGCGGATGCCGACGCGGCGGTGGCCGACGAGGTTGCTGTAGCCGCCTCGCCAGCGGCGGCGCATGCCACGGATGACGTGACGTCGGCCGAGGCCGATGAGCCGGCGGAAGCCCCCGAGGCGCCTGCCAGCGCGCAGCCTGCCGTGGCCGAGTCCCTGAATGGCCAGCCCACGCCCGCGGTGATTGATCCGTTGATCGACTGCATCGTGCCGATGCATCTGGAGCGCAAAGCGTCGGGCGATCGCATTTTGCCGCTGACGGGCCGTCTGCGTCGCGCCGGTACCAAGCAGGTGCATATCGAGGGCCTGCGTGTCGAATCCAACGCGTGGGAAGCCGTGACCGCAGGTCACCAGTACGAAGACATCCAGGTGGCCGTGCAACTGGCGAATCGCAGTGGTCCGCTCAACGCGCTTGAATTCTCCGAATTCGTCAACGCGGTGGAAGCCCTGTCCGAATCGCTCGATGCATCGGCGGACCTGCCGGACATGACCGAGACCGTCGGGAATGCGCGCGAGCTCGACGCGTTTGCGGCGGGCGCGGACGTGCAGCTCGGCGTGAACGTGATCTCTGATGGCGCGCCGTGGTCGGCCGCCTACGTCCAGACGGTGGCGACGCAGGACGGGCTGGTGCTGTCGCGCGACGGCACACGCTTCATCCGCTATGAACCGGGCGCCGACGGCGTGCAGCGACCGCTGTTCACGCTGCAATTCGGCGATACCAACTTCCTGCGCGACGACCTGACGTTGAGCGCCGGCCGACAGATCACGCTGCTGCTCGACGTGCCGCAGGCATCGCAGGCGGCCAAGCCGTTCAAGACCGTGTGCGAGTACGGGTACAGCCTGGCCCAGCGCATGGGCGCGCAACTGGTCGACGACAATATGCGGCCGCTGACCGAGGCGTCGTTCGTGGCGATCTTCGGCCAACTCGAGAAGTTATACGAGAAGCTGGAATCGCGCGGAATGCCCGCCGGATCACCTGTTGCCGTGCGCTTGTTCAGCCAGTAACGGAGCCAGTCATGACCGCCAAGAAACAAGGCGCGCAGGCTTCGGCCTCCGCGCCGTCCGGCGCTTCCCCCGCCGAGCGCGCGCAATGGTTGCGCGAAGAACTGGAGCGCTACAGCTACCAGTATTACGTGCTCGACGCGCCGACGATTCCCGACGCCGACTACGATGCGCTGTTCATCGAGTTGCAGGCGCTGGAAGCCGAACATCCCGAGCTGCTGACACCCGATTCCCCCACGCAGCGCGTGGGCGGTGCGCCGTTGTCGGCGTTCGATTCGGTGCGTCACCGCGTGCCGATGCTGTCGCTCAACAACGGCTTCGAGGACGACGACGTCATCAACTTCGACCGGCGCTGCGCGCAGGGCCTCGGCCGTGCCACAGCCGCAGCACCTGGGACACCCGCCGCGCCGGCTGACGATCTGTTCAGCGCGGCCGATGCCGCCGAGGCAGCCGCAAGCACCGCCGGGAATGCCGTCGAGTACGCCTGCGAGCTGAAGTTCGACGGGCTCGCGATGTCGCTGCGGTACGAGAACGGAACGCTCGTGCAGGCCGCCACGCGCGGCGACGGCGAGACGGGCGAAGACGTGACCGCGAACGTGCGTACGATCAAGGCGATTCCGCTCAAGCTGCGCGGCACGGCCCCGACCGTGCTGGAGGTGCGCGGCGAGGTGTTCATGTATCGCGCCGAGTTCGACAAGCTCAACGCTCGCCAGGCCGAATCAGGCGAGAAGACATTCGTCAATCCGCGCAACGCGGCGGCGGGCAGCCTTCGCCAGCTTGATCCGCGCATTACGGCCAAGCGCCCGCTTTCGTTCTTTGCCTATGGCGTGGGCGAGATGGAAGGCTTCGACCGTCCGGGCACGCACAGCGCCATGCTTGACGACTTTGCCAAGCTCGGTTTGCCTGTTTGCGACGAGCGGCGTGTGGTCCGGGGCGCCCAGGGCCTGCTGTCATTCCATCGCGAGGTTGGTGAGCGTCGTGACCAGTTGCCGTACGACATCGACGGCGTGGTCTACAAGGTCAACGCGATTGCCGAGCAAGAACAGCTCGGCTTTGTCTCGCGCGCGCCGCGTTTCGCGCTGGCGCACAAGTTTCCTGCGCAGGAGATGACCACCACGGTCGAGGACATCGAGGTTCAGGTTGGCCGCACCGGCGCGATCACGCCGGTGGCGCGACTGGCGCCAGTGTTCGTCGGCGGGGTCACCGTGACCAATGCCACGCTCCACAACGAGGACGAGATCCGGCGCAAGGACGTGCATATCGGCGACACGGTGATCGTGCGCCGCGCGGGTGACGTGATTCCGGAGGTGGTTGCCGTGGTGCTGGAGCGCCGCCCGGCGGATGCCCGTGCGTTTGTGATGCCGACTGAGTGCCCGGTCTGCGGATCGCACGTGGAAAGGCTCGAAGGCGAGGCGATTGCACGCTGCACGGGCGGGCTGATCTGCGCTGCGCAACGCAAGCAGGCGCTGCTGCATTTCGCGCAGCGTCGGGCAATGGATATCGAAGGGCTGGGCGACAAGGTGGTGGAGCAACTGGTCGACCTGGGCATCGTCCGCACGCCAGCCGATCTCTACAAGCTCGGCGTGGCGAAGCTCGCGGCGCTGGACCGGATGGCCGACAAGTCGGCATCGAACCTGGTGGCGGCGATCGAGCAGTCGCGCGAGACCACGATGAACCGCTTTATCTTCGCGCTCGGCATCCGTCATGTAGGAGAGGCCACCGCCAAGGATCTGGCCAAGCACTTCGGCAAGCTGGACAACCTGCTGGCCGCAGACGAGGCCGCCTTGCTCGAAGTCAACGACGTGGGCCCCGTGGTGGCGCAGTCGATCGCCAACTTCCTTGCCGAACCGCACAATGTCGAAGTTATCGAACAGTTGCGGGCGGCGGGTGTGCACTGGGCCGAGACAGAGCCGACTGCGCGTGCGCCGCTGCCCCTGGCTGGCAAGACGTTCGTGCTGACCGGCACGCTGCCGACGATGTCCCGCGAGGACGCCAAGGAGAAGCTGGAAGCCGCTGGCGCCAAGGTGGCGGGTTCGGTGTCGAAGAAGACCGACTACGTAGTGGCCGGGGCCGAGGCGGGCAGCAAGCTCGAGAAGGCGCAGGCACTGGGCGTGGCGGTGCTGGACGAGGAAGGGATGTTGAAGTTGCTGGCCGAGGTCGGCGCAGCCTGATACGGAGAGAGGGAGAACGCGCAATGATCCGGGACATTCTGAAGATGGGCGACGCACGCCTGCTGCAACAGGCGCGCCCCGTGACGCAGTTCAACACGCCTGAACTGCGCCTGCTGATCGACGACATGTTCGACACGATGGAACATGCCAACGGCGCCGGCCTTGCCGCGCCGCAGATCGGCGTGGACCTGCAGGTGGTGATTTTCGGTTTCGATCGGAACCCGCGCTATCCCGACGCACCCACCGTGCCGAAGACCGTGCTGATCAATCCATCCCTGGAGCCGCTGTCCGACGAGATGGAAGATGGATGGGAAGGGTGCCTCTCGGTGCCGGGCCTGCGCGGCGTGGTGCCGCGCTACACGCGGCTGAAGTACACGGGCTTCGACATGATGGGCAACAGGATCGAGCGCGTGGCCGAGGACTTCCATGCGCGCGTGGTGCAGCACGAGTGCGATCACCTGATCGGCGTGCTGTATCCAATGCGGATCAGGGACTTCACGCGATTCGGTTTTACCGAGATCCTGTTCCCCGAACTACCGCCCAATTACGACGACTGAGGCGAAGCGCACGCCGTGATTGCCGGCTGCCCATGCCGGTTGTGATAGACCAGCGCAGCGGCAACCAGGATCGTCATCAGGCACAACTCGGCGGCGAGGCTGGCAAGCGCCGCATCGAGATAAGTCGCGGCGTGATGCAGTCGCTGCGCGAATACCGTGCCGAGCAGGGCCGAGCCGAGCCCGAGCGAGGCCTGCTGAACCGTGGCCAGTGCGGCGCTGCCCGCGCCGGCCTGGTCGGTGGGGATGTCCGCCAGGCCAATCCGGTAGAAGCACCCGACCACCAGCGCATTGCCGAAGCCGATCAGCAAGCTTGGCGGGGCGAGCGTCAGGATGTCCGGGTGGGGCCAGGCGTGCCGCAGCACGTAGGCGAGCACCACAACGCCGGCCATCTGTGTCACGCATCCGACAATCAGCACACGCGTGCGGCCCCAGCCGTTTACCACGCGCGGGCTCGTCAGCGATCCCGCAATGAAGGCCAGCCCAAGCGGAATGAACGTGTTGCCCGCCATCGTGGGCGTCATACCCACGCCACCCTGCAGCGTTAGCGCCAACACGAACATCAGGCCGCTCCAGCACGCATAGAAGAGTACGGCGACGATAAAGCCGAAGCGCACGCTGGGCAGTCGCAGCAACGATGGTGGCAGTAGCGGATGCACGCCGCGGCGTTCCTGGCGCAGTTCGACGTGCCAGAGCAGCAACATCAACGGCGCCGTGGCGGCCAGAACGGCCAGCACGGGCCACGACCAGCGAAACATGGGTCCCAACGCGATCGGAAGCAGAATCGCCAGGATCACGGCAGCCAGCAGCACGGTGCCCGGCGCGTCGATGCCAGTGGCGTTCTCACGCCGGGTCTCGGGGATCACGCGCGGCGAAAGAACCAGGATGGCCAGGCAGATCGGCAGGTTGATCAGGAACGCGTTGCGCCACCCCAGGCCGCCGATGTCGGCATCGACCAGCAAGCCGCCCAGAACCTGCCCGATGATGAACGCGATGCCACCAATCGACGCGAACAGCGCCAGGGCACGGGAGTGAGCGTGTCCACGCAGGCCGACGTGAATCGTCGCCAGGATCTGCGGCACGAGCAGCGCCGCCGCCGCGCCTTGCAGCGTCCGCGCGATCAGCAGCGACAGCATCGAACCCGCCACGCCGCACAGTAGCGACGCGACGCCGAAGAGCAGCACGCCGATGTTGAAGATGCGACGGCGGCCGTAGTTGTCGCCGAGCCGCCCGCCCATGGCCAGGAAGACGGCGAATGCCACGCCGTAGACGGCCACCATCAGTTCCAGTTCGGACGGCGTTGCGCGCAGGGAGTGCTCGATAGGGTGTAGCGCCACATTGACGATCGAAAAGTCGATCTGTGGCAGTAGCTGGCCGGCCAGCAAGACGTAAAGTCCGGCTCGGCCGAGGGTGGGAGCGGGGGATGTGTGAATGGCGGATCTGGTCTCGACAACGCTTGAGGACCGGAGTATGGTGGCCCGATCAGACTGGTACAAGAGTCCAGTTAGACTGGTATAAATTGTGTCAGCCTAGGCAAACGGAGTGAATCATCATGAATGCTCGCCAGGAACCGGGTGTCCTGCTCGATGTGGATGGCTACGAGGAGATCGAGGGCACCGGCAGGGAGGTGGAGCTGGGCACATTCCTGCGCGCCCGGCGCGAGAGCCTGGATCCGGCGCGGCTGGGCCTGTCGCGCATGGGCCGGCGGCGCACGCCTGGTCTGCGGCGCGAGGAAGTGGCCGCGATGGCCGACATCGGCATCACCTGGTACACGAAGCTGGAGCAGGGCCGTCCGATCCGGGTATCGCCGAAGGTGCTCAACGCGGTTGCCGCAGCGCTGCAGTGCTCGCCCTCGGAGACCGAGCACCTGTTCACACTGGCCGGCATGCAACGGCCGGCGCCACTTGCGGGGACGTCGGTCTGTGAAACGGTGTCCGCCACGACACAACGGGTCCTCGATCAGCTCGATCCGATTCCCGCCCTGGTGCAGAACGCGAGATTCGACATCGTCGCGCATAACGAAGCCTATTGCCGGCTGCTTGGTGTCGATCTGCCGGGCCTGCCGGTCGAGGATCGCAACTGCATCTATCTGGCGCTGACACATCCGGCCTGGCGCGCGATCGTGGTTGACTGGCATGGCATGGTTGCGAACATGGTGGCGCTTTACCGGGCCGCGATGGCCGAGCACGTGCACGATCCTGTCTGGGACGCGCAACTCGAGCGCTATATGGCGGCGTCGGCGCTATTCCGGGATCTGTGGCAGCGCTATCAGGTGCGCGGTATCCAGAATCACGTCAAGCAGTTCACCCATCCGGAAACGGGGGCTTTCAACCTGACGCAGACCAACTGGTGGACCGCGCCGCGCAACGGCGCGCGGCTTCTGGTTTATGTGCCGGCCGATGCGTCGGCCGAGGAAGCGCTGCACAAGCTGCGGCCGGTGACCGGGCAGAGCGCAGGCATTTGAGTGATGGATGGCTATTCCTCCCTCCCGCTTACGGAAGAGAGGAATAGCTGGCAGGCGCCGCCTGTCAGAACTTCTCGAAGGCCCCCAGGAAGCGCCACTGGCCCGGCGGCAGGTCGCCGAGCACCACACGGCCCATGCGCACGCGCTTGAGGCCAACCACCTTCAGGCCAACCTGCTCGCACATCCGGCGAATCTGACGCTTGCGGCCTTCACGCAGCACGAAGCGCAATTGCTCCTCGTTCTGCCAGCTGACCTTGGCGGGCTTGAGCGCTACGCCGTCCAGCGACAGACCGTGGCGCAGACGCTCCAGCAGGTCATCGGGGAACACGGCGCTGATATTGCGCTCGACCAGCCCCTGCGGCGATTCCCACTCCACACGCACCAGATATTCCTTCTCGACATTCGAATCGTCGCCGATCAGTGCGCGTGCAACGCGGCCATCCTGGGTCAGCACGAGCAGCCCGGTCGAGTCGATGTCGAGCCGGCCAGCCGGCGCGAGATTCTTGCGTTGCCACGGGGCGAAGCGCTTGCGGGTGGGGTCCAGTTCCCACTGGTTTTCAGGCGCGAACAGCACAGCAGCCGGTTCATAGCCGTCTTCGGCCTGGCCGGAGACATAGCCGACCGGCTTGTTCAGTAGCACCGTCACGCGTTCGCCTTGTTCCGAGCGCGCGGCCTGCAGGATTTCGATCTCCGCTTCGGGACGAATGCGCGTGCCGAGTTCGGTCACCGGCTTACCGTCGACGAGCACCCAGCCGCGCGGAATCCATTCATCAGCCTCGCGGCGCGAGCACAGGCCCAGTTCGGACATGCGCTTGGAGAGACGGACGAGGCCGTCTTCATGCTCGGAGACCGGCTGACGCGCTTCGGCGCGCGGTGCCGGGCGTTCGGTACGTTCACCACGGGCGCGGTCGGCGGAATCGCTGAAACGGCGTGCCAGGGCGTCACCACGACGCGGTGCGTTGTCGTCCTGGTGCTGCCGGCGCGGCGCGCGAGCTTCGTCGCTGCGGTGCGGGCGCTCGGTACGCTGCGTGCGCTCGTCATCGCCGTAGCGGCGGGGACGTTCGGCGCGATTGTCGTCGCCATAGCGGCGCGGTTGCGCGGAGCGGTTGTCGTCTCCAGCGCGGCGTTCACGCTGCGGGCGTTCCTCGTCGCCAAAGCGACGGGGCGGCGCGGCGCGATTCTCATCGCTGAACCGACGCGGACGCTCGGCGCGATTGTCATCGCCATAGCGACGCGGTTGCGCGGGGCGGTTGTCATCCCCATAGCGGCGTTCACGCTGGGGGCGTTCCTCGTCACCAAAGCGGCGGGGCGGCGCGGCGCGATTCTCATCGCTGAACCGACGCGGACGCTCGGCGCGAT
>ERZ1292623.4210-Hain-H51-01um-R1-4210-length-11876-cov-18_pt1 | contig 11876 bp, 13 predicted proteins | sample MGYA00564398_ERZ1292623 | MGnify/ENA primary metagenome ERZ1292623 (study PRJEB36523, sample SAMEA6512633) | groundwater metagenome | collected 2019-01-07 | study: AquaDiva: Metagenomics assemblies of 32 groundwater samples | reverse complement strand
TAAAACAAACAATCCAAAGATGTAAAAAATTAAAACTTAAAACAATAGTTTTCGCAAAAAATACAAAAGAAGCACTAAAGATCTCAAAACTAAAACCAACATACATAGCATTAGAACCACCAGAATTAATTGCAGGAAAAATTTCAATTTCTAAAGCAGATCCTAATTTAATCAAGAAAACAATCCAAAAAGTAAAGACTAATATATTAGTAGGTGCTGGTATTCACAATAAAAAGGATGTTAAAATAGCAAAAAAACTAGGAGCTAAAGGGGTAATAGTCTCATCTGCAATAACAAAATCAAAGAATCCTAAAAAGATAATAAAAGAGTTACTATGAAGATAGCATTTTTTGAGCTTGATAAAGATGAAAAAGATTTAGTAAAGAAAAAACTAAAGAATCATAAGCTACTTTTCTTTGATAATGAACTAACAAAAAGAACAGCAAAAAAAATAAAAGATGTAGATGCTATCACAATTTTTATATATTCAGAAATAACTAAAGAAATTCTAAATCTATTACCAAATTTAAAACTAATAGCAACAATGTCAACAGGCCTAGACCATATTGATTTACAAGAATGTAAAAAAAGAAAAATAAAAGTTATGAATGTACCTGTTTACGGAGAAAACACAGTAGCAGAACACACCTTTGGATTAATACTTGCACTCAGCAAAAAGATTTGTGATGCTCACGACAAAACTAGAAGAAATGATTTTTCATTAAAAAACTTAGAAGGTTTTGACTTAAAGGGCAAAACAATTGGTATAATAGGAGTTGGCCATATAGGATCACATGTTGCTAAGATAGCACATGGTTTTGAAATGAAGATACTGGGAGTAAGTAAAGATAAGGACAGGAGATTAGAAAGAAAATTTGGATTAAAATTTACCACACTTCCAACTTTATTAAAAAAATCAGACATAGTCACAATACACTGCCCTTTATTAAAACAAACACATCATCTAATCAATAAAAGAAATATAAAACAATTCAAAAAGGGCTCTATCTTGATCAACACTGCTCGTGGTCCAATAGTAGAAACTTCTGCAATCTTATATGGGCTTAAAGCAGGAATTCTTGCAGGAGCCGGATTAGACGTTCTAGAGGAAGAAGATTTTATTAAAGAAGAAAAACAATTATTAAGTAAAAAAATATCAAAAGAGTTCGATTTAAAAATAGTATTGAGTAATCATATGTTAATCAATCAAAAAAATGTGATAGTTACTCCTCATTCTGCTTTTTACACTAAAGAAGCATTACAAAGGATAACTGAAACAACAATTAATAATATAAAGAAATTCAAAAGATGACTTCTGCATTAGTAATAGTTGCACATCCCGATGATGAAACAATTTGGATGGGTGGATTTATCTTAAAGCATAAGGATTGGAATTGGAACATCATCTCTCTATGTAGAAAAAATGATTCAGACAGAGCTCCAAAATTCTATAAAGTTTGTAAAATATTAAAAGCTCAATGCAAAATGGATAACATGGAAGATGACAAATTAAATCCTTTAGACATAAAAGAAGTTAAAAAGTTCATAATAAATCTAACTCCTAACAAAAAATATGATTACATATTTACTCACAACTCTAATGGAGAGTATGGCCATATAAGACACAAGGAAACACACAAAGCTGTCCTTGAACTCATCAAAGAAAGAAAACTTAATTCAGAAAATCTTTTTTTCTTCGATTATTTACTAGTTGATAAGAAAATAATAGCAAAATTAAAAACAGATAAGTTAATAAAATTAAATTCAACGCTCTTTAGTAAGAAAAAGCAAATCATAGAGGAAATCTATGGATTTGCACCTGACAGTTTTGAATCTATAAGCTGTCAAAAAACAGAGACATTTGAAAAACAAAAATGAGAGCTGCAGTTTTATACGCACATCCGCCTGAATCAGACGGATTAAGCATACAAGGACATTTACTTTACAAAGGTTTACTAGAAAGAAATCACGAAGTTTATCCAGCACATTTCTCTGATAACTTCCAAAAAAGGTTCTATTTAAAAAATCTAAACTTACAGGTTGCTTATGGAATAGGCTATTGGGGCAATGTTCCTGATATCGTAAGAGAACCTTTAAAATATAATGTCACACCAATACCTTGGTTCAATGCAGATGGATGGGTAGCAAACTATCAAGAAGATTTTGATGCCTTAGAATTAATGTTTACAACAAGTAAATGGGTAAGACAAATCTACAAAAGAGATAATGTAAATATAAACAAGATAGTTCCAATGCACATAGGAATTGACACAAACTTATTCAAACCAATTAATAATCCAGAAATGAATAAAAAGGTTAGAAATATGTTAAAAATAAAGGATAATGAAAAATTTATCTTAACAATTGGCGGGGATGTTACTTCAAAAGGAGCACAGGAAATGTTTAAAGCTCTAGCTAAGATAGATAAAGAATATCCAAATTGGAAATATGTCTGTAAGTCCTGGCCAAGCAAAGGCTCTGAAGAATGGAGAGAAAAAGAAATAGAATTAGTAGAAAAGTTAGGTATAACAGACAAAGTAAAATTCATGGATGAAGAATTTGCAAATGAGTTCATGGTATATTTATTAAATGCTTGTGATTTCTATGCCGCTCCATCAAGAATTGAAGGTTTCGGTATGATTCAGGTAGAAGCAATGGCTTGTGGAAAACCAGTAATTTCAATCAATAAAATGGGACCTTCAGAAACAATAATCCATAAAAAAACAGGTTTTCTTGCTAAAGTAGCTGAAGAAGTTATTCTAGATCAAGAATGGGTATATCCTCATATGGGCTTTGAAGAAAAAAAGATATTAAAATTTGATAAACCAAAAGTATTTGGGTATAGGGCAGATCCAGATGAATTAGCAGAATTTTCTCTAAAATTACTAACAGATGAAGAATTAACAGATAAAATGGGAAAAGCAGCAAGGGAACATGCAGTAAAAAACTTTGATTACAAAATTATAGCACAAAAAATAGAAGAAATAACTAAAAAAAGATTAAATATTGATTAAGTTTTTATTTTTCTCAACACTTTCATAAGCTAGAATATAAAGTCCAGCATTCCAAGTCTGTTCAGATTTACCTCCACCAGGTTTTCCTGTTTTACCATCCATCCATTCAGCAAAATTTCCTCTAATATTAGCCTCAGCCAATTTTTTTAGAACTTTCCTAGCTTCATTTATTTTTCCCATTTTAACTAAACCAACAACATAAAACCCGCCAATATAAGTCCAAATTCCTCCATTCAGATATTTATTAGGCAAACTACCTGATTTAACATAATAATCTTGCCAATGTTTACTTTTCTTAGTTATAGGAGGATAAATTGCCTTAACAGGGTATGGCTTATCAATTTTTTTAGATTTAATATATTTCAAAATACTTATGGATTCATTCCTACTAGCTAAATCAAAATTAACAGCTAATAAATTGCCCAAAGAATCAAACCAATCTCCCTCTTCTTTAATACCATCATGATTTTTCCAAGCAAAAGGTAAATAAAATCCTCTATTTCTATCAAATAGAGCCTTATCACTTCTACCATTAACTAAACTTTTCAGTTTTCCAGCTAGATTTTTCTCACCGACTAAATTCAAAGATTTATAATAAAGAGCCTGTGTATTTATTGTATGCCCATATTTATGTGGAAAGGCATCTTGCCAATCACTAGTTGGTTGTTGCTCTGGCATCAAATCTTCACCAGCATCTTGATACTTAACCCATAATAAAGCTCTATCAATATTATCTCTATATCTTCTCAACAATCTATTATCTTTATATCTAGAAGCATATAAATAATGACCAATTATATACCATAAACTAGAATCAATAGTCGCATAGCTAATACCATTTTTGGTCTTACTATCTGAGAAAATATCAACATTATTAGGTATTTGCCCTAGTTTGCTCTGATATCTACTTAAGGTTACTAATGTTTTTTCAAAAGCTTTCTTAAATTTATTATCAATCAAACTAGCCCCTAAGAAGGAAATTATACTATCTCTTGCCCAAACAGAATCATAACCATTAACAGAAGCATATAATCCATTCTTTCTACAACTTTTTATTATAACTTCAATAGCCTTATCATACGCCTCATCAACAATCATTTTACACCTCTTACTCTATAATACAAAATTAAAGATTTATATAAACTTTTTGAAATAGTCAAAAAATTGGAATATCTGAATAAAATACTCAAAAGTAAACTATTTAAATAAAAATTAGTTCTATTTAATTATGATAAAAGAGGTGAAAAAACCTTGGGGCAAGTTTAGACAATATGCTCTAAACAAAAAATGTACAGTAAAGCTTATAACAATCAATCCTAATCAGATTTTAAGCAAGCAAAAACACAAAAAAAGATCTGAATTCTGGGTAGCCTTAGATTCTAATTTAATATTTGAAATAGGAAATAAAAAATTCTCTGCAAAAAAAGGACAAGAAGTAATAATCCCAAAAAATACTGCTCATAGAGTTTCTGCAAAAAAGAAAGCTAGATTCTTAGAGGTTTCCTTCGGTGATTTTGATGAAAAAGATATAATTAGATTGGAGGATAAATATGGTAGAGTATAAAATCGCAGTAGATTTAGGAGGAACTTATATAAGAGCAGCTCTATTTAAAGGATCCAAAATAATAAAACTACATAAAACAGAGACTCAAGCAAAAAAAGGAAAGAGTTTTGTGATTAAAAATTTAGTTAATGCTATTAAGGAAGTTAAACAGAATAAGAAAATCAAAGGAATAGGAATAGGAAGTCCGGGACCCATTAGCCATGGTATAATCAAGAATCCTCCAAATTTACCATTTAAAACATTAAACTTACAAAAAACAATTCAATCCAAATTTAAAATAAAAACAATAGTTGAAAATGATGCCAATTGTGCAGCTTTAGCAGAAGCAAGGTTAGGAGTTAAGAAAAAAAATATTGCCTTACTAACTCTTGGTACTGGAATTGGTGCAGGAATTATAATTAACAATGAGCTTTATACTGGCTCTGGTTATGCATCAGAAGCAGGACACATGATTATTCAAGATGGAAAAGAACTTGAAGTTTTAGCAGGAGGAAAATCAATTAAAAAAATAACAAAAAAATACTTCAAAAAAGAAATAGAAGCACACGATTTATTAAAAATAAATTCTAAAAAGGCAAAAGAAATAATCAATAATGAAATCAAATATCTTAGCATGGGAATAGCAAATTTAGCTACAATTCTAGACCCAGATGTTATAATAATTGCTGGAGGCATGCGAGATTTAGGTAATAATTTCTTAAATAAAGTTAGAAAACAAGTTCAAAAATATACAATTTTACCAAAAAAAATAAACATCCAATTTTCAAAATTAAAAGAACCCGGATTATTAGGAGCATCTTTATTAATAAAATGAAACTAACAAGATACAAGAAAAACCCTATATTAAAACCAACCAAAAATAAATGGGAAAATTTAGAAGTATTTAATCCTGGTGTAACATATTTTAATGAAAAAATATACATGCTCTACAGAGCTATAGGAAAAGACAAAGACTACATCTCAAGGATAGGACTAGCAATAAGCAAAGATGGTTTTAATTTCAGAAGATTCTCAAGACCATTAATAAATTTAAAAGAAGATTATGAAAAATATGGTATGGAAGATCCAAGAATAACTAAATTTGATCATACATATTACATAACTTACGTAGTCTTAAAAAATCCAGCTTTATCAGGATATGCAACACCACAAACAGCATTGATGTCAACTAAAGATTTTAAAAAATTCAAAAGGTATGGAAAAATAACATCCCCAGGTTCAGATGATAAAGACGTTGTTTTATTCCCAGAAAAAATAAATAATAAATTCACATTCTTACATAGACCAAATTTATGGACAGGAACCTATTATGAAACGGCCTACCCAAGCATTTGGATTTCACATACAAAAAAATTCAAGAAATTATGGCATCCTAAACTATTAATGAAACCAAAATATGAATGGGAAGAACTAAAAATTGGTTCTGGACCACCACCAATAAAAACAAAAAAAGGCTGGTTATTAATTTATCATGGAGTTAGCAACCGCTTAAACTATAGAGTCACAGCAGCATTATTAGATCTAAAAAATCCAAGAAAGATAATTGCAAGACTAGATGAACCAATACTAAAACCAGAGAAAAATTACGAAAAAAAAGGGGAGAGAGGAATAGTATTCCCTACAGGAACAATTTTAAAAGACAATAATCTACTAGTTTATTATGGGTGTGCAGATAAATGTATTTCAGTTGCATATTGTAATTTAGAAGAACTATTAAATAGTTTTAAAATAAAAAAATGATAAAAAGAGTGAAAGCACCGGTAAGAATAGATTTTGCAGGAGGAACAACAGACATAGCACCTTTTACACATATAGGGGGGGCTGTTTTAAACGCTGCAATAAATCATTACATTAAAGGGGAATTAATTGCAACAGACAAGAAAGTAGGATTAAAATATTATGCTGATATACCAACGAATTCTGGACTAGGAACAAGTGGTGCTATGAACGTAGTTTGGTTAGCATTAATTACAAGAATAAAAAATAAGATAGAATTAGCAGAAAAAGCGTACAAATTAGAACAGGCAATAGGATTCACAGGTGGAAAACAAGATCAATATACAGCAGCCTTAGGAGGAATAAATTTCCTAGAATTTAAAGACGAAAAAGTAAAAATAACTAAACTAAACTTAAAAAAATCAACAATAAAAGAACTTGAAGATTCGTTATTACTCCATTACACAGGAAAACCTCATTTCTCAACAAACATAAATAAAGCCATGATCAATAATTTTGTTAAGGGAAAAAATGTAGATTCATTGTTGAGAATAAGGAACATAGCAAAAGAAATGAAATCAACTTTGAAAAAAAATGATCTCAACAAATTCGCTGAACTTTTGAATGAAGAATTCAAAGAAAGAAAGAAGTTATCATCAAAAGTAACTAATCAAAAGATTAATAAACTTATAAACTTTGGTTTAATGCATGGGGCAATAGCTGCAAAACTCTGCGGTGCGGGTGGGGGCGGTAGTATATTGTTTTATTGTAAAAATAAGAGTAAGTTGATGAAAGAATTGGACTGTATTGACTTCAAATTCGACTTCAAGGGACTCCAATGGTATTAAAAAGATGGTGGTAAGTTCAACAAAATATCCTTTTCAAGTTCTATATGTATCTAGTTTCCCTCCAAGAGAATGTGGAATAGCAACTTTCACTCAAGATCTTACTCAAGCATTAGATAAAAAAATAAATCCAACAGTAAAATCCGCAATTTTAGCAATTAATGATAATGGAAGTTCTATTTACAACTACAAAAAAGATGTCATTAATCAAATGGATGAATCAGACATGGAACATTATATTGAAAAAGTAAAGGAAATCAATGAAAATGAAAATATAAAATTAGTTTGTATACAACATGAATTTGGTCTATTTGGAGGAGAATATGGTTCCTATTTATTACCATTCATGGAATCCCTAACAAAACCAGTAGTAGTAAACTTCCATAGTGTCATACAGAATCCAAACATTGAAAGAAAGAAAGTTGTTCAAGCAATAGCCAAAAGATGCTCAGCAATCTTAGTGATGACAGAAATCGGAAAAAAAATTTTATCAGAACAATATAATATTGATCAATCAAAAATCAAAATAATACCTCATGGAGTACCAAATGTCAAAAGAGCAGACGTTATAAATGCAAAAGAAAAACTTGGATTATCTAATAGAATAGTTCTAAGTACTTTTGGATTATTAAGTAGAGGAAAGGGAATAGAATATGTTATAAGATCTCTTCCAAAAGTTGTAAAAAAATATCCTAATCTGCTTTATGTAATAGTCGGAGAAACACATCCAAAAGTAAGAAAAGAAGAAGGAGAGAGCTATAGATTAAAATTAATCAATATAGTTAAAAGGCTAAAATTAACAGAAAATGTAAGATTCTACAACAAATACCTATCACTAGAAGAAATAATTCAATACCTGCAAGCTTCTGACATATATATTAATGCATCACTAGATCCAGATCAAATAACATCGGGAACAGTAGCTTACTCACTTGGAGCAGGCAAAGCAATTATTTCAACTCCTAGTTTATACGCCAGAGATGTTTTATCAAAAAACAGAGGAATTCTAGTCCCATTTAGAAATTCAAAATCATTTACTAATGCAATCTTTCATTTGATAGAAGATCCAAAACTAAAGAAAGAAATAGAAAACAATGCTTATGAATTAGGAAAGACAATGATCTGGTCAAATGTAGCTAATTCTTATTTTGAAGTTTACAAAAATATTGTGGATATAAACCCAAATGTAGGATTAAGAAAATTACCAAAGATTAGACTAGATCATATGAGAAACCTAACAGATGATACAGGCATAGTTCAACATAGTAAGTATTCAATTAAAAACAATAATACAGGTTACACTCTAGATGATAATGCTAGAGCATTAATAGTAGCTTCAAGGCATTATAACCTACAAAAAAATAATATCACTAATCGCCTAATAAATAGATACTTAAGTTTCATACACTACACTCAAATGAGAAATGGTAAATTTCATAATTTTGTAAGTTACAAAAGAAAATTTTTAGATAAAGTAGGATCTGAAGATAGTTTTGGTAGAGCTTTGTGGGCTTGTGCCACAGTAGTTTCAAGCAATAATATTCACAACAATATAAAATTACATGCTAAAGAAATTTTTGATAAATCAAAAGACATAAAATTCAAAACACCAAGAGGACAAGCATATTTTATCCTAGGATTATATCAATATTATAAGAAATACAAACAAAAATGGATACTGCAGAAAATAAAAAAGTATGCAGATGAGTTAGTTTCAGTTTATAAACACGAAAGTACAAAAGACTGGAAATGGTTTGAAAAAAATATAACTTACTCAAACGGAAGATTACCTCAAGCATTATTCTTAGCTTATGACTTAACTAAAGATAAAAAATATCTAAAAATTGCAGAAAGATCATTAAAATTCCTAACAGAAATAGTAATAATCGATAACAAACTAATATTAGTAGGGCAAAAGGGATGGTATAAATATAATGGAAAAAGAGCATTCTATGATCAGCAGCCAGTAGATGCAGGATCAATGGCTGACGTTTATCTTGATGCTTATAGAATAACGAAAAAACCTGAGTACTATAATAAAGCATTAATCACATTTAATTGGTTCTTAGGTAAAAACTCATTAAACATGACAATGTATGATGAAACAACAGGCGGATGCTATGATGGATTAATGGAACGCTCTATTAATTTAAACCAGGGGGCAGAATCCACATTAGCTTATTTAATGTCAAGACTAAATCTAGAAATATTCCACAACAAGAACTAATCAAACTTATTTTTCTTATCACTCTGACAATTATTACAATAATACTTCTTCCCTACTTGTGTTCCAACAATCTTTCCCAAAAAAGTTGTTTCTATCTTATTCCCACAAATTGAACATTTCTTTGCCATAATGAAGAATAAAATAATTCAATTTAAAAATTTATCTCTTCATCCAAGATTTTCTTAATTTTTTCAAATATTCTTGGTATATCATTTTCATCACCCGTAGTATCAACTAAAAAACAATCATTTATATGCTTTATAATATTCTCATATCCTTCCTTCTCCATTTTCAAAAAATCTAATTTTTCAAATTCGTCAATGATATCTTTTCCAGTGGCCTTGTATCTGGCTAAGACCCTATCCCTCGCAGTTTCAGGATTACAAACGAAAACAAAAGCCAATTTATGTTTAGGGATAAAATAATGCAATTTTAGCAAAGCATTGAAAGGGATTCCTTGCGCTGTTTGATAAACCAAAGTAGAAAAGTAGCTCCTATCGAAGAGCAATATAGATTTTCCCCCGTAATTTTCTTTAGATAATAAATTAAACTGGTGTTTTCTATCCAAAATAAACAAAGCAGATATAATCCATGGATCTCTTTTTTTATTTATAGAGGCGTAAATTTCATCTCTTAGAAAACCACTAGGCTCTTTTATAGGAATTATATTATAACCTAAAGATACCAGATATTTATTTATTAAATTATTATAAGTCCCTTTACCAGACCCATCCATTCCCTATATAATTATTATAGGAGCTAATTTTTCATATGATAATGCTTTATCAGTTTCATCTATTTCCTTAATTAAACTCAAGACAAATTCATGTTTTTTTTCCTTATCTAAATTTACAATATCATAAACTTTTTTAATATCCACTCTAACCCCCCAAACATAAAGCTTCCGCCAAATTTTTTCTCTAGACCATAAACTTTAATAGCTTTTTTTGAATCTGTTATAATATTAAAGTTATCCCTTGTTCTAATCAAATCATTTTTATACATTTTTCTTATTTCATCATACGTAAACCATCCCATATTTAAAATTTCTTCTTTATCAGGGACTTTAGCAACGCCGATAGAATTACCAATCTATACAAAATTAACTATCCATCTTTCAGAATTAGTATGAGGAAAACTACAATAAACTCCAAAGAGTCCTAAATTATTCACTAAATAACCAGTCCATCAGGTGAAGAATTCTTAAATCAATTAAAACAAAGATCAAACAAAAAGGATAAGCATACTTAAAATCCTCAAAAATTAAGGACAAGAATTATCAGCTTTGCTACATTTACCAGTATAATATCCCTCTATATCACACTGCCCTAAAGTAAAACACTGTTTATTTATACAGCATCCAGGATAACATGCCGCCCAAATATAAATATTATAACCAGTTCCTATGTTTCCTTGCCAAACCACCTTATTATCATAAATATCAGGAAATGATGCATCATCATTAAATTTATTAACAGTTGTTAACCTTGTTTCTTGTTTTGAATTTAAACTATACATATATACATCATAACCCCCATGTCTCTTATCTATCCAGATTGTTTTATCACCATAAACACGAGGAAAATATTGACTAGAAGAAAGATTTGTTATTTGTGTTTCATTTCCGGTACTGAAACTATATCTATAAATATCAGGCTCTCCATTCCTACTATCTGCCCAAACGATTGTGTCACCGTAAATTGAAATACTATATCCACCATAGGTCTTTACTCTTCTTGTCTCTATTTTTTTAGACAAATCATAGGTATAAATATAATCATTAGAAATATAAGCTATTCTATTAGCATAAATTGCAATTTTCCAACCACCTAAACCAACAACCCGTGTTGTTACTCTTATTTCTTTTCCTGTACTTATATCATACATATAAACAGCTCCATCTCCATGTCTTTTATCTTCCCAGACTATTACATTACCGTAGATTTTAGGATATGATTGATCAGCAGGATCTGTTGTTATTCTTTTTTCTTGTTTTGTAGATAGATCATACATATAAATATCCAAATTTCCACCTCTATTACTATGATAAACTATCTTGCTCCCATAAATAGCAGGATAGAATCCAACTACAGGTATCTTCGTTTCTACTTTTTTGACTAGATCATACATACGGATTCCCCCGCTCCCACTACGATAAACTACCCAGCTTCCATAAATAGCAGGAGTATAACCATTAGTAGAAAGGCTCATCATTAATGTATCTACTCCACACTGTATACTAGAAGTACTAGTAGTTTCTACAGCTTTCCCAGTACTAGTAAATTTAGTAAAAGATCCAGAATTAAATAACATTAAGCCAATTACTACAGCAAAAATAGTTATTATTACTTTATTATCATCAAACTTAATCATTAAATAAACCTCTTTTATTTAAAATATTAGAAACTATTTCTTATATATATATCTTTTAATCGATTAGTGGTAACTTTTTAATAAAAATCAAACAAAAACAATATAAATAGTATAAAGTAGAATTTCTTTATGGAATT
>ERZ1292623.979-Hain-H51-01um-R1-979-length-28537-cov-8_pt1 | contig 11883 bp, 9 predicted proteins | sample MGYA00564398_ERZ1292623 | MGnify/ENA primary metagenome ERZ1292623 (study PRJEB36523, sample SAMEA6512633) | groundwater metagenome | collected 2019-01-07 | study: AquaDiva: Metagenomics assemblies of 32 groundwater samples | reverse complement strand
GCAGTGGTTGGACCAGACGGCGTCGTATCACGTGGCCGCTTGGAACGTCGGCCGGCAATTGGCTGTGTTCGCCGATGTGGTCGTCATGTGGAACACGCCGGCGTCTCGCGGCGAGCGGCGCGTGCCGCTGGCCAACGTCGGCGTGTTCGTCCGCGGCGTCCTGCCGGCGGACAGCGCGCTGCGGGTGCCCAAACCGGCCCGTCCGCTCTGGGAGACACGCGCATTCCCGTGGTGGCTCCTGGCGCTCGCGGCGGTGGCGCTTGGACTGGCGCTGTGGTGGTGGCTGCGCCGTCGCAAACGGCCGGTTGTCGCGATCGCGCCCGCAATCGACCCGTACGATCGCGCCGCCGCCGACTTCGCGCGCATCGAGGCCATGGGGCTCGTGGATGCCGGCGAGCGGACGCGCTTCGTGTCGCTCGTGATCGAGGTGTTGCGCGACTACCTCGCGGCCCGCTACCCCGACGCGCGTCTGGCGCTCACCAGCCGTGAGCTGCTCTCGTCGCTGCGACGCCGCCCGGCCGTGACGCCGGATGCGCTCGCGCGCGTCCTGCACGACGCGGACTTGGCCAAGTTCGCCGGCCTTGCCCTGGCCGAGGATCGCGCCCGTGCCGTGGCGCGCGACGCCCGGGCGATCGTCGACCGGGAACACGCGGCGTCGCAGCCGCGGCCCGTGGCGCAGGCGGCCGCATGATGGACCTCGTCGGCATCCAGTTCGCCACTCCGTGGGCGCTGCTGCTCCTGGCCGCGTTCCCCGCATGGTGGCTGTGGCGACGCCGCCGCCCGACGCCGGCCATCACGTTCTCGCGCGTCAGCGTGCTGGCCGCCGGCCCGCGCGCGGGCCGCGTCATTCCGCGGTTGCTCTTTGTACTCCGGAACGCCGTCCTCATCGGCTGTGTGTTCGCGCTGGCGCGGCCGCGCTCGGGCGCGCGGGCCGAGGACGTCAGTACAGAAGGCATCAACATCGTCATCGCGTTCGACATCTCCAGCTCGATGCTGGCGCAGGACTTCCAGCCGCAGAACCGGCTGGAGGTCGCGCGCGAGAAGGTCCGTCAGTTCGTCTCCATGCGTCAGAGCGATCGCATCGGTGTCGTGGCGTTCTCCGGCGAAGCGCTGACGCAGGTGCCGCTCACCACGGACTATCCCGTCGTGATGACCGCGATTGCCAACCTGCAACCGGGCCAACTGGAAGACGGCACGGCGATCGGCACCGCCATCGCCACGGCGGCCAATCGCCTCAAGGATGCGCCCGGCGCGTCGCGCGTGATGGTGCTGCTCACCGACGGCGTGAACAACCGCGGCGCCATCGACCCGCGCACGGCGGCGCGCGCCGCGGCCGCCGTCGGCGTGCGCATCTACACCATCGGCGTCGGCACCGAAGGTATGGCGCCCGTGCCGGTAGGGCGCGGCCTCTTTGGCCTGCGCTACGAGATGCGCCCGGTGGAGATCGACGACGCGCTCCTCACGGAAGTCGCCCGCGTGACCGGTGGACGCTACTACCGCGCCCGTGACGCGGCGGCGCTGGATCGCATCACCAACGAGATCAATCGCCTGGAACGCGTTCCGCTCCAGACGCGCAGTTACATGCGCTTCACGGAACTGTTTCGCTGGCCGTTGGTGCTCGCGCTCGTGGCGCTGACGGGTGAGATGTTGCTTGGCGCGCGTCGCGGCCCCTTGCCAGCATGAACATGAGCATCCAGTCACCAGTCACCAGTCACCAGTTACGCCGATGAGTTTCGACTATTGGTGGCTTTTGCCGCTGGCCGTGGTCCTTCCGATCGCGATCGTCTGGCTGCACGGCCGCGGCGAGCGGGACCGGCGCGCGCGCATGGCTCGGCTCGGTGACGACGCGGTCGTCCAGCGGTTGCTGCCGTCCGGCGCGCCGGCCACCGCGCGCGGCCGCGCGTGGCGGCTTGCGGCCGTCGGCGCGTTGGCGGGCATCGGTTTGTCCGGCCCGCGATGGGGCGTGGAACAGACCGTGGTGCGTGTGCGTGGGCTGGACATGGTGTTCGCGCTCGACGCATCGCTTTCCATGCTCGCCGCCGACGACAAGCCCAGTCGCCTGGAACGCATGAAGCAGGAAGTGCGTCGCCTGCGCGCCATGTCCGGCGGCGATCGTGTCGGACTCATCGCGTTTGCGGGCCGCAGCTACGTGCTGTCGCCGCTCACCATTGATGCCGGCGCCCTGGATCTCTTTCTCGACAACCTCGACCCGTCCGTCGTGGGTCAGGCGGGGAGTTCACTGGCGCGCGCGATCCGTCAGGGCACCGACCTGTTGTCGCTCTCCAAGGGCGGCGCGGACAAGGCGCTTGTCATCATGAGCGACGGCGAGGCGTTCGAACCCGTGGAGGACGTCACCGCGGAGGCGCGGCGGGCCGCGCAGCAGGGCATCAGCATCGTCACCGTCGGGTTCGGCACGCAGACGGGCGCGCGCATCCCGATTCCGGCCGCGAGCTGTCCGGATCCGCGCAAGCCCTGCGCTGGCGTTCCGGATTTCAAGAAAGACGAGAATGGCCAAATCGTGATCACCAAGTACCAGCCGGAATTCCTGCGGTCGGCCGCCGAGGCCGCCAATGGCACGTTCATTGACGCCGCCCGCACCGACAAGCCCACGCGCGTGCGCGCCGCGTTGGCGTCGCTGCGGCGCCAGCAACGGCTCGCGTCCGCCGGCGAAACCCGCACGCCGCGCTATCAATGGTTCGTTCTGCCGGCGCTCCTGCTCCTGGCGTTCGAGACAGTACGCGGAGAACGCGGCCGTCGTCGTCGGCCGGCGCCGGTCGCGACGCCGCTTGGCGCCACGGCCACGGTGGTGCTGACGCTGCTCATCGTCGGCGGGTGTGCTGGTCAGCATCGCACCGCGGCCGCCGCCCGGGCATTTCATGGCCGTCAGCCTGCGCAGGCCGCGGCGCTGTACCGGGGCGCGATCGACGCGGGCGACCGGACCATTCATACCATGTACAACTACGGCACGTCGTTGCTGGCCGCGGACTCGTTGCGCCTGGCGGCTGAAGTGCTGGAGCGTGCTGCCGACACGCAGGTGGACGAGATCAGGTATCGCTCGCTGTTCAACCTCGGTCTCTCGCACCTCCGCCGCGGACTGGAGTTGCCGCCCCAGCAGGCGAACGAGCCGCTGGACGCGGCCCTCGCTACATATAAGAAGGTGCTCCTCCTGCGTTCGGGCGATCCGGACGCCAAGTGGAACTACGAGCTCGCCCTGCGAGAACGACACAAGGGCGGCGGTGGTGGCGGAGGCGGCTCTGACGCGAACAACCCGCAGCCCTCGCCGGAGCAGCAGTCGGAGCGGCCCAGCGGCGGGTTGGGTGAGAAACAGGCGGAGCAGCTCTTGGGCAGTGCGGCTCGGGAGGAGCGCGACGTGCAGCAGAAACGCCAGCAGAAGACGCGGGTCGAACCGCCGCGGGGCGGCAAGGACTGGTAGTGCTCGTCGCCGCCGTGTTGGCGCAGATGGCGATCGTCACGCACGCGCCTGACACCGTACGGGCGTGCGACGCCGTCGAAGTGTCCGTCGCGGTCAGCGGGCCGGCGAACGACCAGCCGCGGCTGATGCCGCCGTCGTTCCGTCCGTTCGACGTTCTTCGCGCCGGCGCTCCCCGGGTGGTCTATGATCGCGGCGGCCGCGCGTCAGTGATCGTCGAGTACCAGTTCGTCATCACGACCGACCGCACCGGGCGCTTCACGATTCCGGCGTTCGAGGCACGGTCACGCGGCGGCAGCATTGCCGGCAAGCCGCACACGGTGACGGTGCTCCCCATGCGGTTGATGCTGTTGCGCGGGCCAGCCGTGGTTGCGCGCGCGCGTATCGACACCGGCACCGAACTCGGCCTCGCGACCCAGGCCGCCGAGACCGTGTACGTCGGGCAGCAGGCAACCTACGAAGTCGCCGTGTTCCTCAACCAGGTCACACGCGATCGACTGCGCCGCAATCCCACGTTCTATCCGCCGGAGATGCAGGCGATGCTCGCGTACGACCTGCCGCCGTCAGCGCAGGGATTCCGGCAGCGATCGGGCTCCCAGTGTTTCGACGCGCTGGTCTATCGTCGTGCCGTGTTCCCGTTGGTGCCGGGCCGCATCGTCATTCCACCGGCGCAACTCGTGTACAGCACCGCGTTGTCGACCACCAGTCTCTTCAGCCGCGAAGAAAGCCACGAACTCCAGACGGACAGTGTCTCGATCGTCGCCGTGGATCCGCCGCGCGAGGGCCGGCCTGCCGAGTACTCTGGAGCGGTGGGCAGCGTGCGCCTCGAGTCGCGCGTGGATAGCGTCGCGTCGCGTGTGGGCGATCCCATGCTCTTCACGGTTCGCGTCGCTGGCACCGGGAACGTGAAACTCTTCCCGCGACCCACCGTGCGCATTCCGTGGGCCGGCCTGGTCGCGGCCGACGAGCGCGTCAGCGTGGATTCCACAAGCGCGCGCATCGGCGGCGTGAAGGAGTTCGACTGGGTGCTCACGCCGCGCATCGCCGGCGAGTTCGACGTGCCTCCGGTGCGGTACGGCTATTTCGATCCCAGTCGCCGGCGCTACGCGGTGGCCGTGGCGCCGGGAGACCGCCTTCGCGTCGCGACCGGCGCGTTGGCCAACGCCGACACCGGTCAGGCCGAGGGCCCGCTCTCCATCCGCACCGCGTACTTGGGACCAACATCGGCGTCGCCGCAGTCCAGCCCGATGTTCTGGCTGGCGCTGGCGCTGGCGCCGCTGCCCGCGCTGCTCTCACGTGTGCGTCGGCGCGTGAAGTCGCCCGCCGCCGTCGTCGCGCGCGACCCGATGCAGGCCCTCACGGACGCTGCTGCGTCGGACGCTGCTGCGTCCAACGATGCCGTCGCGCTCCGGCGCCACTACGTCCGCGCACTCGCACAACGACTGGGCTGCCGTCCATCCGACTTCACGCATCCAGGCGCGCTCGAGCGTGCGTTGCGCCGCGCCGGTGTGTCCGAAAGCACGGCGACCCGTGCTGAAGCTCAGCTGCGCGAACTGGATGCCGCGGCGTATGCCCAAGGCGGTGTGCTCCCGCTTGGCGCTGCCAGGAACGCCAACCAGCTGGCGCACGCGGTCAACGCGGAAGCCTTGTCGCGTGCGGAACTGCCGTTCTGGATTCCGGTCGTGCTCATCGGCGCAATACTGGCCACAGCCACCGTGGCCATCGCGTCCGATTCAGCCAGCGTCTCGTTTGCCAGCGGCGTTTCCAGCTATTTGCGCCAGGACTACCCGGCCGCCCGATTGGCGTTCACGCAAGCCGCTTCGCTCGATCCGCGATCGGCCGAGTCGTGGGCCAACTTTGGCACCGCGTCGTGGGCCGCCGCGGACACCGCGTCCGCGGTCCTCGGCTGGCGTCAGGCATTGTCACTGGATCCCGGCGCACGCGACCTGCAGGCGCGCATCGGCGCCCTGCGTCCGGTGGACGCGTCGTCGCCGGGGTGGGTGCCCGCGATGCCGGCGCATCTCATGGTCTGGCTGTTCGCGGCGCTGTGGCTTGCCGCGTGGACCCTGGCCTGGATTGGCCGACGCTCACTGGACACGCTGACGCGGCAGACCGCGCCGCTCGCGGTGCTCGCCGTGTTGGTCGGCCTCATCGCCATCAAGATCGACGACAAAGTCTCCGGCGCGGACACCGCCGTGATTCGCCAACGGCTCTCGCTCTCCACCGATCCGGCGATGGGCATGGACCGCGGGCCCACGGTGTCCGTCGGCGAAATGGTGCGCGTGGCGGGCCGCCGCGGATCGTGGGTGCGCGTGGAGGCCGCCGACGGTCGCTCGGGTTGGGTGTCGGACGCGCAGGTGGTCCTCATCGCCGACCGACGCATCCCGCGCGACTGACGCTCGCTAGCTTGCCGTCATGACGTCCACTCTGCCGCGCACGGCCGCCGCCGCGGGTTCCAGCCGCATCGCCGTGTTGTCGCCAGCGGTGGCTGACCAGATCGCCGCGGGCGAAGTGGTCGAGCGTCCCGCGTCCGTGGTGAAGGAGCTGATCGAGAACGCCCTCGATGCCGGCGCCACCGTGATCGATGTTCAGGCCGAGGACGGCGGTCGCCAACGCATCCGCGTCAGCGACGACGGTTCCGGCATGTCGCGCGACGACGCGCTCCTCGCGCTCGAACGCCACGCCACGTCCAAGATCCGTTCCGCGGCCGACTTGGTCGGCGTGCCGACCTTCGGATTTCGCGGCGAGGCGATTCCCGCGATGTGCTCGGTGTCGCAGTTCGAGATCGAGACCGCGGAGACCGACGGCGACGGCACCCGCATCTCGGCTGCCGGCGGGGCGGTGCAGGCCGTTGAGGCCGCGGCGCGTCGGCGCGGCACGACCATCACGGTGGGCCGGTTGTTCTACAATGCGCCGGCCCGCCAGAAATTCCTGCGCAGCGCGCGCAGCGAGTGGCGTAGCATCCTGGACATCGTGAGCACCATGTCGCTGATGCGTCGCGACGTGCGGCTCACGCTGTCGCACGACAGCCGCGAGGTCATGTCGCTGGCATCGGCGCATTCGCTGCGCGAGCGCATCGCGGCCCTGTGGAGTGCCGACTACGCCGGCCGTTTCGTCGCCGTGGACGACGTCAGCGGCGCCATCCATGTCAGCGGCTTGGTGGAGCGGCCGGCGGATGTGGGAACGTCGTCGCGCCGCGTGCACATCGCCGTGAACGGGCGCCCCATTCGTGACAACGGCATGGTCCGCGCGGCCGAGGCAGCGTACCGCTCGACGATACCGTCCGGTGTGCGGCCAGCGTTGTTCCTCGAGATCGTGGTCCCGGCAGACGCGGTGGACATCAACGTGCACCCCACCAAGGCCGAGGTGCGCTTCCGCGACCGCTGGGTCACCGAGCGCGCCGTCGAGGCCGCCGTGCGCCGCGCCCTTGGCACCATGGAAAGCGCCGCCGTTGTTGGTGCGCCAATGACGCCAATGACGCCAATGATCTGGACGTCTCGTCCGCAAACCGAGTCCGGTCCACTACCGTTGCCGACGTCAGAAGCGCCTCCGGAAGCAGTGCCGGCATTGACCCAGTTGAAGCGGACCTATCTGATGTTTGAAGTCGACTCCGGCGTCGTCCTCATCGACCAGCACTCGGCGCACGAACGCATCCTCTTCGAACAGTTCATGCAGGCGTTCGAACGTGGCGCGAGTCCTTCGCAGAAGCTGTTGTTCCCGCTCACGCTCACACTCTCCGCCGGCGAAGCAGAAGCGCTTGAGCAGAACAGAAAAGCGCTCGAACTGCTCGGCTATGAACTGGGTGCCTTCGGCGGGCAAGCGGTGATCGTCCACGCGGTGCCTGCGCCGCATCCCCGCTTCGACGCCGAACGTTGCCTGCGAGACACGCTGTCCGCCCTGGCCGGTGATCGGCCCGCGGCCGCGTCAGCGCGGCATCAGCATCTCGCCGCCACCGTCGCCTGCAAGGCGGCGATCAAGGCGGGGGACGCGATGTCCACGCCGGAAATGCGCGCACTGTTCGTGGCGCTGCGTGCCTGCGAACTGCCCGCCCACGACGTCCACGGCCGCCAGACCATCGTGCAACTCTCCTGGGATGAGCTCGACCGGCGGTTTGGGCGGCGCTAGTGGAGCAGGCGAGGGCCTCCTCCCTCCTCCCTCCTCCCTCCTCCCTGTAGTGTGCGGTCCCACGGCCGCCGGCAAATCCGCGATCGCGCAGTGGCTGGCACAGCGCCACAATATCCTGATCATCAGCGCCGACTCGCGTCAGGTGTACCGCGGCTTCGACATCGGCACTGGCAAGCCGAGCGCCAGTGAGCAGCAGGCGGTTCCGCACCGCGGCGTGGATGTCGCGGACCCGCGCGAGCGATACTCGGCGGCGAAATGGAATGCCATGGCGCGATCGGCGATTGCCGAAGCGCGGGAGTCCCGGCGCCAACCGGTGATCGTCGGCGGTACGGGGTTCTACATCAGTACTCTGTTTCAGCCGCTATGGCACGAGCCCGAACTCGACCCCGCCGCGCGAACGGCGGTGCAAGCGGCGCTCGCGGCTATCACGACCGACGAATTGCGGCGCTGGTGTACCACCCTGGACCCCGCCCGCGCTCACCTCGGACGTGCCCAGTTGTTGCGCGCCGTGGAGATTGCCCTTCTCACCGGCCATCGGCTCTCCGACCTTCACAAGGCCGGCGCGAGCCAAGCCGACTTCCGTGGTTGCTATCTTCTCGTAGATCCCGGTCCGGAACTCGCCGTGAGCATTGCCGCCCGGACGTCGGCGATGTTCGAAGCTGGGTGGACGCAGGAAGTGACGGGCTTGATGCAGTCAGTGCCCGCGGACGCTCCCGCCTGGAACGCCAGCGGCTACCGCACGGTACGAGAGCACGTCGAAGGAACGGTTCACCGCTCGGCCGCAATCGAAAGAATCATCATCGAGACCAGACAGTTCGCCAAACGCCAACGCACCTGGTTTCGTCATCAGCTGGATGCAACACAGGTCACGCAGCTCGCTCCGAACGCGACAGGTTGGCAAGACGTAGTCGAGAAGTGGATCCGCAGTTGCAGTTCCCAGTCACCAGTTACCAATCCCCAGTCACCAGTTACCAGTCCCTGGTCAGTGTCGCGATGAAAATCGGCATCACCTGTTACCCGACCTACGGCGGCTCCGGCGCCGTCGCCACCGAACTCGGCATGGCGCTCGCCCATCGTGGGCACGAAGTCCACTTCATCACGTACAAACTGCCGTTCCGCCTCCAGGGGTTCCTCCCGCGCGTCCATTTCCACGAAGTGGACGTGGGCCGCTATCCGCTCTTCGAGTTTCCGCCGTACGACCTGGCGCTGGCCGTGCGCATGCACGAGGTGGTGCGTGAGCACAAGCTGGACGTGCTGCATTGCCACTATGCCATTCCGCACGCCACCAGCGCCTGGATCACCAAGGAAATGCTCAAGGCGGATGGCCACGACATCGGCGTGGTCACCACGTTGCACGGCACCGACATCACCATCGTCGGACAGGATCCGTCGTACCACACCATCACCAAGTTCTCCATCGAAAAGTCCGACGCCCTCACCGCGGTCTCCGAGTTCCTCCAGAAAGAAACGCAGCAGGCCTTCGGGTGCACCGCCAGCCGTATCGACGTCGTCCCCAACTTCATCGATCCGGCTGTCTACAATCGAACCGCGCATGACCCCGACCTGAAGAAGCAATTCGACGGCGACCGCAAAGTGCTGATGCACATTTCCAACTTCCGCCCGGTAAAGCGCGTGAAGGACGTGGTGCAGGTCTACGCCAAGGTGAACAAAGTCGTGCCCAGCGTCCTCGTCATGGTCGGTGACGGTCCTGACCGCCAGGACGCCGAGCAAGAGGCGCGCCGCCTCGGCGTGGACGCCAGCGTCCACTTCCCGGGCAAGATCGAGCAGGTGGCGCCGCTGCTGGCCATGGCCGACCTGTTTCTCATCCCCACGGACAAAGAGTCGTTCGGCCTCAGCGCGCTGGAAGCGTTGGCCTCGGGCACTCCGGTCATCGGCACGAACGTTGGTGGGCTGCCGGAAGTCGTCCGCAACGGCGAGACGGGCATGTTGTTCCCGGTCGGCGACGTCGACGCCATGGCCGATGCGGGGATCGCGCTGCTCAAGGACGACGCGCGCTGGCTCAAGATGGGCCGGGCCGCGGCCGCGGATACGCGCGCCCGATTCGCGATGGACGACATCGTCGGGCGCTACGAGCAGATCTACAAGCAGACCGCCACCAAGACGCGATGACGGTGTTTCAAGCCCTGGTGCTCGGCGTCCTCCAGGGACTGTCCGAGTTCCTGCCCATCAGCAGCTCCGCGCACCTGACGCTCGCCCCGTGGCTGTTCGGCTGGCCCGACCCCGGGCTGGACGTGGACGTCGCACTGCACCTGGGCACCCTCGTGGCGCTCGTGTGGTTCTTCTGGCAGGAATGGATGATGCTGGCCAAGGCCGGGTTCTTGATTCTGAAAAAGCGCCGCATCGAGACGGACCTGGAGAAGCGCCTGATGTTCGTCGCCGTGGCCACCGTGCCAGGAGCGGCGGCTGGGTATCTGTTGAAGTCCTACGCCGAGACGACACTGCGGAATCCGGTGATCATCGGCATTGCGCTGATCGTCATGGGCGCGGTGCTGTGGATGGTGGATCGCGCCGCAACCCAGTCGCGGGCCCTCAAGGACCTCACCTGGACCGATGCCGTGCTCATTGGGCTCGCGCAGATGTTCGCGCTGGTCCCCGGCGTTTCGCGATCAGGCGCCACCATCACCGCGGGACGCGCGCTGCGTCTCACTCGCGAGGGCGCGGCGGTCTTCAGCTTTCTCATGAGCCTGCCCATCACGCTGGCCGCCGTGATCGTGGAGACGCCCAAGGCCATTCAACAGCACGGATTCTCGGCGCCGCTCATCGTCGGCGTGATCGCCAGCGCGGTGAGCGGATGGCTGGCCATCTCCGTGCTGCTCAAGTTCGTGGCGCGTCACAGCTACGGCGTGTTTGCGGCGTACCGCTTCGTGTTCGGCGCCATCGTCCTCGCCATCGCGGCGTTCCGAGCGTAGGGATGCCAGCCGTGGCCGAAAGCCGAATGTGGGACGGGCTCTCAGCTCACGCGCTCGCCCGGCGATGCGGCGTGCCGCGCGTCGAAGTGTTCCACGAGACGGAGTCCACCCTGGATGTTGCACACGCGATGGCAACGCGCGGTGCGGAGAGCGGCACGCTGGTCGTCGCCGACCGACAGACTGCCGGTCGTGGACGCATGGGTCGCACGTGGTCCTCGGCGCCCGGCGCGGGCGTGTGGTGCACCGTCATCGAACGGCCAAGCGACACCGCGGCGCTCGACGTCTTGTCCATCCGTGTCGGACTCGGGATCGCCGAGGCGTTGGACGCGATCGCTGGCGAACGCGTGGGACTCAAGTGGCCCAATGACTTGATCGTCGCGGCCGGCAAGCTCGGCGGCATCCTCATCGAGACACGCTGGAGCGGCGAGGCCATCAACTGGGTGGCGGTTGGCGTCGGCGTGAACGTCGTCGCCCCAGCCAACGTCCCAGGCGCGGCCGGCCTGATCGCCGCGCCCGGGTCACGCGTCGCCGTCCTCGCCGCCATCGTCGGCGCGGTGCGGGCGGCCGCGGCCAGGATCGGCCATCTTTCACCGGACGAAGAGGCGCGATACGCAGCGCGGGACGCGTTGCGCGGAAAGCAGATCGCCGAGCCGGCCGCGGGAACCGTGGCCGGAATCGCGCCCACCGGAGAGCTGTTGGTCACGCAGCCGAACCGCATCGCGCGCGTGCGCTCCGGCACCATTCGATTGGCGGAGGACTCGTGATTCTCGTTTGTGACGTTGGCAACACGGAGACCACCGTCGGCGTGTACGACGGCGACACGCTGCGTGGCCATTGGCGCCTCATGACCGAAGTGCCGCGCACGGCGGACGAGCACGGCTTGCTGCTGCGCCAGATTCTCGTGGACGACGGCATCAAGCCCACGGACATCGTGGGCGCCGCGATCGCCTCGGTGGTCCCGCGCGTCACCGCGCCGCTGGTGGGCGCGTGCCGGGCGTGGCTCAAGACGAAGCCAGTGGTCGTGATTGACGCGACGTCCAGGCTGCCCATCACGCTCGACGTCGAGGAGCCGCTCACCGTGGGCGCGGACCGCATCGTCAACACGCTGGCGGCCAGCCGGCTCTTCAAGCAGGACGCGATCGTGGTGGATCTTGGCACGGCCACCACCTACGACTGCATCACCGCGGAGGGCGTGTTCCTCGGCGGCGTGATTCAGCCCGGCGTGCTGATGATGGCCGAGTCGCTGTCTCGCAAGACGTCCAAGCTGCCCGCCACGGAGCTGGTCTTGCCCAAGCAGGTGATTGGCCGGCGCACGGAGGAGTGCATCCGCGCTGGCGTCATGTACGGCGCGGCCGATGCCATCGACGGACTGGTGCGTCGCATCAAAGCCGAGTGGCC
>ERZ1292623.4206-Hain-H51-01um-R1-4206-length-11883-cov-16_pt1 | contig 11883 bp, 9 predicted proteins | sample MGYA00564398_ERZ1292623 | MGnify/ENA primary metagenome ERZ1292623 (study PRJEB36523, sample SAMEA6512633) | groundwater metagenome | collected 2019-01-07 | study: AquaDiva: Metagenomics assemblies of 32 groundwater samples | reverse complement strand
TTTGGAAAGATTCTGCGTTTTCGGAGCTCACCGATGCCTGCGGCATCGCTTCGCTAGGAGACAGCCTTGCCTTCGGCAAGAGCTGAACTCCCGCCCTCAAGCCTTGAATCTTCCTCAAAATTCGCTTGCTCAATTGATGATAGTTCGAATCCTGCACTCTTAGAATAAAATAGAGAATATTGGATTAAGAAATTTTTGTTTAGTTCTTATATTCGCTATTCAGAATTCAATTCTAGCTTCCAGATACGAGATACAAGATTCAAGTTATACCAAATCTTGATTTTTTTCAATTTTTAATACAATATATAGACATCACACTCTAGAATCGGACTTAGAACGCAGGAAAAATTGTGTCTGGCGAAGTTTTGGAGCAGGAGGAAATTCGAGCCGTACCCATTGGTACGGGGAGGATTATGCCCTGCGAAAAACAAGCCAGGCGCAATGTTAACAAGTTATGGAGTCCGATTGTGGAGTGTGATGTCTATAGGTGCATTGGTCCTATCGTCTAGCCTGGCCAAGGACGTTGGGCTTTCATCCCAAAAACCCGGGTTCGAATCCCGGTAGGACCGCATGGATAAAAAAGATTATTTAGATATCTCTAAAGCCAGTGATATTAAAGGCAAAGGACAGAGAATGCTCTATCGGTTTCTTGAAACCATACCTGGCATGTTAAGTTTGGGGACTCTTGTGGGAGTCTTTATTTTTTCGTGGCTATTACCTTCTTTTGTGGCAATTTTTATAATCTGCTTTTGCTTGTACTACCTACTTAAAATTATTTACTTTTCCCTGCACCAAATAATCGGCTATTTTAAAACTAAAAGTCATATGCATAAAGATTGGTTAAAAGAACTAAAAAAGGTAAGTCCTGCCCGCAGTGCTACAGCAGTTGCAGGCGGGGACAAAAACTGGAAAAATATTTATCACTTAATTATTCTGCCAACCTACAAAGAAAGCCCTAAAATTATAAGAGAAAGCTTAAACGCTTTGGTTGCCTGTGACTATCCAAAAGAAAAGCTAATTATTGTTTTGACAACAGAAGAAAGAGCTGGCCAAAAATTCAGGGATGAGGCAAGGGGAATTGAAAAAGACTACCGTAATGACTTTTTTAAGTTTTTAGTGGTAGAGCATCCAAGCAACATAAGGGGAGAAATAGCCGGCAAAGGGTCTAACGTCGCTTACGCTGGCAGAGAAGCCCAAAAGCTGATAGATACATTAAAAATTCCCTATGAAAATATTTTAGTGTCTAGCTTTGATATTGATACAAAAATTTACCCCCAATATTTTTCCTGCCTGACATACTATTACCTGACTCAAAAAAATCCAGAAAGAGCAAGCTATCAACCAGTTCCTGTTTACAACAACAACGTTTGGAAAGTTCCTTTTTTCAGTCGGGTTGTTTCAACTTCAAATACCTTTTGGCAAATGATACAGCAAGAAAGGCCGGAAAAGTTGACCACTTATTCTTCCCATACTATTCCAGGGAAAGTTTTTTTTGAAGTTGGATACCCTTCAAATGTAGTTCAAGACGACAGCAGGATTTTTTGGCGCGCTTATCTTTATTACAATGGGAATTACCGCGTTATTCCAATCTATTATTTAGTATCAATGGATGCAGTTGATTCCCCTAATTTTTTAAAGACAGTTATTAATCAATACCGTCAACAAAAACGCTGGGCGTGGGGAGCAGCCGAAATACCCTATGTTTTTTTTGGCTTCTTGAATAACAAAAAAATATCGTTTGGTAAAAAAATAATGCATCTTTATACGCTTGTAGATGGCTATTGGTCTTGGGCAACAGCGGCTCTTTTGCTTTTTATTCTGGGGTGGCTGCCGATACTTTTGGGCGGAAATAAGTTTAATTTTACTGTTTTGTCTTTTAACCTGCCTATTTTGACAGGCAGAATTATGAGGATTTCTTTAGTTGGAATGCTGGTATCTGCTATTTTGAGCACTATGCTTTTACCCCCAATACCTAAAGGAATCAGCCGTTTAAAAAAAATCACTGTATTTTTGCAGTGGGTGTTTTTACCCGTTACTTTAATTATATTTGGATCTTTACCCGCAATAGACGCTCAAATCCGTTTAATGATCGCAAGATATATGGGTTTTTGGAATACAGAAAAAGTACGCGAGTAGTTTCTCCGCGGAATCTTACGCAGAATAAACACGGAAAGATGTATCTTAAAAATTGACAATTGCAGACTTATATTTTAATGTATCACTATTGGGTAATAACAAAAACGTTCTTTAAAAACGAGGTGTCCCATGAATAACTTGTTCAAACTTGTCGAATCGACAGAAAGACTCTTGGCGGAGTCAGAGAGTAATTTCAGGAAAATCCAGGGAGAGAGGGTCCCAGCCCAAGGCAGTTTTTTGTTTCATGTTTTATGTTTCAAGTTTCATGAAGTTACTCAAAGTGTATTTTTCTCTGTAATCTTTCAACCCGCTCTTTTAACAAAGGGTGGTTTTTTAATTCTGGATCCTTTTCTAAAATTTCTTTGGCTGCTTGGCGGGTTTTTTCAACTAAAAATATATTTGAAAGCCCTTGCATTGCCATGTCTGGAATTCCCCACTGCTGGGTTCCATACAGTTGTCCTGGGCCGCGAATTTCTAAATCTTTTTGGGCAAGTTCAAAGCCGTTATTTGAAGCAACCATAGCTTTTAACCTTTTCCTGTTTAGCTGGCCAGGAGAAGTTGTAAATAAAAAGCAATAAGACTGCATATCCGACCTGCCAACTCTTCCTCTAAATTGATGGAGTTGAGACAAGCCAAAACGTTCCGCTCCTTCAATCATCATTATTGTTGCCCTTGGCACATCAACTCCAACCTCAATAACAGAAGTGGAAACCAAAATATCTGTCTTGCCGTTACGAAATTCGTTCATTATCTGCTCTTTTTCTTTGGGCTTCATTTTTCCATGGAGCATTGATATTTTTAAGTCAGGAAAAATTTCTTTTGAAAGTTTCTCATACTCTTCTTTAACTGCTTTAACGTCATCCCACATTCCAGCTTCTGACTTCTGGTTTCTGATCTCAATTCTCGGACATATAACAAAAACACCCTTGCCCTTTTTTATTTCCTTTCTTATAAAATTATATGCTTGGCGCCTTTGATTTTGTTCAACAATAATTGTTTTAACTGGTTTTCTGTCTTTGGGCATCTCTTTTATTAAAGAAAGATCTAAATCGCCATAAATAGTAAGTGCCAGAGTCCTGGGTATTGGCGTAGCAGTCATCGACAACAAATGGGGCACAATATTTTTATTTCTCACAAGGAGAGATCTTTGCTCTACTCCAAAGCGGTGTTGTTCATCAACCACTACAAATGCTAAATTTTTAAACTCAATGTTTTTTTGCAGAAGCGAATGAGTGCCAATCAAAATATCTATTTGTTTGTCTCTTAAATCTTCTAGTAAATTTTGTTTTTTTATTTCAAAGACCTTTTTCTCTTTAAAAATTCTTGATTCTTTGCTTGTCAATAAACTAATTGAAATGTTAAAACTTTTTAGCAACTCTGTGATATTTTTAAAATGCTGCTTTGCTAAAATTTCTGTAGGCGCCATAAAAGCAACCTGCCTGCCCGTCGTAGCCTTGGCAAAGGCGGGATAGCCACTTTTAACTACATTTAAAGCTGCCATAGCTGCTACAACCGTTTTGCCTGACCCCACATCACCCTCAAGCAACCTTGACATTGGAAATGATTTTTCTAAATCTTTTAAAATCTGGTAACTGCACTGCCTTTGTGAATCTGTCAGTTCAAATGGCAGTGATTTTATGAATTCTTTCATAAGCTCAACATCCATTTTACAAGACAGTGATTGTTTTTGCATTATTTTAAACCTTTCCTTCAAAACCGACAGCTGCAATAAAAAAAGCTCCTCAAAAGAAAATTTGGCTTTGGCGGCGTCAGCTGCTTCAAAGGAATTTGGAAAATGAACCTGAAAAATAGCCTTTTTAACAGGCAGTAGCTTATATTTTTTTGAAATTTCTTGCGGTAGAATTTCAGGAATTTTATTGTAAAAAGAAAAAAGCAGCGGTTTTATTATATACCTTAACCAACGGGAAGTAAGTCCTTTGGTCTCTGGATAAATCGGAATTATTCTTGCAGTATGTGTGAAATTATAGCTTTCTTCCAGTTCATCAAATTTTTCATGAATTGGATTATTCAAGTAAATGCCCTCTTTACCAAGACTAACTTTACCAGCTAAGCACACAAAATCATCTTCTTTAAAAGTTTTTACCAAGTATGGCTGATTGAACCACAATGCTTTAATAGAACCAGTTTCATCTTCAATTAGCATTTGGGTAATATCCATCCATTTTCTAAATGTTTTTGCGTGTTTTACCTCTAAAATTCTGCCTTGCACACAAGCATTGTAGCCAACTCTTACTTTTTTAATAGGGATTACATTTGAAAAATCCTCGTACCTTGAGGGAAAATAAAAAATCAGGTCTTTGACCGTTTCAATGCCTAATTTTTTCAATTTTTTTTGATAAGCTAAGCCGATTTTTGGCAGCTCTTCTATTGGAGTTTGTAGGGTTAACATAAGACCTCTTGCGAAGTAAGATTAATAAGCGAAATACAGGAATTTTTAGGGAAAAAATCAGAAAAATTCGGAGGACTACCTAGAGGGTAATCCGACGGATTTTTATGGTTTTTTGACAAAAATTACCAATTGCAGCAATAATCCTTACTTCGCAAGAGGTCTATAATACATACTAACTAAAAAATAATATAAAAAAAAGCCCTACTATATTCTAGTAAGACTTTTTGCCAGAATCTTTTTTTGCTTGCGCCGTTCTCTTTGCCAGCAATTGACTCCTAGTGGCTTGCCGTCTACTCTAGCAACAATTCGCTCGGGATAACCACATCTTGAGCAGATATCTTGGAGGTTTTTGTTGTAGCAGTTATCGCAAATTGGACTGTCATCAAGTTCACTTCGTGAGTGAATGTGTCTTTTTTCGCCACACTGAGAACAGTGTTGCTTTTTATAGTCACTATGTGACGAGCAAATCGCGCAAAAGTAGCTGATTAGTTTTTTCTCAATAGGCTTTTCTCCTGTACAAAAGTGGCATGATTTCTCATCTATAGGGCTTTTCCTGCCACATATAGGACATTTATGGCAATACAAGATTTTAACAGTACGCAGCGCCACTTTTCTCTTTAGACTGCACTGCGAACAACGTTTGTGGTAAAAAGGATCCTTGTCATGGCATGGCACGCATACATACTTGTCAGTGTGCTTGCTCTTATAAAGTTTCCTAAACTTACCACATTTTTCATTCTCACAGCTTCCCCATTTCATGTTTCACTCCTAATGAATTTTGTGTTAAAAAGAGCAGAACTAATATTTAATATTATATTAAATAAAAGAATGTTTATCAATAAAAAATCCCCGCAAGCAAGCTTTTTGCGGGGCTGGTAGTTTAACGATACAGGCCGTTGATTTCAACTATATCCTTGTTTTCAATTTCCTGCTGGATGTATTTTCTAAGTTCTTTTAAGGCATCAGTTGCAGACACGATGTTACCCGATTCAGAATATGTCTTAATTCGTGCTTCAATAATGCGGATAATCGCATTTACCACGATCTCCCTAACAGTTTTCTCAATTCCGTTGTTTTCCATGTTGTTCTCCAAAAGAGCTATAATTCCCTATTTAAAACTATCATATAAAAATCATTAAGTCAAATCGGTAACAAAAAAAGTCCTGCTTTGGAACAGGACGTTATTTAAGTTTTGCTAATTTTTTCTAGACGAAACCATCGCCGTAAAAATTCCTCAATTTCTGGGCTCAATTCTAGATAATTCTTAATCCAGGGTTTAGCTTTTTCGGGATATTTAATAGCTTCTATGCATTCTTCGATAGTTGGCAGGCGATTGCGCGGGAAGTTCTTTTTTTCCCAAAAATTCATATAATTTTCCTTTCAAGGTGCAAAACATGTACTAAATTTATTTTATCATTTTTAACATGTATGTTTCAATTTTTGTATCAAAAACTTACTATTTGCAACATGACGCACAAATTTGGCTAATCCAAAGCGTGTTTGGATTATCTGAATTTGGGCATCAATATTGTATTTCGTAATTCGTAGTAAAGAAAGAACCCTAGTTGTTACTAGGGTTTGGTAGTTATTTTTCCAGTTGCTGGTCAACCCAATTGTTTACCAGGTGCCCAGTGTGGATATCGACAATGACCCTCAAGCCATTCTCATATCCATTTTTATCCAGAATAGGCTCTACCCTTGAGACTAAGTTTGGAGTAATTTCAAGGTATCTGGCACAGGCCAACTTTCGCTGGTCGTCAAAAGAAAGCTCATCTTTTGCTTCTCTAGTCATCTCGAATAGAGCAGTTTGTTCGTCTTGTGTAATGGCGAATATCTTGTCTAGTTTCGCAGTTAATAGCTTCTCGCGTACCTCATCGCTGATTCCGTACATTATCAATCTACTGCGCGTGCGGTCTACTTTTTTGCGAAAAGCTATCAGCATACCAAGACCTATCTCGTCTAGGTATTCAACGCCTGTGAAATTAAGAAGAATCTTCCTCTCACCTTTTTCTTCCACAAGTTCAGCTAAGTAGTTAGCGATCTGTTGAACCCTATGTTCTTCATCAATTTCTTTATCAAGGAAACTTACAATGGTGATATCGCCAACATGTAGAGAAGCGTTACTGATCTCTCGTACTGCAATGGGTTTTTGGCTGGTTTGTGACATACCAATTTCTCCAAAAAAGAGGTTTTTGTGACAGGGCCACGGAACAAGGTGCTAATTTAAATCTATCACCCCTTTTCTTGTTAGTCAATAAAAAAGCACTCATATTTGTAACGGAGTGCTTTTAAAAATTATAGCTGCGGTTTCTTAGTGTGGCCAGAGTCAACTTCATACTTAGTATTTTGTTGTTCAAAAAAGTTTACTAGCTCTAAAACGTCAGTCGCAGTACTCATCCATTTTGCCGGATTTGTTACATTATATTGTTTTGGCAATCCCAGTTCCTGTAGTCTTCGGTCTGTCACATATTGGACATATTGGTTTACATAATCTGCATTAAGTCCCAAAATTCCATTTGGAAATAAATCTCTGTTGTATACAGTTTCAATATTCACTCCTTCAATAACAAGTTGTCTTATCTCATTGGCGAAATCCTCAGTTAAAAGTTCTATATTCTCTTCTAGAACCGTTTGTATTAAGTTTATGCCAAACTTTAAGTGTAACGATTCATCTCTTAAAACCCAGTCAATCATTGAACCAAAATTCCTCAGCTGATTTCTCTGGCGAAACGATAAAGATACCATAAAGCCAGAATAAAACCAAATGCCTTCCATCACGATGTTTGTAGCTACTAAATTCCTAATGAAATCTTTTTTTCCTTCTGGAGTTTCAATATCTAACTTATCCTCAGTCATTCTTTTCATGTAAGTCATCACAAACTTTTCTTTTTCAATCATTGAAGGAGTTTCCAAGTGCACATTGAATATTTTTTCTCTGTCAAAAGGAAATGTTTCCAAAACATATTCAAAGGCAACACAGTGATTTGCCTCTTCCCACATTTGCTTTGCTAGGTACAAATGGCATTCTGGGCTTTTTAAATATGGGTAAATACCCAAAGCAATAGAACGGTTAACAATCAGTTCTGCCGGATTAAAAAAAGCCATGGTGAACTTTACCGCGTGCCTTTCGTCTTCGGTCATTTTTGCCCAATCCTCCAAGTCCTCTTTTAAGGCAATTTCATGGGGAAACCAGGTATTTCTGACGGCTTGGTTATACAGGTCATAAGCCCACTGGTATCTCAATGGATGGAGATTTACGTCTTCTGGCGAAGCTTTTCCTAATATCATATGTATTTTTTTTATTTTCCTCCTATTAAAGAAATTTCCACGAAAGGGTTATCTTTATTCCCAGTTAAAATAATAGATGCAACTCCCCAATATGTTGTACCATCAGACCCTGCTCTCATGTCAGTAGCACCATACTCCTGTACTGTAAAACTTTCTAAATTTACAGAAATTGCTACGGCAACAGCGCCAAGGGACGTAGCCAACAGTAACTTCTGATTGCCCTCTTTTACCTTGCAAGTACCCCATACCATGAGCGCACTTTCAATTTTTCTTGATCCCTTATCCATATCTACGGGAATGTCTGGAGAACTAATAGTTTCTACTTTCTTAATTTCACCCACGTTTTTCTGTTTTCTATTCTCATAATTTCTCTTAAGTGCTTCCTTTACTTGATCTGATGTGTATCCGCTATCCATCATTTCTTTTACGGCATCCGGTATGTCCTCATCCATTATAGGGGCCTCTAAAATTTCCTCTTTCTCTGGTGATCTTTCGGAACTTGGTACTGGTTCTTTCATATTTTTATTACCGCTTTATTTTTTGGGAAGTAATTATTAATTTTATTCTAACTTCTAAATACTAAATTCTAGATTCTTAGTCACTGACAACTATCACAGGTGAAGTTCTCTTGCGGATCAGAAGACATATGAATTCTATAAACCTTTCCATTAACTACTCTTTCTTGATAATGCATATGAGGGGCCCCTTCTTTTTTTTCGCTATCTTTTTGATTTTTGATATTTGATATTTGATTTTCCAGTGTTATTTGGGTCTGTACGTTACTGAAAATCTGAGACGATTTGATGTTGGAAGTTGGAGGTTGGAAATTAGAATCTTTTTTTTGTTCAATAATTTCCGGACTTTTGGGTGATTCTTTTATTTTTGCAAATGTAGATCCTGGAACACCGCTAACTTCATAATTCTCAGAAAGTTCATTTCTGCGTAATTCTGAGGAGACAGTCTTGCCTTCAGCAAGAGCTGAACTCCCGCCGTTAGATTCCGCATCGTTCCGCGCCATCTTAAATACTGCTGCAAAGCCGGTTTTTCCAATTTGAGCTGACTTATTTACTGCAACAGTGCTTTGCTCTGCTGTGTGACGCGGTTTCATATGCAAGTAATAAGTGCTCTTCAACCCTTTTTTCCAAGCAGTATAGTAAATGTCCATTGTTTTATCAATGTCTCGGTCTTCTAAATACATATTTCGACTTAATGCCTGATCAACCCACTTTTGGGCACGGGCGGCGACCTCCACAAACGCATAAGGTGAAACAGAAAAAGAAGTTTTGTAAATTTCTCTAATGTGCGGAGGAATTTCTTCAATAGATGAAATATCACCCTGAAGCTCAATGATTTTACGTTTTACCTTATCCCATAAATTCATATTTTTCAATTCTGTAACCAAATTATGGTTTATGTCTAAGTATTTTCCTGAAATTTTATTCCTGCTGAATACCTGGGCAAATCTTGGGTCAATACCCGGAGTTGTTCCAGCTACTAAACCAATATTGGCATTTGGGGCTACGGCCATTAATGTTGCGTTTCTCATTCCGTTTTTTACTTTTGCCCTTAAAGAATCCCAGTCAAGCCAATTTTGTTTTGATTTTTTATCAATATCAATTGCCATGCCCCTTTCATTTTCTAGTTTTTCAATGGTGTCAATAGGAACCTTGCCTCGCGACCATTCAGATCCATGAAAATTATTGTAGTTGCCTCTTTCTTGAGCTAAGTTCGTTGATTCATCTATTGCCATGTAGCTTATAAATTCAAAAGTTTTATCTGCAAAATCATAAGTGTTAGGACTGTCGTAGGGAATTCCCAACTGCTCTATGGCATCGGCAAAACCCATGATTCCCAAACCAATCGCCCGGTTTTCTTTGTCGGATTTTTCAGCTTCCGGTATTGGCAGTTTATTAATATCAATTAAATTGTCTAACTGCCTTACTGCTAGCCTTGTTGATTCTTCAAGCTTCTGCCAATCCATTTGCTTCTTTTTCAAATGAGCTACCAGATTTATTGAAGCTAAATTACAAACAGCAATATTATCTTTGTCTTGGGGCAGGCAGATTTCTGTGCACAAATTAGACATATGAATTGTGCCAGTATTATTATTGATAGCTCTTAAATTAATAGTGTCTTTAAAAGTAAGCCATGGATGGGAGGTTGTTTGAAGGCTTACAAGAATCTGTCTGTATTGTTTGGTTGCGGGAACCTTTTTAAATATCCTTAACTTTCCCTCTTCCGCCATTTTTACATACTGGTTGTACCTTTCTGAAAATGCTCTTCCATATAACTCATTTAAGTCAGGCGTTTCTTTTGGGTCAAACATATACCAATCTTGTTTTGATTCAACTCGTTTCATAAATTCATCTGAAATAAAAACAGCCGTGTTGGCGGTTCTCATTCTTAAATAATCATCTCCGGAGCTGTGTTTCCACTCAATAAATTCCGGAAAATCTAAGTGCCAGTTTTCCATATAAAAACACAGGGCTCCCTTCTTTTTTCCTCCCCTTTGTATTGCCCTTACTGCTGTATCAATAATTTTTGCAAAAGGAGTCGGTCCAGATGATGTTGTATTGTTTGACGAAAGTGGAGATCCGGCAGCTCTTAATTTTGTTATGGAAGCTCCAAGTCCTCCAGAGGCCTTGCTAAGCAGCATAACATCCATTACGGACTTTGAAATATGTGTCATGTCGTCATGTATCTCAATTAAAAAGCAATTTGAAAGGGCAGGATTGGGGACGCCGGAATTTATATTTGTAGAACCTCCTGCAATGTACTCATGGTTGGACATTTTCTCGTAAAACTTTATAGCCCACTCAGTAGGATCTTTTTCGTTATACGAAAGTCCCATGGCGACTCGCATAAAAAAGTACTGTGGAGTTTCGGCCGGCTTTTGTCTTTTGCCTTTTATTGAGTATCTATCAAGCAAACTTGAAAGACCAGCGTAAATAAAAATTTCATCTTTTGAAATATTTAAAGCGCTTGCCAATCTTTCCAAATCAAAACTTTTTTCCATTCTTTCGTCAAGAATTTTGTTAGCTACATTATTTTTAATATGCTTTGTAAAATTTTCTTTGTGTAATTTATTTAGCTGATCTTGAGTTTCATAATCCCCTAAAACGTTTTTGTAAACTGTCTTTAATAATAAACGAGTTGCAATTTTATCGTAGTCTGGATCTTCTTTTATATTTTGCACAGCGGCATTGATTGTAGCCATATCCAGCTCTTCTGTTGTAATTCCGTCATATAAAATAACTTTCGTATCAGTTGCAACCTGAGTTACTTTAGCGATTGGGTCGAGAATCCCAAAACAAGCTCTTTCAATTGATCTATTTATTCTATCAGCATTAAATGATTCTCTTGCTCCATCTCTTTTTGTAATTGTGAGTTCCACTTTTTTATTATTTTTAAAATTATTTTACAAAACCAGAGCACTAAAATAAATTTGGTGCTCAGCCGAGCACTTGTTTTTTGAATGAGTGCTCTGGTTTTTAGGAAATTACTCTATTTTACAAAAAAGAAAAAAATCAAACAAGGCCCTGTCAACTAGCAGAATATGTGGATAAGTTCTAGGAATCAAAAAATCTTGCAATACGCAAGATTCTTTGATTTTTTGCAATATTCTTAAAATAGAGCTTGGTGAATAATGCTCTTTGGATGGATTTGTTTAAAATATCACAGCGAAAATTGGTAAAGATTATGAGGCGATGCCAGAGGGCATCGTTGAATAATCTTTACCAATTTGCAGCCGATATTTTAGATAAAGACGCCAATATGGCATTATTCACCAAGCTCAAATAGTTCGAATGGTTTTCGCCGCCCGCTTGCCCGTCCGAAGCCGAGAAGCGAAGGAGGGCGGCAGCGAGGAAGCCCCCCGCGAAAATCCGGAAAGGTGGCGCCTGCCCGCCGAAGCCCCTGCCCGCGCTTCGCACGCAGGCGGGTTGGCGCAGGCGGGGAGCCGCACTGGTTTGTCCGCCGAAGTTTTAACGAAGGCGGATGACAATTTTCCGCCGTCGCCCTTCGGGCTATGGCGGACAAGCAAGTTTTTC
>ERZ1292623.1572-Hain-H51-01um-R1-1572-length-21788-cov-11_pt1 | contig 11887 bp, 11 predicted proteins | sample MGYA00564398_ERZ1292623 | MGnify/ENA primary metagenome ERZ1292623 (study PRJEB36523, sample SAMEA6512633) | groundwater metagenome | collected 2019-01-07 | study: AquaDiva: Metagenomics assemblies of 32 groundwater samples | reverse complement strand
TCTGATCAAACTCTAATACCGCAGCTTTCTGGAATCCCTTGCTCTGCCGGACTAATTCAAACTCCCTATTCCAAAAATCAATAAGTTTGTTGCGCACGTAGTCCAAACGGTCGATGAGACTTTTTAGGGATACCAAATTATTGGTAGTTCCCCCCACTTCGTTAGTGCCCGTTAGTGAAGGTGGAATACCTAACCCCCCATAAATCGCATTCATAGTGGGTCGATATTTGTCTTCCCCTAAGAAAACCGACACGTCTGCCTTACTTTCCTCCATAGAAATAGCCTCATCCCACACAATATTACGAGTACCTGCCCCAGGATTAATTCTCAATAACTCAGCCATTTTGGCAAATGCAGCTGCCCCAGGAGCAAGATGATGCTCTAAACTACCCAGTTTAAACAGACGTACACGATCAACTGCTCCGTCTAACGCTGTTAGATCCGTTAATTTTAACTTCTCTAATACTCGAATATCCCTAAATACTCCGTACATAATTGGTTTTGCCCACGGCTGCCAATCGTCCTTTTTGTAATGATAAACCAATAAATCATCATTATCTAATGGTATAAAATTCCCCATATTATCAGTGCTAACAGCCTTTTTCATGTCATCCGGTATTTGCTCTAACATTTTTTTAATCACTGGATCGCTATTATCTAGTTTACCTTTTAAGGAAATAGGAATTCTTAAGGCATAACGTAAAAATCGCCCCCCCACAAATTTAGCAATATCTGCCCCAATAATTTCCACCGTACTGGGGTTTAAAAATACATAGCGGGAAGGTATGCGAGAACGGGGGGCTTTGACACTATCCATCTCAATTTCTCCAGCCTTAGCCAACCTAATATTTTTACTCACCTTTTTACTTAAAACCGCCCACCTACGTTTAACAATAATGTTGCCGAATTTATAAAGCCCGTTGCAAAACCGCTCCGATCTATCAATTCCGTTGATACGACTAAACCAATTTTGGTAAAATCTCTCTACACTTTTCTGTGGATGAACAACCTTCAACCCCTGAACAGTAAAATCCGTCATCAGATCAATCATGTTCTTTACAAGACCAATCTGCTCATATAGCCGTTCAGCCTCCTTCATAATATCAGCGTGAGCGACCGGAATACCTTCACAGGCACGCTGCTCATCATAATCTTCAAAATTATAGCCCACTCGACTGAAAGTAGAATTATCTTGGCGAGTTGTGCTATATGTAGAGGCAAGAACTTGGTTATATTCTGCTAGTCCTTCAGATCCCTCAATATTGATATACATCCGTTCATCTTTAGAATCTTGAGCCAATAGTATTACACCCCCTTACAATACTATTGTATACACCACTAGCTATGGATCTGATTCATAGATTTTGTCCACCACTCAGGACCAGAATAAAAGGTGCCTTTAGCCTTTGGAATGTCCTGAATGAGACCCCCCAATACATGATGGACGTCGGTTTTAGGGGATTCTTTATAGATCCTTCTTGCGATAGAATTAGCAATAAGAAGGGCGGAATAGCGGTCTTTGCGTCCTCGCCCCTTTTTATTTCCCACTAGCAAAACCTCTGGGACCTTCCAGTGCATTCGCCCAGAAACTCCAGCGCCCGCCACACCCACAACAATAGAAGCCAACTCGTCTTTTAAATCCTCTATTTCCATAAATAGGTCTTCCAAGGTGTCGGGGACAACTAAGGTCTTACCGGGCTTTGCCTTCTCAAACGAGGTTACCCTCTCCTTATCATGAATTTCCGCTAGAGTTAAACTAACGGGATCAAAGCGTGGAAGCAACAACTTTCGAGTTTCCAAATCTTTGACTAACCCAAAGTTTGCCTCATGCAACCACTCATAGCGGGCAAATTGAATGGCTTCTACAATGTGCGACCCACTAAACAGATCACTATCCTTGGGTTTATCAAAATCGACCTCTTCCCATAGGGGCTCCTCCCCGTCCTTTAAATGCTTAGGATCATGTAGGGCTTCCATTAGGGCTAAACCCCCACCCTGCATATCCATACCGATTTTTACACAGGGAAAAATAGACATTAGTTCACGTACTTTTCTAGCCACAAAAGCGTTATAACCCACCTCCTTGGTGAACCCCTTTTTATGCCGATTTTTGAAATCCTCTTTATTAGTAGTCCACATGTGTACTAAACGAGCATGTTCGGGATGTACTTCCAAAACAGCGATGGCTAAATTATCGTGTTCTGAAGCGGGATCTATGCCATATACATAACGCCCTTGGGGATTTCCCCTCTGTAAGGGCTCAAAAACCGTTGGGCACCAGTTTACCCAATTTGCAGTCCCTATATTTTTTTCGCTTGCGACCGCCCCCTCGATGACAGAACGTTTAAAAAATCCGTCCGAATCCTCTACAAAAATCGCCTCATATTCCATAGAAAAAATAGTGCTGTTCATGGTTGCTTTTGCCCGCTGTACAATTTTCTTGTCTAAGAACCCAGGAGGTAAAAGTTGATAGGGGATACGTATAACCGAATAATCCTGCCAGCAAAACCCCTCTGGAGGCTCGTCCCCCAATATAGCCGTTAATTTTTCTCTATCTCCCCGACTATTGACTATAGCCTCATACCTCTTATAATAATTATACAGAGGACCAAAAAAATAGCCGGCGGTACCCGAAATAATGATTTGGTTAGATCTTTCATCCAGAGCATCTATAATATCAGCCCCCATGTCTATTAGAGCCTGATGTTTCATGTGTTTTATAACATTGTCGGCGGGAGAATGGGCAACAACTCCGAAGCCCGCAATAACTCGCTCAAAAATGTCAATATCGTGAGAATCAAACTCATCCGCAATGATGGCATTAGCACGCAAACCCCTAATTTTTGCCCCCCCAATACCGATAGGAATAGCAGTAATGGAACTAGAATTAAGCCTAAAGATAAACTTATCAATATTCTTGTAGGGTCTACTATCAGTAGTTAAAAGAGATTTGTATACCGGCGAATCAGCCCAGAGCTTTTCACAATACTCAAAAATCAATTTAGATTGACGAAAGGCGGCTCCAACCAACACAACCTTATAGTCTGGATAGAAAAGACATTTGAGCATGGCGTATAAAGCCATCAAATACGTTTTTGAGAGTCCTCTACTACCCACCAACATAGGAAAAGGTCTTTGCCATAATTCCGCTAAAATTACGGCTTGGAAGGGCAGAAGTTTAACTTCAAAAAGAACCCATGCCGCATAGGCTAAAAAATCTGGCTGCCTTAAAAGATAGGGAGGCAAAAGATAGGGATTTTCCTTAAAAAAGAGCTCTTTTCCATACTGCATAAAAGGATTATTAAGAGCAAGATCTGAGGCGGTATCAATACCTAACCACGAGTCACTAACGGAGTCATTTTTTATTAAAAATTCATCATTCATTCAACAGGCTGGCTATAGATACCTCTTCGGCTTCTTTCTCTAATTCAGCCGCAATCTCCTCTGCTAATTCTATGGATGCTCGGGTTGTGAGCTCAACATCCACCTCTGGAATATTATCCATTTTCTTTTTTCTCCAGTATTTTTATACACCTTTTAATAATTTCACTAGCAATTGCTATAGCTCCCGCCCTGTTCTCCGCGAAAATCACCTGTATATTTGAATGAATCATCATACCTGATAGACAGGCTAAAATAAAAGGAGCCCTAACTCTGATTTTTCTCCAGCGAGATCTAGGAATAGAAGAATTATAGGGATAATTAACCACGTCAGTATAGGAAAACTCTAAAATCAAAAACTTATGCTTAAAATTAGCAAGCCTCTCAATTTCTTTTTTAAAGGCGCTCTTAGTCAAGTTCTGTGCCAACTCACTTACGGTTTTTTTTCTCTCTAAACACAAAAAATGATTCAAATCTTTATCAGTATATTTAGACTGTAAAGAGGAAGATTGGGCAATAGAATAATCTCCGGTCTCTAAAGTAACGTGGGCGGTTTTCCAAGACTCGTCTAACCAGTTTTGTTGTTCCCTATTATCAATTAGGATGGTGTAATCCATTTATTTTATGAATTCTTGTTTGATAAAATGATCAACTAGCATATCCATTAACTGAGAAAAAGTTTTAGTGGTTTGCCACCCCAATTCCTGTCTTATCGGAGCGCTATCCCCACATAAATAATTTACATCTATCGGACGCATAAATTCCGGTACTTGCTCGATGTAATCCTTATAATGCCGACTTACCCGCCCAAACATATATTGCATAATTTCCTCTATAGAATGGGTTTCTCCGGTCGCCACTACATAATCCTTGGGCGTATCTACCTCTAACATTAACATAGCCGCCCGCATATAATCTTCAGACCACCCAAAATCCCGCTTAGGAGTTAATAATCCACACTTTAATTTATAGGGATATGTGGTGTTATGCCTTTCTTCCCAATTAATCATCTTACCTACATATTGGGCAATTTTAGACTCAATAAAATTCTCTGGGGGGGTCCGGTGAATAGAAGTATGGTTAAATAATAAGCCGGTAACGACAAAAAGGTTGTAAGATCGCCGATATACAGAAACTAAATTTCTTGACATAATTTTAGAGGCAGCATAAACAGAGTTGGCTTGTAAGGGGGTAGTAATACGTTGAAAACCATCACTGTCTACATTAGATCCAAACTCCTCAGAACTACCACAAAAATACCCCCTAGTGTGTGGAGAGTGTATACGAATAGCCTCTAGAACATTTAGGGGTCCAATTGCATTAGTTATACAGTGTTGATAGGGGGAGGAAAATGAATGTCCCACATTAGATAATGCCCCCATACAAAATACATTGTCGGGAGCCACCTCACTCATAACGGCGTTGACAGATGACGCATCACATAAATCCATACACATGAATTCAATTTCATTTTGTCTGGGGAAACCCCCCAAACGTTGATCGAGTGGCTGAGAACTGTATCGATATGTACAAATAATTTTTTGCCCTTGCTCTAATAATAAGGGGCACAAATTGCGAGAGTCCTGCCCAGTAGAAATAACTAAACTAATCATAAAAACCCTTACTTAGTCGTGTAACCCCTCAAATACCGGTAAATTATTCATTACATTCCGATCAAATTTCGCCTGTGCTTCCATAAAGGTTTCTGTCTTGTCCTCGTGTGCTCGCACCCGCTGAACGGTCGCTGTCTTAAAATTCTCAAAATTGGCGGCAAGCGCCGTCAGACGAGCCATCTCTTGAGTTAACAATCCCTCGTCAATCTCCAATCTCCTGCGTAATACGCAGTTATCTACAAATAAAATACCCGCCAACACCAATAAAACAAATATAAGTCCCCTAATCATCGACAGTCTCCGCATTTAAAATTGGTTTAGTGACATCTTTATTAGAAAAAACGTGATATTGACTTAAACGTAAAGCCTCCTTTTGTTTGGCTAACTTAATAATTTCCATCTCGCGACCAACTCTGCTCCTATTCTCATATTCATCTAGCCATTTAAGCCAAGCAGCAAAATCGATTTTTGAGTTTTGCAAGTCCTTAGCTCTCAATTCACGCGAAGCATGCAACGCCTTCCTCATCTTATCTGCCCTATCACACAACTCCTTTAGATTGCGCACATATGTGGAGGAGGCAGTACGTAAAGAGAGAATTTCCGCCTGCATATATTTCACGTGTTCTTTATCTCGCACCCCCGCATCTAATTGTCGTGCCCTTTTGATCTCCCTATTTAATTCCTCAATAGAGACAAGGCGTTCGCGTTCCGCCGCCCCCTCCCTATTCTTCAATATTTCAAGGATAATCAACTCTTTTAATTCCATTTCTTCCGACGCCAGCAAGTCCCCATTAAACTGAACCAGCATATTTACCCAGTGTTCACAGAAGTAGGATACTTCAGGAATAGATAACTGAGTAGTTAAATTTCTATAGAAAGCCTTCAATTTTAACTCTTTGAGAATCATATGCTCGGTTTTTTCACCCGCTTCTACCTCCGGCGAATACTTTTTCCCTAGTTTATTCCGCGCAATATATCTTTCCACGGGGAGAACAGTCCTCCCCAAAGCCCTAGCCATTTCCTCAACAGTAAACCTGTCCACATTGTTCTTAATAAATGTCATATCGGGGACGCTTAAAGCTCCACGTTTTCTCTCAACCATTCCAGCATTTCCTTGTAATGTGCATTATTAACTCGCTCGCCCCGCCTCGCCATATCCCACGTCTTGCGAAATTCCTCGGGTAGTTTACTTTCCGCCCAATTTAAAAAATCCGCGTTATCTAAATTCTGCGTATCATGTATACACGGATGAGATAGGGGGCTCATTTCCACGGCGTGCATAAGGGATTTTTTGCTCTCATTTCGCTGTGTCCAAGCCGCATACCATTTACAATCATCCTTACTATCATAAGCTAGGCAAGTATCAGTGTCTGCTTTATATGCGTGCAGGGGACACTTTTCGCAAGGAGTAGCCAACCTATGATAGTGTTTACGCTTTAAATTGAAAAATTGGTTATGCAGGTGGACATAAATAAAGTTTTTAAGCGGGCGAATCCCATCCCACCTGTCCTTATTAATGGCTTCCATAGCAAAAACGTAGCCCTCCTGCCGCATATCTTCGAGCTCATGATAGCCAAATTTAAATTTATAGGCGAGGCGAGAACATGCTGAGTTGACCGCCTCTAAAATTTCTTCATCAGTTAAAACAAAAAGTCTCCCATATCTTTATATAATATAGCGAACAGGGTAAAAAGTCAAGCAATAATTATATTTTTTAATTATTAGACCACTTCATTTGCCGACCCAGCCATTAGCCCCCGCGCCAGATTCTTTTATGAATAAAACAGAGCCCGCACCACCAGACGCATTAAGAAAAAGTGAACCCACCGGAGCACTAACTACGCCCTCGGGGGAGGCGGTTCCCCGACTTAATTCAGTAGTAGAAGCAAACCGTAAGGTACCAGTTAGAATATCTAAGCCCGTTGTATTAACTCTGGTCATAGCAGTACCAGTCACAGTAGTACTATCTGACGCGGCATAAGTCTCTACTTTAGTGGCTGTATTAGCAGAAGAAGACCCCCCTCCAATTAACACACTATTACCACCGCTGACATTAACCCCTATTACCATAGCCACGCCTTCTTCGGCAGTCGTATAATGGGTTGCCATAAGGCGAGCGGTTTTAATAGATGCGTCAGTGGCTTTATCTGTCAGAGTGAATTTACCCGCCTCGACCTTAGCTCCTAATACTGGAGTCCCATTAGACATAATATACCAAGAATTGTCAGGGACCCCATTCACCTCATGTTTTTGAAATACTCCTCGTACAACACCTGTACCCGCCGTATAAGTCACCCATGTCGACGGATCATCTTCCCACCTGCCATGCACTATCGTTTTGTACCCCACACTTCCGGAGCAGTGGAGGGCGGTTCCCGATGCGGTGAAATTAGGTAAATCGACCGTGAAGATTCCCCCGCTAAGCACCAAATCAAAATTAGAGGCAGGGGTTTGACTAAAATGTGCCTCGTAAATTTGAGCTGCGGATCCCACCGACACACTAGACGTAAAAGTTTGTATTTGCCCCCGACCTGTTCCCCCGGCAGACAGATTAGCTTCCATCCAGGGTTTATAAAATGAGCAATTTAATACTGATTCATCTGTCGCGCCTGTTGCAATATAGATGCCCTGTTCAGTGTTATTTTCAGCCGTACAATTGATAAATGTTCCTGCGGACAGCCTACGCAGCTCATACCCAATACCACAAAGCGTCATACGACAGGAAGAAACCAAACAATCTGTATTAGCCTTATTGGTACCCGCCGAGAATAAAATCCCCTTTCCACAGTTGTAACCATGAATAAAATTAAATTGGCAGAGTTGGGCAGTCCAACAGTCTAGTCCGGCATACAAGCAGTTTCTCAGCCATAATCTGTCGAGAGTTCCCACGGCGGCTCGGGGAGTTCCCAAATTACCCGCACCTAATACGATCCCCGTCACACCCGACACGCTGTTGCCGTCGAAGGTCAAGTCGCGAAGAGACCAACCGTGGACAGTAGACCCAATACCAGTATTAATGTGTAAGATAGTGCCGGAGGCTCCCACCCACTTAAATGAAGAACCGACAGTAGTGGCGCCCTCATGTCCTCGACCTGCTCCCGCTAGAATTAATCCCTTGTTGAGATTTAAGGTAGACGAAATGAGGTAGGTACCCATGGGGATGTGTAGTGTGTTACCTACTGCACAATCATCAATCGCGGCTTGGATCGCGGCAGTATCATCTACTACGCCATTACCACGCGCCCCATAATTCTTAACATTGACGTTTTGGACTTCAGTACTTGTCACCTCATCATAAAAAATAGACATTATAAACAATACCTTTTATGCTATTCTCTCCTAGGTACTCCTAGGTAAACATTGCCTTTATGTTGTTGATAATGAGGGTGGGATCTGTACTAGTGCCAATTCCAATGCCACTGGCCCTCATTCCCGCAATAAACGCGGCTCCGGAATATGCTAGGGCTCCACTTGCGCTAGGGAAGGAACCCGTTTCAAACTGATTGCCACTTTGTGAGATATTGGTTGGGGTTTGACCGGTTCCAACCGTATGAACGGCAGCCGATCCACTACTAGTGTCCCACTGATGAGAAATATTATTATTAAAGGCGACATTAGTGATAACGTATGGTCCGGTATCTAAACGGCAAAATACATTATTGGCGGCAGAAGTGCCATTAAAACAAGCAATATTGTTGGCTACAGTCACCCCATTAACATTAGCAAGATATAAAAACATACCGCGCGGAAAACCCGAACTAGTATCTGCCGCAGTCACCGCCACATTATTGCTAATATAACCCGACACTCCGTTCGGAGCATACACTACCTTGCCATCAAACCCATAACCCATTTGCATCATAGGATTCGACACATATAGATTCCACTCGTTTACGCCCCCAACCCGCTGGTGAATAGCGTGAGAGGAGGCATCGGACACAAAGTTAAAGCGGAAAATACTAGGTCCGCCCGGCAGATTATTATAGAAATTATGCTTATGTTGGGTGGCCCCATTATTTGGGTCATCGCGAGAAAAACCCGCCGTCCATCCATTGTGGTCCCACACGTTATATTCACACACAATCTCAAAAACATTAACGGTGTAAAGTCCGTGCCAAAGACCGGTACCCGCAAAATTCGAGTCTAGAATTTTACAGAAACGTATAAAGAGACCTGTGAGGGGGGTCAACCAATTAGATGAATCAATTCTATCTCCCTGTATATCTACGGCTTTAAGTGTACATCTTTCAAATAAGACTCCGTTGCCGCCCTTAATGGCACGCGGAATTGTTAGGTTCAAATCTACGAGTGCCACATAATACATTGGATAATTGATGGCTTGAAAGGTGTTTACTATGGGTTGGGCACCTACCCCGTAGGCAGAGATGAGGAGGGGGTATTTGCGACTGAGTCCCTGTTTACTCCAAGAGGCAGAGCCTGGAGAATTAGGATGTGAGTAGGTTCCACCCCTTGCTAAATAAATTGCATGATTTCCATTAGACAAGAGATTAACGGCGGCTAGTAGGGTGGCTTTGGGAGAGCCCGTACTCAGCCCGTCGTTTGAATCGGAACCCGAAATGGAGCTGACGTATAAAGTAGTGCCAGAAGTTGCAAAAGTTGTCCAGCCGGATGCATTATAACTTACGCCCATGAAGGGAGTGCCGGAGGGAGGGGGAGCGGCTCCTGAAGGGGGGACTGTGCCAGAAGGTACGGGGTCAGGAGGCGTAACAACGCCTGTGGGGGTAGTAGGGGAAAAGACGGTTTGAAAACTATGTTGCGAGGATATAGTAGCCCAAGCACCCGTTATAATAGCAGAGGGATCAGATAAATGAAGCCTATAATCTGTGTCGGCGGTAGGGATGACGGTATAAACAGCGGAGCCCCCAACGAGCCCCGAACCAAGGCTCCCACAATATGAACCGACGGGGGTGCCCGACCCACTTATACCGAGTGAAGTCCACTGGAGGGTGCAGGCGCGATCCGCCTTAAATGCCCCCGCTTCCATGAGATGAGAAATTCCAGAGGCTAAGGTAAATTGCCCCTGATTGTAATCGACGTAGTCGGAGGGACCAAAGTCTGTCAAATCAAACGGGATGAAATCTGAACCAGGCTCGCTTAAATCGTGGCGGACTTGTAGGCGGGAAACAAAATTCGCCCCAATCTCTTCTAATAGGGGGCGTCCGTTGTGTGAGCCTAAATATCTATACTCGTAGTCGCCCGCCCTAAAAACTCTACCTGTTGCCATTCCTACGGGAACCGAGACGGGAGAGGTAATGCGCAGGAGGGAGCCTTGAAATAAGATATAAGAACCTGCCACAATACCAGAGTCTGCCACGGTAAGGTCGTAGATAATATTGGGGTTAGTCATGCCGGAAATGGCACTCACTGACTTGCGCACATCTGTATATTTAAAGGGCATAGGTATTCCTATATATCCGAGGGTTTAATGGAGTATTCTCTCTCTTATACACCAAAGGGGGAGGTCCCCCTGAAACCCCCCTAGATTTTTTGGGCGTTGTTCTTCGTTGGAGAGCGATCAAGGTAGAAAGATTGATTCTCCGCCTATATTGAGTGGGGGGAAAATTTTTTACTTGGGTTGATTTTTTCCATCTAAATTAATCCCCTGTACTGAATATATAGAGATTGATCCTTATGGCATTTTGATTTCATCCATCTGTTTGAATTGAAACAGGGAGTAAAAGCCGGGGGAAGTTAGCCGCCACGCCCCCGCCGCCGGACGGCGGGACACCTCCTGGGCGATCAGCACGCAATAATGCCCCCCGGGGCATCCTGAAGCATTTCCCCCCCGATTAGTGGCGATTTTCGAGAAACCGAGCAAAACCCCCCGTTGTAGTGTTGCTTAGGGGTGGATCAGTCGATACCATCATGATAGTGAATAACCGTTATTCACGACGTGGCGTCGGACGGTCCGACTCCCACAAATCTAGCGTACATGAACATATGTACACTAGTGGTTCAGCGTACGCTCCCCGTATGGGTTGAGTGTTCGCGAATTGCAGAGGAATACAATATGCAAGCAACCATCATTAAAATCCACGACCGGTCACTGGACGTCCGTGTACGACGTTCGAGGGTCGCGACAGTCTACGTCCCCCAAGGTCCCGATCCCCGTTTGCGTATTGGCGATCGCGTCGATGTGGAACGACGTGTCAACGATCCGTATCTTCGATTGATCTAGCGTACCCCCACGAAAGGTAATTAAATGTTTTTTGAGCAAAAAATGGAAGTACAATTTGGCGACTCGTGGTTGCCCGCTACGTTGATCGAGATATGGGAAAGCGTCCTCGACAACGAATTAAGGTATGCTTACGCAGTTGTCACCCCCTCCGGAAACATTTTTGAAGAATCGTTTAAACGCGGTGATGCCTACATCCGAAAGTACAACCATGCGATCGCGTAGAGGTAAAGACAAGCGACGGCGGGCACACGTCACCGAAGCGAATCGGTTAGCGTATACCGCTCATGACGAGGGGCGGGCTATCGTAAGGGTTCGTGAGTACGCCGAGACGATTCGCAATATGCTGTGCAATCAGCTAGGGTCGAGAGAACCCCTAGCAACGGGCAGGGCGATCGTTCGGGTTGCTGCCCACAAGTTTTCCCGTCCCGACCATACGACGGAGCTACGTTTACCTTGCGGATTCAACCTACGTCGGTTGCCCGATGGGGGCATTAAACTGGAAGTATCACAATCGAGGGGGGAAGCCTATGCTTTAGACTTATGGGGGTTTGTTTTCGTGTCTGGTTTCGGGTGGTACCGTCAAACGGATCTAAGCATCGCACAGCGGTCAACGTCCTACACGGTCACCAGCGAATACCTGGACTTTGTTTCGTTCCTTGAACACATGGAAAGGTACTTAAAATGAGTACGACAG
>ERZ1292623.4204-Hain-H51-01um-R1-4204-length-11889-cov-5_pt1 | contig 11889 bp, 11 predicted proteins | sample MGYA00564398_ERZ1292623 | MGnify/ENA primary metagenome ERZ1292623 (study PRJEB36523, sample SAMEA6512633) | groundwater metagenome | collected 2019-01-07 | study: AquaDiva: Metagenomics assemblies of 32 groundwater samples | reverse complement strand
TGGTGACGGAAATGAAGGAAGTGAAGCATCCTTTTAATTCGGGAATAATGGGTAAGGTGGGAGTGGAATATTAATTTACTTTATTCTCCGGAGTTTTGCCAGCGAAAAAATCTATGATGTTTTGGGCCGAGAGACGCGCCATTTCATCTCGGACGCTTTCTCTTGCCGATGCGATATGAGGAGTGAGGACTACATTTGAAAGTTTGGCGATGCCGGGTGCGAGTTTCGGTTCGAATTCAAAGACGTCCAGAGCCGCTCCGCTTATAGTTTTGTTTTGCAATGCTTTGACCAATGCTCTTTCATCTATGACCGGACCGCGGGATGTATTTATGAGAAAGGCAGTAGGTTTCATCATTTTTAGCCCAGCTTCGTTTATGAGGTGATGGGTAGAATCTAGTAGAGGAACATGCAAACTCACTATATCCGCCTGTGCGAGCAAATTCTCCAAGTTTTCGCATCTCTTTGATTTATATTTTTCTTCAATTTCTCTGTTTTGGCGAATATCTATATATATGATCTGGGCACCAAAACCTGAATAGGCCATGCGTGCTACCTCGGAGCCTATGTTTCCGACACCAATGAGACCGATTATTTTACCGGCGAAATCAGTGCCTATGAAATTCATCGGCGCCCAGCCTCTATACTTGCCTTTTCTCACAAAAGCATCAGCTTCGACTAATCTCGTCGTGAGAGCAAACATCAGAGCTAATGTATGTTCCGCTACGGCAATATTCAAAACGCCTGGTGTGTTTGTAATCGTTATATTTCTCTTTTTGGCTTCTGCTATGTCTATATTGTCGTAGCCTGTGGCATAATTAGCGAAAATTTTTGTCGCTGGGGAGGCGTCAAAAATTTTCGCATCTATTTTATCTGTTAAAAGACAGAGAACGGCATCATATTTTTCTGTTTTGAGGCGTTTTATAATTTCTCTTTGGCTCATAACACGGTCTTTTGGCCAAACATTCACATCAAAACCCTTTTCTCGGAGCATATTTTCACCGAGACTCGGAATTTTTCTCGTTATAAATACTTTTCTATTCATATTTTTCTGCGTTTACCACTGACATGTTTATTATATCAAAGAAAAGACCAAATAATTTTTCCGTATGGGTTTCATCGTTTCGAAATAATTAAACTTGTCCACAGATACACTTGTCAAAAGTCTGTTCACTCGATATAGTACAAGCATATTAAATAGGTATATTAAAAATAATTATTTCTATGAGCAAAGAAAAAAGGATAGAGTGGATATTGCGAGTGGCCGTAGCAGGCGAGTTTCTGGGACATGGAGTCTTGGCTATCGGTCAAAAGGCGACGTGGCTTGGCTGGATAGAACAGATCTTGAGGGTTGAACCTACCACAGCAGTCGTGATGCTTACAATTATTGGTGTCCTGGATGTCGCTCTGGCTGTTTTGGTTCTCGTAAAGCCCGTACGAATGATCATTCTCTGGATGGCTGTCTGGGGATTTATCACGGCTCTCATCCGTCCTATTGTCGGCGAATCCGTCTGGGATTTCATAGAACGCTTTGCCAATGTCGGTGCGCCTCTAGCTCTGTACTATCTCCTCAAGAAATAGCTCGAGCAGAAAAACGCTCACCGATGTTTTTCTATGCTTGACGAATACCTAGAGGGGGTATAGCATAATTGATATGATACTTGTGCCGAGAAAAATATTTTCTCTAATTGTTTTTTTGTCACTTCTCGCAGTTATGTTTTTTGGTTTTACTTTGATGATGCATGGACAAGAAGGGAAGACTTCTGATTGCCCTTTTTCTGTTATGAGTAATATACCTTGCTCGCAAACTATGATGGCCTCGATTATTCACCATATTTCCGCTTATTACGCATTTTTCAATGTACCCATGGTGACGATTTTTTCGCTAATTCTTTTAATCGCAGTATTTTTGATTTTCATACTTTCAGTTGATTATTGTCTATTACGGTTTGTCGTTCTGCCGGAGGCCTATATAGATTTTTCTCCGACCGTTTACTCTAAAAGAAAAATAACACGCTGGCTTTCTCTTTTTGAACACAGTCCGTCTGCTATTTAAAGACACTTCTAAAGCTCTGCTTTAGAAGTGTCAGACTTGCGCGTATCCGCGCTTTTTTGCATTTTATTTCTTCATCTAATTCAAACTATGAACCAAAAAACAATTATTTCTTCCGTCATCGCTCTGGTTGCAATTATTAGTCTCTTTGTCTGGGGTTATTCGACCAGACAAGGTAGTACCGCTTCCGTTCAAAATGTCGCCGGGGTCAATGCCTCTAAAAGCATGCTCACTGCCACCGAAAAATTCTATGATTTCGGTACTATATCAATGAAAAATAGAGAAGTTGTCAAAGAATTTGTCGTCACCAATCCTACCGAAGGAGATATTACTCTCGGCAGGGTTCTCACTTCCTGCATGTGCACATCAGCCTATATTGTCGGGTCTGATGGAACACTCAAAGGACCTTTTGGTATGGCCGGACACGGCGCTGTTCCTCTGGCAAATGAAGTGATTAAAGCCGGAGAAAGCCGAACTATTCGCGCTGTCTTTGATCCAAATGCTCACGGTCCGGCAGGTGTTGGAAAGATTGATCGATTTATCACTCTCACAGATACTACAGGCGGTACACTTGAGTTAGAGATAAAAGCAAAAGTAATTCCTTAAATATTGTGAGAAAATTCATCACAATTCTCGTTGTAGTTCTCTCGGCGATCATAGCAATCATTGTTCTGAAATACAGTTCAGGTTTTTCCGATTTTCTCTGGAGTGTGAGTTCGGGTGGTGTCTGGCTTTTGCCTCTGGTGGCCTTCTCTGCACTTCTCGATAGCGTACATCCGTGTTCATTCTCAATTTTACTCATAACTATTGCCTTTCTCTTCAGTCTGCAAACATTGCGCGGTAGAATTCTCCAGATCGGCGGTCTCTATATAGCAGGAATATTTGCCGCTTACCTCACGATCGGCATTGGGCTACTTAAAGTACTCCATATCTTCAACACACCGCACTTTATGGGCAGGCTCGGCGCAATCATGCTCATCCTCTTTGGATTATGGAATCTCATTAGCGCTCTATTTCCGAAATTTCCTTTAAAACTGAAGATACCGGATATGGCGCACCAGACAATAGGCAAGTTGATAAATGTCGTATCTCTACCATCAGCTTTTGCTCTCGGTCTTTTGGTCGGCCTTTGCCAATTTCCGTGCATGGGTGGTCCGTATCTCATGACTATCGGTCTTCTGCACGATCAGGCTACTTATTTCCGCGGTTTCGGTTATCTCCTCCTCTACAACATCATTCTCATAGTACCGCTTGTTGCCACACTCTGGATTGCCGCCAATCCTCTACTTTTAGACAAAGTGAAAGAATGGAGAAAAACACAAATGAAAAATGTTCATTTGTGGTCAGGCATAGCCATGGTTATCGTCGGCATATTAGTTTTATTCATTTAAAAACATGGAATCAAAAAAGATAGAACAGATAGAACAAAAAAATACTTCCTATTCAATCCCTATAGCCATAGTGGTGGCCGGAGCGATGCTCGCAGGAGCGATAGTCTACAGATCATCATATCCACCTCTCTATCAATCGGCCGCTCTCAAAAATCAGATCGAAAATCAAAAGAGCCATTCCGCAAAGGTTGCGAGTGCGATCTCTTCGATCTCTCCAGAGGAAGAGGCGGTTATTCCGACCGATGGTATTATTTTGCCCATAACTTGGGGAGACATCGGATTACGGCTCGCTAGCACAGGAGCAATTGACGTGGAAAAATTAAAAGCTGTATACAATGGAAGAAATGGTTTCACTAGAGAATATGAAAAACTGCTCTTGTATCAAAACGACGGTAAACTGAAGATAACAAAAGAAAATGCCGGCTACCTTTTGAATCTGTTCTGGGCTCTCGGTTTGGCAAACATTAATCCTATTCTCGATAAAGGGGAAATGATGGATCTACGCTATGGCGGAGCACAAAATTTCGCTTCGACGGCTGGGTGGACTATAGCCCGAGGTGATCCTATGGACCATTACAGTAAACATTCATTTGTTTCGCTCACACCAGATCAGCAGGCACTTGTAGAGAAAATTGCAAAAGGAATTTACAGACCATGTTGCAACAATTCTACTCACTTTCCCGATTGCAATCACGGTATGGCCATGCTCGGATTGCTCGAGCTCATGGCGGAGCAGGGAGTAAGCGAAGCGGATATGTGGAAAGCGGCCCTAGCCGTCAATTCATATTGGTTTCCGGACAATTACATAACTATCGCTCTCTATATGAAAGAAAAAGCAGTCGAATGGAGAGATGTAAATGCAGAGGAAATACTCGGAATCAATTATTCCAGTGCCTCTGGCTATGCAAAGATTGCTGGGCAAGTAAGACAGCCGATCAAAAAGCAAAATGGGAGTGGTTGCGGTATCGATGTGGGAGAGCAGTCCACCACTGTTCCGCAAAAACAGGTTGGTTGTGGGGTATAATAGGTGTGTTATGAATTTTCCAAAACAAAGCTAAAGGAGAAATTCTAAAAGTTTATAGATTAAAGCGCAGATAAGCTATAAAAAGATTAAATTATGAAACAAACAAAAACATGTGGCATAAAGGGCATGCATTGTGCTTCTTGCGCCGGTATTATAGAGAAAACTTTGAAGCGGATTTTTGGCGTAGAATCGGCTGAAGTGAACTACGGTACAGAGACAGTAAAAATTTCATATGATGATGCAAAAACCAATATGGAATATATATCAAAAAAAATAGAGCCTCTGGGTTATTCCATCTCTCCGCCGAAAATGGAAATGACAGCAGAAAAAATGGGTATGAGCGCCGGTGAACATGCGTCGCACCTCGGACTAAATCAATCAAAACAAGAAAAATTAGCAGAGGTGAGAGATATGCGTAACAAAGTTTTGTCGGCGATTCCTATCTGTATTATAAGTATTTTTGTTATGACATGGGAAATTCTCGTTCGATGGGGCAAATTACCAGAAATGTCTCTTTTTTGGGAAGAATTTTTTCATCATTTATTGCCTCTCATGGCCACATACGTTTTGTTCGTTGTAGGCAAACCATATCTCCTCGGTTTCTATCGCTTCCTCCGATACGGCAAGGCCAATATGGACACGCTCATAGGCATGGGCACTCTCACGGCTTATCTTTATAGTTTTGCTATTACCGCATTTGAAGAAACACTCAAGCCTTTTATAGATGTCAGTGTCACATATTATGACGTGACGGTTGTTGTTGTCACTTTTATCGCTCTGGGCAAATATCTGGAAGCCAAATCAAAAATAAAAACAGGCGATGCCATAGAAAAACTCCTCAATCTCCAGGCCAAAACCGCTCTGGTAGTGAGAGACGGCAAGGAGATAGAGATTTCTGTGAATGATGTAAAGCACGGCGACCATATAATCATAAAACCGGGAGCAAAAATTCCGGTTGATGGAGTGATTACGGGAGGTTCTTCATATGTGAACGAATCTATGGTTACAGGTGAACCTATGCCGGTCCAAAAGAAAATCGGTGATAGTGTGGTGGCTGGGACGATAAACGAAAGCGGCTCGTTTACATTCAAAGCGATGAAAGTCGGCTCTGAGACTCTACTTGCTCATATTATAAAAATGGTGGAAGAGGCACAGGGAAGCAGGGCACCCATCCAGGCTCTGGCCGACAAAATATCGTCTGTATTTGTGCCCATAGTTCTCGGTATATCTTTTGTCACTTTGGGGGCTTGGCTTTTAATAGGCACGAATTCCCTGGGATTTTCCCAAGCTCTCTCTCTCGGTCTCGTCTCATTCGTCGGTATTCTGGTCATTGCTTGTCCGTGCGCTCTAGGTTTGGCTACTCCCACGGCCATTATCGTAGGAGTCGGCAAGGGCGCACGCAATGGTATTCTCATAAAAGATGCGGCTACTCTGGAAAAACTTCATAAAGTAGATACGGTTATAGTAGATAAAACCGGTACGATTACCATCGGTAAACCGACTTTGGTTGATATAGAAAATTTTTCTGATTTAAAAAATGATGAGTTTTTATCGATACTCGGGACACTCGAGAAAAAATCAGAACATCCGATTGCTAACGCAATTGTAAATTATGTTCGAGAAAAGAATATTAATTTAAAAGAATCTTTAAATTTTGAAGGTTTGCAAGGTAAGGGTATAAAAGGTTGGATAGATGGTATCGAATATTATGTCGGCAATGTAAAATTGGTGAGAGAGTTGGGGATTGTTTTTGATGCTTTACTTATAGAAAAATTTACAGCACAAGGCAAAACTCCGGTTATTCTCACAAACCGAGAAAAAGTTCTGGGTTTTGTGATGGTTTCAGATGAAGTGAAAAAAGAATCAAAACAAGCCGTCGCTGATCTACACGAACTCGGTATAAAAGTCATTATGCTCACAGGAGATGACGAAAAAGCCGCCAAACACATGGCATCAATCGTAGGCATAGATGAAGTAATTGCTCATGTATTACCAAAAGATAAATTAGAAAAAATAAAAGAATTACAATCGCAGGGCCACGTTGTGGCGATGGCAGGAGATGGTGTAAACGACGCTCCGGCTTTGGCCCAAGCGGATGTCGGTATTGCCATGGGTACAGGTACGGACGTTGCTATTGAATCAGCTGGTATCACATTACTCGGTGGAGATATTTCCAAAATAGTAAAAGCCATCAAGCTATCCAAAATGACTATGCGAGGTATAAAACAGAATCTATTTTGGGCATTCATATATAATGTCGTAGGCATACCTCTGGCGGCGGGAGTTTTTTATCCTCTCTTTGGCTGGCTTCTCAATCCAGCTTTTGCCGGTCTGGCCATGGCTTTTTCTAGTGTGTCGGTTGTCGGTAATTCTCTGCGCATAAAATCCAAAAAGTTATAAAGAAATCCTAGAACATATGAATAAATACAATTTTCAAAAAAATATGCATTGCGATAATTGTTGTTCATCGGCAGAACAAACACCGGAGAAAAAATGGTCTGATTTTAAAATCGCCGTGCCCGTCGCTTTTGGTTTTGCTCTATTGTTTGTGCTCTTGCAAAAGCTCGGCGTAGTCAATTTAGTCTCTGCCAACAATGTCACATACGGCACGGTATTCTTCATAGGTATTATTGCCTCGCTTTCGACGTGCATGGCGGTAGTGGGCGGGCTCGTTCTCTCTATGTCAGCGACATTTGCAAAGGAGGGCGACAGAGTCAAACCGCAAATGCTCTTCCATATCGGCCGTTTAGTATCATTTTTCATCCTCGGCGGTGTCATAGGAGCCGTCGGTTCCGCTTTTACACTCAATACCCCAGCAACTTTTATTTTAAGTTTTGTTATCGGCATAGTTATGCTCATTCTCGGCATAAACCTGCTAGATATTTTTCATTGGACAAAGCGTTTGTCGCCGACAATGCCGAAATTTCTCTCAAAGCATGCCATGGGTGTTTCCAAATTGAATCATAGCCTCACGCCGGTTTTGGTTGGTATAGCCACATTTTTCTTGCCCTGCGGGTTCACCCAATCAATGCAGATCTACACACTTTCTACTGGAAGTTTTCTAAGTGGCGCCTTGACTATGCTCTCATTTGCCGTCGGCACTCTGCCCGTTCTCGCTCTCATCAGTTTCAGCTCTTTCAGTATAAAAGGAAGCTCCAAAGCCGGAATATTTTTCAAAACAGCCGGCCTGATCGTAATTCTTTTTGCTTTGTTCAATCTAATAAACAGCTTAGTCGTCATAGGTTTCGTTCCGCCAATCTTTAATTTCTAATATAATACGCTTGTGAAATCGATCGTCCGACCAATTGTAATTGCAATCATATTTGCCAGCATTCTCATAGGAGGAACTTTTATATTTAGCGGAAGTAGCAGATATGAAGGAGCGAACGATGGAAATAAATCTATGGCTAACGCAAATAATGTTTCTATGGTTGATGGGAAACAGATAGTAGAAATTCGCGCCAAAGGTGGTTATCAGCCTAGGGTAAGCACGGCCAAGGCCGGTCTGCCTACAATATTACGCTTTAACACCGCAGGCACATTCGATTGTTCTGCGGCTGTGCGCATTCCATCTCTCGATATAAGCAAAATTCTACCCCAATCTGGTGCCACAGACATAAATTTGGGAAATCCAAAATTTGGCACTTTGTCAGGTTCTTGTGGTATGGGCATGTACCCATTTGAAATAAAGTTTGAGAGCTGATATTCGTAGCCTTATTCAAAATGTATTCTCTGTTTTTGGCGTTTTTCTAATTCGGCTTTGAGTAGAGGGAAGTCTCTGAATGTGTCGTCCATTTCGACGAGACGCAGGGCTTCGGCGCGGGCGGCTTCCACCATTTTTATATTTTTTATGGCCTCCATGGCCACATCGGATATGCCCCATTGTTTTCGTCCATATAGTTCGCCCGCACCACGCAGGCCGAGGTCGAATTCGGCCAATGCAAATCCATTTTTGGCTGTAGTGAGAGCTTTCAATCTGGCAATTGTTTTGTCTCCTCGACTTTCGGCATAGAGAAAACAATATGCCTGATGATTTGAACGCAAAACACGTCCTCGCAATTGATGAAGTTGGGAAAGTCCGAATCTCTCGGCACCCTCAATTAATATTACTGTTGCGTTCGGTACATTTACACCGACTTCCACAACCGATGTAGCGACCATAATATGGATTTTACCGGCTTTGAATTCATTCATCACTTTTTCTTTGTCGGTATCTTTCATTTTGCTGTGAAGTATGCCGATTTTATATTCAGAAAAAATGTTTTTTTGAAGTTTTTTCGCTTCTTCTTTCACTGATTTTGCCAGAACAGTCATTTCTTTGGTCGGATCAGGTAGATCTATGCGTGGACAGATGATGTAAGCTTGACGACCACCGTGAAGTTCTCTACGAATCTTTTCATACATGTCATCACGGCTTTTTGAAGTGACAACTTCGGTCATGATCTGCTTTCTGCCGTGGGGCATTTCATCGAGCAGAGTCAAATCGAGGTCGCCATATATAGTAAGGGCCAAAGTGCGGGGAATTGGTGTGGCGGTCATACTCAAAAGGTGCGGGTTTATTCTGTCTTTACGAACTAATTTCTGTCTCTGAGCCGTGCCGAATCTGTGTTGCTCATCTACAATCACATAAGCCAAATTTTTGAAATGCACTGTTTTTTGTATGAGAGCGTGGGTGCCTATAAGTATAGGTATTTCGCCATTTGCTACCCATTTCAGGAGTTGTGTGCGGGAAATATCTGTCCAGCCTCCAGTTTTGGAGCTGGCAGATATTTTTGAAGGAAATTTCCTGCAACCAGAGCCCGTTATGAGGCCAATAGATATACCAGTGTGTCGAAAATATTCTATAAAAGACTCAAAGTGCTGAATGGCCAAAATTTCTGTCGGGGCCATGTAAGCGACTTGGAGCGAGCCGAAACTTTGTCTCATGCCGAGTTTTGTCGTAGACATAGGTTTAGTGGTTATCACTGCATGAGCAGTTGTGGCCGCCACGGCGGTTTTGCCGGAACCAACATCGCCTTCGAGGAGACGTGACATAGCGTGTCCGCGCTTGAAGTCTGCCAAGATATCGGCTATCGCTTTGTTTTGAGCATTTGTAAAAGTAAAAGAAAAGCAAGAGACAAAATTTTTGATCGTTGTTTCGCTTGGCTCTATGACAAATGCCGGATTTTTCTGCCATTCCTTCTTTTCTTTTTGGCGTTCGAGCTGAATAAAGAAAATTTCTTCAAAAGCAAATCTCTTGCGTGCGGCTATGGCGTCACTTTCTCTCTGTGGGGCGTGAATCCAGACTATAGCTGTCGAAAGTTTCGGTAGATTGTATTTTTCTAGAATTTTTTCTGGTATGGGGTCGATGATTGTATCTAAAATACCGCTTTTAAATATTTTTTGGATACCATGATACATCCAATTAGAAGAAATTCCGCGAGACTCGGGATAAACGGGGTATAAAGTGTGTATTTTATTCTGCTCATTTTTTTCGCCCTGAGAATCAAAGAGAGATTCGCTCACAACCTTCGGTAAATGTTCTACTTGCTCAATTTTCGGATTCGATAAATATAGTTCAGCGTTTTTCTTTCTCTCCGAAACTTTTCCTTCGGCTCGAACGAAAGCTCCTTCGGGAATCATTTTGGCGAGATACGGTTGGTTGAACCAAACAGCTTTGATTGATCCTGTATCGTCTTCTATCAAACCGTCTGCCATGGCGATTTTTGTCCGAAAGCCTTTGGACATTTTCAATTTAGAAATCTTGCCGTAAATAACCACTTCATCACCTTTCCGAATTTCCGAAATATTTCTCGCTTCCGCTGTATCGCCATAACGGGCAGGGAAGTGATAAAGCAGATCTTCAATTGTCAAAAGACCCAGCTTTTCCAAAGCTTGTTTTTGGGGTCCTAAAATCCGCAAACAATCCTCTAAATTATGGCTTAAATTCATGGGGTAATTGTATATATAGGGGGGAGTTTAAACAATGTACATCATAAGCAATTCTAAAATGTATTCTTGACCCTAAAATTGCCGAGATGTATATTTCAATAGAAGATCAAAATATTTTTTGATCAAAATTCGAACTCCAACGAAGGAAGGAATACAAAATGCAAAGATATGATTTGGAAAGTGGTTTGAAACCACTGCCGATTTGGTTGAAACTGGTTTCGGCGGCGATTTTTCTCGGAATTATGTTCTGGGTGATCGCTATCAATGTTGGCTGGATCCAGAAATGATCCAGAAAAATCCAAGTGGATCAAAATTGGATCAAAATTACGGCGCAAGAGATTATATATCCCTTGCGCTTTTGCTTTGTGTTATTCTATGACTAGGAAATAAGTTTTTTAAACATCAATGTTAATGAAAAATTAACAAAAAGGAATAAAATGATCGGTTCAAACAAATCAGAGCTCGTTTTAAATGAGAGAATGGATCTATTTCGTAGTATTCCATTTCTTCTCATTCATCTAGTCGGGCTCATCGGGCCCTTCTATGTCGGTTTTAGTTGGATCGCTTTTTCTACGGCGGTTCTACTGTATTTTGTCAGAATGTTTTTTGTTACGGGTTTTATTCACAGATATTTTTCGCACAAAACGTTTGAAATTATTCTGTGGCCTCGGTTTACTCAATGGATGATGGCCTTTCTGTCGACTATGGTTGTACAAAAAGGTGTCGTCTGGTGGGCATCTCATCACAGGCAACATCACGCACATTCTGACGATTCGGAAGACGTTCATTCAAACTATTTGCGTGGATTTTTCTGGTCACATGTCGGCTGGATTATGTGTCCGAAATATCACCAAATAGATGAGAGTAAGTCTCGTGATTGGATGGGTGTGCCGGAAATTATGTGGCTGGAAAAAGGGATACATCACATGATAGGGCCAGTTTTTCTGGCGATTTTCTGTGCTTGGTTTGGATGGTATATCGGAGATTTGTGGAATACGAATGCACTGCAAATGCTCGTATGGGCTTTCTTTACCAGTACGGTTGCACTCTATCACGGCACGTTTCTCATCAATTCTGCTGCACACATGTTTGGCAAGAAGCGGTACGAGACGGGAGATTATAGTAGAAACTCATTGATACTGGCGATCATTACGCTCGGTGAAGGTTGGCACAACAACCATCATTACAATCAGCACCGTGCGGCTCAAGCAGTCACTCCTCTCGAATATTGTTTCGATTGGACTTACTGGGGACTGAAAGTGATGGATTTTCTCGGCATCATCAGGATAAAGAAAGTGTAAAAATCAGCCTTTTTCGTGATGATTCAAATGATAGTTCAATGATAGTTCAAGCTCGCACATTCCAAGTGCGAGTTTTTTGTGATATTGTCTTTTTACGTTTGGAGACGTGTCAGAGTGGTCGAATGTACCTCTTTGCTAAAGAGGTGTGCCCTTTAAAAAGGCACCGAGGGTTCGAATCCCTCCGTCTCCGCA
>ERZ1292623.4202-Hain-H51-01um-R1-4202-length-11892-cov-5_pt1 | contig 11892 bp, 17 predicted proteins | sample MGYA00564398_ERZ1292623 | MGnify/ENA primary metagenome ERZ1292623 (study PRJEB36523, sample SAMEA6512633) | groundwater metagenome | collected 2019-01-07 | study: AquaDiva: Metagenomics assemblies of 32 groundwater samples | reverse complement strand
CAAATGGGAGCAGAAGCTTATGTACGTAATTTTGAAGGAAATTATCCAAATAGGTTAAAGTTACAGGAGATGTTAAACTTAATTGAAGCTTTTAGAAAAGACGTGCCTCAAGAGGTTTGTAGTGAAATGTTTGGAAGACAACAAAAAGTTGGTGAGGCTTTCAAACCACTTGTAGAAAGAGCTATAGAATTACTTAAAATTTAGCGATTATAATTTAAAGGTTTCTTTAGAGGCTAATAATTATAGATCTTATTTCATGCTTTTAAATTCTGTATAAGCACACTTTCCACAATACATTCTATTATTCGTGTTCATTAAAAATACACCTACCCCGCATCTTGGGCATGAGGGGGCTCTTTTTATTTTATCACCTTCTATTGAATATTTTGTATATTTCTTACTAGTTGGTTTGTTTCTTCTTGGTTTTTTGCCTTTTTTTACACTTTGTTTTTTTCCCATTGTTATTGTTTGGGTTCTTGAGCTTTTTGATTATCTTTTTCTTGAGTTTTTTTGGTAGCTTCTTCAGCCATTTTTCTACGTTCTTTTCTTGAGATTATTTCATAATTTTCTTTGCTTTTAGGATCATTGTAAATTTTTGCTGTTACTATAAATTTTTTATTGCCAAACTGTGAATGTACTTTTCCAATAACTATATTTTCTTCAGATTTTTTTAATTTTTCAGAAATTTCCTTTTTTAACTCTAATTTAGATGGTATAGACTCTCTTGTGATTTCTAATAAAATTTCTTCTCTATTTAACATATTGTTATTTTTTTGTTTAATTATATTCATTTTGCTTTTTCTGTATAATCTCCAATATTTTTTATTCCAAGATTTTTCGCTATTTCTGATTTTTCAGAATTAAAAATTATAATTCTACCCCTTATTTTTTCATCTTGTATTTTTTCTAGCTTGTCCGGGAGTTTTACTTCTTCTATACTATCTGATATTTTTTCATTATTATTTTTAATGGTTATACTATCAGTTTCATTATCAGCTTCTTCAAATTCTTTTTCTTGTTCTTCCATTTTATTTTTTCCTTTTAGCTCCTTTTGACTCGGATTTTGAAGCATCTTTTTTTGCTTTTGCGCTTTTTCTTTTATCTTCTTCAATCCATTCTAATTTTCCTAATCCTGGTTGTCTCATTGTAAGTCCTATCTTTGGTTCTCCTAATTTATAAGATACTGCTACAATTCTTGCAATGCAACTATCTCCATTTTTTAAAGAGCGTTTTGAAGATTTTCCAGATAATGTGTCTGTTTTATTAAAGGAAACGAAATCATCCATTGTTTGACTTATATGTATCATTCCTTGTGTTGCTCCCATATTAATAAATGCGCCAAAGTTAGTGATTTGGTCAATTGTTCCAAAAACTAACTCTTGAATTTCAGGTTTCCAAATGATTAGTTTAAATTGTGATTTATAATAAGCTGCTCCGTCTCCAGGAATTATTATCCCATCTTCAATTTTTCCTATTCCAGTAATTGCTATAACTATTCCTATTTCTTTATCAAAATGTCCAGAATATGTTTCTTTTAATTGCTTTTCAACAGCTTCACTAGTTGGAAGCCCAAAAAGCTTAGGTTCAACTCTGATAAAATCTTCTACATTAATTAAGTAAAACATACAATCCTCTTGCGGTTTATCTTATAAATAAGTGGTAAAAATAGGTTTATAAAGCTTACGAGAGAAGTTTTTCCTGTCTATTGTATTTCAATTTTTCTTTTATTTCTTATTGTTAAAAACTTAGTTTTAGGAGATTTTTTCCTGATTTTTTCTTTTAGATTTCTATCTAATGTTGCAATAATACAAGGATTTTGAATACAATACCTTAATAATCCAGAGTCAACTTCTTTAGTTCCTAATATAGTAATTGTAAGATTTTTCTTTTTTATCATAAATAATGAAAGTTCTGCAGCTTCTCTTTCACTTTTATTAAATTTAGGATTTTTCTGTATTTTTTCAAGCTCATTTGTAACTTCTAAAGGAATTGCTATTTCGGATATTTCTTGCATATCTTTAATTACATCAAAAACTTGAATTTTTTGCTTTACACATGTAATTATGAAATTTGTGTCTAATATTGCTTCCATAAATTAATTAATATGTATAAATATTTAAATCATTGCAACAAATTTAAATAATCTCTTTTCTATTATTATTTATGCGGGAACATGACCATGTTATTAAAGTTCTTGAAGAAGCTGAAGAAGCTGCAAAACTAGGTGATATTTTTAAACTTAGGAGCTTGAGCGATCAGACAATTCATTCTGCTGCTATATATCAGGATACTGATAATATATTGGTTGCTGTTATTATATACTCTTTAAGCAAATTATTGGAAAGGAAAAGCAATTATTCAGATAAAGATTTTAAAAAATACTTTGATTATTATCTTAAAACTATAGAACATTCTAAGAATTTTATAGGAAAAAACAAAACTGAATTATTTAGAGATAGTATTAATGAATTGGCACAAGTTAAAGGATTTTCTGAAGATATAAAGAAAAATATGCAGGATGTTCTTCAAAAAGCTCGTATAAATAAGGCTTCAAGAGTTTACGAGCATGGAATTTCAATGGGAGCTACTGCAAAGCTCTTAGGAATTAGCATTTGGGAGCTTTCAAATTATACTGGCCAAACTGCTATATCTGATAATAAAATGGGAGAAACAGTTTCTGTTAAAGATAGAATTAAAAATGCAATGGAGATGTTTGAATGAAAATTTTATTTGTTTGCAAATATAATAGATTTAGGAGCAAAGTTGCAGAAGCATTTTTTAATAAATTTAATAAAAATCCAAAAAATAGGGCTTTTAGTGCAGGAGTTTTTAAAGGAATACCTGTCAGCAGAAATCTAATTAAAATATCAAAATCTTTTGGGTTGAATATAAAAAAACAAACCCATGGACTTAGTGAAAAAATGCTTTTAGATTATGATATTATTATTATTGTTGCAGATAATGTTCCACCTAGTATTTTTAGCACTTTTAGAAAATTGAGTAAAAAATTAGTTGTTTGGAAAATTCCTGACGCAGATCAAAATAATAATGGGAATATTTTAAAAGTAATGAATAAAATAGGGAAAAAAGTTAAGGTTTTTGCAAAGGAGTTAAAAAAATGAAAGTATTAATTTTTGATTCAGGCACATTAATTACTTTAAGCATGAATAATCTTTTAGATATGCTTCGTGATTTAAAAAAAATTTTTCCTGGAAAATTTATTATTACTAAAGAAGTTGAAAATGAAATTGTTTTAAGACCATTAAGGATCCAACAGTTTAAATTAGGTGCTATCCGTCTTAGAAAATTAATACAAGATAAAATTTTGGAATTTCCAGATGTTTTAAACATTAGACATAGTGCTGTTTCTAATACAGCTAATGAGTTATTAAAAGAGGCAAATTCTATTTTTATTGCAGATGGTAACCCAGTTCATATAGTTGATCAAGGAGAAGCTTCTATTTTAGCTTTGAATAAACTATTGCAAAATAGAGGTATTAAAAGTATGATTGCAATAGATGAAAGGACAACTAGGATGCTATGTGAAAGACCTGAGAATTTAAGAAAGCTTTTGGAGAATAAGTTACATACAAGAGTTAAACAGCAAAAACAAATAAGCAAAGATTTTCATAAGGCTTCTTTTATTAGATCAACTGAATTAATTTATGTTGCATATAAAAAAGGCATAGTTCCTAAAGATAAAGAGCTTTTAGATGCAATGCTGTATGGAGCAAAGTTTAAAGGCGCTTCTATTTCTTCAGATGAGATTAATGAAATTGAAAGAATGGCTTAAGTTAATCTCTATATTTATAAATCCATATTATATTTAATATTAAATAAATAAGTTATCTTTAGGGTCCATAGGCTAGTGGTAGACTGAGCGGCTCCAGCCCGCTATACGGGGGTTCGATTCCTCCTGGGCCCATTTAATTTTTAATAATATTGTATATTTTATACTTTTTTAATAATAAATAAATTAATAATACAATCATTAAATAAATAACTATTGATGAAATCAAAGTACTAATTAGGTTTTGGTTTATTGAAAGTATTGTCATTGGGGCTGAAATGAAATGAAGGGTTTTGCAAATTGAATTAAAGATCTCAAAACAAAACATTAGTGTTAAGATAAAAATAACTGTATAAAATATTAAAGTTAATATTAGAATCTTAAAGATTTTGTTCATTTTATGAATACATTACTTTAATATAAAAATTTTTTGTTTATTAAAGATTTCTGCTTTTGGCTGAGCATCTATTTTTAGTATAGAAATTCTTAAAAAGTAGAATTTTTAATTTAATTGGTTAAAATGACTTCAATTATTGCAATAAGAACTAATGCTGATGGAATTGACGGTATTATTATGGGTTCTGATACACAGTCAAGTTATATTCAAGGTGAAACTCTCCTTGAAAAAGATCCTGAGTTTTTGTTTAAAATCATAAAAGGTGATAGGTGGGTGATGGGATATTCCGGAATAGTAAACAAGAATTTATCTCATTTTTTTGGACATCTTATTCCTCAAGAAGATAAAAAAGATAAGAAAGAAAGAGGGAGGGCAATGATTGAACAGGCGATAAATCATTATAATACAAATCGCAAAAAAATTAGTTTATTAACCTTTATAAGAGAGAATGATACCCCAATAGATTTTCCTCTTATTGCACAATTAAATGGATTATCAAAAAGAACTGAAAAGGAATCAGATTCTCATGAGTTTTTATTAGCTGCATATTACCCTGATGAATGCGGATTATGGTATATTGATTCTTATGGAATGTTAAGAGAACCTGATGAAGCTCACGGTTTTAAATATATATGTTTGGGTAGTGGTTCTGAAAAAATGGAAAAATATATTAGTGAAAAACTAGAATCAGAGTTAGATACTTCTTCAATTGATATTTCGGTAGCATTAGATATTGTAAAAAAAATATTAGAAAAAGCTCAAGAAGATCCACTTACAGGTCCTGTACTTTTATGTGATTATGCTGTCTTAACAAAACATGGTGTTGCTAGCTATGGGGAGGAGATGATTAATTCATTAATTAGAGATAATAATAATCAGTTTGAACTTATTAAAGAAAAATACAGCAAACCGCCTTATGTTTCTATTGTATTAGCTGAACAACCAGTTAAAGAAGAACAAAAGAGCTAGTTAGTTAAATTTAATTAGTATTTTCTTTTTTATTAATCATGATAGATAATTTTGCTTTTAAAAAAAATCAGCAATTGATTAAAAAAGATAAAAGCCTGAAAAATAGTATAGATGAGAAAATTAAAACTCTTTGTAATAAAATAAATTCCAAGGAAAATTACTACACAACTTCATCATGTTCGGGAAGGATTTTGCTTTTATTTGATTCAAAATTAAAAAGAAATGATTTATTCATTAAAGTTTGGCATGATTTAATTAATTTTAAAGAATTAAAAAAAGAACTAAATAAAATTAATTCAAAAAAACTTGTTTATTTCAAGCAAGATCCTGTTATTTTACATGCTTCTTGCAAAACTTTGAAAGATGCACAAAATCTTATAGACTTTGCAATAAAAAAAGCTGGCTGGAAAAGATGTGGTATTATTAATTTAAGAAAAAGAATTGTTGTTGAACTTAATTCAACTGAAAAATTAGAATTTCCAATAATGAATAAAAGAAGAATTCTAGTTAATGATGTTTTTTTAAAGTTTATTGTTAAAAAAGCTAATAAAAAATTAAGGTCTTCTTGGGAAAAAATAAAAAAACTTGCGAAGCTAGTTGGTTGAAACAGTTATAATGCTTAAGATTTTTGGTGGTTGTTTAAAAATTTATTAATAATCTTATGGAGATTTAATCTTAGGATTAAGTAATCATATGAGGCATTTAGATCTAATTTAAATTAATTAAGAAAAAGTATTGCTTAATTTCCTAATTCAAATCTATTTCTTAAAGATACATTAACTCTTCCGTTGTTCATCATCATTACAGCTGCTGCAACCCTATAATTATTTCCATTTTTTGGACCAATTGCTTCATAAAGGCTATCTACAATTCCATCTGGATTAACAGATGAAACTATCGCTTCTAAAGGTTCACTAGAAAAAGACAGTAGTGGATTTTCATTTCCACCATGATAAGTGGTAACAAATTTCGCTTTTCCAGGTTCTAAACTAAAACTTGAATGTATTATTTCAGCATCCAAATCTAGAGCGTTAAATGGGGGTTCAACTCTTCTTATTACATAGAATCCTAAATTAGTTTGATTTAAACAGCCGCTTATCCTGGGGGTAAGATTTGGAGCGTCTGGTTCGTAGCTTGTAATATCAATATCACCTTCATAAAATCTATTTTTTAGTCCTTTTATTAAAATAAATCTTGGATTTTCCTCTTTATTCATCCTCACAAAATCAGCAATTAGGTTTGTTTGGACACCGTTACCTGCAATAATCTTTCCCTCAATAAAAATAATTGCTGGATAAATCAATAAAGCAGGGTTACCTTTTTTTAATTGTTCTAGGTCTGTAACATCTGTTTTAACTATCATTTTCTCTTTGTCATAGACTAGCTTCCTTGCCTGTGAAGATAAACTTCTCCCCGTTAAAGTATAACCAACAAAAGGATTTCCTTCAGCAGTCATTCCAAGAGTAATTCCTCTTCCAGAATATTCCATACCTCTTAATCTTGAAAAATCATCTTTCATTACATTATTTAGTAAACAAACTTATAAATATTGCTATAATTAATAATAGATATTATCTCAAAATTTAAAGTCATTCAATTACCTGAACCATTAATACCTATAATTATTCAAAAGGATTATCGTGTGAAGCCATTCCATGCGTCTTTTTATAAATATCAAAAATATTAAAACAATTTTCTTTAGCATCGTCTTGAGCTAATTTTCTCATTAAGCTTTCTATATAAGAATCCTTTTTTATTTTTTTCATATCTATTTTTTCATTTTTATTCTCTTCAGGTTCTTTATTTTTAAATATTGAAAATAAAGCTGAGAATGGATTAGTATTTTTTGATTCCTTTTCTTCATTATTTTTTACTTCCCCCCCAAGGAAGTAATCTACATCTTTTTGTATCTCATTAAGAGATTCTGTTGTTGAACCTTCAATTAGTTTCATTGCGTCACTAATTTCTGACTTTTCTAATTCTTGATGAAAGGCTTTTAGTTGATCTTCGTTTATGGAATAAGCTTTAAAATCAACAGTAACTCTCCCCCCAAATGCATAGTGTTGTCCTCCTGGTTTTTGGGGAATGCCTACAAATTTTAAATCTAGAATAACTATAGAATATTATTTTCTTTTAGGTTTTTTAATTCCTTTTGGTAGCTCTCTTCTTAATAGTTTTTCATTAAAATCTAATTCCCTCTTTGCTAAAAGAGTTAATTGCAAAACAATTGTATTAAAAGCAGTCACTAATTCTGGTCTATTTTCTTGTGACATTTCTAATTGAGTTGCTGCTTTTAAATATGGTTTTATCCACCTAGAATAAAGCTTTAATGTGTTTACTTGGCTTTTTAGGTAATTTTTTTCAATATTAAACCTTTTTTTTAATTCCTCTTCTGATAATTTTTTCCATTGTAAAAATTCTGCTATCCTAGGTTTTAAGATTCTTTTAACTCTGTCGTTTAAATCAAGTTTATCAACATCTTTCAAAGATTGGGCTACCATAAATCCATCTCTTAGTGTTACAAATTGTAAGTTGCCTTGGCTTAGCTGGTTTATTGATCCAAGTCCTCTTTTTATATCTACATTATCCATCCAAATTTGTTTTAGTGCTAATATCCCAGCCTCTTTTTCTTCTTTATCTTCAGAGTTTGCAGCTTCATAATGTTTTAATCTTATTTCAAAATCTTTTAGATCATAGACTATATTTACTATTGTTTTTATTACTAGATTAATTCCACCTAAGGTTTTCATTACTTGCTCTTGTAAAATTGTTTTCTTTTGGCTTTGCTCTGAAAAATGTCCGCTTCCTGGAGAGGAAGCGAAATTATCTGTAATTTTATCGACTTGTCCAGAAAACATATTGTTCATGAAATTTAAAAGCCAGAAATATACTGGTTCAAGAGTTTCGCTAGGAGAATCATAAATTAGTTGATGAGATTCACCAAGCTTTATTTTTAATGTATTTTCAATTATCTCTGATGCAGTCACCATTTTTAATTTTAAGTTTAGAAATTATTTAAATCCTTTCATTACCATCATATTTATAAAATTAGTTTATTTAATTTTATTATGAGTATTTTCGGTTTCGGAAAAAAGAAAAAGGGGACAGTTGATTTTAGAAATATTGCAGGAGCAAAAATTCCTGTGGCTAGTAGAGATTACAATTACTCTGAAGGTTCTGTTGATCTTAGGGAGAATAAAATGCCTTCAAATAATAAGGCGGGAGATATAAAGTTATCCAACTCTTTTAAAACACATTCTAATGTTTCTTCTAATAATTCAAATGTACTTGAATTTTTAGATTCTTCAGCAACTACTGGTCAATCTGATTCAGCTATTTCTAGCAATGTAGTAACTCAAATATCTCAAATATCTGAAATTAAGACAAGTATGCGAAAACTTAGCTCCCAGATTGAAAATTCATCTAATGAAGTTTATAGATTATTGCAAAGAATTGAATTGCTTGAGAAGAAAATTCAGAGATTAGAAAGCAAAACAGAATGAAATTTAATAAAACTTTTTATATTTTAATGGAAAATGCCGAACTTTGTTTTAGTTATATTGGCAATTTAGTTTTAACCTTTTCAGATAAGTATTTTAAAGGCAATAAAGAATTATATAAGCATTCTAAGGACAATAGGAAAGATAATATTTTAAGAGAAACTATTGATTGGAAATTAAAATTAGATTATAATAAATTATTTGAAATGCATTCATTTAAGGCTCTTGAAGAAGACTACTTTTTTTCAGATAAGTTATCAAAATCTGATAAAATAATATTGGAAAGGTTGTGTAGAGAGTATACTTCAAGTGATAGTAATTATGGTAATATACCTGGTTATAATGAGGCTTCTGAAAAACTTAAAAGTGAGGCTAGGAGATATTATGATAAAATATGTTTTTTCCTAAGCTTTGAAAACGAATTTGCAGGTTTACCTCTTGAATCTAAACTTAGAAGTTTAAAATAATTTATAAAAACCATTAAAAACCTAGCTAGTTGCTTTTGTTACAAATTTGTTGTCTTTAAGATAAAACCTCCAGGGCAATTCTAAATCTTTTTTTATTCCAATTCTGCTGCTTGTTAAAATTTGCTCTTTTTTAAAGGATTTATAATTAAAGATTTTTATTTTATCATTTATTTTAGTTCCATTTAATTTTTTTGTAATTCCAAGGGCTTGGCATATTTTACCAGGTCCTGATGTTAAATTTTCAACTTTTGAAGTATTGCGCCTTTTTATCATTTTTTTTATATTTTTTATAGGTTCAAGTGCACGAATTAGGACAGCTCCTGCATTATTTTTGTTCGTGGTTATGTTAAGGCAGTAATAATTTCCATAAACAAAATATATGTACCAGTGTCCATAAGTATCAAGCATTATTTTACTGCGAGGAGTTATTTTATATGCATGAGAAGCTTGATCATTTTTGTAAGCTTCTGTTTCTACTATCATTCCCTTGCATCCTTTATATTCTATAATCTTCCCAAGCAGTTTTCTTCCAACTTCTAAAGCATCTTGTTCAAAGAATTTTTTATTGATGATTTTATTCATTTTAATAATTTATATATAAGTATAAAGATTTATTAATTCTTTTTATTTATTAAAGGTATGCCAAAAGATTTTACAAATGAAATTTATGCATATACTCTAGCAAATGCTTTAGAGTATGAAAAGGCAATACCCTCTGCAATACTTCCAAAACTTTTTCAGCATGGTTTGAAAAAAGATGATATAAAAAATGTAATGCCTGTTATTGAAGAGATTGTTAAGCTTGTTAATACAATGCCTAAAAATGAAAGAGAGGTAAAATTTGGTAATTTTAAAAAATACTTAAAAGAAATTGGCCAAAGAGGAGAGGATAAAGGTCTTCCTGAATTAAAAAATATAAAAGGTACACCTGTTTTCAGAATAGCCCCATTTCCTTCAGGTGCTTTACATATAGGAAATACGAAAACATATCTTCTTAATGCATTATATGCAGAGAAATATAAGGGAAAAATTCTTTTAGTTATTGACGATACTATTGGAAGTGAGGAAAAGCAGATTGTTTTAGAAGCCTATACTTTAATTCCAGAAGCATTTGATTTTTTAAAAGTTCATTATAAAAAACCTATTATTTATAAATCAGATAGATTGAAAATATATTATAAATATGCAGAACAACTTATTCGTAAAGGCAAAGCATATGTTTGCACTTGTTCTCAAGAAGTTTTAAGAGATAACAGGGCCAAGGGAATTTCATGTGCCTGCAGAATGCTAAATAACAAAGATCAGCTAAAAAGATGGAAAGAAATGTTTTTAATGAAAGAAGGAGGGGCTGTTTTAAGGATTAAAACAGATATGAAATATAAAGATCCAGCTTTTAGAGATCGCGTTTTGTTTAGAATTTCAGATAGAAAGCATGTTCGTATAGGAAAAAAATATAGAGTTTGGCCTATGCTTGAATTTTCTTGGGCTATTGATGATCATTTATTAAAAGTTACCCATATTATTAGAGGGAAGGAACTAATGATAGAAGGCGAGGTTCAGAAGTTCATTTGGAAAATTTTTAACTGGAAATCTCCTGAGTTGATTTATACAGGATTAATTAAACTTGAAGGAATGGAAGGGAAATTAAGTAAAAGCAAATCACAGCAAGAGATTTTTTCTGGCAAATATATTGGTTGGGATGATCCTAGGACTTGGAGTGTTCAAAGTTTAGAAAGAAGAGGAATTCTTGCTGATAGTTTAAGAAAATTTGTTGAAAAAATAGGATTAAATCAGAATGAAATTGCAGTTCCTATAGATGATCTTTATGCAATTAATAGAAGAAAGCTTGACAAAAAGGCTGATAGATATTTTTTTATTGAAAAACCAATTAAATTAAATATTATTGGAAAATTGCCCAGCAAAATTAAAATTAAGCTCCATCCTGAAAAAGAAAATATGAGAACTATTTCTATTGATAAAAATATTTATGTTAATTATAAAGATTTTAATAAATTTAAGGGCAAGGAAATAAGGCTTATGCATTTATTTAATGTCAAATTAGATAAAAATTCAACTTTCACTTCAGATAAAAATAGTCCTAAAATTGAAAAAATTCATTGGATTTCAAAAGATGTTAAAGCTAATGTGCTCATGCCAACTGGTATTTGGATTAAAGGAATTGCAGAAGAAGGTATTAAAAATTTGAAAAAGGGCCAGATAATCCAGTTTGAAAGATTTGGCTTTTGTAAGTTTGATGGTATTAATAGATTTACAAAAGATTATGAATTTTGGTATACCCATGCTTAGGGAACCAAGTTTCCCTAAAGCATCACCCTCCTTTTTCATTAATAATCTTATTTATTTTAATGAATTATTCTAAATATAAAGATTTATTAATTCTTTTTATTTATTAAAGATATGAAAAATAAAAAAGCGGTGTCTGGTATTTTCACAGCAGTTCTTTTAGTATTACTGACAATATCAATTGTTGCTACATTATGGGTTGTTATACAGACTTTTGTAACAACAAGTGGAGGAGAGATTGAAAAAAAACCAGGTTTTTTTATAAAAAACTCAACTGTTTTCCTTCTTGACGAGGAAAGTAGTTCTGGAGGAAGTGGTGATAGTGGAGCAGGAGGTTCTGGAGGAGGTAGTAGTAATACAACTTTACCAGGAGGAACAAATACAACAACTCCAAATCAAACAAGTGGAATAGGAAAATCTTTAGTTGGAATGAATTTAGCTGGAGTGAGTTATTATGATACTCAA
>ERZ1292623.4197-Hain-H51-01um-R1-4197-length-11901-cov-5_pt1 | contig 11901 bp, 13 predicted proteins | sample MGYA00564398_ERZ1292623 | MGnify/ENA primary metagenome ERZ1292623 (study PRJEB36523, sample SAMEA6512633) | groundwater metagenome | collected 2019-01-07 | study: AquaDiva: Metagenomics assemblies of 32 groundwater samples | reverse complement strand
GCATCTGCGCGCTGCTGTGGAAGAGTGTATCGTCTAAATCAAAAACTATCAACAATTTTCATCAACTCATGAGCTAACTTTTGTGAATCGTGACGCAACAGACTGCGTTTCAGAGAATCTGCTTTCTGTGTCTGTACTATCTCATTACTCAACAAATCAACTGCAACTAGCCGATTATCATTCTTCAAATCATTCTGCACTAGGTCCCCTTCTTGTTCGTAAATTTTAATCAAATCTTCCGGAACTTTACTGCTGTTGACTAAAACATAATCAAAAATATCTTTACCGATAAAACGCTTCAGCTCTCGGAGATAAGCATTCACTGTAAACTGGGTAGTTTGCCCTCGCTTATTCACTAAATTAGCCACTAACGCTTTTTTTGCGCCAGTCTCTCGCAACGCTTTGCTTACCCCATCGACCAAAAGATTAGGGATCAGTGAGGTATATAGATCGCCGGGGCTCAAAATAACTAAATCAGCAGTCATAATCTGATCGATAGCTCGAGAATTAGCTTCCGGAAACGGTTCCAAGTAAATACTTTGAAATCCCTTATCAATTTCTGTAGAAACATCGATCTCATGCTCTCCATCCAATAACTTGTTGTTGCGTAGAATCATCTTCAAATGAACCTTGTTAGTGGTGACCGGGATTACTTTCCCCTTGATAGCCATAATCCGACCCATCTCCTCTACAGCTCGATCAAAACTTCCAGTAACCTTTTCTAACGCCGAAAGAAGCAGATTGCCAAAACTATGCCCCTGCAGGCTTCCTTGCTCAAAACGGTAATTCATCAAGCTGCGCATCAACCTGCTGGAGTCAGACAATGCGACTAAACACTGCCGCACATCTCCTGGAGGAAGAACGCCTAATTCGTCACGTAAAATCCCGGTGCTGCCGCCGTCATCAGCCATGGAAACGATTGCGCTGAGATCAATATTATACTTCTTTAATCCATTGAGAACGGTAAAATTACCTGTACCTCCTCCGATAACCACAACCTTCTTCATTATAGCCTAAAAAAGGAAAAATGATTTTTAAAGATTGTGGAAGAAGAAAGAGTAAAACTAAAGAAAAATAAATCTTACTCCTCTATAAATTCTTCCATCTTGGCCGGCATTTCTTCATCGCCGCGCAACAATCCCTTCGCTCGCATGTATTCTCTGGCCAGGACGTAGAACACTAACCCAACTGACTTCTTTCCTTTGTTGTTGCAAGGAACTACTAGATCCACATCGTTAGCTTGATTGTTGGTATCACAAAGCCCAATAACCGGAATACCCTTCTTCGCCGCATCCTGAACTGCATTCTTATCAGTCCAAGGATCGCAGACGACAATGATCTTCGGCTCCCAGAATGTTTCTAAGTTTGTGTTAGTCAAAATTCCCGGAGGGTATCGACCAGTGATCACCCTGATCCCGGTAAGCTGGTGCAATTTCTTTAAGCCCTTCCAGCCATTTTCTCTTCTGCTAACCACCAAGATATCTTTGGCAGCATACTTTGACAACAAGTTTACTGCTAAGCGTAAGCGCTTATCAATTTCTTTCAAGTTAAGAACGCTCAATCCATCCGGACGAGTCTTGTAAATAAAATTAGCCATGTACTTGTTTTTGAATTTAGTTCCGATGTGAATACCTGACTTTAAGTACTCATTAGAATCCAATAATAATGTTTCTTGTTCTTCTGCCATATTGTTTTTTCTCCTATATTTTTATGATACAAACAAGAATAAGTAGTAATAACTTCACTTCTTGTCTGCGATCTTTTTTGCCTTACGCAGCGCTGTTCATCAACTCTAAGATGAACGTCGGCTTTATTATCCTAAGCCAGAGTATTATTTATAAACATTTCTACAAAAATGAAAGGATAACAGAAGATACTAATGAATCAATTTCTGTCCAATATATGCGGCTATAAAACCAGCCACCCCCACTATTGCCGTAGCGCCAGCATAGACTGCGCCAACGGAAGCATCCAGCTTTTGCTCGGGATGACTTGATCGAGCTCCAAAACAGAATCCAGTTACTCCTAAGGCGGACAGCAAATACAGACTTTCAGGCATGATATCAATACCTTTGGCATATGCTATCCCGGCAGTTATGCCGCTCGCTGCCGCTAATCCAAAATTTCCTGCCCCTAAAAGTCCTTCTAATTTTTTGCTCATAGTTTTTCCACGCCTCGTTCTACTATTTTAAACTTTACTCTTTTTCCTTCCGGCAAAGACCGGTGCTTCCGCAGAATAATCTCCCTCTGCTCCTCACCGCGTTTCAATTCCAATAAACATTTCGAGCCATACTTCAATAAATCTCCGCCCACCATCTTCACTTCATCACGATGGTCGAAATCGGCATAGACTTGATTCGTTATCAGCACCGGAATCTTCTTACGCCTCGCAATCTCCACCAAGTAGGCGATCTGTCTTCCCAAAGCAGAATTCACTTCATACACTTCTTCACTTTTCCCTAACTCCAAGCGGTACAGCATGGATATGGAATCTACTACGATCATGCCTATCTGATCGCTTACCATACTTTTGACTTTCTCAAAAATATCATTCTGCTCCGTAAAGGTAACCGGATTCATAAAAATAATCCTGTCCAATACCTTCTCGTAATCGACACTAACTTGTTTTATCCTCTCCACGGCAATACCGCCTTCCGAATCAATGAACAGGACTTTCTGACCAGCCTCCGCCACTCGCACCGCCGCCAATAAACAAAGATTCGTTTTTCCAGCGCCGGAAGGACCAAATATGGTGGTGACAATATCGGAATCATAGCCGCCTTCCAGCAACGAATCTAAAAATGCTGCACCGCTAGAAATTTTAACCATGGTTTACCTCGTAAAGCGTAAAGATATAAAAGTTTCTATTGCCCAGGAAAATAACCCCATATTTTATAAAATGCTAATTCTTCCTTCCTTATAGTTATGAAAAAGCCGGTTTTGGTAGTAGGAGGCATCTTTGTAGGTGTTTTAATGCTGCGCCTAATCCTAGCTTTCATGATTCCTGAATTCACCTACGAATCATATTTCCATCTTCGGCAGGTTGAACACATTTTAGAAACAGGGCTCCCTTTCTATCAAGATCCGCTTTCCTATGGGGGAAGGGAATTAGCTTTTCTGCCTTTGTTCCATTATCTTGCTGCACTCTTCAGCCTTCTTCTTCCCCTACCTTTGGTTGCTAAAATCCTTCCCAACTTGCTGACTGCACTTTTAGTTCCCATCACCTATCTGATCAGTAAGAAGGTAACCGAACATGAGACTGGCTCTTCCGTAGCCGCCTTCATTGCCGGATTTCTACCAATCCTATATTACACCAATGGGTTTGTAGTAAACACGCTTTTCCTCCCTTTGATCTTTGCGGCAATATATCTCTACCTCAACATAGAAGAAAGCGCAAAGAAAAGTGATCCAAAACTCATGAAATACATTTACACTTATACAGTGATTTTTTTCATTCTTTGCTTAACTAGCCCCTTAGCTGCCATCATGCTTATCGGCTTAGGCATTTACGCTTTACTTTCTTTTATGGAGGGAAAAAAAATCTATCGCGAAGAAGTAGAAGTAATGCTCTTTTCTGTCTTCCTGTATGTGTGGGTCCAATTTTTATTTTTTAAAAAGTCATTATTACAGGAAGGAATTTCTTTTGTCTGGCAAAATATTCCTTCCATCATCATCGCCCAATACTTTCCTAAATTTTCTATTGGCGTGGCGCTGGTCTTAGTCAGCATCATCCCTTTTTTAGCCGGCGCAATAGTGGTCTATCGTTCTTTATTCCAGCTCAAAAATCAAAAATCATTCCTGCTTATCAGCCTGGTCATCGCCACCAGTGCGCTTACCTGGTTAAGATTAATTCGTTTCCGGCAGTCTTTAGCTTTCTTCAGTGTGGTTCTGGCTATCCTCTTTGCTGCTTTTTATCAGGACCTTGAACGCTACTTCCTAAAGACTAAGTTTTCACATACCCAAAAATACCTTCTCCCTTTTACAGTATTGGTACTGATTTTTTCCACCGTAATGCCGGCTCTCAACACTGCCTTGCTGCAAGATGTTCCTTCAACAGAAGAAGTCGCAGCTTTTATCTGGATCAAAGATAATACCCCGCCTTCGGCAACTGTATTAGCAACATTAGATGAAGGCCATTTAGTAACGTATTATGGAAAAAGAAACAATCTCATCGACGATCGTTTCATGTTAGTAGACGATGCAGAGACACGCTTCCAGAGCTTAACTTCCTTATTCACAACTAAATTTAGGACGGAAGCACTGGAATTAGCCGCCCAATATAATATTGACTATTTTGTACTTACGCCTTCCGCCAAAGAAAAATATCAATTAAAAAAAGAATTACCGTATGTAACCAGGCGCTGTTTTGATACTGTTTACCAGAACGAAACTACTATTTTCAAATTGAAATGCCAGCTAGGACCGACAGAAAATGAATAAACCCAACGTAAAAATCAATTACTTGCACTTCCATCACCTTCTTCGCTATAAAAAGATAGGTCTCTGCGCATTATTTTTGCTTCTGGTCGGCATAACCTTATTTTCAAATTACCTTCACCAAAAACCACTGCTAATAGGAGAGGAAAGCTATTACTATCTTTCATTGTCACAGCAAGATCTGCCTTATCATCCCCTCACCTTGCTCTTTAGATTCATTCCCGATCGGCTTGCCTTTTTATTCCCACCGCTTCTCACCATAGGAATTATACTCTTATTTTACCAGCTTATGCCAAAAATTGGTTTCTCCGAAAAAAAAATATTCTTTACCGCGTTATTCTTTATCCTTACCCCGGCATTCATATTCACCTCTGTAACCCTGTCTTCCTATTCTTTATTTCTGTTGCTGAACTTGCTGGCGGTAAACCTCCTGCTTCTCGAAACAAAAAAGAAATATTTTTCCCTGCTTCCATTTATTCTTGCCTCTTGGATAGATACATTTAGTGCACTTCTCTTGCTGGTAAGCTTAGCGGTTTATTTTTTCGTATTTAAGAAAAGCAAAGAGCGTTTTCCACTTGTTCTTGGGGGAAGTATGGCCGCAGTAATGATGCTAAATGCCTTGGTCTTAAAATCTCCTTTTTTTCTTGGACCATTTACCATCCAGCATAAAGCTGCGGATATGATTTCAGATTTAGGAAGCTATAGCGGAGTCGGGGTTTTTGTGATGTTATTAGCTATAGTCGGCATAGTTACCTGTTGGCAGAAAAAGAACATCCTGCTTATGCTTCCAGCATTAGCAATTTTTATCGCTGCGTACCTTTTCAATACCTATACTTTATTTTTCCTATCTTTGCTTATCATAGTTCTTGCTGCCGCCGGTTTCGTAGACCTAGTAGAACAGAATTGGAAGTTGCCCTTTCTCCGCAATGCGGTGTTGTTATTGCTATTATTAGGCATCTCTTTCTCGTCAGTCTCGTACCTTGACCGCCTTTCAGAATATTCCCCTACTGCTACCGATCAAAAAACATTAGAATGGATACAGCGAAACACTCCGGAAGATGCAGTAATCCTTTCTGCCCCTGAGAACAGTTATTATATCAGCTATTTTGCCCAGCGGAAACCAGTTTTTTCCTTGCATCAGCATTATCAACAGGATTATCAATTAGCAAATGATATCTTTACTGCATTTTATATTGATGAATTATTCCCGCTTTTAGAACAAAACAAAGTCTCCATTATCTATGTTTCAGAAGAGATGAAGCAAGCCTTGCCTCCTGGACAAGAATTCTTATTCCTGCTGCAGAACGAAAGATTTAAATTGCTCTATTTTACCGAAGAGGCAGAAGTGTGGTCGTTTGAGGAAGCAAAATAATGATAATAACTTTCCTGGATACAGTGCTATTTATAACTTATTTCCTATTGTTATTCCTCTCCATCTTTTGGTTATTGGTACTGTTTTCTCCTGATTCAGAACAGAAAAAGAAAAAATTAGAAAGGTTTCCTTTCTTTAGTGTTATTGTTCCTGCCTACAACGAGGAAAAATCCATCATCTCCACGCTCCAATCATTGGTAAATCTTGATTATCCAAAAGATAAAATAGAAATTATCGTAGTAAACGATGGATCCAAAGACCGAACCAAAGGAATGGTAAAACAATTCATCTCCCAACATCCCTCTCAGATTATCATTCTTCTCAATCAGGAGAATCAAGGCAAAGGGAAAGCCATGAACAAAGGATTAGCTCTGGCTAAGGGAGAATATTTCGCCTGCCTCGATGCAGATTCATTTATCGCTCCCAACGGATTACAAGCCATGTTTCCTATTTTCGAACAAGATCCAAACATCGCCGCAGTATGCCCTTTATTAAAAGTAAAAAACCCGCAAAGTGTCCTGCAGAAAGTACAATGGTATGAATACGTTGTTAATATGTTCTACAAATTTCTGAATGCCAAACTGGATTGCATCCACGTCACGCCAGGGCCTTTTAGCGTGTACAAAACCAAAGTTATCAAAGACTTAGGCGGCTATGATGAAACTACCATCACTGAAGATTTAGAAATTGCTATCCGCCTGCAGAAACACCAGTATAAGATCATACAGACTTTTGATACCGTCGTTGAGACTATGGTACCTACCACTTGGAAAAAATTATTCCGCCAGCGCATCCGCTGGTATAAAGGATCAGTCGACAACAGCATCAAATATAAGAATCTCATCTTTAACAAAAAATACGGTGATTTCGGCATTGTCCGCATGCCCACCATTATTTTATCAGGAATCATCGCCATTATTTTAGTGGGAACTTTTTTACAAGCCTTAATTGCCAAACTTCTAGTCTTTTGGTCTTACCTGACTGATATAAACTTTGACTTGCTTACCTTGATCCGGCATTTCAGCTTGGAAATGAACATTTTAACCTGGCCCTTTTCCAGGCTCTTTGTCGCCGCTACGCTGATGGGAATCAGTTTCTTTATCATGATTTATTCATATAGGTTGATTAAAGAAAGAATTACTAACCATGGAAGGACTTTTGTGTCCTTGGTAACCTATTTGTTTATTTACGGATTTTTTATAACCGCAGTATGGATGTATATCAGCTTCATGTTTATGAGAAAGAAAAAGAATTTCTGGAGTTAGTACTTTCTTAGAAAAGTTACCGCCTGGTCCAAGAATTCTACGAATCCTGTCGTAGGGTTTCACGAAGTGAATACCCTACATGAAGACGTTCGCCTAGTGTAGCAGGCACCGCAAACCATATAAATCATCCCTTCTCCGAATCTATCATGGGTGGCTTAGAACGTAAAACAAGTATCAAGAAATATATCCTAGCCTTTGTTCTGACCTTATTAGTTTTCTCGGGGGGCGTCGTAGCTGGGTTATTCATCGAAAATCTCAGGCTCACTTCAGCCAAGCAAATCGCTCTCACCGAAAAAGTGACTTTACGCAGCTTACAGTTACAGCACAATTACATCGCTTCCGGATTGACTGACTGCAAAACATTACACACTATTCTCGAGAACAACATCAATGAACTGGGGAAAAAAGTGGCTATCATCATCGATTATGAAAAGAAAGCGGTCTTCAATGAAGAAGAATTCAAATTACAGCTGCAGGACTACTTTTTAACCGAGATACAATTCTATCTTTTAGCCAAAGACATAGATAAAAAATGCCCGCAAGACAATATTAAGATTTTATACTTCTACGATGAAAACAGAGATGAAACCCAAGGAGACATTTTAGTCTATCTTAAGAAAAAATTTGACAATAAAGTGCTCATCTTTTCGCTGGATTCAGGATTCATGCAGGAACCGATGATCAAAACTCTTCTCACTAATTATGATATAACCCAGTTTCCAGCCCTGGTAATAGAAGAAAAAGTATTTGAAGGGCACCGCAGCGCGGACCAGCTGATGGAACATCTTTGTACCGAATTCTTGAAGATGGATACCAGTGTGCCAAGAGAATGTTTAGCTTATAAAAAGGAAAAAATAAATAGTTTTTCTAAAAATACCTTCCCATTCAACGAACCGTAAATCCTTTCGCTTCTAAAATTCTGGTCACCGAAGCATCAATCTGCGCTTCGGGAATTTCTCCACCTTCTACTGCTGCTTTTACGACTTGGATCATACGATAGATCTCATTAGGATCGTTATCAAAATTCAGCACTACATCATTCCCAGCCTTAAACACGGCAATGTACATCTCATCAACAGAACGGTAAAACCTCTTCAGCCCCAGCATGTGTATTTCATCAGACACAATGAGCCCATTAAAATTGGTGCGTAAATTATCAAGTACTTTCTTGGACACTACCGAAGGGACACCTTCAGAATCAATTTCTCCCGAGGTGATGATGTGGCTTACCATGATTGCCTTCACTTCTCCCTTCTCGACTAAATAGCCATAAGGAAACACATCTTTCTTGCCTATCTCTGCCGCAACCACATATTTGTGCGGATCTTTGACGATCAATGTTTTTCCAGGATAGTGCTTAGCTGTGCCTAAGACGTTCTGGGTTTGTAATCCTGTTAAATACGCTTGCGCCAGTTCAGAAATTTGTTTCTCCTCTCCAGGAAAAGAACGACATTTCCAGATATCATCTTTCAAATCCACCACCGGAGCAAAATTCAAATTGAAGCCTAATTTATGTAAAAATTGCCCTTCCTCTACTCCTTTATCAAACGCTTCCTCGATAGTATCTACTTCTGAAGCAGGCGTAAACTGCCGGATGAATCCAAAAGGGCTGACGCAACCTTCTAAATCAGCCGTCACAAAGAAAGGTATAGGCGCTTGAAATTGGAAATCGATGATAGTATTGTTAAAAATATGTTCCGTCTGCCGGGCAAATAAGTGTATTCCTCCCAGCTGCATATTCCGCCAGGGCCAATAATTCTCTTTTGTTCCCACTACTACCACCATCTGAGCAATCTTCTGTTCAAGAGTCATTCCCTGAAGATCAACAACTTTATGTTTTACATCAACCGGCCCCTGTTTTGGGATCAGCAGCCCTTTTGCTTTCGCTATATTCAACATCGACAATAACAATATCAGAACTACTAATACAAAAAATACTTTTCTTTGAACTTTAAGCCTCTTTCTTTTCATACTATCACTCTTTACTCTGTGCTATTCTTTACTACAACCTTTCATCTACCAATACGGCTGCTGCTTGCAATAATTGTACGCCTTGTTGTTCAACCAAATCTGCAGCCTTTCATCAGTTCCACACATCCAATCCAGATTATCTTTGCTCTGGGCCCGGCATTCGAATTGCTGCCGAGCTTGCAGGCAGCATCTGTCGATATCTTGATGTATAGTTGATTCTTCCCCCCATTGGATCACACAGACTGGTTCTTCTTTGTCTAAAGCATATTGTGCTTGTCCTAAGGTTGGAAGTTTTAAACCTAGGAACATTAAAACTAAGAGTACAGAAAGCAAACCTAGGGAGACATTGATGATAAATAAAACGCGCTCTGAAATCATATCTTGGTTAAAGCAAAAAAGTATATAAATGTATTCTGATTAGTTATTCAGGGAACACCGCCGCCTAGGCCAAGATGTTTGCGAAGCTTAACCGTTGCTTGCACGTAGTTAAGATAAAATTTCCTACAATTTGCTGCCAGAAATTTTCTGAGCAAACGGCCAAGGCGGTGTTCTAGAAAAAGATGAAACAAACTCTCCAAAAACAAATCCATGAATTCTTCCGAGATGTTACGGCTATGGGTGGTTTTGCTGCTTCCTTGCTGCTCACACTTTTGTTTATCTCTTCATCTTTGTTAATCCCACTTATTGCCGGTTCCATTATAACTGCCGGCATAGTGGTGTTAATACGCATCTTCTACTTCAAAGATCGACCTCGGAAAGAGACTCATTCTAATTTTATAGAAAGAATCGATGCATCCTCATTTCCTAGCTTACACAGTGCTAGAATTGTTTTTTTAGCTATGCTTTTCAGCGTTCATTTTGCTAATCAATACGTAACTATCCTCTGCACTGCAGTTGCAGCGTTAGTTTCTTATTCAAGAATCTACCTGAAAAAACATGATTGGATCGATGTTCTGGGCGGAGCGGTGGTAGGAGTAGCAACGTATTTCTTGGTGGCAAAAATATTTTAGTAAAAAAGAGCATGAAAAAAGATTTCTCCATCAAAGAAACCCCTGGCTGCGGAAAAGGCGTTTTCAGCACCAAAGCGCATCGGAAGAATGAAATTCTCTTCTCTTTCGGCACAAAAACAGTGCCTTGGGCTAAAGCGAATCACCGTAGCGTCCAGTTAGGAAAAAATAGATGGCTCAATCCCAGCGAAAAAGAATTAGGCTATTATGTCAATCATTCTTGCAATCCTAATGCTCGGTTTATAGCGCCGCATCACCTTGCTGCCCTGAGAGAGATAAAACCAAACCAAGAAATAACTTTGGATTACAGCACTGTAGTGAATATTCCCAAATGGGATATGCCTTGTGCTTGTGGAGAAAGAAATTGCCGGAAAATGATCAAGAGCTATTCGAAGTCTCCTAAGCATACTCAGAAGGAGTATAAGGATATACTCTCCTTCAAACTTTCCTCCTCACTTTCATAAAATCACCTAACGTAAAACCATCTGTTCTAGTATGTTTTTCTTTCTCAATAGCTTGTTCCACTTCTTCCACTACCAAAGAAACACCTAATATCTTCTCCAGTCGTCGGGCCACATCCACCGAAGGTTGCATTCTTCCCTGCTCCCACTTCGCGACAATACTTTCTTTCTCTTGTAAGAATCGAGCAAAATCTTCCTGACTTAACCCTTGCTTTTCACGGGCCTGGCGAAGAACGGAAGCATAACTAGGAACCACTCTAAACGGCTGTTCTTTATGCATCTTTTTAGGAGCAAACTTCACTGCATCAGGACTTCTGCGCACCGTGCCATATTTAGAACAGGCCGGGCAGACCTTCATCTCTACCCCTTCTACTTCTGCGGTGACTAAGCTTCCTTGCTTTCCGCACATATCGCAGGATACCATAGGGATAGTGAGAAGATATTGGCTTTTAAAGTTTTCTCAACCCTAAGCTAAGCTTCATAACCGCAGGCTTTAGCCGAGGATTCAGAATCATTTCAAGATTCTGTAACCCCAGCCGAAGGCGAAGATTTGGAATTCCTGTCTTAGGATTCCACAAGCTATTTAAAAGAAATTTGATGCGAATTCCTCATGGCCAGAGTCAAAATCAGGGAATTTGATGCTAAGCGGCTGCTTCTCCAAAACCTGAAACAGGAATATAAAGGAATCCTCATAGACTCGAATACAGATCTAGAAACACTTCCCCAGCAATATCCTTGGCTTTTACAAGAAAAATTAGTCATCAAGCCTGATCAATTATTCGGAAAAAGAGGGAAGTTAGGACTCGTTTTACTTAATGCTGATTTTAACCAAGCCAAGGAATATCTTAAAGAAAATTTAAACAAAGAAATCACCATCGGCAAAGCAACTGATAAACTTACACACTTCCTGATTGAACCTTATGTTGAACATGAGAAAGAATGGTATTTATGCATCACCTCAGAAAGAGATGGTGAAAACATATTTTTTTCAAGGACTGGTGGAATTAATGTAGAAGAAGGATGGGATGATAAAGTTATCTCTTGTTATGTTAATACTCTTGCTCCACTAAGAGATGAAGATTTAGAAAGATTATTTATTTTCCGTGAAGCTCATGTTAAAGATAATTTAGTAAATGAAGAAAAAGAAAAAATAAAAGAATTCATCCAAGAAATCTTTAAAACTTTCAGAAAAAATCATTTCTGCTATCTCGAATTCAATCCATTTACCATCGACAAAAACAATAATATTGTTCTTCTCGACACCGTCGCTCAAGTGGACAGCTGCGGTATAACCCTGCCGTTTCCCAAACCTTTTGGCAGAAAACCGCATCCAGAAGAAGAATTCATCCAAAGTCTGGACCAAGAAAGCGGCGCCTCATTGAAGCTTA
>ERZ1292623.3526-Hain-H51-01um-R1-3526-length-13319-cov-6_pt1 | contig 11901 bp, 15 predicted proteins | sample MGYA00564398_ERZ1292623 | MGnify/ENA primary metagenome ERZ1292623 (study PRJEB36523, sample SAMEA6512633) | groundwater metagenome | collected 2019-01-07 | study: AquaDiva: Metagenomics assemblies of 32 groundwater samples | reverse complement strand
GTTTCAATCCACGCGCCCGCGCGGGGCGCGACGAATCATCTCCGCTATTTTTGCGGTTGTCCTGCATCAGACATCTCGCGCCACCGCGTGACAATATGATATCGGTCTAACTAAGATGTCTCCTGTGCCTGATCCGTATAAGTCGTAATCATCTCCAAGTAATTTGACTCGCATTTTTTTTTCAAAATCCCGACCCGTCCCGCGCACTCCCGCCGGGATAATCGCAATAAATGTACGCCCCTCATAATCTTTTTGGTTTTCGGCGACTTGGTCTGGGATTATGCATACCCTATCCTCGGTCAAGCCTAATTTTGTCTCATATCTCATTCTGTATGTGTGTCTCATTTTCTCTTCTCCTTTTCCGATTGACTTGATTTAGCACAACAGGCGCGTCATTCATTATCTTTTTTGATACGTCAATAACTTCACGGCATAAATCTGTTTGGCCGCATAACAGATTGGCCAGATTGTACCACGTCCTCACGTAGGGCGCAAGGGGAGGGCAAAAAAACCGCAAAAATTTTTTGGCTATTCTGTATATGTAATATATTTAATATATATATAATATATATAATATATATAATATATATAATATATAATATATTTGTATATAGTATATATACTATAATAAAAGGCCGGAAATTAGCCATAAATGACTGAGTTGCAACGAGTTTAATGCGGGAAATTAGAAAATTTTCGTATACATTTTTTTATTGTTGTTGTGCGGCAAGCAGATACATTTTTTTATGGTATTGTAAGTTGTTGTTGTGCGGTAAGTTGTTGTTGTGCGGCAAGCAGATACATCAAAACTCGATCACAAAAATGGAAATTTTTTACCTGTTAATATCCTGTGGAAAAGTGCGTAAAGCATTGATAACAAACAAGATAAGTCTGTAGTTTACATAACTATTATTCTCGGAAGTTGTTTATATAAGTCATTTATTCACAATGAGTTATATATAATTGTAGACTCGCCGGCTGCCACTAGGCCAGTGGGACAAATGATTTATATATCCTCACGCACAACCATTCAAAAAAGTTTTTAACATACAGAGGATAAAGGACTTACGACATATGCGACACCGAATTCCCCCTTTGGGACTCCACCCGCGCTGTGGGGATATATCCCCACTCGGCACTCAAACAGACATAGGGACGTTTTAACCAAATATTTTTCTCCGCCAAAATAGCTTTTTCCCAAAAAATCACATCAATCTCACATAGGGACGTTTTAACCGGATATTCCGAAAAGAAGAATCCATCAGGACTTACGCGTTTGGCGATCTGCTTAGTACGCCTCGCATCCAAATGCGTAAGTCCTGTCCTTATTGGAATCGTAATTCCACGTGGAATGTAAAATTTTATAGAAATAGATTGACATCAAAATAAAATAAAATAAAGTAAAGATAAGATGCCGATAAGTGTATCAAACAGATTGACTCGCGATGAACGAATGACGATATATCAATGGTCTGGTGAAGGTTATACTGCCCAGGAGATCGTGAGGATGTTCAATAGATTGCGTCCCGGCCTAGGACGTGTCCGCATCATGGGAGTCGAGAAGATTCTTTCGATGCCGGAAGCCCACAAATTCGTCGCAAAATTCCGTATTAACTTTCTGAAGTCCATTAAGGAAATCCCAATATCGCAGAAAGTCGTCAGGCTAGATGACTTAGAGAGGTTGCGGCAGAGGTTGATGCATATCATCATAAATTGTAATCCTGGCAGAGGTGAGAAAGAGGTCCATAAGCTTCTCTCGGTTAGTAAGCGGTTGATTGAGATCACGGAGCTGGCCAGGAATGAAATGGATCAGCGCCCTGGATTATCAATTGGGATTGGGATTAATCAGGGGGAGTTAAATGAACTCAGTGACGAGCAGCTCAGGCTGGAGCGAGACGAACTCTTGCGAAGAGCTACAAACACTTTCAAACGATCAGTTACAGCGTTTAACGAAATTGCAGAAGGAGATGAAGGGTCGGATAGAGAGGGAGGCGCTGAAATATTTTTGGCCTCATCAGAAGGCTTGCGACGGGAAAAACTGCAAAAGTGCGACGTTGACATTCAAGACGTTCGACAACAAGACAATAATGGTGAGGGGCTGCCCGCAGTTTGAGTTCATGAATTCCGTCGCGGAGACGACGGCGTTTTTTGGAGCGAACAGGTCAGGTAAGACAACAGCCGGTGCTATTAAAGCCGGGTATCACGCGACAGGGCGGTATCCGGATTGGTGGCAGGCGAGGAAATATTCTCGTCCGACGGTAGGTCGCATTTTCGCGAAAGATTTTCAAAAGGGCGCTCAGGTTGTCATCAAGAAATTAAAGCAATGGTTGCCGTTTGATTGTTATGTTGTTCCTCCGAAGAGGGGGCACGTGGGGATTGAAGTTTATTGGAGCATCAAACACGTTTCAGGGGGGACAAGTTATTTTGACATTATGACATACGAGCAGGACCCATTTTCAGCGGAAGGATGGGATGGAGACTGGGTCTGGTTCGATGAACCGCCGCCGAGAGACATGTATATCGCCGCGGTGAGAGGGCTGGTTGATAATGAGGGGTTATGCTGGTTTTCTCTGACGCCGCTAAAAGAGCCGTGGTTGTTTGATGAGATATATTCGTCGAAGAATCCGAATATTTTCTCTGTGATTTGCGATATGCGCCACAATGTCGCGAGGCTGAATCCGTTGAGCGGAGAGATGATCGGGTTGAGGGAAGAGGCGATCCGCAAGTTTGAGATGAAGTTGACGGAAGAAGAGCGGGAAACGCGGGCGCACGGCAAGTTTCGGTATTTGGCGGGAAGAATATGGAAGGAATGGGATAGGGATGTCCACACATTCGATCGTATCAAAGAATGGCCTTTTGACCGAAAAAAAGGAGTTATTATAGAAGGTCAGCCTCCCGTGCACTGGCCGAGGGCGTTTTTTTTAGATCCTCACGATAGAGTTCCGCACGCGTTGTTGTGGGTTGCCTGTGACGATTCGGGAGATTACTGGGCGTATCGGGAAGGGTGGTTGGCGGACGCGTTGCTTGAGGATGTGATTGAATTTTGCAAAAAGCATGAAATTGAAGCGCGGGAGAGGATATTGGTGAGAGTACTGGACCCGAATTTTGGGCCGAGGGTATACGGGAACAGTGGATTGACGACACGGGACGAGTTAGAAAAATCCGCGCGAGAGAAGGCGTACTCGATGAGATTTGTTTTTGGGAACGACAATAAAGAGTTGGGGCGTAAAGAGTTTAGTTCGTTGTTAAGATTCGATCACAGCAAACCGATTTCTTTTATGAACCATCCGAAGTTCCGGGCTGCGAATGATTTGAAGGAATTTATTTATCAGATTGAGCATTACATTTGGGACGATTATAAATTGTCGTCGGAGAGGGACCCGAAGGAGAAACCGAAAGATTTGAATACGCATTTTCCGGATCTCTGTCATTATCTGGCGCTTTCTAAATTCGAGCGGTACAAACCGGTTTTGGTGGAAGGAACCGGGAATTTTTATGGCGGATAAATCATGACATCCTGGTGCGGGGAATGTTTTTGGAAAAATAAAGCGGCGAAGGAGAGAAAATTTTTAAAGACTTTTTATTGGGTCTGCGAGAAACATAAAAAGATCATCTGTACGTCGGAAAGGAATGACCCGGTGATCGATAGAATATTTTTTTATTTTCTAAAAAAGATCAGTGGATATAGGAGCTGAATCGTGCCATTATTTTCGCCGATAAAGAAGAAGACAAGGAAGCCTGTGATTAACGAGGCGATTGGAAGAAGGAACGCGATGTTGACGGACATTTACAATTATCAGCAAAATAATCCGGAATCCAAAAATCAATTTCCGAATTTGAAGAAAGGGAAGAAAAAGCGTGGATCTTCTAGTTAATTTCGTCCAATCATGGAATGGATTGATGGCGGTCTGGTCGTTCGGTTTTCTTGTTCTGGTTTTTATTATTGTCATGATATTATCCGAATGGCCGAGGGAGAGATAAAGACGGATATGTTCCAGAATTTAAAAACAAAGAACAGTCAGCAATCGATTTTCAAAAATTCTCCGCCGGTAACGCATTCTTTTTCCAGGTCGCCGGGAGTGTCTTCGTCCGTGACGAAACATAATGAAGGCGACCGGCTCGTCCGGTGCCGGGTCTGTGGATTCATATGTGACCGGGAACGGGACGTGAGGATCAGGGACGGTTCATTCGCGGGGTTAGGCGTTAAATTCAATGCTCAGCAGACGGCGGGCGCGTCAATTGGTGACGCGATGGTTCCGGCGGCTGGGTCGGTATCGAGGACACCCGACAAATATTATACGAGAGATGTACAAGGTGGATGTCCTTCTTGCGGGAGTTATTTATATGATGAAGTTCCATCTCCGATACCTCATTTGCAATGAGAACAGATGAAGAAATCCAGTCGCGCGTTTGGAAGGCCAAAATAATCTTATAACAAAATTATGAAAATGCGGAGGGGGGAGGTGAATGAGAATGAAAACGAAAACGAAGAAAACGACAAAAGGCAAGAAGCCGGCGAAGATGATGGGATACAAGAAAGAGATGAAAGAGATGAAAGGCAGTAAATATTGAAGAGGTTTTTTAGGGGGATATTAAATCCTTTTTTTCTGAACCGATATTTTCTAATTCAAATATTGGAATTGGAGGTGCATATCATGGCTAAGATCGATGAATTGAACGCCGCGATTGTGAATCTGCAAACGACGGCGGATATTGTCGTCGTTAAAATCGATGAGTTAAAGACATCTGGGACGGCGATTGATCCGCAGCTGACGGCTGCGATTGACGCGATCAATTCTGTGTCTGGGAAATTGACGGTGGCAGTTACAGATTCCGCGGTTCCGTGAGGAATACCCATGGATCAGAAAACAGATCTTTCGCTGGTTCCAAGCGACGAATTATTCGAAGAGCTGGCCAAACGATTCGATGTTTGGATTTTTAGCGGATTGCAAATAATAGATTCGAAATTAAAAATCGCGACTTCTCGCAAATGGCGGGGGAACAGCGCCACGTGCGCGGGGTTGGCGTCTCAATTGCAGATTGCGATTTATGAAAATTATTTAAAAGGAGAGCTATCGGGCGATGAATTGCCAGAGATGTGATGATGCCTAAATGGACAAAAGTTCATAAGATATATGAAGCCATGAAGAGGAAAGGATATCCGAAAGATAAAGCCGCGAGAATAGCGCAATCTAAAAGACAGGCAAGCCTCCCAAGAAACATGGGATCAGGAATTTAAAGCGCAAGAGGTAAATGATGGAAGCGAACCTAGAGACAGTAGAAAATCTTTTTCCCGATAAGGCTAAAGACGCCATGGCTGAGGAGAAAGAAGTCAATTATGGCCGCATGTTCAAAATTGACGGCGAGAAGAAGAAAAAGATCGTCAAATATGTCAAGGATTGCGTCGAAGAAAATAAACGGCAGCGGATGGATTTGATTGAGCGGAAGAAACAGGCGATCAAAAATTATGAAGGCATCAAAGACATGGCAGGGCCGTGGCAGGGATCAAGCAATATTTCAACGATGATTACGACGATCGCCGTCGACATGATGCACGCGAAACTGTTCCCCATGGTTTGGAACCCTGATCTGGTTCATTTTGTCGGGCGGGAGAAGCACGACGACAATATTTCCGAGAACAATAAAGTCATGATGCATTGGGCCATAACGAAAGATATGGAAGACAGCCAAGATAAAGCCGACGAAATTTTATGGAAGCTTGTGATTGAAGGCGTGATCAATATCAAGGTGATGTGGGAAGTTTATTATTCTCACGTGACGCGCCTTGTCCCGGAAAGCGTTGATGATAAAGGTGAGGTCAAATACGCCGTAAAATATGATCAGATCAAACGCGAGCGCGCAAAATGGCAGATCAAGGAATTTGACAGGGTTTATTTCCCAGTGAACGCGCCGAATGTTCGGGAAGCGGAATTCATTATCGATGAAGAGTATTTCACATATCCCATGGTTCTTGAAATGAAAAAGCGGGGATTGCTGCTGCCGGATTTTGATACTGATCTTCTTAAACAGAGGATATCGAAATTGTTGGATCTGGAAGGGATCAAAGATACGAGGAATTCGGCGTTGGGGATCACGGATTACAATGAAAGAGTTGGGAGTTATCCAATAAAATTTTATGAAGCCTATGTCAAATATGACATCAACGATGACGATATCAGGGAAGAATGTGTTTTTATTGTCATTCCGGATTTTGATATTTACGCCGCTGGAAAACCGTTGCATTGCGTCTCAGGGGTGGGCGACCGTCCGTGGATCATTCGCCCATTTTTAAGGCGTCCGGGGACAATGATCGGCAAGGGAATCCCGGAAGTCGTTTATCATCTGCATAATGAAATGGATGCGATTCATAACCAAAGGATTGATGCGGGGAATATGGTTATCGCGCCGTTTTTCTTTTATCGTCCGGCTTCCGGATTCGATCCCAAGAAAATTTCCGTTCGGCCCGCGATGGGAATCCCTCTTGACGATCCGCAGAGAGACGTTGTGTTTCCGAATTATAACGCCGGTCGTCTTTCCGTGTCATTTCAAGAAGAGCAGATGGTTATGCAATTGATTCAGATGGTCACGAATGTCACGGACACGATGATGGGAAAAGAAACCGCGAACCGCCCGACCGCGAGAGGAACTCTGGCGCTGATCGCTCAGGGCGACCAGCGATTAACTCCGATCGCGTCTCGGATTGTCAAAATTTATTCGGATTTGATCACAAAAACCAGGCGGAAATACGAAGAGAATTTAGATCCGGATATCGCGAACAGGATTTTGGGGAAGAATGGAAAGCAGAAATGGGTGAGATTATCTCCAGAGATGATTTCTGGAGATTATGATTCTTATATGGACATCGATTTATCGAATCAAACACAGGCTCTGGAAGCGCAGGTTGATCAGATCATGTTCCAATCTCTCGCTCAGGACCCGTATGTCAACCAGAATCCGGCGTTCGCGTGGGAATTGCGGGCGAATTACATTAAATCTGTCGGAAAAAAAGATGTCGAAAAGCTGATTGGCCCGAAACCGGATTATCAGTTGAGTCCCGGAGACATCGAAGATGAGAATATTCTGATGTATCAGGAGAATCAGGTTGATGTTCATAATGGCGATGATCATTTGGCGCATATCAATTCTCATGCCGAATTCAAACGGAGAATGTCGAAACATTTAACGCCGCAGGCGTTGATGTTATTATCGACACATTTGCTGGAACACAGAGAGAAGTATCAGCAGAAACTCCAGGAATCGGCTATGACGAACCAACAAGGAGGACAAGATGCTGGGCAAGGAATTCCAGGAGCTTCAGGACCTCTTAGCGCACCCCGGATGGGAACATTTCAAGGCCCTCGTATTGGGGCCGAACAACCCGAAGCTGGGGCGGGAACCCCTCCAGGACAAGTTGGTTCGGGCTCTCCGGGGGGCGGGCCGGTCGGGTGATGGGGTTAAGGCGGCGGAGTATGCCGGGCAGCTTGATATTTTAACGGTGATTTTTTCTATTCCACAACAAGTTGTTGATGAAGCGATTAGAGGGTGATGAGCTTACCGTCCAAGACATAACGTCTTATGACTGAGTAAGATGAGAAAATGGAGAGTGAAATGAAATTTTTAAGAGATCCGAATCCTGATTTATCTCAAGGGGGCGGCGCTATTCCGCCTATCGTGGCGCCGGTTCCGCCAGTTGAACCGCAGGTTCCGAAAGACAAGGAAGGCTGGGAAAAATTATCGCAAGAGAATCCGCAGCAATGGATCAAATGGACTCAGCCCAGAATGGATCAGGCTGTTCGTGAAGCAAGGGAGAATAAAGAAAAAGCGATTGCGGCGGAACAGAGAGCGAGGAATCTTGAAGTTGAGCTTGAAAATATCAGAAGAGGGTTGCCGGAAAAAAAACTGGAATTGCCGGGATCTGATAATTCCGAGAAGCCGCTCTCCAAAGAGAATCTCCCGCAATCGGATCAGCAATGGGATCAATTATGGATTGAGAACCCGAATTTGGCGGCTGATCTTCGCCATTTTAAAAATGAACAGGATCGGCAGACGCAGGAGAAACAATCAAAAATTCAATCGGAGCATCAGAAAGCATGGAAAGATAATGTTATCGAACTTTCATCGCGGCATTCCGACATGTATTTACAAAAGAAAAATGCCGAAGGGAAAGTTGAGGTTGACGCACAAGGCAAACCTGTTTTGATCATAAATCCACATACGGGATTGCCGATTCCTGATCTGGAATCCGAAAAATTCAAATTTTTCGATGAAGTTTATCGAGAGGATTCAGATGGATATGGGAATGCGAAATATGGGACTCGTTATGCAATGCTCGAAATGGAAAAGCGATTGCAGGAACGGGGGAAGCAACAGATTCAGGCCCAACATGGGCCAGGCGCGACAAGTGTCCAGGACCAGCGCGGGGTTATGCCAGGAGGCGTCCCTCCGCCGGTTATGGGAAATGTGTCGTTCAAGTCTCCTGAAGAGGAGCAACACGCAAAAAGGGCGGTTGAGCGTGGAATTTATAAAAGCATCGATGAATACTGCCAATTAAGAGATGGGAAAAATACGGGATTCGCGGAAGAAAGCCGTATTCCCAAGTTTGGATAATAGGAGGATAAACCATGGATTTGTCACGCTTAGTCAGTGGCGCGAATGATCCATTCACAACGAACATCCCTGTTTATCTTGCAACGACCGTAGATGGCCTAAAAGCCGGCGCGATTGTTAGCGTCGGAGCGACCGGATCGACACGAGGGTTTACTCTTTCGGTTGCGACAACGACCGCCGCGGCCAAAGATGTCATGGGTGTTCTGGCGATCAGCGCGTCGTTTGCTTATGCGAACGTCGCTGACGGTCAGAATAGAAGCACAAAAGGTTCCGATTTCCGCGTTCAGAGCGATTTGATTTGTGATCGCGGGGCGACGGGCGGAAACGACTGGCTTCCCGCTGTCATCAATCCTGATGCGCTGTATTTTGGATGGTATTCCACGACACAGGCAGCTGCGACGGCTGGTGACACGATCACTCAGACCATCACGGCGTCAACAGGAACAACGGTGACGGTTGCAAGTTTTGATCAGGATCAAGTTGGTGGATGGTTATTCAGTTATAGTTCGAATTCTACCGCAACTCCGACTTTTTCAGGTCAATTGCGGTATATTTCAGTTTCAACCCAAACGGGACTGGTCGGGTTGTTAACGGCGATGAACGTCTCGACGGATTCCTCTTTGGTCGCTATGGATCCCGCCGGAATTCGCAGGTCTGTTGTGAGTTCTGACGGAAGATACTTGCGGTCACAGGGCGCTGCCGGGCTTAAAGTCGCTCAGGGTGTTTATATCTTTGACAATTATGGGTCATGGGATAACGCCCCGATGCATCCGCTCCGTTCGTGGATGGATGATGGGAAAAACGGGTTGACGGGTGTCAAGCTGTTTTCTGAAGTTTTCTTATATGATCATTACGCTTTTAATGAGTCAATTGCGTAATCTGGATAAACAAGGGGGATAATCATGCAATTAGCAGCTAATTGGCCCGATAAACTTTCCAGAATGTCGGGTATATCTCCTCTGATTGACTTGGAACCCCGAGCAATAGGGCAACAAGGCGCAAGCGAGAAATCGCAGCGTGAGAGACTAAGCGAGGAGACGCTCCAATTAAGCTGGGTAAATAAGCGAAGCGATAGTCCAAACCCTGGACAAATATTTCACGCAATCCAATTGTGGAAACAAGGAAAAGTTTTGAAACAAATATCAAATGAAGTTGGAGTTGCGAAACGAACACTTCAAAGATATTTGACGCAATTAGGATATTTTCGGAATTATGATTTTGTTTCGGAGAAATTGAGAGAATATAAAAAAACGGAACAACATCGAAAAAATATTTCCGACGCGCGAAAAATTAAAGGAAGTGCAAGAGGAGAGAAAAATCCTCGCAGAGATTTCCCTCATCTTACTTTTGATCTTTTAAATGGGATCACTTTATGCAAAAAGTGTCATGACAAAACCCGTTTAAAAGAATATTTGTCAATAAATATTTGGAAACAGAGGGTACAGCATAAAAATCCTTAATGCTTCTGGAAAAGGATTTTAGAAAAATTTTCCAAGATCAGTATCAAATTCTGCCGATGATGGTTCCTGACCTCTTCAATATCCAGAAGAGCGATGCCGCGTTTGAAAAAACAAGCGCGGTTGGTCAGGTTCCGGATTTTGCGGAATTCACAGGAAAAGTCACAGAAGTATCTCCGACGCAAGGTTACGATAAAACGTTCACGTTCACGGAGTATGCGACGAAGATCGAGATTCAACGGAAACTCGCGGCTGATGATCAGTATCGCGTGATGTCGAGATATCCGAAGAATCTTTCAGTTTCGGCTTCTCGTTCGAGAGAGAAGTTAGGCGCGGGGTTATATGATCTGGCTTTTACGTTTGAGCCTTCTGATGGCGACGGCGCGGAACTTTGCGCGTCCGACCACGCCTCTAATGTTTCCACGACGGCTGCTCAGAGCAATGAAGGCACATTGGCATTGAGCGCTACAAACGTGGAAACAACCCGGATTAACATGCACGCGTTCAAGAATGATATTGGTGAGTTGATTTCGGTTATGCCGGACACCATTACCATTCCTCGCGCGCTCGAACAGACGGGTTGGGAGATCATCAATACCAAAGGGAAAGTCGATACAGCGAATAACAACGCCAATTTTCACCAAGGCAAGTACAAACTTGTTGTGTGGGATAGATTGACAGACACAACGAATTGGTTTATGTCTGATTATTCCATGCAAAAAGAGTATCAGTTGTGGTGGAATCGTGAATCCGTCCAATTTTTCCAGGATAAAGATTCCAATACAATGGCCGCGATTTATCTCGGTTATTATCGTGTTGGAATAGGTTGGGATGATTGGAGATATATTTACGGGCAATTGGTTTAATCCGAAGCGTTAAGCGGCAATAGGGGAGAGAATATTCTCCCCTATTGTATCTGCCACGATCAGCGGTGTAAGCCCCGGTGCGATACCGGGGGGCAGAGAAGGAGATAATTTATGCCATTAACACGTTTTCCGAATGGAGTGACAGTCAATAGCACAACAGCGCTGGTATACAATTCGAACGCTGTTGATGGCGATCTTGATTGTAATCGTTTATTCGCTAATGACGCCGTAATCGGCGCGGTTTGGACGGAAACCGTGTCATTCAGTACAGCGTCAACGGCGCAGACAGTCTGCGCCGGCGCTCCGCCTAATTGGGCAACTGATCTCGTTGGGGCGTTTGTCACAGTCGGCAGCGTTTCCGCGATCGTCGCGGCTTATACTATTCAGGGCGGGTCCGCGGGGACAGTTCATGTCAGCAGCGAAGATAATACGACTGGTGTCACATATTCAAAATCTTCGTTAGCAATTGATACAGCGGCGATTACGACAACAGCCGGCATTCAATGTGTTCGCGGCGTTCAGGGAACGGCGGGAGACAGTTATCTCACGCTGGTATTCCGAAGGACTGCGGCTTAATCCGTTTCTCGTTATGAAAAATGAAGAGGGACGGATTAAATATCTTGTCCCTCTTTTTTCTTAAAGGAGGACAGAATGGATTTACTCTTAATAATCATTTTCGTCATTGTTCTTTACTGGCGAACGATGAATTATTGCTATCTTATTGACGATATCGTCAGAAGATGGGGTTATCTACTCGAAATCCCGGAAATATCTCCGGATCCGAATTTTTTCATTATCAAGCCTCCTAAAGCCAGACATCTTTTTTTAACATTGACTCACGCCGTCATTGTTTCGATCATTTATTTTTTATGGGGATGGAAGGCGGCGTTATTGTTCGCGGTGAATCCGATCGCCGTCGCGTGTACGGCCTGGGTCACGGGCGGATATTATCAAGTCACGACGCTTTTAAC
>ERZ1292623.4196-Hain-H51-01um-R1-4196-length-11902-cov-7_pt1 | contig 11902 bp, 5 predicted proteins | sample MGYA00564398_ERZ1292623 | MGnify/ENA primary metagenome ERZ1292623 (study PRJEB36523, sample SAMEA6512633) | groundwater metagenome | collected 2019-01-07 | study: AquaDiva: Metagenomics assemblies of 32 groundwater samples | reverse complement strand
CAGGGAGAGGCACCTGTCCAACGATATCTTCAATAGCTCCACTGAATCCTCGAGAGAGGAGAGCTACTCCAATGCCTACGGCAGCCCAGATGAGCTTGGTTCTTGCTTCTCCGACAGCAGCTGGATCTCCTCCGCCCGTAACAAACTGAAAGGCGGCTAGGATGATAAAGATAATCGCAACTACGATCAATACCACGAAGACCCAATCAGTGATGATCTTCACGAGATCAACAAGGCCTTGAGCCGTGGTGATTCCCGTGGGGATTTTATCTGGTGGGGTTGCTTGAGCGAACGCACTTTCACCTCCCAAGGTGAATACGATGACCAAACACAGAGAAAAGAGAATAAAAAAGTGCTTCATATTAATAGGGGTTATGTTGGTTTCAATTCTTCCAAGGAACCTCTTTTTTCTTTCTTCATGAGTTCTTCCCTGATCTTTTGAACGAGTTCGGGATTTTCTTTTAAGAAGGCTCTCGAAGCATCCATTCCTTGCCCGAGTTTGGCATTCTCGAACTGGAGCCAACTGCCCATTTTCGTAATCACTCCTACTCTCAATCCTGCATTCAATATATCCGCATCATACGATATTCCTTCATTATAATAAATATCAAATTCACATGTCTTGAAGGGAGCCGCTACCTTATTTTTTACAATTTTTGCTCGAACTCGAGACCCAACAATCTCTTCTCCATGTTTAATCTGTGCAATTCTTCGAAGCTCAATACGACAGGAGGCGTAGAACTTTAACGCAAGACCTCCGGGCGTCGTCTCCGGATTTCCAAAGAGTATCCCTATTTTCATTCGAATCTGATTCAAGAAAATTACGGAAGTTTTCGTTTTCGAGACGATACTCGAAAGCTTACGCAAAGCAGAAGACATGAGCCGAGCTTGAAGCCCGATCTGAAATTCTCCCATCTCGCCTTCAATCTCGTTCTTGGGAGCTAACGCTGCGACCGAATCCACCACAATTACGTCCACCTCTCCCGATCGAACCAGAGTTTCAAGAATTCCAAGCGCCTGTTCGCCTGAATCTGGCTGGGAGATCAAAATATCTTGCACATTCACTCCGATACGCCTTGCGTATTCAGGATCGAGCGCGTGTTCTGCATCAATAAATGCTCCGACTCCTCCCTTCTTCTGCGCTTGGGCGATGATATGAAGTGCAAGGGTTGTTTTTCCGGATGCCTCTGGACCATAAATTTCAATTACCCTTCCTCTCGGAACTCCCCCAACTCCTAATGCCAAATCGATCGACACGGATCCGGTGGGAATAACATCCACATCAACAGGCTTCGCTTCGCTTAGCTTCATGATGGCTCCTTCTCCGAAGCGCTGTCGAATTTCATCTAATGCTTCTTGCAAGTCTCCGCTCGCCCTTGGAAGTTCTTTTTTCTTTGCCATACCCTACCATAGCACAAAAATCATAATGCTTGAAATGAACCCATTCAAGGGTTTATCCATTCCTGTTCTTCTTTTTCCCGTGAAACATACACTTCTCGGGGTTTTGCTCCCTCGCCAGGACCTACGACTCCTCGCTCTTGAAGAATATCAAGCAAACGAGCCGCTCTTGCGTATCCGACCTTCAGCCTCCGTTGAAGCAAAGAGGCTGATGCCCTTCGCGACTCTATCACAACTCGCTTTGCGTCTTCATACAGAGGATCTTCCTCCCCCTCCTCAAGCGCTCCTCCCTCTAATCCTTCTGCCGCGCTTTGAGAAAGATCGTCTTCTTGGAAATCTTGACGCATAACTCCCTTTGTTTCTTTGTCGATCCATTCAACTACTTTCTTTACTTCTTTTTCTGAAATATAGGCTCCTTGAATTCTTCTTGGCTTTTGAAATTCAGAAGAGACAAAAAGCATATCGCCCCTGCCCAAAAGCTTCTCTGCTCCTGCTCCATCAAGAATGGTACGAGAATCTACTTGAGAGGCAACCTGAAAAGCAACGCGAGAAGTGATATTTGCTTTGATCAATCCCGTGAGGACTTCAACGGAAGGCCGCTGGGTAGCAAGCACCAAATGAATTCCCACGGCACGCGCCATTTGAGCTAACCTCACAATCATAGCCTCAAGTTCCTTGCCGCGAACTGCCATCAAATCAGCCAACTCATCAATGATGGTAACGATGTACGGTATATCTTCAAACTCATCAATTCGATTCTTCGCTTTCTGTTCTCTCATCAATACGTGATAACTTCCAACGTCTCGAACCCGCGCCTCCGAAAGAACCTGGAATCTCCGCTCCATCTCTCGAATTAACCACTTTAACGCATTGAGCGCGCGTTGCGTGTCGAAAATAACAGGGCACAAAAGGTGAGGAAGCTGGTCATACACAGGAAATTCTACTCTTTTGGGATCCACCAGAATAAATCGGAGAATAGAAGGAGAATTTCGGTAGAGAAGGCTTAGAATGATATTATTCAATGCAATGGTCTTCCCAGAACCCGTAGCTCCAGCAACCAACAAATGAGGCATCTTGGTAAGATCAGCATACATGGGAACTCCTGCTACGTCTTTTCCGAGCGCAAGCAGGAGAGGACATGAAGATTCTTTGAATGGGGAATGTTCAACGAGGCTCCGTAATCTTACAATGGCCCTTGTTTTATTTGGCACCTCAACTCCTACCAAAGCGCGACCCGGAATGGGAGCCTCAATTCGCAAGGGATGCGCAGCTAACGCAAGCGCGAGATCATTCTGAAGAGCCGTGATACGAGAAAGCTTGATTCCTTCGGCTGGCTTGAAGGCATATTGGGTAACCGTGGGTCCGATATTGACCTCCGAAATTTCTACCGGAATATCAAAATTCTGGAGGGTCTTCTTGATAATCGCAGAGTAGGTCTTAATATCTCCAGCATTGGGCAATCCTTTCTCTAGCTCCAATAACTCGGCAGGGGGGTGTTTGTAATCCTCGAGTAAAGCATCTGCTTGCGGCTTCTCTTTGGCAGAAGGGATCGAATCAAGAACTGGAACTTCTCGAACTTTTGGTTCAGGTTCTACCTCATGAACTTCAAATTTTGGTGCGAAAATCTTTCGTATTTTCTCTTGAGCTCCTTGCACAAAATGGGGTTTCGCCGGCTTCTCGTGGGGAAGCAGCTGCCAAAAAATGATCCCTGAAATAAGCACGACTGCTCCAAAGATAATCTCTGCTACCCAAAAACCAAATGCCGAGAATAGGGGCCAAGAAACGCCAAAACCAACCCACCCACTCATTTCTCCGATATCAGCTCGCTGAAATCTTGCGATTGCCCCTAACACGCCGCTTACTCCCAGGATCAAAAGCAAAAGATTAAACAATACGAGCGTTATGCGATACGTTCGCATTCCCCATAATACCAATGCTGTGATCACAAAAAACAAAGGAAGAAGAAATACCTCTTTTCCGAGAAGCATCCAAGAAAACCCAAAGAGGAGTTTTCCTGCGGTTCCCGCTTTTTCAAAGAATGCAAAAGAAAAAATTAATGCAAGGGAAAACATCACCACGCTCAAAATAAGACGCCCTGCGCGTTCGGGCAGCACGAAGCCCAAGTGCAGGGATCGAGAAAAAGATCCTTTCGAGGCTTGTTTGAATTTATTTTTCTTAGCCACAATAGAAGTATATTGTATCTAGTATAAAAGAAATCGGAACGAAAAACAATTTGCCCTCGCATACAACATACAATGGCTGCGAACTACAATATCCTACTTTCGAAGGCCTGTGCCTGCGGGAATGAGTTTCCCTATGATCACGTTTTCCTTCAGGCCTCGCAATTTATCCTCTCTCCCCTCCAGGGAAGCCTTGATAAGTACCCTGGAGGTTTCCTGGAAAGAAGCAGCGGAGAGGAAGCTTTCTGTGGTGAGAGCAATTTTTGAAATTCCAAGCAAAAGCTGTTCGGCGGTTGCCAACTTTTTGTTCAGTTTCTCAAGACGTTCATTCTCTTCTGCAAATATAGCGAATTCCATAACCTCGCCTTCCGAAAATCTGCTGTCTCCGCGCTCTCGAATCCTTACTCGAGAAAACATTTGACGGGTGATCACCTCAATGTGCTTATCATGGATACTCGCCCCTTGAGAAGTATAAATCTTCTGCACTTCTTTCGTGATGTATCGCTGCGTCTCTTCTCTTCCTGCAACTCGGAACAATTCTCCAAGCTCAAGACTTCCTTCACAGAACTGTTGACCCTTACGCACCATCTGACCCTTCTCTACCAAAATTGCATATTTGGAAGGTACCTGGTACTCCACGATTTGCTGACGATTTTCTTTCTCCTCTTTCTTCTTGTCGTCCGTTGCTGGTCGTTTATCTCCCGTTATACGTATGCGTATCATCCCCTCTCCAGTTACTTCCTCTACCATTCCATCCACCTCGCTCAATATCGCCTTTCCTCCAGGAACTCTCCCCTCGAAAATTTCCTCCACGCGTGGCAATCCTTGGGTGATATCACCTCCTCCTACCACTCCTCCGGTATGGAACGTTCTCATCGTTAATTGAGTCCCTGGTTCTCCAATGGATTGAGCGGCTATAATTCCAACCGCAGCTCCCAGTTCTACCATCTTGCTTGTTCCCAAATCCCATCCATAGCATTTTTGACATAACCCTCTAAGGGTTTTACAAGAAAGGGGCGAGCGCACGCGAATCTCTTGAATAGACTCATCTTGTCCAACCTTGCTCACCACCGCCCAATCAATGATTTCTCCTTTTTTTACGTACGCTCCCACCTTTTCTAACGCTACCCTTCCCATGAATCGTAAGGCAAGGTTTTGACCAAGATATTGGGTCTCTTTTTTTGACATCACGATCCCTTGCGCATCTTTGCAATCCTCTTGGATCACAAGGATATCATGAGCAACATCGATAAGCCTACGGGTGAGATATCCTGCCGTAGAGGTTCGTAAAGCAGTGTCCGCGGTCCCTTTTCTTGCTCCATGGGTAGAAATAAAGTATTCAAGCACATCGAAACCTTCCTTAAAGGAATTTTTCACTGGAAGTTCGATAATACGCCCCGCGGGATTGATCACCAATCCCTTCATCCCAGACATCTGAATCGGCTGGGACCATGATCCTCGAGAACCCGAATCAATAATCGAAAACACCGATCCTCCTGCAGGAAGCGTACCGGGCACTAATTTTTCGATTTTCGATTTCACCCTCTGCCATATTTCGATAACTTTCAAGCTTCTCTCTTCTCGGGAAAGCAAGCCATGGCGCCAGTGGGTATTAACGGCATCAATTTCTTTCTCTGCCTCTTGAACCAATTGCGCTTTTTCTTTAGGGACAAGAAGATCGGTCATTCCCCACGTGATTCCTGACTTGGTGGCGTATTCAAATCCAAGAGTTTTAATCCGGTCTAAAATTTCCTGCGCTTGCTTTTGAGAATATTTCCTTATGATATCTGCGGTGATCTGGGCCAACTTCTTTGAATTCATTTGTTCGTTCACAAAGGGGTAATCGCGCGGCAATGACTCATTGAAGATAATTCTTCCCGTCGTTGTTTCGATCAAACCTTCTTGGCCGGAGATTTTCTTCACGGAATCTGCTTTTACTTTGATCTTCTGCCTTAACGTAACGACCCCTGATTCATACGCAAGAACTGCCTCCTGCGGAGAACTGCATACCCGCATCTCTCTTTGCTCCTTTTCTGATTTGGGATCTATCCCTGTCAAGAAGTAGCAGCCAAGCACCATATCCTGTCGCGGCCCCACAATAGGATTGCCGGTCGCCGGCTTTAACAGATTCTTCGTGGAGAGCATGATCTCTTCTGCTTCCTTCTGCGCGTCTTGAGACAAAGGAACGTGTACTGCCATCTGATCTCCGTCGAAGTCTGCGTTGAATGCTTCGCAAACCAAAGGATGCAAACGAATTGCCTCCCCTTCGATGAGCAAGGGATAAAAAGCCTGAATCCCCAAACGATGAAGAGTAGGAGCTCGATTGACTAACACTAATTTGTCTTTCACCACCTCTTCCAAGATCGCCCACACTTCATCGGTTTCTTGTTCCACCAATCGGGAAGCTCCCCTCACATTGTATGCGAGTTCTTCTTGCAAAATTTTCTGTATGACAAATGGTTTAAAAAGCTCCAAAGCCATGTGTTTGGGAAGTCCGCACTGATGCAATTCCAATTCAGGCCCTACGATGATTACCGATCTCCCCGAATAATCCACGCGCTTACCCAAGAGATTTTGTCGAAATCTTCCCTGCTTGCCTTTCAGCATATCTGCAAGGGATTTAAGCAAACGTTTCCCTCCCGTGGTTGCTTGGATCGTCTGCCCCTTTCTCATTCCATTATCAATCAACGCATCCACCGCTTCCTGGAGCATTCGCTTTTCGTTTCGCACAATAACGTCGGGCGCTCCGATCTCCAAAAGATATTTTAATCGATTGTTTCGATTGATAACTCTCCGATAGAGATCGTTTAAATCAGAAGAGGCATACCTTCCTCCATCTAACTGAACCATGGGCCGAAGATCGGGAGGGATCACCGGAAGCACCGTGAGGAACATCCATTCCGGACGCAAATTCGCGTCAAGCATACCATGGAGAAGTCGAATTCTCGCAAGGACTTTCTTTCTGTTCTGGGGAACTACTTCCTCCAGATTTTTGTACAATTCAGAATTTATTTTCTGGAGATTTATCTCCTCAAACATCTTCCGGAGGGTCTCGGCCCCGGTGCCAGCCTGGAATACCTGTCCATACCTTAACGAAAGATTTTGATACTCAACCTCACTTAAAATCTGCAACCGCTCAAGGGAAAGAACTTCTTGTCTTGCTCTCTCCCGCGCCCCGCGCAACGCCATCTTTTCTTTCTCATCTTTCCCTCGAGATTTGTTTTTGAATTCGGCCTCAATCTCCTGTAAAGTCTTCTTTCTCGCCTCCTGATCAATACTTGTAACAATGTATGCGGCAAAGTAAATGACGCGTTCTAAAGCTTGAGGAGGAACATCCAGCAAAAGTCCCATACGAGAAGGCACCCCACGCAGAAACCAAATATGAGAACACGGCACCGCTAGTTTGATGTGGCCCATGCGCTCTCTTCTCACGGAAGATTTGGTCACCTCCACTCCACAGCGATCACAAACCACACCCTTGTAGCGGATTTTTCGATACTTCCCGCAGTAACATTCATAATCTTTCTCGGGACCAAAAATTCGCTCATCGAAAAGGCCGTCTTTTTCGGCCCGCTGGGTGCGATAGTTAATAGTCTCTGGTTTCGTTACCTCTCCGTAGGACCACGACAAGATATTATCGGGAGAAGCAAGTTTGATTCGAAGTGCTTGGAGATCAATAACGCGCATAAAAATTACAATTCGCAATTACCAATTTCAAAATTTTTTCCTTTCTTCTTCCTCTCTGATCTTTCCTTTCACCTCTATGTTCATCGCTAAAGATCGAAGCTCGTTGAGTAAAAGATTAAAAGAGGCAGGAAGATTGGGATTCTGGATAGGTTGTCCTCGCAAGATTGCCTCATAGGCCGCAGCTCTTCCCTGCACATCATCAGATTTGGTCGTGAGCATTTCTTGGAGTGTGTATGCTGCTCCATATCCTTGGAGTGCCCATACCTCCATTTCCCCAAAACGTTGTCCCCCAAACTGTGCTTTTCCTCCAAGGGGTTGTTGGGTAATCAAAGAGTAAGGACCGATCGAACGCATGTGAATTTTATCTGCAACCATATGAATCAATTTCATCATATAGATGTATCCTACGGTAATCTTTTGAGGAAACGGCATTCCATCTCGTCCATCATAGAGCTGAACCTTCCCATCGCTTGGGAGTCCAGCCTTTTGGAGCTCTGCTCCGATATCTTCTTCGGTTGCTCCTCCAAGTCCTGGAGTAATTGCCACGTAGCCCAACTCATGAGCCGGCCATCCAAGGTGCGTTTCTAAAATCTGCCCAATATTCATTCTCGAAGCTACTCCCAAAGGGTTCAAAATCATGTCGACCGGAGTCCCGTCTTCCATGAAAGGCATGTCAGCTTCCGGAAGCACAAGCGAAATTACTCCTTTATTCCCGTGACGGCCCGCAAGTTTGTCTCCCGGCTGGATTTTACGAAGTTCCGCAACTTCTACGCGAATTCTTTTCATTACTCCGGGTTCTAACCGATGCCCTGCTTCTCTCGCGAAAATCCTCACGCCCACCACCCTTCCTCTCTTTCCGTGGGGCACCAAAAGGGAAGTATCTTTCACGTCTCTCGCTTTTTCTCCAAATATTGCGCGCAAAAGTCTTTCTTCTGCAGTAAGATCTACCTCGCCTTTCGGCGAGATTTTCCCTACCAGAATATCATTCGGGCCGACTTCAGCTCCGACGCGTATAATCCCTTCTTCGTCAAGGTCTTTTAACTTCTCTTCTCCTACGTTTGGTATATCTGCGGTTGTGAGCTCTGGTCCCAATTTGGTCTCCCGTACATCACACACGAAATTCTCCAAATGAACCGAGGTGTACACATCATTTCGAACCACGCGTTCGGAGATAATGATCGCGTCTTCATAGTTTCCTCCGCGCCAAGGCATGAATGCCACAAAAAGATTTGAACCCAACGCCAAACGTCCCTTCTCCATTGCTCCTCCGTCTGCAATGACGTCCCCTTTTTTGACGAGGTCTCCTTTCCGCACAATTGGTTTTTGATGAAGACACGTGTATTGATTGGTCCTCACAAATGTTCTCAATACATACACCTTCTCTTCATTTTTGCTTTTTGTCGATTTGATTTTTATATGATTCGCATCCACCTCTGTCGCCACTCCATCCTCTTTTGCGGTCACAAGCAATCCCGAATCCCTTGCAACGTATTCTTCCATACCAGTTCCCACAAGCGGGGCTTGAGGTTTCAAGAGGGGAACTGCCTGACGTTGCATGTTTGATCCCATGAGAGCTCTGTTTGCATCGTCGTGGCGCAAAAAAGGAATAAGAGCAGTAGCAACAGAAATAAACTGCTGGGGGGACACGTCGATGAAATCTACCTTTTCTCGCTCGGTAACTGCGGGCTCTCCATGAATTCTCGCTTCCACCTTTTCTGCTGTAATGTTGTCATCTTTATCAAGTTCCGTGCTCGCGTGGGCAATGATATACTTTTCTTCTTCGTACGCTGTAAGATACTGAAGCTCTTTGGTAACCCTGCCTTTGTGCACTTTAAAATAAGGAGTTTCCAAAAACCCGTACTCATTCAGTTTTGCATACATTGCCAAATGACCAACCAACCCGATATTTGGACCTTCGGGAGTCTGAATGGGACAAATCCTTCCGTAGTGACTTGGCTGGACGTCCCGAACCTCAAAGCCAGCTCGCTCTCTTGTTAAACCTCCGGGACCCGTAGCAGAGACTCTTCTTTTGTGTTCAAGTTCTGCTAAGGGGTTTTCGTTATCCATAAACTGTGTAACTTGTGAAGAGGTGAAAAACTCTTTCACGATTGCCATCACGGGTCTGGGATTGATAATTTGCGCGGGTGTAATCGTGGTGGGATCCAGGGTGGACATTCGATCTTTCACAATCCTTTCCATGCGCATGAAGCCTACTCGAAGCCGATTTTGTAAGAATTCCACAAATGTCCTCACCCTCCGATTTCCTAAATGATCGATTTGGTCTGGTTGAGCATCTGGCGTATTGTTCAAACGAATAATCTCTCGCAATACCTCTACCACATCTTCTGTTTTTAAGACTCGATCTTCGGTGGTAATTTCTTCTTCAATCCTTGACTTTTGCGCTGGACCAGACTTTCGTTCAGGTTGATTTTTGATCTTTGACTTGAGTGCAGGCAAGCGTTGAAATGTTTTCCATCGTCCAACCCTCGAAAGATCATATCTTTCAAAGTTAAAAAACATGTTCCAGATAAGTTCTTTTGCGGTGTCGGGGGTAACGTAATCTCCTGGTCTCAATCTTCGATATACTTCCACCAGGCCCTCCTGCTGATTCTTGCTTGTATCTTTTTTGAGGGTCTCCTCCATGTATCTTATCTCTCCTGTGTCCACGTCCCTGAAAAGCTCTCGAATATGTTCATCTTTCTCAATACCAAAAGCCCTCAAAAGAGCGGTGCTCGCAGCTTTGCGCTTTCGATCAATTCTTACTCCGATAAATCCGGAGGGTTCTGTCTCAAACTCAAGCCAAGCCCCGCGATTTGGAATGATCTTCGCTCCAAAAAGCCTTTTCCCTTGAGTTCCTTGGGCAGTAAAGAATGCTCCCGGAGAACGAATGAGCTGGGAGATTGCTACTCGCTCCACTCCATTAATTACAAACGTGCCGCGTTCGGTCATCAAAGGAAAATCGCAGAGAAATATTTCCTGTTCTTTCACTTCTTTCGTTTTGAGATTGATCAATCGGGTTCGCAGTCGAAGGGAAGCTTCCAGCGAATCATCATTTTGCTTTGCCTCAAGTTCTGAAGCGTAATTTGGATTTCCTAATTTGTAATCCAAAAACCACAGCTCAAATTCCTTTTTCGTATAATCACGAATGGGGGAGATTTCTTTCAGGAGTTCCCTGAAATACATATTCCAAAAATTTCCCCAGCTTGTATGTTGGACTTCGAGAAGATAGGACAACTCAAGCTGCAATTGAGACCTGCCAAAATTTTTTATCAAAAGAGGTTGAGACATAGAAAATCAAAAGAAACCCTCAAAAAGAAAGGGGCTCCAAAAGTTATAAAAATGAAGGAGGCGATGAGCTCAAAGTATATGTAATAGAAAAAGAAAAGACGAGAAATAATCCTCCCCTAAAATACTGGAGGTATTTTATCCCGTCGTCTTTGCCCTGTCAAGAGGAAAGCGAAAATCCCATTGTTTTTAACCCTCTCTCAATTTTTTTATCGTAAGGAACAAAAGAATCAAAAAGATCAAAATCGCCAATCCGCCCAAAATAATCAAGAGTGGAAAGGGCACCCTGGAAACGACTCTGCCGAACCCTGATTCTGTTGGCTGCTCTTGCTCAAGACCAGAAGATTCCGTGAGAATCTCCTTTAACCTTAAATTCTCGGTCTGGGCTTCTCTGTGCTCCTCATCCCTACTCACTATTTGAACATAATAATCAAGAGTTTGCCAAGAGGGAGGATTCTCAAGGAGAATCTCGTGGAAGATTGTGAACTCTCCATCAAATACCGAAAACTCATGCGGAGTATCTGTCCCATACTGGACAAGCGAATCTGTCGCTCTATTTGTTGTCCAAGATATACGGATACTGTCTTCTTTGAGCGTCTCGGCTTTTACATCAGAAATCGCCAAGAGATCGGGGCTTTGGGGAGTCGGTTGGATAGGCAGAGAAACTGACTCCTCTGACAAAGAAGACGTTGGGGATGGAGAGATAGGAGAAAACGGTGGAAGAGGTGGTCCTTGAGGGAGAGGTTGCGCCTGGAGCGTAAAAACTCCTTTCCCGGAAATAGCAAGAATGAGAACATTTTGATTCCCCACATCAGCAAGCATTGCTGATTCAGGTTCAAACGAAAGAATCGCAGTCCCAGAAGAAGTCTTTGCACGGAAACGTACAGAGCCTATCTTTTGAATGCCAGAAAATCCAGGACTTGGTAATCCTACGGTAAGAGCAACCTTCCCTCCTCCCATCCTTTCTTCGGGACCAATGCGAAACAAAAGAGGATTAGGGCTGATTTCTAACGGTTCGAGTTTGTCTTCGGGATATGAAAAAATTGCAGATACGGTATTTACGTTTATTCCCCCTGCATTCGCCATAACATCAATCCAAAAACTTTCTCCTTCAGTAAAGGTACCGAAAACAGGAGAGAAAGAAAGCTGGGCTTGAGGTAATGGCGTTGCTATACCAGAAACGAAGAGAGGTTCGAGAAGAAAAAGCGAGCCCACCAAGAGAAAAAGAAGTTTACGCTCCATATATTTCTTTTATACCATAGTATTTCTTTTTATCAAAACAATTATTTTTTTGTCCAATTTGATAAGAGAATACTCAAATCGAAAAGGTCTATCTTTCCGTCACGACTCAA
>ERZ1292623.4193-Hain-H51-01um-R1-4193-length-11905-cov-4_pt1 | contig 11905 bp, 9 predicted proteins | sample MGYA00564398_ERZ1292623 | MGnify/ENA primary metagenome ERZ1292623 (study PRJEB36523, sample SAMEA6512633) | groundwater metagenome | collected 2019-01-07 | study: AquaDiva: Metagenomics assemblies of 32 groundwater samples | reverse complement strand
AATGCAGTATTTGCACACTGGTGGGATTATGGTTATTTGGTTCACACTGGTTTTAACAGAGCCACATTAAGTGATGGAGGTAATGCAAGAGGTGCAATAAATTACTTTATAGGAAGGCATGTTCTAACAGGTCAGACTAATACTGAAGCCCTTAAATTGTTAAAAGCAAGTAACACTACCCACTTATTAATAATTTCAGATGAAATAGGAAAATATCCTGCATTCTCTTCAATAGGTTCGGATGAAAATTATGATAGATATTCATGGATAAGCACGTTTAGTCTTGATCCTAGTAAAACAACAGAAACAAGAAACGGAGTATCATACATTTACACAGGAGGAACAGTTCTTGATGAAGACTTAATCTATCAGGGAAAATTGTATCCTAGAAGAGCTGCAGGAATAGGAGCATTTGTCGTAGAAACTCAAAATGTTGAAGGCAATGGAACAGTTACAGGAATTAATTTTGTGCAGCCTAGAGGTATTCTTGTTTATAATGGACAACAGATAGAAGTGCCGATTAATTGTGTATTCTTTAATAATCAAGAGTTAAAATTTGACAACCCTAATGGAATAGATGCATGTTTAAGAATTATTCCAACAATAAATGGAAATCAGCAGAATTCAATTGGAGCATTGATGTACCTTTCACCTAGGGTAAAAAGAACCTTATTAACAAGATTGTATTTATTCAATCAGGAAGATGAAAATTTCAAGGTTGCTTATAATGATGAAGGTTCAATGCCATTGGCAATATACAATGGAAGATTTATAGGTCCATTAAAGGTATGGCAGATAACATATCCTAATAACTTAAAAGTCCCTGAAGAGTATTATGGAACTGAAGTGCCCGATGAAGTTACAAAAATAAAAGAAGAATATACATAAAATGAAATTTAAGAGCATTAAAGATTCTTATTTATATCTTCCAATAATAATTCTTGGAATTTATTTCATATACAGACTGATAAATCAATCACAAATTATGTTTACTTTTCCTCTTGACAAGTACAATGATTGGTCGTCATACATGGCTCAATTATATTTTCTAAAAGAATGTGGTTTTCATAATTTTTGCGAATATTGGTATAATGGTTTCATAAGCTTTCAGATAACACAGCCAGGATGGTATTTTTTTGTATATCCAATATATTTAATGACAAATAACGTTCAGATAACTGCATATATCTCCCTGCTAATCAGTCTCTTATTTTCATTAATAGCAATTTATTTAGGCAGAAAAAGTTTAGGAATATCTAAAATTAAAGTTTTGGCATTTTTCTTGTTTTTCTTTGGCAATGCAATAGCAATAGGAAATTTCATAAGACTGGGAAAAATACATGAACTATTTGGATGGTTTAATCTGATAGTAATATTTATTTTTCTTATTGCTTATAAAGACAGGGAAATAAACTGGAAATTTTTGTTAATCATCCCATTTTATTTCTTTGCAGTTCTTTCTCATCAAAATTCAGCCATAATATCCTCATTAGCAATTTTAGGGTTATTTTTTATAAAAAAGCATAAAGAAAGAAAAATAATATTATTATCAGTTCTTGCTACATTCATAGCAACATCCTTCTGGTGGATAGATTATGTAAAAAATTTCTTTAGCACCACCTCAACCACAATTGTAGTCAGCAGTTCATTATTAAACATTTCAAAAGCAACTCTAAGCGATAATGCTGCAACAATATTAATTCCGCTAATTTTTCTTGTAACATTATATTTTTACATTAAATCAAATAAAGAAAAAAAGAGAGAAATCATTTTTTTACTGCCCCAGATTATAATATCTATTTTGCTTTTAACTAGGTTGATAGTTTTTACTCCACTGCTAAAACATGTCTATCCAGATTCATATAATCTGTTTTTATTATTTTTTATGATTTTCATGTTTTTTAACATAGATTTTAGCACAATTAAAAAATATAACAAGCTGATATTTATTGGATTAATACTGATAAGCATTATAAGCGTTTCACTAAATATTATGAAAACGCCAAATTTTATAGGGCACACTAGTTTAGAGGATGAAACATTATCTATTCTTAATGAAGTTGATGATAAATTTGTTATTTTAGCAACACCTTCAAGAACAACATCCTATATTCCAGCTTACTATTCATATGCGGCAATATATCACAATTTGACATCTGCAGGGGGATGGTATCCTGCAATGAAAAGCAGTGATTATATAAGCAGAATAGAGAATTTAACTAACATAATAAATAAAGAAGATTGCAGACTATTAAAAAAAGAGCTTGTTGAACTGGAAACATATGAAGTTATAACTTATAATTCCCACTGTGATTTTTTGAATGAATGCGGATTCAATAAAAAAGATAATAAATCAAGGGTATGTCTGTATTATTTAAGAAAATGAAGCAAGAAATAATGGATTTTATATTTAATAACAGTAGGATATTTGATAAGATAAGAAAATGGATTCACGATGACTATAAAGATGAAAAAAGAATGATTTCTTCAAATTTGGAGAAAAATAAAACAACTTTGGATTTTGGGTGTGGAATAGGACAGTTTTCAATAATGTTCAATGCAAGTGACTATTATGGTGTCGATTTAGATCCAAAATATATAGAATTTTGCAAAAAAAACAAAAAAGGAAACTTTAACGTTATAAAAAGTCTCCATCCTTATCCATTTAAAAAAGAATATTTTGATCAGATTTTGATTTCAGCAGTTGTTCATCATATAGATAAAAAAACACTTTCTGTAATATCAAAAGAATTTAGAAGAATTTTAAAAAAAGATGGAAAATTAGTAATAATAGATCATTACACAATAAAGAATCAAAAGAATATATTTTGTAAATTACTAATAAATATAGACAGGGGTCATTATTTTAGAAATCCCGAGGAAATAATCAATATTTTTTCAGAAGAATTTAAACTTAAAGAAATGAAAGTTTTCAAGAACGGGCCCTATAAAGACTATCTAACAATATTTGTATAATCAAAGATAATTTTTTCCATGTTTAGTATAAAAGTCGAAAGTTTTCTTAACGCCTTCTTCCATAGAAACCTTTGGCATCCACTCTAAAAGTTCTCTTGCTTTGGAAATATCAGATACATAATCTCCAGTTTCTATATCTTTGTAATCCTTTGGCCATGGAACCATTATTTTTTTCCCTCTATCAACCACCCTAACTAAATTATCAACCATATCTATAAATTTAGTTCCTACGCCACTTCCTATATTAAAAACTTGACCAGCAGCTTTTGAAGAAACTCCTGCTAATAAAAAAGCATCAGCAAGATCATCAATAAAGATATAATCTCTAATTTGACTGCCATCCCCATAAACTGAAACAGGTTCATACTTCATTAATTGACCCAAAAACCAATTAATAATACAATACTTACTTGTTTTCATTTGAGCTCTAGGTCCATAAGGATTAGCAATTCTAAAAACTACTGTATCTAAGCCAACCTCCCTATTGAAATAAAGTGAATATTCTTCTGCAGCTTGTTTATTTACTCCATAAGGGCTTTTAGGGCTACACGGGTGTTTTTCATCAACAGGCGTTCTTTCAATTTGTCCTATTTGCATTCTAGAACCAGAATAAAGAATTCTTGCATAGGGATTATTATTTTTACATGCTTGAAGCAGATTCAAATGTCCTCTCAAATTAATATCCATATCTAATTGTGGATTAGTCAAGCTATCATTATGAGCAGGTTGTCCTGCAAAATTATAAATAATATCAAAGCCTTTAACAATAGTTAATAAAGAATCAGAATCTCTCACATCAGATACGTTAATCTTAACTTGATCTTTTATATCTTCTATATTAAACTCATTTGCTCCTAATCCGCGCAAAAAAGAATCCATGATGGTTACATTAGCTCCATTATTTACCAATCCAATGGATACACTACTACCTATAAATCCCATACCTCCAATGACAAGAACTTTCTTATCTTTCAACAATTCTTCTAAAACCATAACGAAAACAATTAAGAAAGATATATAAAATATTCTAAATCTCTCTGAATTTTAATTCAAAAGATTTTAAAACAAAATCCAGAATGGTTTTAATGAATTTAACTCCACTATTAGGTTTTTCATTCCATACTATAGGAATTTCTTTCAGAGTATATCCTTTCTTTTGACAAATATAAAGAATTTCAGTGTCCCAAAACCAATTAATATCTTTTACTAAAGGAATAATTTTTTTAGCTACACTAGTTTTCATAGATTTAAATCCACATTGAGAATCTGTAAATTTAACATCAAGTAACATTCTAAGAAGAATATGATTATAAACTTTGGAAATAAAATATCTAAAAAATGATCTTTGATTCTTAGATTGAGGCAAATATCTAGAACCAACAGACATATCATAACCCTCATCAAGTTTTTTTATCATTAAATGAAAAAATCTCAAATCTGTGGACAAGTCTACATCCATGTAAGAAACATAATCCGAACTAGAATTTATCCAACAATCATTCAAAGTTGCACCTCTTCCTACAGTTAAAGTGTATTTAAAAGAGACTCTTGGATACATAGATGTTAATTTTTTACAAAAATTAAAAATGTTATTCTTGTTCGGTCCATTCAAACCAATGATAATATTCCAATTATAATTTTTTAAATTATCAATGAAGAAATTATGAATTTTTTTTAAAGAAACTCCGATTTCATCATAATTGCGATAATATATTGGGATTACCAAATCCACGCTCTTCTTAATCATAAAAAGAAAAAGAATAGAAAATTATAAAAGACTATCAGTCCAAAGGCAATGTATAATTAGGATAATTATAGTTTTTATCAATACTATATATCTCAACAACTTTTCCATTAATCTCGAATCTTTTAATAAGATTTTTCTTAAGAATTTTATTCAATTCTCTTGAATATTTTGTTTTAAACTCTTGTTCAGAGTAATAAATCAAATCAATTGAGTTTAAATCAATTGTTTTATTATAACCATAAGGATTATTGTAAATAGTTGAATTTTTAGTAGTAAGACCTGGGTAAGGTGGAATTGATACTATACTCATAGGTTTGTTCACATATCCAAGATAAGGATACTTTAATTCCAAAGATTGTGGGTAGGATGCTAATATAACTGAATTTGGGAAATTATTCTGAAGATAGTTAGTAGCCATTTCATGAGTTTTAATCATATCCACATATTCCATATTGTTTTCCAAGACAAATCCTACATTATTGCTCTTCCCATTCTCAACTGAAATAAAAAGAGCCAAAATAATCAAGAATGCCAAGTAAGAATATTTCTTAAATATCCTAACAAGAGAAAGCGAAAATATAATGAATATCAAAGGATAAGAAGGTAAGCCATATCTAACTGGGAATTGTGAGAAAATAACATACAAAATAAACATAAATAAAAAAGAATAGTATAAGGGATAGGCTTTTTGAATGTTAAAATAATTTATTAATTGCTTAAAAGATAATATTAAAATAAAGAATAGAATAGAGAATAACCAACTAAAATTTTTCAATATAGTTAAATAATTAATAATATTCGGGAAATGTTTATCAAGTCCATTAAATAAATATGGTGAATTAAAAAGCAAAAAGAACAATAACAAATAGGGAATTATTGCATATATTATTTTTCTTTTATTCTTAAATATTGAAGAAGAACATGATAAAATGATAAAAGAAGTTAATATCCATTTATAATTATCGAAGAATAAACTTTTAAGAACAATGAATATATTAAATAAAATAGTAATGTTAAAAGAAAATAAAGTAGCATTAATGGGATAAAGAAAAGAACCATAATGTAACTTATTAGATAACAACCACAAAGAGAATAAGATAAGTGGAATCGCATGAATAAGATTTTTTTTGATGTTTATTTTTTTATCTTTAATAACTTCATAAATCAAAAGTGCAACTATCACAAAAATTCCTGTTTCTTTTGTTAAAACAAGTAAACAAGAGAATAGAACATACAACCAATCATTATTTTTAATGAAGAAATAAATTGACATGACAGTTAGTGCAACAAGGGGAATTTCAAGATATGACAAACCAGAATAAGAAAAAAAAGTTGGATAAAAGAACATTAAAATTGCTGCAATAATTCCAACTTTTCTGTTAAATAAATTCTTTCCAATAAGGTAAGTGAAATAAACAGCTAAAAAAGAAAAGACTAAAATTGTTGAATTAGCAACAAATGGAGTATTTCCAAATATTTTGAATAAAAAACCAAGTAACAAAAAATAGAATGGTGGGTGTCCATTTCCATATTCCCATAAGAAAATGTTAAAACCATTTTCATAAACATGTTGAGCGGCAGGAATTACATAATTCATTGCATCCCAAGAATAGGGTAGATTCAAAACAGGATACTTAAGAATAACAATGAGTAAAAGAAGGATAAAAGCAAATACCAACTCATTTTTTTCCTTGAAGATTTTCATTGACTGTAAAAAATAGAAAAGCTTATTAAACTTTTTCAGATGAACTCTGAAATGAAAAGAATTGCAATATTAGGGGGAGGAGTAACTGGAATGACATCAGCTTATTCTCTATCCAAAAAAGGCTATAAAGTAACAATTTTTGAAAAAACAAAAGATATGGGTGGTTTGGGCGCTTGTTTTATAGATGAAAACAAATGCATCTATGATTATGGACCACATCAATTCTGTACAAATAATCCAGAATTATTAAAAATATTAAAAGAAGTCTTGGGAGATAATCTATTAGTAAGAGAAAAAAAAGTTTCTCAATATTTTTTTAATAAATATATACCTTATCCTCCTAAACCAATAGATTATTTCATTAAATTACCATTCCACTTAAGCGTAAGAGTAATTCTTGAAGTTATAGGATCAAGAATAGAATCCCAAATTAATTCCAAAACAGATTATTCTTTCGAAGCTTGGACAAAATCAAGATTTGGATCTACTTTATACAGCAAATATTTTAAGCCATATACAATCAAAACATGGGGAGTAGACCCAGATGAATTGGATCCTAGTACTGCATCTTCAAGAATAAGTTTCAATTCAATATTTGATATATTTTTCAAGACAATAAAACATTATTTAACAAAAAAGGATGATTTTTCAACAATTCACAATCCACTAAAAAATAGTTTTTATTATCCACGGGGTGGAAATGTGAAATTAATAGAGGCATTGTATAATACATGCATAAAAGAAAATGTAGAATTCAAAACAGGTTTTGAAGCGGAAGAGATGATTATAAAAAATGGAAGAGCAGAAAAGATAATATTCACAAATAAAAAGAGTATATCAGATTTTGATTATGTGATAAACACAATTCCCCTAACTATTTTAACAAAAATAATAAAAAAAGAATATAAAATCCCATTAAAGTTCAGGGGAATGACATTTGTATTTCTATCTTTTGAAAAAGAGCAACTGTCCCCTTACAATTGGATATACTATCCAAACAAGGAGATTATTTTTCAGAGGATATGTGAATTCAAACACTTTAACGCAGATATGTGTCCAAAAGGAAAGACTGGAATAGTGGCTGAGATAACATGTTTTAAGGGAGATAATGTATGGAATACTCCTGATGATGTACTAATAAAAAGAGTGATTAGTGATTTAAAAAAAGTCAAAATACTAAAAGGTAATGAGAAATATTTAGGAAATATAAGAAGACAAGAGTTTGTATATCCATTGCAAATAAAAGGATTTCAAAAGATGGTTAATGAAATAATAGAAACTGAAATAAGTCCATTAAAAAATGTGGTTACAATAGGAAGACAAGGATTATTCAAATATTGTAATCAAAATGAATGTATGGAAATGGCATTAGATGTTTCAAAACAAATAGAAGATGGAACAAACAAATTTAATTACGACTTCAAAACCAAATGGAAAAGCGATGTTTTCGGAGATCAGCCAAACCTAATAGAAAAAGAATCAACCTAAAAAAGAATAATTATAAAAAGCTTGTTAAATCATTTAGAATTATGACAATACTGCCGTTTATATCTGCTTTAGTTTCATTTCTTGTAGTCTTATATCTGACTCCTTGGCTCATAAGATATTTAAGGAAAATAGGCTTAACTGTAAAAGACCAAAATAAAAATAAAAAGCCATTAGTTCCTATATCAGGAGGAATGGCAGTAATGTCTGGATTATTCATGGGAGTTATGATATATTTGTTTTTTCAGACATTTTATTTCAAGAATACATCTCCAACAGTTTACATATTTGCAGGTTTGACAACAATAATAATGATCACATTAGTTGGATTTATTGATGACTTACTGATAAAATCAAAAGACGAGTCTTCAGGTTTAAAGCAATGGCAAAAACCTTTGCTTACATTAACAGCTGCTATCCCTCTTATGGTTGTGAATGCAGGTGTAACGGCTGTATGGATTCCATTCATGGGAAGAACAGAATTAGGAATTATTTATCCCTTAATTCTAATCCCTATAGGAGTAATTGGAGCAGCAAACATGGTAAATCTTCTAGCTGGAATAAATGGCCTTGAAACAGGAATGGGAATAATATATACTGGAATGCTTGGATTATATGCTTATGCAAATGGAAGGGAAACAGCAGCATTAATATCATTATTGGTTTTTGCATCATTGATAGGATTTTACCTATTTAATAAGTATCCAGCAAAGATTTTGCCTGGAGATTCTTTAACTTATTTATTGGGAGGTTCAATAGCGGTGATAGCTATAATTGGTAACATTGAAAGAGCAGCAATTATTGCTTCAGTGCCATTTTTTGCAGAATTTATTTTGAAATGGAGAAGTAAATTCAAAGCAAAGAGCTATGGATATTATTACAAAGGAAATGTTATATCTCACCACAAAGATAAAATATACTCACTGCTTCATTTGTTAACAAGGAATGGAGCTCATACAGAAAAGCAGATAACCACATTTTTTATAGTTCTTGAATTAGTATTCTGTTTGTTAATTTGGGTGGTATAATTTGATAAAAAAAATGTTATATCATTATAAGAATAGCAAGTTTTTAAGGGATAACATAATTCTTTTCATAGGATCTTTAAGTGCGGGAGTTCTTGGCTTTATATTCCATTTTTACATGGGGCGTATTCTTGGACCTGCAGATTATAGTGTTCTAGGAGTTATGCTTTCTATAATTTACATTATGGGAATAGGGCTCAACACATTGCAGACAGGAATAACAAAATTAGTATCTGAGCTTGATGCAAAAAAAGAATATTCAAAAATAAGTTATCTGATAAGCAGGCTCACGAATAGAGCAACAAAATATGGAATATGCCTGCTTGTAGTTTTTGTGTTGTTAACTCCTTTATTGGCAAAATTCTTGCATATAAAAATAACTCCATTGCTGATAATAGCTCCTTGTGTTTTGTTTCTCATGCTCTTGCCGATAAATCGTGGATCACTCCAAGGGCTGCAAAGATTTAAAGGATTAAGCTGGAATCTTGTAACTGAAGGAATAGTAAAGTTATTTGGAGGGATTGTACTTGTATTTTTAGGATTAGGAGTTTATGGAGCTATAATTTCAATAGTTTTGTCTTATATGACACCATTTGTAATTGGTTTTTATCCACTAAAAGATATTATAAAAAATAAAAAAGAGAAGTTCAATGTCAGAGGAATATACAAGACATCAATGCCAATATTGATCGCATTAATAAGTCTGACTTTGATGTACAGCATAGATTTAATTTTAGTAAAGCATTTCTTTAGTGATGTTGAAGCAGGTTATTATGCTGCTGCTGCACTATTGGGTAAGATATTATTTTTTGCAACTTTGTCAATAAGCCAGGTAATGTTTCCAAAAGTTTCTGAATTGTACAACCAGAAAAAAGATCATAGACATATGCTAAACAAATCTCTGCTGATAAGTCTGATAATAATAATTCCAGCAATAACAATATTTTATTTATTCCCAGAAATAGTTGTAACAATTCTTTTTGGAAAAGAATTTCTGCCAATCAAGAATTATATAGGTCCATTCTCTGTAATCATAGGGCTTTTCTCATTAACATACATAATAACATTTTATAATTTATCAATAAACAAAAGAAAATTTTTGTACGTACTTATGTTTTTTAATATGATTGAAATTATTTTGATTACACTGTTCCACTCCAGTCTTGTCCAAATAATTAATATTTTAATATTTTACATGCTAGCACTATTTATAATAATGTTTTCGCTGACATACCTAACAAAAAAATGACTGAATTATCAATAATAATACCTGCATATAATGAAGAAGATAGAATTAAAAAAACATTGGAAGAATATATCAGCTACTTCAAAAATTATCAACATGAGATTATAGTCATACCAAACGGATGCAAAGACAGGACAGAAGAAATAGTGAAATTATTATCAAAGAAATACAAGACAATAAAATACAAAACAATAAAAGAACCAATAGGAAAAGGTGGTGCAATCAAAGAAGGATTTAAAATAGCTGAAGGGAGCTTGATAGGATTTGTGGACGCAGATCTTTCAACAAAACCTGAAGATTTTGAAGAATTAATAAAAAATATAAAAGAGTGTGACTGCATAATAGCCTCAAGATACATAAAAGGTGCAATAGTAAATCCAAAGCAGAAGTTTTCAAGGATAATAGCATCACGTGCATTTAATTTACTTGTTAATTTTCTATTCAATTTAAAAATAAAAGACACTCAATGCGGTGCCAAATTATTCAAAAAAAATGTTATAAAAAAGATAATTCCAAAATTAGACATAACAAGATGGGCATTTGATGTTGACTTATTGTTTAGAATAAAAAAAGAAGGTTACAAAATTAAAGAGTTCCCTACAAAATGGGAAGATAGTTTAGGATCTACACTAAAACTAAAAAAAGCCATTCCTGAAATGATACTATCTTTAACAAGGCTAAGATTGATAAACTCAAGATTTAAGTTTATAATAAATTTTTATGATAGTTTGCCGGAATCAATAAAAATACACCACAAATTAAGATGAAAAAAGATGCATTAAACAAAGTATTGGATTTTATTTTTTCTAAAAACAATACAAAATACTTGGTGTTGCTTTTTATTATTGGAATAATTCTAAGAGTAATATTTTCATTTATGATAGGAGGAAGCCCTGATGAAACTGTATATGGTGTGCATGCACTAGGAATAATAGAATCAGGATTATTGCAGGAAATGCACGAAGATCCAGTGTGGTTTTATCTGACAGATTTAGGTTATAAGATATTTGGAATGACATTGGTCAGTAGCAGATTATTGTCCATAATATTTGGATCTCTCTCAATATTAGCATTGTACTTTTTAACAAAAGAAATGTTTGGCAGAAAAATTGCCTTAATATCCTCAATATTACTGGCTTTTTCAGCATATCACATACTAATGACCTTAACTGAAATGGATGTGGCGATGACTTTCTTTATATTGCTAAGTTCATATTTTCTTGTTAAATATTTAAAGGAAGGAAAAATAGAGCACCATATAATATCAACGATCCTCCTTGGAATAGGTATATTGGTAAAGAATATAGGGGCTTTATTCATTCCAGCTTATGTCATAGCCTTATTATTATATCCTAAAATAAAACACAAAGAAAAAATATTTTCAAAAAAGAATATAAAAATATTTTTAATTTTCTTTGTTATGCTGTTTATAATAGCTATTCCTACATTAACATTCAATTATTTATTATACAAAGAAAAGGGGCTTACCGATCTTCAATTTTCACGGTTTCTGATGGGCGAAGATAAAGGAATTTATAATTCAATATCAAACACAATACAGCCATTTAGTCTAAATGTGTTATTGAATGATTTTGGGGGGGGATTTCCAGGGATATTAAAAGGGCTACAATTTTACTGGCAGTATACAATTTTCCTTTTAATTGCATCAATTATTGGTATTTTTGCAGGATTCAAGAAGAATAGGGAATTCACCTTATACT
>ERZ1292623.4191-Hain-H51-01um-R1-4191-length-11906-cov-77_pt1 | contig 11906 bp, 15 predicted proteins | sample MGYA00564398_ERZ1292623 | MGnify/ENA primary metagenome ERZ1292623 (study PRJEB36523, sample SAMEA6512633) | groundwater metagenome | collected 2019-01-07 | study: AquaDiva: Metagenomics assemblies of 32 groundwater samples | reverse complement strand
ATTTCCTGACTCTTTTCAAAGAAGATTCTTTGAAAATTCCAAATAATTTCATTTATGAAAAAAATAACGAAAAATACGTTAAAGTTTTTGGAGGATTGGGGATTATAAAAGAAATCAGAATTAAAACCGGCGCCGATCTTGATAATAATTTTATTGAAGTGATAAGCGGTTTAGGCGGCGAAGAAACGATTATCAAGCCGTAATGGCATTATTGAATTAATGTGATTTTTCATAGATAATTATTCTCCGGGACACGAAGTGAATTCACAATTTGGTCCGGTGCGGCCGACATATGAACCGCCTGGACAAAGCTTTGCCTCTTGCGCGCAGAAAATAGCTTCTTTTTCTGGCGGGATGACGGCTTTCTGAATGTGTTTAAGAAATGATTTAGTGGGTTTGCTCGAATCAAAACTCTTTGACTTTTCCTACTTGGTGCCCTCGGGAGGAATCGAACCCCCATTACGAGATCCGGAATCTCGCGTCCTATCCGTTGAACGACAAGGGCGGTATTTAATGTCTGATGTTTGGCGGTTAATCGCCAAACATTAATTTAATGTATGCCACGTCGCTTGGCGCCGGTGAATAAGTAATTTTTATTTTAGTCTTCTTGAAGACGTCTTTGATTTTTTTGGCTATTTTGACGGCCAATTGGTTTTCTGTAGTGGTGATTTTTATTCCTTCTTTAACGTTTTTGATTTCAATCAGGCGGTCAAGCGGATCGCGTTTGTAGGCGCGTTGCCCGAATTTTTCAACCAAGCGGGTAAGGTCGCCGATGATTTTTGGCGGCGCGTTTTGAACGATGATTTCGCCTTCAAACTGTTTGTTTTTAATCATTTCGCAGGCCGGGCAAACCGCAAATCCGATCGCTAAATCTTCCTGAATTTTTTTATGGCTTCTCAAGTTGTGATGCCACGATTTTTTGTAATAAACAATGTTGCATTTGCGGCAAAAAATCAATCCCGATTTGCCTTTCGGTATTTCGTGTTCTTCCCGTCGTCTGGGAGGTTGTTCGATAGTTCGATATTTTTGTTGTTTGGGCATTAATATATTATTTCATAAATTATGCCGATAAAAAAGACGAAAAATAAGAAAGCGTTGATAAAATGATGCGGTTTCTTAAAAACGCCGCTGGCGGTCGGCGAGGCCTTAACGGCCCTTTTCCACATTAAGATTATAAGCAATCCTTCTATGCCCACAAAAACGCCGCCCGTGGTTTTTACCATTTCAAGAAAATTTTGCAAACCCGAAAAATACAAAATCATTGGCAAGAAAAAAACGATGGCGGCGGCGAGATAATTGGACAGTTTTACGTCGTGGATAAGGCTTTTTTCAATGTCGCGGCCGACGACGATGTAAGTGCTCCAGATGGCGATAAATCCCAAAACACCGAACAAGGTCATCAGCCAATTTGGAAGATTGCCGGCAAGACCGGAAACGGAATTGATTGAAATGGTATTTGATAAATTAATGACGGCGACGGCAAAGACAAGATAAACGATTGCCGGCAAAATAACGCCCAAAATAACCACCGGTTTGATGTTGATGACATGCTGATTGTTGCTTCGGAAATATCCCAAAATCGTCGGAATGGCGGTTTTACCGGCAAACGCGAAAAGAATGGCTCCGTACGGGAGAAGAAACTGATGCCAGCCGAGGGTTATGAGAGGAGCTGAAAATATTCTTTCGGAATTTTTTAAGCCGTAAAGAAAAGCGACTAAAATAATCGCGACAATGCCGAGAACGGTAAGGAATTCGGAAACCGCCAAACGGTTAATTTTTAAAAGAATCGCCAATGAAGCCACAAACCAAAAGATAGCGGCTTTATAAATATCCGGAATGGTCGGCCAAAAAAAATTGATGAAACTGGTGGAAAGAATCAAGTAAATCGTTAGAATAAAAAACATCCCGACGATGGTTAAAAAAATCGTTGGCCATTTGGCCAATTTCCCCAGGTAAAATTCCGCGTAGCCGGCGAAACGATGATTTTCTTCGGTGCGCAGGATAATGTCGGCGTACATTAAATAAACGAATATGAAAGCGGCGGCCGAGATCGTTAGATAAAACAAACCGGTGATCAGCCCCGCTTGGGCGAAAATAAAGGGGATAACAAAAGTGCCGGCGCCGATAATGGTGGCGGCCAAAATGCCGGCCGGAAGAATAATTGAGCGATACATTTAATTGCCGTTGGCGGCTTTTTCTTTTTTGATTATTTCAACCAATTTGTCCAAAAGCGTTTTCGGATCGGAATCAAACACTATTTTGCCGGTCATTTCTTTGGCGCGATGGGATTTTTCAATGATATTTTTCAGGACTTCGTCGGTTTCCCATTTGCCGACCAAAATGCCGATCGGCTTTTTGTCTTCAAAGGTGATGGTAAATTCATTGAGCGTTCCCATGCGGCCGCAACCGAAAATCACCGCGTCGGACGCTCTTATCAAAAGAAGGTTGCGGCCGGAATAATTGAACCCGGTGTAAATAATCAGGTCCTGGTAATCGGTCGGCAGTTTGTAGCCGAAAATATGTTCTTTTTCATCGACGGCCGGCGAAATTCCGAGAACTATGCCGCCTTCTTCTTTGGCGCCTTTGGCCGCCCAAAAAGGAAAACCGGTGGTGGCGCCGTTAACCAGAACGGCATCGTGGCGGATGATTTCGCGGCCGAGTTCTTCGGCGGAGGCAAAAGCGTCGGGGCCGCAGTGATCCGTTTCAGCTGCTCCGGAAACGCAAATTTTATATTTATAAGTGGTGTGGCAGACGTTGTTGTTCATATTATTCGTATAAATTATAACACGACAGTTTCCCTTGTTAAGGGAGCCGTTGCCTCAATCGCCAGCTCATCCCGGATTTTGCGCGCCAGGCCGAGCGCTTGGTCTTCTTCGCCCTGAACCACAAAAACTTTTTTCAATTTCAACCTCATCGGCTTTAACCAGTTCGCCAATTTTTCCGAGTCGGCGTGGGCGGAATAGCCGTCAATCACCGTTGTCTTGCATCGGACCGGGATTTCTTCGCCGAACATTTTAACGCTTTTCGCGCCTTTTAAGATTTGCCTTCCCAGAGATCCTTCTACCTGATAACCGATGAAAAGAATCATGCTTTTTGTGTCGGGCAAATAACGGCGTTCATGATGAAGTATCCGGCCGCCTTGCGACATTCCGGATCCGGCGATGATGATTTTCGGGGGCGGCGCATCGTTTATCGTTTTTGATTCTTCCGTGGTTTGGGTGAATTTCAGTCCGGGAAAGTCAAAAATTTTGTCTCCTTTTTCGATAAGCGCCAGGGTTTCTCCGTTGGCGTAAGAGGGGTCGCGGAAATATTTTTTGTATATTTCGGTGATTTTGATCGCCAATGGACTGTCTACAAAAATCGGGACTTCGGGAATGCGGCCGTTTTCCGCCAGTTCGTTTATTTCAAACAAAAGATCCTGCGTTCGTTCCATGGCGAAAGCAGGTATCATTAGCGTCCCGCCGGCCCTGACCGTGTCTTCAATTGCGTCTTCAAGGCGGTCTTTGCGGTTTTCAAGAGTTTTGTGGATTCTGTTGCCGTAGGCGGATTCAATTATTGCGTAATCGGCTTCGGGGATCGGATCAGCTTCGTTTATAAGCGGAGCCGTGACGTTGCCGAGGTCTCCGGAAAAAACGATTTTTTTGCCGGCAACCGATATTTTGATAATGGCCGAGCCGAGAATGTGGCCGGCGTTGAAGAATTCAATTTCAAAATCTTTGATTTTGAATTTTTGACGGTACTCAATGGTTTCCCAAATCTCCATTGTTTTTTTGACGTCGTTTGAGTCGTAAAGCAACGGCATTTTTCTTTCTTCGGCTTCTTTCGCCATAAGTCCGCCGGAATCAATCAAAAGCGGTTCCGCGAAATCTTTGGTCGGCGGAGTGGAAAATATCCTGCCGTTAAATCCGGTTTTGACGAGCTGGGGCAGGCGGCCGGTGTGGTCAATGTGGGCGTGGGTGACCAAAACCGCGTCAATGGTTTTGGGATCGTAAGCAAACGGCTCAAAATTGTGTTTTTCGCAATACCTCGACCCCTGGTGCAGGCCGCAGTCAACAAGAATTTTTGTTTTATCGGTTTCCAGTAAATAATTGGCGCCGGTAACCGATCGCGCGCCTCCGTAAAAAGAAAGTTTAAGCATATTTATAGAGGATTATACTAAATTAACGTTGGTTTAAGCAATAACGGCGCCGCAAATTTTCGGTTCGGCCTTGACAAAACAGAAAAATATAATATAATTTAAAAAACTGGACGTTAAAAATTTAACCTTGGAGTGGAGGAGGTGCGCACCATGAGAGAAGAGGGATGGGGTCAGGCGATTGTCGGAGCAATGGTTTTGTTGCTCCTGGGTTATGTAGTTATCAGCGGGATGTCTCTGGCGGCGGTGGCTGCCGGGAACGACATTCCGTACATTGATTTTTGGCACGCGCCGTGGCGTGCCATTATCACATGGTGGCTACCATGAAATGGCAGCCGCCAGGTGACTGGGTGTGCCCGCATTGCGGCACACCCAACCCGGACAGGGGTTCTCGTTGCGGAAATTGCGACGAGAACCCGTTCATTCTCCCGGCGGAGAATGAATTGATCAGCCTGGAGCGTTTAAAAACGCTTCAGGCGACTCGCCGGAAAAACAAAAAATAGCGGCTCAATGAAGAGCCGCGCCCAACACTGGAGACTTTTCGGAGTCTCCTTTTTTTGTTTGCGATAAAAAAGCAGCGTCCGAGGACGCTGCGCGATTGACGTAATAAAAAGTTAGTTCAAGAATTCCCTGACAGCCAAGCTGTTGACCTTTTGTTCCAGCGTAAAGATCGCGCCTTCTTCCGTTTTCAGCCGATAATAATTTGAAAATCCATCTTTGCCGATCAAGCATAATTGAGAACCGGTTGGCGGGACCCACTGGATACAATCCGAATCAACCACCATCAATCCCTTCAGTTTTGAAGTTTTTTCGCACAGAAAAATTTTGCCCACATCCGTCCAGCACAAGCATTGCGCGTTCATTTGTCGCCTCCTTTGTCGCTGGTTGGCGCTAAAAACTCAAGCTACTTTTTTAAAAATAAAACATTTACCGTTAAATATCAAGCAAAAATTCTTCAACGATTTTTCTTTCATCCCACGGAATTTTTTTATTGTTTTCCGCGCACATCCAGGATTCGCCTCCTTTGCCGGTAAGGATCACGGCGTCGTTTTTTCGGGCCAAAGAAAGCGCTTTTTTAATCGCTTCTTTGCGGTCAATGACTTTGAAAATCTCGGGTTTGGAATTCGAAACCCGCGAACAACCCGCGGCAATGTCGTTGACGATGTTTTCCGGAGATTCGTCGTACGGGTCTTCGTTAGTCAAAATAATTTTATCGCAGTATTGCCCCGCTATTTTGCCCATTATCGGCCGTTTCCATTTGTCGCGGCCGCCGCCCTGGGCGCCCAGTAAGCAGATTAGTTTTGAGCCCCGAGTTTTGAGTTTCAAATTTTTGGCTGTTTTGTACGTTGCTTCCAAGCTGGCCGGTTCATGGGCATAATCGACAATAACGGAAAAATTTTGCCCTTTTTCAATGATTTCAAACCGGCCCGCCGGCGCCTTGGCTTTGGCCAGCGCGCTTTTGATTTTTTCCATTGAAATGTTTTGCGACAAAGCGGCGCAGATCGCCGCGCCGGCGTTGTAAACGTTAAATTCGCCGATAAGCGGCATTTCAAATTTTTCGCCGTTGAATTCAAATTCGGTTTTGTCCGGAGACAATTTAACGTTTGAAATCCGGAATTTGTTTGAAAGTCGGAAATCCGCCGGGAAATTAACGCCGTATCCGTATTTGTTTTTTACCTCCGGCTTCAAAAAATACTCAGCGTTTTCGTCGTCAAGATTGTAAACGCCGACGCCGTTTTGCTTTCCGGCGACTTTTTCAAACAGTTTTATTTTGGCGTCGCGGTAGTTTTTGAAACCGCCGTGCCGTTCGATGTGTTCCGGCGATAAATTGGTGAAAACCGCCGCGTCGTAATCGACAAAACGATGGCGAAACTGGAGGATTCCCTCGGAAGAGGTTTCAACAACGGCATAGCGGCATTTTTCTTTCGTCATTTGGGCGAGCGTTTTTTGGAGCTGGAACCGTCCGAGCATCGTTTGTTTGGTTTCGTTTTTTCGTTCTTTGCCGCCGATAATTAAATTGGCGGTCGTGATCATGCCCGTTTTTAAACCGGCTGAATTGAAAATTTGGGCAATGAGATTGCAGGTGGTGGTTTTGCCTTTGGTGCCGGTGACGCCGACAACAAACATTTTTTTTGAAGGAAAGCCGTAAATCAAAGCGCCGCAAAAACTTAAAACATAATGGTAAGTCGGCTGACTTATGCGGTAGAGCGGACGCGGAATAACGTATTTCTCAAAAAATCTTAAAATTTTTTCAAGCATTTTTCGCCAAAATTTTTAAAGCCGTCTTTATTCTTTCTTCTTTTTTGAGAATATCGGAAGGAATTTGTTTTATGGCGTTCGCGATCTTTTCTTTTTTGTAGCCGAGATTTTTGAGCGCGCTTTCGGTTTCTATGTCGTTTTCCATCAGTTTTAGATTTTCTTTGTTCTGTTTTGTTTGAATTTTGCCGCGCATTTCCAGGATAACGCGTTCGGCTTTTTTTGTCCCCACGCCGGCGGCTTTAGCGAGAAGATCGCCGCGGCCTTCGTTAATCGCCGCCAATAGGCCGTTGACGTCGTCAACTCCAAGAATTTTTAGGGCGGCTTTCGGTCCGATGCCGGCTATCGAAAGAAACAATTCAAAAATTTCCAGTTCTTTTTCATTGAGAAAACCGTATAAATCCAGGCCTTCGCGATGGGGAATGAGCGAACAAAAAAATCTGACTTTCCCGTTTTTGGGGAGATTTTTACCGGTACGGGGAGAAATAAAAATTTTGAATCCGATGCCGCCGGTTTCTATCACCGCGAAATTCGGATTTTTAACGATTAATTTTCCGGACAGCGAATAAATCATTACGTAGCATTATAAATTAAAACCATTGACATTAAAAGCTCTGTTTTGTATTCTGAATTCTGTATTTAAATATCCATGCCTAATATCCAGTCAGCCAAAAAAGCTTTGCGCCAAAACGTCCGGCGGCGGGCGAAAAATTTGAAAAAAAAATCCGAGCTGAAATCGGTTATTAAGCAATATAAAAAATTAATTGCTGCCGGCAACAAAGAAGAAGCCAAAAAACATCTTCCGCAAGTTTATAAAAAACTTGATAAATCAGCCAAAGTAAATCTTATTAAAAAAAATAAATCTTCGCGTTTGAAGTCGCGATTGGCGAAATTAATCGCCGCCTAAACTCTTTTTAAGGAAGTTTGTCAGATCGTCAATCTCGATTCTTTCCTGCTTAGCCGTGTCTCTATCCCGGACGGTAACGGTGTTATTTTCCAAGCTCTCAAAATCAACCGTCAGACAATAAGGCGTGCCGATTTCGTCTTGCGAATAATAGCGCTTGCCGATGTTGCCGCGGTCGTCGAAAGCGACCATGAATTCTTTGCGTAAATCGTCATGGATTTTTTTGGCCAATTTTATCAATTCCGGCTTATTCGCCAAAAGCGGAAAAATCGCCGCTTTATAGGGCGCCAGTTTTGTCGGCAATTTCAAGACAATTCGTTCTTTTTCTTCGCGATACGATTCAAGCAAAACCGTTAAAACGGAGCGGTCAACGCCCCAGGTCGGTTCAATGACGTGGGGCCAGAACTCTTCTCCTCCGGCCGGCGGATTGGGATCGCGGTACTTTAGATTTTGGCCGGAAAATTTTTCGTGATTTTTTAAGTCAAAGTCGGTTCGGTAAGCCAGTCCGTAGAGCTCTTTTCGGCCGAAAGGAAATTCATATTCAAAATCTATCGTTCGTTTAGAGTAGTGCGCTCGTTCGCCTTCGGGGATTTCCGCTTCGTGGATTTTTTTTACGTCAATTCCCAATTCTTTGATCCACGCGATCATTTGATTTTTCCAATATTCAAATTGCGCTTCCCATTCGTTTTCGCGTATAAAATACTCGATTTCCATTTGTTCAAATTCACGCGTTCGGAAAATGAAATTGCCCGGGGTGATTTCGTTTCGAAAGGCCTTGCCGATTTGGGCGATGCCAAACGGCAGTTTCTTTCTTGTCGTGTCCAAAACGTTTTTGAAATTAACAAACATCGCCTGGGCGGTTTCGGGGCGGAAATAAGCGACATCTGCTTTTTCTTCAGTCGGGCCGATGAATGTTTTAAACATTAAATTAAATTGTTTGGGCTCGGAAAGTTCTTTGTTTCCGCAGTCCGGACATTTATTTTTTTCCGCCTGGTCGGCCCTGAAGCGACTGTGGCATTTTTTACATTCCACTAAGGGATCGGTAAATTCTTTCAAATGCCCGCTTGCCTCCCAGACTTTCGGATTCATTATCAGGGCGGCGTCAATACCGACGACGTCGTCGCGCTCTTGGACAAAACGTTTCCACCAAAGCTGTTTGATGTTATTTTTCAGTTCAACGCCTAGAGGGCCGTAGTCCCATGAATTGGCCAGGCCGCCGTAAATTTCGCTGCCGGGATAAATAAAACCGCGGCGCTTACACAAGCTGACAATTTTATCCGTTAAATCGTTCATAAATTTTAAGGTTTCACAAATCCTTGATCGTATTTAACCGTTGAGTCGTCGCTTAGCCATGTTGTCAATTCTTTGTCGGAATTGGTCAAAACGGCGCCGGTGAAGTCGTCAACTGCCCTGATGCTGGTTTCGCCCAAAAGGGGCATGAATTTGTTGATTTGGGTAATGTCCGGCGTCGCCTCAACCTGAAAAACCACCTCTATCGCTTTGTTAACCACTCCTTTGTTCGCGGGCAGTTTGTCAATGCCCCAGCTTACTTCATTGGTTCTTTCATTGTAAATCGGCGGCGGATTAGTCCCGCTTTCCGTTTTATCCAGCCAGCGAACCCCCGATTTTAGATTGGCTTTTATTTCAACATTGCTTACGTCGTTGGCGTAATTATAAATCACCCATCGGAGGATGAATTTGGTCGGTTTGTTCGCTTTCGGCGGCAGCGAGCCTTTGTAGCCCTCGAAACTGAGAATGGTTCTGTAATAACGGTAAAAAGCCTGCGCGTCGCCGACGATTTTGCCGACCACTTTCATTTCGGCGGTTGTTGAAGCGTGAGTTTGATCAGCCGCCACGTAATAAGGAACGGTCGGCGAAATAATTTCCGCCTCTGTTTTTAAAACAAAATTTTTATCGGTTGTTTTTTTAACGGGATAATTCTTTTTGGTTCTGATTTCAAATTCAACCATTCCTTCGGCGGCCGGCGGAAGAAGCCGCAAAGCCGGAGTATTGGCGGCGTTCCATGTGATGACGTTATCTATGGAATTAAAAAAACCAACGGTTTTTAAGCTGGCGAAATCATACATCGCGCCGATAAGTTTTGTTTTAATGACGATATCGTTAAGGGCGACGTCCGAATTGTTTTTGTAATAAACGGAATATTTAACCGCTTCGTCGCTGGCAACCAGATTGTTTGGGCGGTCGTTAGTGACGGCGATGTGAATAGGCGGCGAAGCGACCAAAATATCGCTTGTTTTTTCGTTTATCGCATCACCCCCGCTTTTTAAAGTCGTTTTGATTTTTAAAAACGTTTCGTTTTGCGCTGAAACGCTGCCTATCGCCGTGAAAACCCCTTTTTTGCCCGCGGCCAAATCGCCGATTTTTACCAGTTCTTTGTTTCCGCCCGTTTTTTGCGTCGCTTCTTTAACCGTAAATGAAGGCGGGTAAATTATTTCCAATTCGACGTTGTCAAAGTCGATATCGGAGATGTTTTCGTAATTGACATCGATCTTAAAATCTTCGCCATTGAGAACTTTTTGCGGGACATTAAGGTCAAGTTTAATTCCCGATTCGTCGGTCCCGACCGCGACGGTTTTTGTTTTTTCAAATCTGACGCGCGAACCGAGCGAAGGGAAAAAATAAGAAGCGGTAATTTCAAAATTTTTAACCGATTGTTCGTTTTGAAAAATCACAACCGGAATTTTTTCGCCTTTAATTTCTTTTTTGGCTTCCAGGTCGCCGAGATTTTCAACAATCACTCTTTTTTCTTTATTTTCAAGAGAAAAAGCGTTTTCCGGCAGAATAACGGATAATTTAACGTCTTTTATCGGCTTTTCGGAATTATTGGCAAGATCGATTTCAATGTCAAAAGGAACGCCCAGTAAAATATTTTTCGGCGCCCTTATGGCAAGTTCGGCTTCTTTCTCGGCGGTGAGATATTGGTAAATAAAAAAACCGCCGACGCCGACAGTCGTGACGGCGAAAACAATCAACAGCCGAAAAACCCAATAACCCGCTTTTTCTATTATCGGGAAACGGAATTTTTCCCATAAATCCGATGATTTTTTTTCGCTTGGTTTTTCCGGCTCCCAGTTTATTTGCGAGGGAGGGGCTCCATTTTGTTTTTGGGGTTCCGGAGGAGCGTTTCTTCCGTCGGGTTGTTTGCCTTCCAGATAAAATTCTTTTTCCAGTTCTTTGAAATCCATAACTTGATTACAATAATATTAATTCATTTTTCGGCGCTTTGAAAGCGCAGCGGCGGCAAAGGAACGTTGTTTCGTTTTTAACGAAATACGCCACGTGTTTGCCGTTGCATATTCCGCAGTCCGCGAATTTCGGATCAAACCCCAAAATTTTCAAAAGCGGCGCGTAAGGAGCTTCTTTTTTCTTGTCCAGCTCCTGAAAGCTTTTTTTAATTGCCAGCCAGAGTTTTTTGTCGCTTGCCAGCTCAAAAGTCATTTCCTTGATAAAGCCGGCCAAAGCCAGGGCCTCAAAAGATCTTTTTATTTTACGCAAGGCGATGGCGTCGGCGATTTTAAAACCGCCGTTTTTTTGAATTAAACGGATTTTTACGATATTGAGCGGTTCAAGGTGGCCTGCCAGCTTTGAGGTGATTTTTCTGGCGCTGACGGCTTTGGCCGCCACTTTGCCCAATTCTTGGGTGTAGAGAAAAATTATTTTATCAAATTCGCCGCTTTCCCGGCAATCAAGGACGATGGCCTCCGCAGATAATTCATTCATGGAATGTTTTAATATTAACACGAGATTGGCGTCGGCGCGAAGATTTTTCCCGCGGGGTTGACGATTTTTTAAATATAGGAAATAATTTTTTTACGGGATTAAACAAAGGTCGTTTAGTTTTAAAATTTCGTTTGAGATGAAACATCTTGGCTGGGCGCAATTGGTTTTAGGATTATGGATTTTGTCCTCCCCTTGGGTCTTGGGTTTTTCAGCCGTCACATTGGGGAGATGGAGCAACGTCGTTGTCGGCGTTTCAGTGGCGATTTTGGCTTTGTGGCAGTTGTTTGGAAACGAATACAATATAAAAAAATGATTAAAATTTACACAACTTCAAGTTGCCCCTATTGTCAGATGGCAAAGGATTTTTTCAAGCAAAAAGGGGTGGAGTACGAAGAGCTTAACGTCGCCGAAAACGAAGCGGCGAGAGAAGAAATGATGAATAAATCGCATCAGTTGGGGGTTCCGGTAATTGACATCAACGGCGCGATTATCGTCGGTTTTAACCCTTCCGAAGTGGAAAAAGCGCTTGCCGGTTGACTTTTTTGCCGGCTGCTTTATTATCAATTATCAATTAATTTATAATAATGACGCGCGGTCATAGTCGTAACCGCCAAAAATACAAAATTGATCATGCCTTACAAATGCTCTCATTGCGATTACGCTGCTGAACAGCCCGGCAATTGTCCGACTTGCGACGCGCCTTTGGCTGCCGAAGAAGAAGGGTCGGAAGATAACGCTGATGATACGATGGGAAAGGGAAACGAGGAAGAGACTGAATAAATTTCGGAATATATTTTAAAAATTCGCCCCGTTTTGCCGGGGCGAATTTTTTGTTATAATGATTTTATGATGTACGAAATGATAATTATC
>ERZ1292623.4189-Hain-H51-01um-R1-4189-length-11908-cov-5_pt1 | contig 11908 bp, 11 predicted proteins | sample MGYA00564398_ERZ1292623 | MGnify/ENA primary metagenome ERZ1292623 (study PRJEB36523, sample SAMEA6512633) | groundwater metagenome | collected 2019-01-07 | study: AquaDiva: Metagenomics assemblies of 32 groundwater samples | reverse complement strand
GACCCATTTGTTATGGGAATTCTCTCAAAACCCCGAGTTATGTTAATCGGCGACGAAGACGAAATGGTCAAATTATAGCCCTGTTTTTATATATCAGCAGGTCGCCTTGGCACACTCCGTCGAGTAAGACTCGACTCCATCATGCCAATGGCGCTCCTCTGATATATATTTTCGTTTACACTCTAATATATAATCTTGGTTAATGTTCAAAAAACCGAGATTTACCCTTGCCGCAATCATCCTTTTCACCCTTGCCGCCATTTACATCGATCTTCCCCAATTAACTCTAGGCGAAAATCTTAAGTTTGTACACCCTCAACCACTCAAAAATTTCATCAGACGTGACCTCGAACCTAAACTCGGACTTGATCTTGCCGGCGGAGTCCAGCTGGTGATGAGTGCCGACATGACCAATATTCGCCAAGAAGACAGAAACGACGCCCATGAGTCTGTCAAAAATGTCGTTGAAAATCGAGTCAATGCTCTGGGAGTTGCCGAACCGGTCATCCAAACCACTAAAACCCGCGACCAGCACCGCTTGATAGTCGAACTTGCTGGCATCCCTGATATCGATCAAGCTATCGCCCTCGTCAAAAAAACCGCCCATCTGGAATTTAAAACCCTCAAGTCTAATGCTCCACCGGAAGCAACTTTCGCACCCTTTCCCGATTTCTATCAAGGAACAGGACTTACTGGCACACAACTAAAAAGAGCTCTCGCCCAACCCAGCCAAGATCCCCAGAACCCAGGCTACGTTGTTGCCCTCGAGTTTAATGATGAAGGAGCCAAAAAATTTGAAGAGATCACCAGAAACAATCTAGGTAGACCAGTAGCGATTTCTTTGGACGAGCAAATAATCACGAGCCCGACAGTCCAGGCGGTTATTTCTGACGGTAACGCCATTATAACCGGCAACTTCACCTCCCAAGAAGCCAGGCAGCTCTCCATACAACTCAATGCCGGTGCCCTGCCCGTGCCTCTTATAATCGAGTCCCAAACCAGAGTTGGTCCAACACTTGGAGCCGACTCCATACAAAAAGGCATTTTTGCCTCCGCCGTCGGCATCACATCCGTTATGATTTTTATGACTCTCTACTATCGAATTTTGGGGATTTTTGCCGTCGCGGCCCTTCTTATCTACACTACATTAGTTTTTGCCATCTTCAAACTCATTCCGGTTACTTTAACTTTGGCTGGCATTGCCGGATTCGTACTCTCAATAGGTATGGCTGTCGATGCCAATATCTTAATTTTTGAAAGGATCAAAGAGGAGATAAGGTGGGGCAAACCCAAACTCGAAGCCCTTTTTGCCGGTTTTGAGAGAGCCTGGTCCTCAATCAGAGACTCAAACGTTTCCTCACTTTTAACGACCGCTATCTTATTTAATTTTGGCACCGGCCCCATTCGCGGTTTTGCTCTCACATTGGCAATTGGAATCTTAGTCTCCATGTTTTCGGCCATCACCGTCACCAGAACTTTAATTAGAGTGTTTTGGGTCAGAAAAATATGAACTTAATCAAATACCGAAATTGGTTCTTTGCTTTATCGCTTTTGATCATCATTCCCGGCATAGTCGCCCTTTACATTTGGGGATTAAAACTCGGTATCGATTTCGAAGGCGGCACTCTTTGGGAAATTAAATTTCAAAAGACCCCAACGAGCCTTGAGTTCCAAAATTTTCTAGACAGTCAAGACGCCCAAGTCTCATCGCTTACCACTACCTCATCAGGAAACTTATTGATAAGACTCAAAATAACCGAAGAAACCAAAATCACAAAAATCAAAACAAAACTCCAAGAGACATATGGGCAAACGGAAGATGCAAGATTAGAAACAGTCGGCGGGACAATTTCTCGCGAGTTGACCCAAAAAGCCTTGGCTGCAGTCGGAATTTCAATATTGGCAATTGTTACTTATATCACTTGGGCATTTAGAAAAGTTTCCAAACCGGCATCGGGGATTGCTTTCGGCATATGTACTGTGATTGCTCTTTTTCATGATGTCATTGTAGTCGTTGGTTCATTTGCCATTTTGGGTCACTTTTTAAATCTTGAAGTTGACTCACTATTTATAACAGCCCTTCTGACAGTTCTGGGATTTTCCGTCCATGATACCATCGTTGTTTTTGATAGAATACGCGAGAATTTAGGCAAATATGGACAGTACTCTTTTGACCAAGTTGTCAACCACTCGCTTCTGCAAACATTGGCAAGATCAACGAATACTTCCTTAACAGTAGTTTTTGTACTTTTAGCGCTTTTACTTTTTGGAGGTCAATCTATACGTGGCTTTGTCATCGCCCTAATGATTGGTATTGTCTCCGGAACTTATTCCTCAATTTTCAACGCTGCGCCGCTTCTTGTTGTTTGGCAAAAGTTCACCAATTCTCAAAAGTAGATACTCTCGCTTATTTTTCTCGGGATCATCGGCAACTTCCTCAAAAAGTGTCTTTAAAACCTCTCCTACTTTTGGACCGGGTTTTATTTTCAAGATCTCCATCACGTCGTGGCCATTAACTTTAAGATCCGCAACCGTAAAGGGTTTTGTCAACACCTCTTTAAGCCTTTTTCTAAAAAGCTTTAACCTCCAAGATTCTGGTTGCTGCAAACCACCTCCAAGTCTGTCTCCAACCCGCAAATCCATCATTGCCTCAATATTTTCCGGTCCAATATTTCTGATAAAGCGGCGCAAAGCCCGATCTGTCTGAGCCTCATTGACGCTAAACTGATGCCATCTCACTAGCTTAAACAGCTTTTCTCTCTGCTCACGCGGCAGATGGAGTCTTTTGGCTATCGTTACAGCCATCCTGCCGCCGACCACCTCATGGTTATAAAAAGTCCTCACACCTTCTTCTGTCACTGCCGCGACCTTTGACTTTCCCACATCATGCAAAAGTGTGGCCAAGCGCACGACCGTCTCGTTGGACGGACAAAATTTTAGACTCATAACACAATGGGTTCCCACATCGTAAATATGGTGTCTCTTGGGGCTTTTTTGTTCGACACGAAAACACTCTTCAAGTTCTGGCAAGACAACCGCCAGAATTTTCGCCTCTTTTAAAAGAAGTATTCCTTCTGCCGCATGAAGAGAGTCAATTATTTTAAACAGCTCGTCCCTGATCCTCTCGCCGGATATTTTGGGCAACAGTGGAGCATTTTTTTGGATCGCGGCCTTTGTTTTATTCTCAATCTTAAAACCTAAAGTTGTAGCAAATCTAGCTGCTCTCAAAATTCGCAGTGCATCTTCGCCAAATCGACGATCAGGATCACCAACCGCCCTGATGATTTTATTTTTAAAATCTTTCTGTCCATCATAAGGATCAACCAATTGGAAATTGGAAATTCCCAATTGTTTTTTAGATTGAATGGCTTGCCCTGAGCGAAGTCGAAGGGCCATTGCATTGATTGTAAAATCGCGCCTACCTAAATCCTCATCAAGAGTCTTGCCCCAAACAACTTTATCTGGATGACGGCGATCGGTGTAACCAACCTCCTTCCTATAAGTAGTAATCTCGACTATTTTGTCCTCACTAATTGGTACGCCTACGGTTCCGAACCGGTTGTTATAAAAACCGCGAGGGAAAAGTTTCAAAATTTCCTGAGGGTTGGCATTTGTAGTTAAATCCCAATCGACAACACCAGAACCGACCAAAAGATCCCTGACTGCACCGCCAACCACCGCCACCTCAAATCCGGCGCGGTTCAATTTCGCCAAAATCTGCTTCACTGCTAAGTCAAGTTTCACTAGATTATTATATTAGGACCTTTTCAAAAAAAACTCAAAATTCCTGCTCTTTTGGCTTTGCCAAAATATCAGAGGAGCGCCATTGGCTCGCACTAGCGAGACAAGGCGACCTGCTGCTAAAATAGTTTCCGTGAATCGCTTTATTTGGAAGATTCGGCAAAAACCGCCGGAAATCAAAAGGTCAGGTTGGCTTCTGGCTTTTTTGGCTCAAAGTCGGGGTCTAGTCACCCCTCAAAAACTTAAAGATTTTTTAAATCCAACGCAAGCCCAAATCGAAAAAGTCAAAGTAACTGATATCGACCGCGGCCGAGAAAGAGTCATGCGAGCCCTCAAAAATCACCAGAAGATTGTTGTTTACTCCGATTATGATGCCGACGGCCTTTGTGCCACTGCCATCATGTGGGAAACACTTTACGACGCGGGCGCGAGTGTCATGCCCTATGTCCCCCATAGAATAAAGGAAGGATATGGTATGACAACTAGCGCAATCTCCGAAATGGCCAAACAGGGAGTCAAACTCATAATTACCGTAGATCAAGGAGTAACCGCGCGAGAACAAGTCAAGTATGCCAAAAAACTGGGCATCGACGTTGTCATCACCGATCATCACGTTCTGCCCAAAACTTTACCTAAACCCGTGGCTCTTGTTCATACCACCGAATTTTGCGGAGCCGGTGTTTCCTGGAGATTTTGCTGGGAACTTATTAAAAAACTAAATCCAAGCTATAAGGAAAAACTGCTCTCGAAATTGGAACTTGCCGCCCTGGCCACGATTGCGGATTTGGTTCCCTTAATTGGTGGTTCAAGAGCGATGGTCAAACTCGGACTGGAAAGGCTAGCTAAAACCAGACGGCCAGGGCTAGTGGCTCTTGTTAAATCATCAGGCATCGCGGGCAGCATCGGCACTTACGAAATCGGGCACATCTTAGCTCCCCGAATCAACGCCATGGGTAGAATTGAACACGGCCTAGACTCACTAAGATTACTTTGTGCCAAAAACCGGGCTCAAGCAGACAAACTTGCTACAATACTTTCAAAAACCAACAGCCGGCGACAAGATCTGACAACTCGGGCAATCACAAGTGCCATTGATATGGTAGAAGAGGAAGGACGAATTGGTATCGTTCAAGATCGCGAGTGGCATGAAGGTATTATCGGGTTAGTTGCATCACGACTCGTCGAAACTTACAATCGCCCGATAATAGCCATCTCTCTTGGTGAAACCTTCTCCAAAGGCTCCGCCAGATCAATCCCTGGATTTAATATTGTCGAAGCCATCAGATCATCGTCTCAATTCTTAGTTGATGGGGGAGGCCATCCTATGGCCGCCGGTTTTACCATCAGAACCGAACACATCGAAGTTTTCAAACAAAATATCACCAAGTATGCCCAAAAATACATAACAGATGACCTTTTGGAAAAACAAATCGACATTGTTTGTGCTCTAGAAAGGGAAGATATTACTCGCCAAAACTTCGAGCTCATTTGTAAATTCGAACCCTTCGGCATTGGTAATCCTCAGCCGGTTTTTATAACAAGGGGCATGACCGTGGAAGACATCAGAAGTGTCGGAGGTGAAAATCAGCACTTAAAACTGCAAGTCGATGGTCTTTCGGCAATCGGCTTTAACATGGGTAATTTACGAGCCCAACTGCGACCTGGCGACGCCGTCGACCTTGTCTACACCATGGCCGAGGACAAGTACGCGCTTAGCGGTCAAATCCAACTCAAACTTAAAGATTTGGCAATTACCAATTAGTCTTCATTGCTCCCAAAAGTTCGCTTTGCGCCTCGCGCGTAATTAGTTTAGAATTTAGGATATGACTCGGACACTCGCAATTGAATGTAATAAGAAAATAGGTAAGAAAGTTTCCCTGTCCGGCTGGGTTCACACAAAAAGAGATCATGGAAAGATCACATTTATAGACCTCTATGATCGCAGCGGAACTATTCAAACAGTAGGTTCGGGTGAACTAATTTCGAAACTAAGGCCTCAAGACGTGATCGAGATAGAAGGCACAGTCCAAAAGCGGCCACCTTCTATGATCAACGAGAAGCTGGAAACCGGAAAAATAGAAATAAAATGTGAAAAAATCCAACTTATATCAAAAGCAGAAGAATTACCATTTGACATCACAAAGGAAAGCCTTGATTTAGAATTACCAACCTTACTGGATTATCGAGCCTTAACGCTAAGACACCCTAAAATAAAAGCGATATTTAAAGTTCAAGAAGTAATCATTGACGCATTTAGGGAAAGTCTAAAGACTCGCGGTTTTACAGAATTTCAATCGCCAGTCATTATTCCTCAAGGTGCAGAGGGCGGAGCAGAGGTTTTTGAAGTCAAATACTTTGAACATAAGGCCTATCTTGCGCAGAGCCCTCAATTTTACAAACAAATCTTGGTTGGCGTTTTTGAAAGAGTTTTTACTGTTAATAAAACACTAAGAGCTGAACCAAGTGTCACAACTCGCCACTTGACAGAAGTAACAACCCTTGACGCAGAGTTCGGTTTTATTGAAAGCTGGGAAGATATTATGGATCTAGCAGAATATGTCACCAAATTCATGTTTAGTAGGGTTAATGATGAATGTAGGCCAGAACTTGAATTACATAATGCAACAATTCCGCAAGTTCGAGGAAAAATTCCTAGAGTAAAATTAAGAGAAGTTCAGGAAATTATTTTTAAGCGGACAGGAAGAGATGTTCGTAAAGAACCCGATTTATCACCGGAAGACGAAAGAGAAATTTGTAAATGGGCGAAAGAAGAAAAAAATTCTGAGTTAGTATTTGTGACCCATTATCCCACGAAGAAAAGACCCTTCTATACTTATCCGGATCCGGACGATCCTGATTACACTTTGAGCTTCGACTTGCTAGGAAGAAGAACAGAATGGCTAACAGGCGGAAGAAGAATCAATGACCCCAGCGAGCTCATTAAAAATGCCAAAGTTAGAGGAATCGACTTAGAAAAAAGCGCACTTTACTTACAGGCATTCAAATACGGAATGCCTCCAGAAGGAGGTTTTTCTTTTGGGTCAGAAAGAATAACGATGGATGTTTTAGGGTTAGAAAATGTTCGTGAAGCTTCGTTATTTCCAAGAGATATGGAAAGAGTTGACGTAAGATTGTCAACCCCAAAGAGTTAATAAAGAGCTAAAATTGCCAGTCAAGTGACTCTCACAAAAACGCTAATCGCCACCCTAGTTTTACTTTCAGCGCTAGCAATTTTCGCATCTGGCGAGACCATTTTCCCCAACTACCCCAAAATTCAACAAGAAGTTTCTATAAGTAGCCAGTCTCTTCCGGACCTTTACCCATACCCAGTTCAAAAAGAAAATTACCATGAGCCGCCAGACATTTCGGCCAAATCTGCAGTTGTCGTCGAGGTCGTTAGTGGTATCATTCTCTTTGAAAAAAATCCTCACACTAAGCTTTTACCGGCTTCTACTACCAAACTCATGACCGCTCTTGTGGCTTTGGAAAAATGTTCACTTGACCAAATTGTCACTGTCGGCGAAGTGGTTGTTGAGCCAACCTCAATGGGCCTCGCGCCCGGCGACAACATTTCTGTGCGCGCTCTCCTGTATGGACTATTAGTCAACTCTGGCAACGACGCCGCTTTCACTCTTGCCGCCTCTTGTGCCGGCTCTGTCGGCGACTTTGTTCGAGAAATGAACTATAAAGCTCGTGAGATTGGACTCAAAAATACCCATTTTACCAATCCGGCAGGTTTTGATGATCCTGCCCAATATACAATATCTCGCGATTTGGCGAAACTCGCCAGAGTCGCCATCGCTAGCCCCATACTTGCCAAAATCGTCTCCACCAAAAGTACAGTCGTCACCGATGCGACAGGCTCAAAAACTTACTTTTTAGAAAATATCAACAAACTTCTGGGTGAAGTTGTTGGTCTCGAAGGCATTAAAACCGGCCAAACCGAGGGCTCGCAAGAAGTTTTAGTTACTCAAACGACGAGAAGTGCCAATACAATAATTACTGTTGTACTCGGCTCTCTTGACCTATTCGCCGAATCGAAATCTCTTATCGAATGGGCCTTTGAGAATCACGTTTGGGTTACCCCTTAATCACAGAGCTACTTAATCCAAATATCATCAACTGCCGGCACGTAAGCTACTAAATCTCCAGTTCCCCGAAATAAATATACCGGTTGCAGATACTTTTCGTTTTTCGTCGACTCGACATAGCCAAGTTTAATATCTAGAATCGTCACCTCACTTGTTGTAACTGGCTTATTAAAAGCTGCCGCGCCACGCTTTAAATCTTCAAAGGCCCTCTCTGGTCCCTTTAAAGGGTATGTTGCAAATTTAAATTTTTGAACTGTCTTGATTACCATCTTTGTCTCCACAACCTCATTTTCAGAAACCGTCACATAAAAATTAGGCTTTCCCTCAACCGGCCAAATTACTGGTAACTCGTCAAGATCGTCTCGTATAAAACTTAGCTGTATTAAATTAGCCGTCGAAAGAGAGTCAGTGGGAGTTTTAGTCGAGCCGTCAACGCGCATCACCATCACCCCGATTTTTTCTGTTGGAAAATCAACCAGATTTACTCCAATTCTCCTTAAAAAGTCGGTCGCTCTATTTTCGGCATCCGCAATACTTGTTGGTCTTGAATTCAAAATCGCTGGATCGTTGGCTAAATCTCTCTCTAGTGTAAAATTACCAGTTGCCAATTCTACGGTCATAGTCCGCTTGCCGTCTTCGCTGTCAACAAACTTTAAAACTCCCGGTGAAATCTCGACAGGTTCCTGGCCAAATCCGATATTTGTAAGCCTCTTTTTCAAATCATCTAGTTGACCAAAGGAAGATTCGCCCTCGCCAATGGCAAACACCTTTAACTGAGTAGGCAGCATGGGAAAACCACCGGTTACTGTTTCTAGCGTAAATGTTTTACTGGCGCGGGTTTCGATGCCTTCAGATAAATCCATCCTTGGTAATTTCCAAAAGGCTACAGTTGGCGGCAGAGGTTTAGGGGGGAAAAGTGCTTTTCGGGCTCGTCCAACTATTCCCAAGAGAATCAAAAGGAAAATAATCGCAACTATACCGACACCGACCCACACGGAAGCCTTTTTAGAGAAGGCAGCGGTTTCAGTTAAACTCATGATACAATTTTACCATGAACCAAGTCACCGACCCTGAGCGAAGTCGAAGGGTCCGCGTCCGTTACGCTCCTTCTCCAACCGGTATTCCCCACATCGGCAACATCAGGACTGCCCTTTACAATTTTCTTTTCGCCAAAAGCCAAAAAGGCCAATTTATCCTCCGAATAGAAGACACGGATCAGTCTCGTTTTGTCCCTGAATCTGTGCCCAAAATAGAAGAAAGCCTAAAAGTTTTAGGTCTTGACTGGGACGACAAACATCAGCAATCACAAAGGTTAGACGTTTACGGGAAGAACCTGGAGATTTTAAAGAAAAAAAACGCTGTCTATGACGATGGAGGAGCATGGAAGTTTAAAGTCGAAAAAGGTAAGAATTTAAAGTGGGCAGATGTTGTCCATGGCGATGTCGAATTTTCGCGAGATGTGATTGCTGACTTCGTTATCGTTAAATCGGATAAATTTCCCACCTATCACTTCGCCTCTGTCGTTGACGATCATCAGATGCAAATTTCTCATGTAATTCGCGGCGATGAATGGATTTCCTCAACACCCAAACATCTGCTCTTATATGAGTCATTCGGTTGGGGACCACCTACATTCGTTCACATCCCTCCAATTTTGGGCGAGAGTAAAAAGAAACTTTCCAAACGTGAAGGGGCCAAATCAGTGCTCGAGTACATAGATGAGGGTTATTTGCCGCAAGCTTTAGTCAATTTTTTGGCACTTCTCGGTTGGTCACCAAAAGGGGATAGGGAACTGTTTACGCTAAATGAACTCGTCGCTGAATTTTCACTCGATCGCCTCAACAAAAACAGCCCAATTTTCAACTTAGAAAAATTAAACTGGTTTAACAAAAAATATTTACAAAAAATTTCTCTGCCGGATCTTATGGCAAAGATCAAAAAAATTTCATCAAAGGCGCAAACTTTAGACGATCAAAAACTCACCAAAATCATCGAACTTGTCCGCGATCGCATGACGACCATCAGCGACTTTGAGAAATATGCAAAAATATTTTTCGAGAAAGGTAAAGAAAAACCTCCCCAAAGACAAAAAATAGAAAACGCCAAAGCAGCCATCGAGTCAATTAATGTTTGGAATGAAAAGTCAATCAGTAACTTGCTCGACCAGTGGATTGCCAAAAGCAAAATACAGCCAGCCGACTTTAAAAACACTCTTCGCCTTGCCGTCTTTGCCGACAACACTCCGCCAATTTATGAAAGTCTTGCAGTTTTAAAAAAAGAAGAAGTTTTAAAAAGAATTGAAGATGCCCTCAAAATCCCATAGTTGATTTTGTGATAATAATGTGCTATTATACTAGCAAGCTTAAGTCAGAGGTGTATTAAAGTTTTTCGATACTTCAAGAAATTAATTTTTCTCTTTATCCCTAAACTTCTTAATTCAAATCTCATTTAGGTCGCAAGAAAGGAGGTAATATAAATGGCGAAAAGACTATTCGTTGGAAGTCTTCCGTACAGTGCTACAAGCGCTCAACTGGAAGAGCTGTTTTCTCAAGTCGGAAAAATTACAAGTCTGAATTTAATTACAGATAAGTATTCCGGGCAAAGCAAAGGCTTTGCTTTTGTGGAATTTACTACAGACGCAGAAGCCAATGAGGCAATTAAAAAATTCAATAATTTTGAACTAGACGGTCGAAAGATAGTTGTTAATGAGGCACGTCCTCAAGAAGACCGCGCAAATAGGTCAAGTTTTGGAAACAATTTCAATAGATCCAGAAGTTGGTAAAGAAACGAGGTAAATGCGACAAGCTAGAGAGTTTTCGGTTTGTATCCGCTGCGGCAAAACACGAATTTTCTTGAGGAGATGGAAAGATCGTGGTGAAAACGGCAGAGGGACTATAATTACTCACGAGGAATCGAGGTGTCCGGACCTTGAGTGTCAAAAGATTGTCGACGAAAAATTTCAAGAGATGAAAGACCGCAGGACGCAAACAGAAGAGCGCAAAAAAGCTGTTATTCTCGAAAGATCTTTGGCCAAAAAATCAAAACTCTCAATTACCTCTTAAAAGAATCTCAAAAACCCTTGCTGGCACTATTTGGATCAAAGATACTGAGTTTACCGAAGTACTATGTTGGAACTTATTATCAATCTACTTTATATAAAATCTAATCTTTTTATCCCATCCTTCTAATTTTTGATTTATACCTGCTCTATTAGCAGTTATTATTGAAAGAGGATTAATTAGTTCGTCTCTATCTTCTATAAATAAAATATCCTCAGTCATATCTACACCATATAAACTCAAATCTATACCAAATGATTTGCATAAATTACCAGGTGATTTTGTTAAATCATTCACTCGTTTAACAGATCTGCCGAAATTTTGCTCCATTATATTGATTCCCTCTGAAGGAATAACTGCCCTAATGAAAACCACATCTGCTATATCTTTTTTATTAACTACCACTGCAAATTGATGATATATTCCATAAATTAGATAAACATAAGTATATCCACCTTCTCTATACATTACTTCTGTTCTGTTAGTCCTCTTATTTCCATGAGATACTTTATCAGAAAAAGCTGGGTAAGCTTCTACATCTACTATTTTCCCCGATATTTTTCCTTTAGGAGAATTAAACACTAGATATTTTCCTAAAAAGTCTTTTGCAATCTCTAATGCTGGTTTTTGATAAAATGATTGAGATAATTTAGACACTAGAGGAGTATATCAAAAGTTCTAACATCGTACATTTGGTATACCATAAAAAGCTGACCATATGGGACTACGTTCGGACTGTTTTCCAACCTAATTATGGCTTCGCAACCTCCTTAAATTAGTCAGAACGATTTCAAGTTCTTTTTTGCGGCAAATTCCTTTATTTCTTTTTTGGATATGTGTAGTTCACCATCCACTGTACTCCAAACATATCCTTGAAGCTGCCCATTTTAGAGGGGTCAGTCGCCTGGGGTGCCCAATCTTGCTGGGCATAGCGGTGTAGAACCTTACGATCATATAGTCCCGCAACTGCATTGTCTCATCTCCAGGCTAAATGAGACAAATGAGACACTATATCGC
>ERZ1292623.4188-Hain-H51-01um-R1-4188-length-11909-cov-3_pt1 | contig 11909 bp, 8 predicted proteins | sample MGYA00564398_ERZ1292623 | MGnify/ENA primary metagenome ERZ1292623 (study PRJEB36523, sample SAMEA6512633) | groundwater metagenome | collected 2019-01-07 | study: AquaDiva: Metagenomics assemblies of 32 groundwater samples | reverse complement strand
CTTCGGATATCCTAAGGCAAGCATGATTTCTACTTTTTTTTCGTCAGGCGCTTCTATGATTCTTCGCACTGCCTTGTCGTTGAACAATCTTACTGCATAAGTGGCAAGATCTTTTTCTGCTGCCTGTAGCATTATCAGATGAGCAGCTGCCCCTACTGCCTGCATACAGTATTGCTCTGTGCGCTCGCCGTACAGCATTTTTGCCTTGCTACTATCATTGATTACTACAATCATGCAGGGAACGTGCGCAAGCCAGGATTGCTTTGGACACTGATCTGCAATCTTTGCTATGTTCTCCTTGTTGCGTACCACGACAAACTCGACATTATCTGCGCTTGCAGCTGTGGAGGTGTAGGTTGCAGTCTTGAGCACATCATAGATTAGGGGAAGAGGAACTTCTTTGTCACGGAATGCAATGCACTGATTTGTAGAGGCGCACTGCTGCAATAGTTTCATGCCTTTTTTCCAGAAGCGATGTTATTTAAACATTGCCGAAAACTTATATAGTGGATTTCGTAAGAGAAAGTATGGACTATGCCTCTTTGATCCCTTACTACCAGCGCCTTGAACAGACCACAAAGCGATTAGAAAAAACTGCTATTCTTGCAGAGCTTTTCAAGAACATTCCTCCGAAGGAACTTAAGGATGTTGCGCATCTTGCGGAGGGGAGAGTGTTTCCCGATGCAAGCGAGCAAAAAATTGGATTCTCCTCCCAACTGATGAAACGGGCTATTGGCACTGTTTTTGGCGTTGAGGAACCAGCAGTGACATCGCTTTTGAACACGCTGGGGGATCTCGGCAAAGTCGCGGAAGAACTTGGGAAGAAAAAAAGGCAGCGCACCCTTGCTTCTGAAAAACTGACTATTCACTCTGTGGTTGAGACGATTCAGAAACTTGCCACGTTGGAAGGAGCAGGAACAGTCAAGAGGAAAATTCAACTCGTCAGCTCTTTACTGAGCAACAGTTCTCCTGGTGAAGCACGTTTTATTGTTAGCACCATCTTGGAAACTTTGCGCATCGGCGTTGCAGAGGGCATTGTACGAGATGCCATTGCGCAAGCCTTTGAAGTTCCTGTGGGTGATGTGGAGAAAGCCCACGATTTCTTGGCAGATTATGGTGAGGTTGCATTTTTGGCATCTGAAGGAACCCTGCACCACATCCAGTTACTGCCGGGAAAGCCTTTCCATGTCATGCTTGCGGTCTTGGTCAAGGACGTGCACGAAGGATTTGAGTGCGTAGGGAAGCCTGCGGAAATCGAATATAAATATGACGGATTCCGTGTTCTCTGCCATAAGTTCAAAGGGAAGATTACCCTTTTTACCCGACGTTTGGAAGATGTGACTCGGCAGTTTCCTGAGCTGGTTGCGTATGTGGGGCAGCAGGTTACTGGAGACTCGTTCATTCTCGATAGTGAAGTGATTGGCCATGATCCTGCAACAGGAAAATACTTGCCTTTTCAAGCGATGAGCCAGCGCATCAAGCGGAAATACGGTATTGAAGCTATGGCAAAAAAATTTCCTGTGGAGATGCATGCTTTCGATGTGCTTTACTATAACTGCAAAAGCTTGTTTGATGCTCCATTCAAGGAACGGCGCAGTTTGCTGGAAAAGATTATCAAAGAAAAAAAGAAAGCTCTTGTTCTGGCAAAGCATCTGGTGACTGCTGATGAAAAAGTAGCAGAACAGTTTTATCAAGGAGCGCTTCAAGCAGGACATGAAGGATTGATTTTCAAAGCGCTGCATGCTGCTTACAAGCCAGGAAGATATGTGGGGTACATGGCAAAACTCAAGCCTGTACTGGAAACTCTTGATTTGGTTATTGTCAAAGCAGAATGGGGGGAAGGCAGGCGGGCGCAATGGCTGAGCAGCTATACGGTTGCGTGCAGAGGCAAGGAAGATGCTTTAGTTGAAATTGGCAAAGTGAGCACTGGAATGAAGGAAAAGAAGGGGAAAGGCGTCACCTTTGAAGAACTGACAAAAGAACTGAAGCCCTTTATCCAAAAAGAGCAGGGGAAGGAAGTGACAGTAAAGCCTTCTTTCGTCGTTGAAATAGCATTTGAAGAAGTTCAGAGAAGTCCCACGTATGGTAGTGGATTTGCTTTGCGATTTCCTCGTATCGTTCGCGTACGCTTTGACCGAGGAGTGAGTGACATTTCGACCTTGACCGAAGTTCTCAAGATTTATGCTGCGCAACGTGGTAGATATAAACAGGCACGCTAACCTAACCTCTGCTCAACAAAAATCTTTATATAGGAGTAACAGACTGTAGTTTACATTTCAAAATAGTAAAAAATGCGATTCCTGAGGAGCGCATAAAAAAGGGGTGGTAACCCTAGGAGGGGTTTCGATGATTGTTAAAGATGAATTTTTAAACAAGCTGCGCCAATATTTCGGTCTCAACCTTTATGAGGTCAGAATTTGGACTGCGCTGTTAAGTCGTGGTGTTTCCACTGCAGGCGAGTTGAGTGATATTGGAAATGTACCCAGATCACGTGCGTACGATGTTCTCGAAAGCCTGGAAAAGAAAGGATTTGTGATTATGAAGTTAGGGAAGCCTATCAAGTACCTGGCTGTTGAACCGAAGGAAGTGGTGGAGCGCGTCAAGAAATACATTGCGAAGCAATCTGCCATCCGGGTCAAGAGGCTGGAAGACCTGAAGAATACAGATGTGCTGCAGGAACTGAATACCTTGCACAGGGATGGCATTGAGTTTATTGAGCCTTCGGACTTGAGTGGGGCGATTCGCGGCAGGCACAATCTTTATACGCATCTGGAGACCATGATTAAAAGTGCGAGCAAAAGCATTAGCATCATGACGACTTCCAAAGGTATTTTGCGGAAAGTGGATGCACTCAAAGGAGAACTGGAACGCTTAAAGAGAAAGGGCGTGAAAATCAGGATTGCTGCTCCTGTTACCAAAGAAATTCTGGACTCCAATCCCGATGTTACAAAGCTTGCTGAAGTGAAGAACATTAAAGGCATCAATGCCCGCTTTGTGATCGTGGATGGGAAGGAGCTGATGTTCATGGTGCTGGATGATGAAGATGTACATCCGACGTATGATGTCGGGGTTTGGGTAAGCACTCCCTATTTTGCTACAGCCATGGAAGAGATGTTCAACCAGGTCTGGAAGAATGCGTCAGCAGTGAAGTAAGCTGCTTTATTTTTTCATTTTCTTTTTTGGTGACAAAGTTTTTTAAATCATATTTATCTCTCTTGATTATGAAAAAGAGGATTACTGTTGATCTTGATGGCGTTGTTGCTGATTTGGTTACACCCTTATTGTCACTTGTTGCACAGCGTTATGATATCCATTATCGATTTGAGGATGTTCTCCATTATCAGCTGGAAAGGGTGATGCCTTCCCTTTCTGCAGATGATGTCCTTACTATGGTTGAAGAGACTATTTCTGAGAAGCATTTTCAAATTCCTGCTGTTCCCGGGGCGGTTTCTACATTGCAACAACTTTCGCATTCGTATGAACTTGCTATTATTACCAGCAGAAAGGACATTTGGAGGGTTCCTACTGAGCATTGGATACAACGCGAGCTTCCCGCTATTCCTCTTGAGACTTTTTTTACCACGACTGCTGACGGAAATGTTTTGAACGGACATAAAAGCACGATACTTCGCGATCTTGGAAGCGTACTGCATTTAGAAGACGGATTGCATTTTGCAAAAGAAGTTGCTGAACAAGGTATTCCTGTCATTCTTTTTGATCAGCCGTGGAATCAACGCCATCGCCCTTGTCACGGAATCCATAGGATCGGGTCGTATCGCGAAAAGGATCATTGGAACAAAGTTCCTTCTTTGATAGAAGATTTAACGCAGAATTTAAATAGCCCCCTCTGATTTCTTTTTCCATGGATTTTGAAAAGAAGATTCTTAGTCTCTTAAAGAAGAATGTTAAGGGAGAGATTGCTCTTGAAGTTCCTCCTGACAATTCTTTAGGGGATTATGCGTTTCCTTGTTTTTCCCTTGCAAAAATGTTTAAGAAAAACCCGCAGCAGATTGCCCAGGAACTTGCGAAAAAACTCAAGGCTGATTTTCTAGAAAAGGTAGAAGCAAAAGGTCCGTATGTGAATTTTTTCCTGAGCAAGCCTCTTTTAGTTAAAAGCGTTCTCATGACTGTTCTTAAGAAACAGCGGCAGTACGGAAAGGGAAAGAACAAGAAAAAAATTGTGATCGAATATCCCAGTCCGAATACGAACAAACCCCTGCATTTAGGGCATATTCGTAATATTCTTCTAGGAAGCACACTTACTCGTCTTTTCCAGTTTCAAGGGAATAAGGTTTATCAAGTAAACTTGAACAATGATCGCGGAATTCATATCTGCAAGAGCATGCTTGCCTATCAAAAATGGGGTGTCGATAAAAAACCTGATAAGAAGCCTGATCACTTTGTGGGAGATTGGTATGTAAAGTATTCTCAGGAACTGCAACAGCATCCCGAGCTAGAACAGGAAGCACAGGAGATGCTCAGGCGATGGGAAGTGGGAGACAAGATTGTCCGAGCATTGTGGAAAAAAATGAACCGCTGGGCACTGCAAGGATTTCACGAGACCTATGTATTATTCAACTTGAAATTTGATAAAGAATATTTTGAAAGCGGGATTTATGAGCATGGAAAGCAGCTTGTTTTGGACCATGTCAAGAAAGGCATTTTTGAAAAAGATCAGACTGGAGCTGTTATTGCGCGTTTAGAAAAAGAAGGACTGGACAACAAAGTGCTTTTGCGTTCTGACGGTACGAGCGTGTACATGACCCAGGATTTGTATCTTGCTCAATTAAAGTATGAGAATTTTAAAATGGACCAGAGCATTTATGTTGTGGGCAATGAGCAGAACTATCATTTTAAGGTGTTGTTTATCTTGTTAAAAAAATTGAAGGTGCCTTTTGCTGATCAATGCTATCATTTGAGCTATGGCATGGTATTTTTGCCTGAAGGGAAAATGAAATCGCGAGAAGGAAATGTAGTGGATGCAGATGATTTAGTTGGGGAAATGATTGAGCTTGCGAGAGCAGCAGTCAAAAAACGCTGGCCTGACTTAAAAAAACAAGAGATAGAGAAACGTGCGAAAGCCATCGGCATGGCTGCCTTACGGTTTCATATTTTGAAATATGATCCTGCATCTGATATCACGTTTAATCCTGCGGAGAGCATTTCCTTTGAAGGGGAAACAGGACCTTACCTTCAGTACTGCATTGCACGCATTAATAGTATTTTCAGAAAGCATGGGAAGGATGTACGGAAAGCAGACCTACAACAGCTTGTGATGGATCAGGAATATCAGCTTGCAAAATTGCAGCAGCAGTTTCCTGCTGTTGTTGCTCAAGCGACGGAGCAGTACAAAATTCATTTGTTGACGCGCTACCTTCTTGACTTGAGCAAGGCCTTTAGTAGTTATTATGAACACTATCCTATTCTTCAAGCAGAACCTAACATCCGAGATGCACGCTTGTTATTATGCAAGGCTGTTCGGGAAGTGCTCAGCATTGGGCTTTCTCTTTTAGATATTGCTGTGTTAGAAGAAATGTGATTCTTCTGCATTTTGGAAAAGCTTGATTATCCAAATGTTACAACGGTAGAGTTGTAATATATAGTCTTGAGTACATAAGTGTTTTTAAATCATTTTCTTTTAAAATTTTTGGGGTTTGTTTTATGATTGAGCAAAAAGGGATTATGAAAAATTTTTCATATGAAGAAGAAGAACTTCTTCGCGCCTTTTTATTTACGAATCCCCATGGTAATGACAGTTTTGTATATGCGCAACCTCTTGTGCAAGGGGAAGAGCTTTCCCCATTAATGTCTGCATATTCGAGGACACACGTGCCTATGCAAGATCGTACTTTGCAATTTTTAGATACAGCGAAAACAGATCAATCCCGCGCCTTTCTTTCCCATATTAGACCAATCATGGAAATCTTTCGACATCCTGATGGTACCCTTAAAATCTCTGAGAAAACTGGAGAATTTAATAGAGAATGGGTATTAGATCATGGTCATAATTCTATTAAGGAAGAAACTGCACTTTTCGGTCATGTAGAAAATATTTCTGATATTGTTGGAAAAAAAATTACAGGGAATCCTTTGAATAAACCTCAGGTAAAGTCCACACGGTATATCTCTTATGGAAAAGTGTTGGATCTTACTGCACAGGACGTTGATATCCTTTCTCTTCCCAATAACAGCCGCTATTTAGAATATATTACTTTCATGAACCAGCGTTACCTAGATGTGACTGAACAATTAGTTGATAAGGTGTTACATGACTCCAACACTCTTCATATTATTGATTTCTTGCGTCAACCTCACATTATTGAACGAGAAGTGCAGGGAGCAATTGAGAAGAAAATACGTACCAAAGTTAATTTTCATCCTACATCTGCAGATTATGAAACAGAACGAAAAAAATACCTCGATGGATTAGAAGAAAAGGCAGTAAAAGTAGATATTCGCAAATTTGTTTATGACTCTTCTCGCGTTTACCTTGTTGCTGGCACAAAAACCTCCTTAGGACACTCTGTGGATGCACGCACACTTGAAGCTATTATTACCGATATGCTTTCTAGTCCGCGACAAGAGGACCAACAACGGGGACAATCCCTTTGGAATGAAGCAAAGAAAATTGCTCCTGTCTTATTAGGACAAAAAAGCCATATCTGTATTGACCAGTGGAAAGTAGAAAATGAGAAAATATTACGTAATTATTTCCAGAATCAGTTTAGGCGTATTCCTGCTGTTGAATGGCCGCAAACTGTTTCTTCTATTATTCCTGAGCGTAAGCATCTTGATCGCTATAACGCTGCATTTGTTCTTTTTTCTTATTTAGAGTCTTCTTTCCAGGATATTTATAATGCGATTACTTCTCAAGACGTTGCTGATGTTTTGGCAAAAGTGCATGAATATCGGGGGCACCATGATGTTTTACATCCTGGATTGAGTCATAATGGTATTACGTATGAACAAGTGATGGCCTATCATGGATATCGTGATCTTTTCAGACATCGTAATGGTGCTCGATCAGTGCAACTTCTTACAATGCGTTTAGGGTTTGAAATTCCCCCTTTATTCGAGGCATTTGGTCTTGCGCCTCAATATATAGAAGATATGGAAAAGGCAAAAATTATCTATGAAGAAGGACGCAAACACGACAAGCATGTTGCTGAGAAATTAGTTCCCTTTGGGTTTCATTCTCGAGCATTGCATTCTTGGAGTCCCCATCAGGTAGGCTATGTTGGAGATTTACGAACAAAGATAAAGACGGGCAACTATGCATATGTCAAGACTGCACGCCAAGTAGTACGTTCTGCCGCGGAGATTATGCCTGAAACAGCAAAATATTTCAGATACGACAAGAGTGAATATCCCGCTTATTTATGGAAGCGAGGATTTGAATGGTTTGATACCGTAAGAAGACCTATTGTAATGAAATAAGGAGGAACAGATGAAAGTTACCATTTTAAAACGAATTTCTTTTGAAGAATTAGAACAACTGTTACGGCAGGTTCCCTTAAAGGGACGTGATTCTTCTGGTAATCAAATATTTCCTTATGCGACTGCTCGTATTTCGTCAAAATCATTTTATGCCGATGAGGTTAATCCTTCTACATTTTATCTTCTAAAAAGTGGACTAGAACGACAACGAGAATTAAGATCTTCCTTAATGGATCAATATGGTATTGATACTCTTTGTTTGGATGGGGCACTCCATTTTCGTGTAGAAGGTGAAGATATCTTGGAACACGAACGAGAAAAAATGTTGATTCCACCTATCATTGAGTTTACGCCTCGTTTTATTGTTTATCAACCTCAATCTGGGGAGATTGATTATTCGGAAATTGTTGTTAAAGCATATATTCCCCTTATTAATGATGGAGCGCATCGTGCATTTCTTGCAAAAGAATTGGGAATACCTTTCAATGTTGCCTTTATTTCTCAATCCTCTGAAGAATACTCCTTTTACGCCCATGCTAATAGTTGGGGAAATGTTCGCGTTGTAGATGAGGTCCCGGCAAGAAAGGAAGATAAAAAACTTTATCGCTTGCCTGATTGCTATGCGGTCTATAGGGACTTTGGTATACTTGGATGTGGTGACCCCCGTAAAGCAGGAGCGAAAAGTTGAGTGCAAAAATCATCTTCATTGATGGAATCAGTGGATCAGGAAAGGATGAACAAGCCCCATATGTCGAGCAATTCTTCAAAGAACGTGGATACAACATGCATTCTTTTGCTGAACCCACACCTTTTCTGCACGACATGATCAAAAATTATCGAAAAAAGAAAAAACATTTACGTTCCGGATTTGTTAATCTTCATTTGTTTACCGCTGATCGTGAAGAACATTTCGGCACTAATATAGAACCTCTTTTATCTGATTCCCATAATGTCATTATTACACGTAGAAGTAAATTTTCTACTGAAGTATATCAAGTTCTTGAAGGAGTGCCGCTTGAACGTGTCGTAGAAGAGAATGCGTTCTATCCCGATCCGGATCTTGCATTAGTCTTTGTATGTGAATCTGGAGAGGCCTATCGCCGCATTGAAGAGCGAGCAAAAGAAAAAGAAAAACCTATCTCTCCTGATGAAACTATTGAACGCATCAGCGCATTGCGGGAGGGGTATATTGCATTAATGCAGCGTTATGCTCAAGCACGATTGATTATTGCAGATGGTTCTCCGAATGCGGTAAGCACCCAACTAGAATCTCATCTCAAAAAATTTATTGGAGAACCGCAAAATAGGGCTGTTTTCTTTGATAAAGATGGCGTTCTTGTTGATAATAGTGGGATTGCTTCTGGAAAGATTCCCAAAGACGAAATTTATTTTGATCTGACGTTAAAAGGATTACAAAAGCTTCAAAAAGAATATTTGCTATTTATTGTTTCGAATCAACCTTGGGCTGCTCGCGGACTTATGCCCTTTTCTGAGATAGAATCCATTTTTCGCAGTGTTCTTTCTCAATATCAAGAAAGAGGAGTTCATTTTACTGATTTTGATTATTGTCCTCACGACAAAATTGAAGGAAAAATTGTTTGTGCTTGCCATAAACCAAGAACAGGTTTATTAGAAAGGCTTATCCACATGTATGCTGTTGATGTTTCTCAAAGTTATATGGTGGGAGACAGAAAACCTGATATCCAAGCAGGGAGAGATATGGGTTTGAAAACTTGTTTAGTACAAACGGGTGATGGATATAAATATAATTATCCTTTGAAACCTGACATGATTGCAGAAGATGTTAATGATTTTGCAGCGAGGATTCTGGAATGAGCTTGGAAACTACTTTAACACTTCCAGGATACAGCCTGAATTCACAACAATTACGCGAACGTATTCAACGAGGGATTATTTCTGTTCAAGGAACACCCGAGGAATATGAAAAACGCATTCAGCCTGCCTCTCTTGATGTTCTTTTAGCTGATGAAGCATTTGTTTTGTTAGATGATATTCCGATTCCTCAAAAGAATGAAACGGTCATGACTGCTGTTAAACGACTGCCACGTCGTCTTCGGCCACGCATTGATATCAATAATGGTTTTGAAATAAAAACTCATTTTTCTTATTTAGTGAAACTCCAAGAACAAGTAAAACTTCATCTTAACGAAACCATTGCATGTTCACAAAAATCTACTTATGGTCGCCTTTTTCTTCGTACGCGTTTACTTGCAGACTACACCCCTTCATTTGATGAAATTTGTGCAGAAGACGTTCCTCTCGATCGTCATCTTGATCTTTGGCTCCTTATTCAACCAAAAATTTTCAATGGTATCATACGGCCAGGACAATCGCTTGTCCAACTTCGTGTCGATCTTGGAGACCCTCGTCTTACTCCTAAGGAAATTCAAGAGCGTGCTCAAAAAACTGCTTTTCTTTACGAACTTGATGAGGAGAAAAAACCTCAACCGCTTCCTTATGCCCAACACATTATTAAACGAGGATTACGCATCCATTTAGATCTTGAAGGGAAGCATACCCATGGGGTTATCGGATTAAGAGCTCGTAATTATCATGAAGCGATTGATTTTGATAAGCTGCACTCATATATATTGGAACATTATTTTGACGTTTTAACCAGAAATGAAGATTTCACAACAACTCTTCTTGGTCATAAAGCGAGGGAACATTTACTGCTTAACGGAAGAGAATATCTTAAGGTTCCTCCTGATTTAAGTATGCAATCACGGCGACATTCCCATCATGCAATGCGTGGTGACTTGGATGAAGCTGCTTGGTTTGATGCGCCTTATGAAGGCAATCCTACTTTTGAAATTAGTCCGAATGAAGAAGGCAGACTGCAACTTCGTCATAATGCTCCCCTTACCGAGATGGATGCCCTTCGTTTTAGTGAACAACCAGACAAACTCTATGGCAAACAAATTGGTTCACATTATCAAGGACAAATAGGCGTTCGTCCACCCAAACAATTTGAACTTCCTGATTTCGAAACTTTAGGAAGAAGTCATGCTAAACTTGCACAAGATGTTTTGGTTCACGATCGGGATATCTTACTTGCTCATCGCCTTTCTGAGGAAGGTTTTCAATTTGCTCAGCGAAATGAACTTAATCGACTTCTTCGCACTATCGATCAGGGATTTTATCAGTCCCGTTATGACTGTGAAAAAGACCCTGAAGTGCTTCAGCCTATTCCTTACATTGTTTTTTTTGATCAGAAGGCAAGGGTCTATACCTATCGCCGTGCAGCTGACGTTAAACACTATGGCGAACTGCGATTAGCACAACAATGGTCTGTAGGTGTAGGGGGGCATATCAAACGGGTTGATTTGCCTCGCCCTGTTCAGAATGCAGCACAACGAGAAATGACTGAAGAAGTCATCATTAAAGGGGAATATTCTTCCTTGAAATTTTTTGGCACTTTGTATGCTTCTGACCGTGAAGTTGATCGCGTTCATTTTGGATTGATCTATGCAACCAAGGTGGATGGAACTATTTCTCCGCGTTTAGAAGAGCGTTCGGCTACTGAAGGGCGTATGGTCCCTATAGGGGAACTTATTGATCGTCCTTTGTTTTATCGTAATTATGAAGTCTGGAGCCAAAAGCTTATTCCTTATCTTGGTCGCATATATGAACGCTTGAGTTAGCAGAAGCCTTATAATCTTTTGATTTTCCTTGATTTTATGTATCATTCCTTAAAACCCGTGCATCATGTTGTGGTAAAGAAAGGTATGACTGTTAAGAAATTGCTGGAGGAGTTCTCAAAAACCGGAGTTATGCAGGCAGGAAAATTGGGAAAAGCTGTGGATATCTATAGAAAAATGCTTGCCGAGAAAGATTGCAAGAAATTTTTCGGATTAGCAGGAGCGATGATTCCGGGAGGCATGAAGAAAGTTATTACGGATATGCTTGAACATGGAATGATTGATGTCTTAGTTTTAACCGGAGCCACACTCACCCATGACTTGGTGGAAAGCCTTGGCTATGACCACATGATTGGAGATGAGCATGCTGATGATGCAGAGCTGAATAAGCAAGGATATGACCGGATGTACAATAGCTATATGCAAAATCAAGCGTATCCTGACTTAGAAAATTTTGTGCATGGTATTATGCAAAAGATGCAGGGGAACATTAGTATTACTGAGTTCTTACGGCAATTTGGGAAGTACTGCAAGGAAGGAACAATTTTGAAAATTTGTACAGAAAAAAATATTCCTGTGTTTTGTCCTGGGTTACCTGATTCTGGATTTGGATTGCAGATCTGGAGTTACATGCAAAACCATGACTTCAAGATTTATGCCTTTGATGATTTGAATGAAATTATGGATGCTGCCTGGACTGCCAAAAAACTTGGAGTTATTTATATTGGAGGGGGGGTTCCGAAAAATTATATCCAGCAGGCCATGCAGTTTGGGCCCACGAAAGCAAGCTACGGGATTCAGATTACCACG
>ERZ1292623.4187-Hain-H51-01um-R1-4187-length-11909-cov-4_pt1 | contig 11909 bp, 11 predicted proteins | sample MGYA00564398_ERZ1292623 | MGnify/ENA primary metagenome ERZ1292623 (study PRJEB36523, sample SAMEA6512633) | groundwater metagenome | collected 2019-01-07 | study: AquaDiva: Metagenomics assemblies of 32 groundwater samples | reverse complement strand
GCAGACAAACTTCAATTGATATATGTTCAATAGACAAATTCAGCGGAGACTATAGAAAGCTATTCCTTGATAAGTAAATATTATTTTTCTTTTCCACTGTCTTTTTTTCTAAGTTTAATTTTTTTATTAAAAAAACAATGTGCCACCTCACAATTTAGTGTGTGGTTTGAATGGCACTTGTTTTTTGGATGCTCAAAGTGCATCCACAGACTTTAGTCTGTGGTTTTCGACTCATGCACTTTGACATAAATACTTTTTACAGCCTGCATATCCTCTTTATCAAATGCTTTGAATAATAATGCTAGAAGAAGATAAACTGAAAGGAAGAAAATCAACAGCAGTATGAAAGATAATGCGCTGTAAGTGATGCGGTTATAGACTGCTAATGAAATAAGGGATGCTATAATAATGGCAAATGTAAGGTTAAGCATCTTTCTTCTTACGGGTATTATTGAGAGGTAATTATATGACTGAACCGCTAAAGTTAGACTTAAGATAATAAGGGATAATGATGTTGAAATTGAAGCTCCCGTTATCCCATACCTCGGAATTAGAACCAAGTTGCCGATTATATTAAAAATAAAAATAATAATTATATCTATCAATATAAGCCTTGACTTTCCTTTCATAGCCATTAGATTGTCTGATACTCTAAAAACTGAATAAAACATTGCGCCTACCGCAAGTATTCTAAGCGAGTTTTTGGCAGACAAGAATTTAACTCCGAATAATAGATTTATCATACTCTCTGGAAACAATAAAATTACTGCGAAAAGGAAGAGGTTTATTGTAAAAATCCATTTGCCAACCTGCTTGGACAACTCTTTAACCATTTCTTTTTTTCCGCTGGAGTATTCTCTTGTTATCATAGGGAAAAACAACTGCAGAAATAACTGAGGGGCAAAATTTAATAAAAACACTATTGGCTCTGCTGCATTATATATTCCAGCTTCTGCCGCGCCATTAAAATATCCTATTAATAATGTGTCAGTCCAGTAAAATATATTCCAGACGACAGAGTAAAATACAAGTGGCCATGAATAATTAAACAATTCCTTATAATCATACTGTGCAGATTTATCTATCAGCTTTTCTTTTGGCTTTTTTAATATATCTGGATAAATCTTTACAAAAATAAAAGCTGTAAGAACAAAAGTCAATAACAGACCTAATAAGTGTGAGAAGTATATTGCGCTTATTTTTAGCCCTAGAAAGATAAATAATATTAGCAAAAGCAGTTTAGAAAGGCCTATGAAAAACTTATAGATGAAGTTATAAATAAATATTTTCTCATTTGCCTGCATCACAGACAGTAATATTTCCATCAAAACTGTAAGAGGAATAGAAATTGAGAAAAATTTCAAAAGTACTGTTAATTGAGGCTCATTGAATATCTTTAATGCTATAAATTCTGAAGAAAGAAACAAAACTAAGAATGCTAGGGTGGAGGATATTAATAATTTGCCAAATGAACTTCTGATAAATTCTTTTATTTTTTCCTCTTTTTTATGCGCTTTGAGTATTGGAATAAACCTTACGAGCCCCTGATTTAACCCCAAACCTGAAATGGTTATGAACCATCCTGCAACCATTAAAGCAATGGCAAAAAGACCATACCCTTCCGGCCCAAAGTTTCTTGCAATAATTATTCTATAAGCGTAAGAGAACAGTTTTGAAAGAATTACTGCAATGAAGACTATTACTGAAGATTTTGCAATTAAATCCAAATTTTTATTAAAATCTTTTTGGGATGTATCTTTCATGATTTTATGCTACAGAAAATATCTATTTAAATCTGTTTTTACAAGAGATTATGTGTCAGCAATATCTTTTTAAATAGACAAATACAGCCTTTAAAATGGGGAAAAACTTTGCAATAATCGGCTGCGCAGGATTTGTTGCACCAAGGCATTTAAAGGCTATAAAGGATACCGGAAGCAACTTAATTGCTGCTATGGATAAATCTGATTCTGTGGGGATACTAGACAAATTTTTTGATAACGTCCATTTTTTTACAGAATTTGAGAGATTTGACAGGCATGCTGAAAAGTTAAAAAGACTTGGAGATAAAAATAAAATAAATTATGTAAGCATTTGCTCTCCAAACTACCTCCATGACTCCCACATCCGCTTTGCGCTCCGCATTGGTGCGGACGCTATCTGTGAAAAGCCTCTTGTGATTAACCCCTGGAATTTATCAAGCCTTGAGAAGTTAGAAGAAGAAACAGGAAAGAGAGTATATACTGTACTGCAGCTGAGACTCCATCCTGCTTTAAAAAAACTTAAAGAAAGTGTTGAAAAGAGCAGCAAGAAATATGATGTTGACTTGACATACATAACTCCCAGAGGCAAGTGGTATGAGTACTCCTGGAAAGGAGATTCTTCAAAATCCGGCGGACTTGCCACTAATATTGGCATTCATTTTTTTGATATGCTCATATGGATTTTTGGCAAAGTTATCAAACAAGAAGTGCATTACTCGGATAAGAATAAAATTGGAGGGTATTTTGAACTGGAGAAAGCCCGCGTAAAGTGGTTCTTATCAATTGATAAAAAAGATTTGCCAAAAGACTCCGCTACTCCTTCTTTTAGATCTATAAAGATTGATGGAACTGAACTGGAATTCTCTGATGTTTTTTCAGACCTTCATACTGAAGTTTATAAGGAAATACTAAAGGGAAATGGTTGCGGAATTAAGGAAGCAAAACCTTGCATTGAACTAGCGAATCAAATCAGACAAGCTAAACCTTTAATTAAAGAAGAGAAAAATGTGCATCCTTTCTTACTAGACTCTTCTGGCCAGAGTCAAAAATGAATCACAGAATACAACAGCCATGTGAAATAAGTGACTCCACAGTTATAGGAGATGACACTAAAATATGGGCATACACAAAAGTTTTACCGAGAGTAATCATTGGAAAAGGCTGCATTATATCTAGCTTTGTTGAAATTGGCCCTGATGTGATCATAGGGGATAAATGCAAAATCCAGAATAATGTTTCAGTATACAAAGGAGTGACTCTGGAGGAAGGTGTTTTTTGCGGCCCCTCATGTGTTTTTACAAATGTCCTTAATCCTCGCGCTCTGATTGAGAAAAAAGATCAATTTGGACAGACTATTGTAAAAAAAGGAGCATCCATAGGGGCTAATGCTACTATTCTATGCGGAAGGCCTCAAAACCCAAGAATTATTGGAAAATATTCTGTTATTGGAGCAGGAAGTGTTGTGACTAAAAATGTCAAGAACTATTCTCTTACTCTCGGAAATCCTGCTAGGCAAGTTGGATGGGTGTGCATTTGCGGTGATGTTCTTGCAAGAGGAACAGAACAATCAGAAGGCACTCAAATGAAATGCTCTGCATGCAATAGAGACTATAAATTGTTAAATAACGAGCTAGTAAGCTCTAATGAGTAAAATGGAATTTTGCGACTTGCATATACAATATAATCTCATAAAGAAAGAAATCCATAGCAGAATAGACAGAGTTTTAGAGCATAAGGCTTTTATTAATGGTCCTGAAATTGAAGAGCTAGAAAAAACTCTAAAAGACTTTTTAGGCTCTAAGCATGCAATTGCAGTATCCTCTGGAACTGATGGATTGTTGGTCCCCTTACTTGCTTTAAATATTGGTGAAGGAGATTACGTAATAACTACACCATTTACTTTTGCAGCAAATGTAGAGGCTATACTGCTTTTGAAAGCAAAACCTCTTTTTATAGAAATAGACAGCCGCACCTACAATTTAGATCCATTAAAATTGGAAGAACTATTCAATAATTTAAGAGATCCATCTACAAATGAGCACATAAATATAGAAAAAGTAAAAGCGATAATTCCAGTTGATTTATATGGGCAACCCTGTGATTATGATTTTATAAAAAAAGCAATTAATGGTAGAGACATACCAATAATAGAGGATTTTGCCCAAGCATTTGGCTCATCTTATAAAGGCAAAATGGCAGGCACTCTTGGAATGGTAGGAGTTACTTCCTTTTTCCCATCTAAACCATTGGGAGGCTATGGAGACGGAGGAATGATTTTTACAGATGACCAAAATTTAGCAGATAATATGAGATTGATAAGAAATCACGGGCAAAAAGGAAGATATAATCATGAATTGCTTGGATCTAATTTTAGAATGGACACTATTCAAGCAGCTATAATTTTAGCTAAATTTGAATTATTCCATAAAGAAATGAAATTAAGAAATGATGTTGCTAAAAAATACAACCATAAAATAAAAGAAATTGAAAACTCTGATAAAATAATTATTCCTTTTGTTGAAGAATTTTGCAGCTCTTCTTTTGCACAATATACTATCCGCGTAGGTGAACGCGATAAACTGAAAGATTACTTGGTATCAGAAAAAATTCCTGTTTCAGTTCATTATCCAAAACCGATTTACATGCAAAAAGCATTTTCTAAACTGGGCTATAAACTAGGAGACTTTCCAATTGCTGAGATAGTTTCCAGCGAAGTTATCTCCTTACCTTTTGACCCATATAAGACCGAAGAGGAAATAAATTTAGTCTGCTCTAAGATAAATGACTTTTTTGAGAAGTCACTGGCTTTTTCTGAATAAATAAAGAGTATTGTATTTCTTTACTAAGCTAAAACGTTGCAAATCTATTTTATCTTCGTCAGTTATCGCGTAAGTTATGTCTGAGTAATTTGTTTTGTCACTAAATGAACTCCGCAGTATAATGGAAGCGCAGAAGTCTCTTCTTTCATTTATCCTGTTATGGGTACATAATTTCTTTTCCGATATTATTGGGTCGGCAGAAAGGAATAAATTATAATCCTCTATGCTCACAAATTCTTTAATTCTATCCCCCCAGTAAATATTTGCTAATGAAGCATAATTATCATTCTTATTTCCAACTATAAATGTCTCGTCTGGGTATTCTTCACCAATATTTTTCAAATCCTCTGAAATAACGCTTTTTGAAAAACTCTGATTTATATTTCTTTCAAAAACTATCAATGAGCCTATATCCTGCCCTTGAATACTGCTTATACTATTATTCATCTGCAAGACATAAGGAACAATTACAATTAAATTAATAATCATGAAAATAGTTAACTGCTTGTTAAAACCTTTTTGATCTATATTTCTAGATAATAATAGCGTCACTATTGGTAAGATTAGAAGCAGCAGCCTTATTTGTGAATTCATAAATAAAATTATTAGAGCCAATATCACAAAAATGATGTCTTTTTTGGATTCTCTAAACACTTCTTTTTTTAATAAAATATAAGAAAACCAAGGGATAAAAAATAGAATGACTAAACTCATAGATCTTGAGACTAATGTCTCTCCATAAATCCCACCATAGAGAAGTATGGCTGTTGAAGCCATTATGTGCCTAATAATCCCGTAAAATGCAAATCCAAACAGATACTGGTCAAGTATGAGTCTAGGCAATACTCCTATTAAAACAAATATCATAAATCCGATAAAATGAGATAATTTCTTATTGTAAAGAAAACTTAGCCCTAACAAATGTATAAAAAAAAGAGCTCCATCCCAGAAGGCCCATGATAATCCTAAGAGTGCTCCGCAGTAGAAAAGATAATTGATATTTGAAGTAAAGTCATATTTTTTAATAAAATAATATCCCCATAAAAACAAAAGGCTGGCAAGAGATATAGGGCTTATCCAGGGAGCCATGTACCAAACAATTGGAGAAAATACCATTAACCAAAGAGATTTCTTGTTTTTGCCAGATATTACATACACAGAATAAACTATGAGTGATAAGAAAATCAGGCTTGAGAATTTGAAAACAAGATAACTATCTGTCAAGTCTACTATTGGAGCGTGAAGGAGGCCGTATAAGTATGAATGTGACGTTCTTATTTTGGCGTTAAAATCTCCTGAAAAGAACTTGGCAACATTTGAATAATCATAAGTGTCTGCGTTTCCATAAAAATCAGTCAGTAAAACTATTGAAACAAGAAATAAGATAAATACAAAGATTGCCAGCAATTTGATGGGCTTATTTAATTTCATTTTCCTATTTGAACAGACTAAGAAATCTTTTAAATTCGATGGTTGCCTAAAAAATATAGAGGCTAATCGGTGAGGCATTAAGATTTAAAAGCCATAATCTTACCTAATTAATATGAAGAAAATACTCGCAGTTTATGATTTTCTGAAAGAAATTGGAGGTCTTGAGAGAGTCATGTTTTTCCAGGCAAACAGGCTAAAAAAAGAATATGATGTTCGACTAATTTTTGGATATATTTCCAAAAAAGACAAATTAAGAATAATTAATGAACTTGAACTGGATAAATCTATAGAAGTTAAACAGATGAGTAAATTCAAAAATGAATTTATCCAGTTAATAAGGTCTTTTCTTTTTCCTTCGCGAATTAAAAAACATGATGCTGATCTATTAATCTCTCATAGTTTTATGGCATCCCGAATGGCTCATTATAAGAAAAAAAAGGAAGGAACTCCTTATATTGTTGTGCTTTATCACCCTCCTAACTTCATTTATTCTAATATGTCTGGGTGGGTAAATAATATTCCTCGGTTTTTTGCAAAGATGCTTGGATCAACAGCCAAGAGCTATATTAAAAAAAGAGATTATGATGCTGTTAGATCTGCTGATGCTGTGATAGCTATAAGCGAATACAGCGCAAAAAGAGCTAGAGCCATATACGGAATTAAGCCAGTTATTATTTATCCCCAAATATCTAAATTTTTTAAGCTGATTAGCCCTCAGAGAAAAAAAGTATTTTTGAATAAGAAAAAAATCAAAAGAGAATTTATGCTTGCTCATGGCAGAATCATACCGGATAAAAATTACTCTGATTTAATAGACATTGTAAAGACTATAGAAAACACTGACCTTATAATTTCAGGAAGCATATCTCAAAGATATAAGTCTGAATTAACTAAAAAAATAGACTTGCTCGGACTTAATGATCGGGTTAAAATTCTTGGAAGAATACCAAGCGAAGACTTACTTGGATATTACAATTGCGCAAGGGTGTTTTTACTTGCGGCTAAAAAAGAGGATTTTGGCTTGACGCCTGTGGAGGCAATGGCATGCGGGTGCCCTGTAATTGCATGGGATGATGGATCTGGCCCAAGTGAGACGGTGAAAGCGGGTGTTAATGGGTTTTTGGCAAAGCCATATAGCCTGAAAGATTTTGAGGATAAAATTAAATTTGCATTGAAGAAGAAATGGGATAAAAAGACTATAGTAAATTCTGTACATAAGTTCTCTGAAGATGAAATCTCCAAAGAGTTCTTAGCCTTAGTTGGAAAAATACTAAAGGGTTCTAGGGATGTACCCACCCATAAATAATTTTTTAAACCTATTTCCTTGCTTGTTTTATGGAAAGTTATATTTTTTTGGGTTATGGGAAAAGAAAAGAGACTAACAGATTAAAGAAAGTTGTATCTGCCAAAAAGGAGATTTCTGTAATAATCCCAGCTTATAATGAAGCAGGAAATATTGAGAAGATAGTTAAAGCTGTCGAGGAAAACCTCAAAAAAACTAATTTTGGAAAAAGTTATGAGATTATTGTTGTAGAGGACAATTCTAAGGATAAAACTGGAGAAATAATAGACAAACTGGCAAAAAAAGAAAATTTTATTGCCCTGCACAGATATGGAAAAAAAGGGCTTTTTTCTGCTGTGAGTGATGGAATACTAATATCTAATGGAAAGTACATCTTGACACTAGATGCTGATTTTTCCCATCCGCCGGAACTAATACCTAAGATGGTAAAATATGCCCAAAAATATGATGCAGTTATTGCATCTCGATATATTAAAGGAGGTAGTATGAGAGCTCCTTTTATCAGAATTTATGGCTCAAAAATACTCAACTGGATGTGCATCTTTGTTGCAGGCCTTGATGTTTCAGATTTTGGGGGCCAGTTCAGATTATTTAATAAAAGCAAATATGAACAGATCAAGTTTAATACAGAATCTAGATTTGCAGAATATGGTATCGAATTATTTTATAGAGCTAAAAAATTAGGATTTAGCGTTAAGGAAATACCATTTGTGTATAAATTCAGAGAAGAAGGAACCTCAAAAATGGGGAACATGTTTAAGCTTCCGGTACTTGGGTTCTCTTACTTAAGAACTGCATTCAAGCTGCGTTTTGAGAATTTAATTTAGAGAATTTTGCAACATTTTATTGTTTTTATAGATTATGCAAACTTCTCTAATAAGAACTTTGAAAATTACAGTAAAATTGAATTATTCAAACTTCTCTTTAATATATTTATATCGTGCCTAACCATCATTTCTACTAAATCATCAAAAGAGGTTTTTGGGCTCCAGCCTAACTCTCTTCTTGCTTTAGATGCGTCTCCAAGAAGCAAGTCTACTTCTGATGGCCTGAAGTACTTGGGATCTATATCCACTAAAACTTTACCGGTCTCTTTTTCCACACATTTTTCTTCTATTCCAGAACCTTTCCATTCCATTTTTACTCCTGCATAATCGAAGGCTTTTGAAACAAATTCTCTTACTGCATGAGTTTCCCCTGTAGCAAGCACATAATCATCCGGAGCATCTTGCTGCAGCATTCTCCACATTCCTTCAACATAATCTCCTGCAAAACCCCAATCTCTTTTAGCATCAAGATTGCCTAAAGATAATACTCCATCTTCTCCTAGTGCAATTCTAGAAACTCCTTGAGTTATTTTTCTTGTGACGAACTCTCCTCCTCTTCTTGGAGATTCATGATTAAATAGTATTCCTGAACTTGCAAATAAATTTCCAGATTCTCTTTCTCTATAATTCCGAGTTAACTCAAATCCGGCTAATTTTGAAATACCGTATGGAGACCGCGGATGAAAGGGTGTCTTTTCAGTTTGAGGAGTTTCTTCTACTTTTCCAAACATCTCAGAAGTCGCTGCAAAATAAAATCTGCTATGTGGAGATACTCTTTCTAAAGCTCTTAGTACATTTAGGGTTCCGAACATGTTAGTGTTCAAAACATTGTGAGGGTCATCGAAAGAATCTTTTACAAAACTTTGCGCCCCTAAATGGTAAACTTCATCCGGGCGAACATCTTGGAAAACTTCAATCATTCTGGCATAATCAGTCAAGTCCCCTGTATGAATCCTTAAATCTTCTTGAAATTCTGCAATCCTGCTTAATCTTAACTGCTGGTTTTCTGCTGCTACTCTTCTTGCGAGACCATGAACTTCATAACCTTTGCCAAGCAAAAGCTCTGCCAAATAAGACCCATCCTGTCCAGTTATACCTGTAATCAAGGCTCTTTTCATAAGTCTTATTTTAAAACTGCATTTATAATATTATAGATAAATTAGAAGATGTATTTTTCCAGTCAAAAGATAATTAAAGAGCATTTTTAGGAATTTATTATGATAGTTAAAGTGTTAGGATTTGTTGATTTGCTTGCTTCTATTGCTCTGCTTGCTCTAATTTTTGGGATAGATATCCCATTTCAGATAGCTGTATTTTTTGGAGGTCTGCTTTTTATGAAAAGCTTATTTTTACTTACAGGAGATGTCTTAAGTATTTTTGATTTCGTATCTGCTGTTTTGTTCTTCTCAAGTATTTTCTTTGCACCTTGGACTTTTCTCCTTTGGACTTGCTCTCTTATTCTTATGACTAAAGGAATAGCCAGCTTTTTCTAGCTTAGAAAATTGAGTTTGTCACTTGCAAACTCAAATAAATTTTACACTAATGATATTTTTGTCTGAAGTAAATTCAGAAAAAATAAAATGAAGAAATGCCCTCACTGTCAAAATGATGCTGGTGATATTTCTTTGATATCAATGATGTGACGAAGTCAAGTTAGAAAAATACATTTCTTACGTGACTAAAGAAGAAAAACTCCCTAGATTTAAGCAAATCATGGTACACCATCCAGATAATATCTAGGATGGAATGCAAAACCATACCCACAAATACAAAAAATAAAGGGATGAAAAATATTCCTAAAACTCCTATGAGGAGATGGAATTCTACTGTGTGAAACACATGGAAATCTCCTTTTTCACATAAGTCTTTATTCTTTTTAAGAGAAATTATCTTATCGCGCTTTTCATAATTATGATTTAAAGCATTTTTTATGCTCCAGCTGTTTGTCTTCAAACCAGCTGCGAGATAATGATCAAAGTCTATAAAAACCGAAGCAAACCATATTAAGCACAAGTAAAAATAAGGTGTGCTTGGGACTGCAAGCTTGAAAATAACTGAAAAAATCAAACCCCAAAAAATGTGCCACTTTGGTAACATTCAAATACTGCACAATAAAACTTTATAATTATGTCGATCGTGCCTCTTGTTATCGACACGTCGATCACTGCAAAACTAAATTGTTTTAATTATCTATTTGCTTGATTATGTCGGCAAATGCTGGGCGGGTTATTAGTATTCCTATGCTTACCCCTAAAATAGTTGTTAGTGCAAATCCTTTAAGCATACCTGCTCCTGTCCAGAATAATGGAAGCATTGATGCCACGTTTGTTGCGAATGAACCGACTATAATGAAAAATGCAAGCTTTATCTTCTCTCTAATGGATCCTTCTTTCTCATCTTTACTTGATGCATTTAGAATAAGTATTTGATCTCCTACTCCTGTTCCTATACCTGCAATTATTCCGGCAATACTTGGCGCATCCAAGTTCCACCCCAGTAGTGCTGCTATTCCAATTGTTATAAATGCTTCAGAGAACATTGTAAGAATTACCGCCAATGAAATTTTTATTCTTCGGTATTTTATGAAAATTATAATTGAGACAACTATGAATACGGAAATGCCAAGCAAAAGCAGGCTCTTTGTAAACTCCTGCCCTAATGCGGGAGAAATAGTGTCAATTTTGATAATCTCTAATTTATACGGCAAGCTTCCTGTTATAAGAACTGTCTGCAGCTTGTGCATTGAGGCTCTAGCGTCCGCTAAAGCCGCTTCAGGGGTTGTGCCTGCACCAGATCCTTGGATTGAGATCTGTGATGCTACCTGGCCTCGAAGACCCGTACTTATTCTTAATTCGTCAACTATTTCTCCATCAAGAATGAGGCTTAAGTTCTCGGACAGATACTGCCCTCCTGATGATGGATCTATTGAAATTGCTTTTGTTATATCTGCATGCCGCTGTGCTGCCTCTGGGCTAAGAGTGATTGTAAATGAAAATCTGCTTACATATCCTCCATTTGAAGATTGTTCTGGAGGATAAACTGCCGATTGAGTCGCATCGTTACGGAAAACATGAGTGATATCCTTATTGCCTCCAGTGAATGCAGTTTTATTTCCTATTTTTGCAACGAACTCTCCCTGCTCTGAAATTAAAGATCTTAGATTATCGGGACTTGCTCCAGCTACTTCAACTAAAAGATAACGATTTCCCTCTAAATCACTTACCGGTCTAACAACTATATCGCGTAGACCGAAAGTATTGAGTCTTTGGCTAGTGACGTCTATTAAATCCTGCAATTGATCTTGGGTAAGCTCTACGTCCTGTGCTTTGACTATTGCTCTAGCGCCGCCGCTCAAATCTAACCCTGTCTTAATATTTGTTTTTGGTAAATCAGCTACTGTAATATTAAGAGAGTTTGCTAAAAAGACTAATTCTTTATCTTTTGTTTTAATGTCTACTCTTGTTTTTTCTGCGCCGGAGAATAGCCCATCTAACGCAAAGTTGTAATCTTCTATGGTCTCGATAGGCTTTCCGTTTAACTCTGTTATAACATCTCCTTGGACTAGGCCTTCTGCGTGTGCAGTACTTGCAACATCTATGCTTGAGATAACTACTCCTGAATCAAATCTCGGATGAACCATGAGCAATGCAAGCACTAAGGAAATAATTAAAACCCAGATTTTCCAAGTGAATTTCATTTTTTACGCTCCTCATACCATTTTAGTATTGCTGCGTTTAACAGCCAAGTATTAATCATGTCTGCAACC
>ERZ1292623.4185-Hain-H51-01um-R1-4185-length-11912-cov-6_pt1 | contig 11912 bp, 15 predicted proteins | sample MGYA00564398_ERZ1292623 | MGnify/ENA primary metagenome ERZ1292623 (study PRJEB36523, sample SAMEA6512633) | groundwater metagenome | collected 2019-01-07 | study: AquaDiva: Metagenomics assemblies of 32 groundwater samples | reverse complement strand
ACGCTCATCTAGAAGACCAAGACCACCGCAACAAATATTCAGAGAGGAAGAAATCACACAATTCAAACTATTAATATTCGCAACACCAACACTGAAGACACAGTATAAACTATATTTCAAGAAACAGGGATTCCTTCAAGATATATTCAGTGTAGCATTTCGAGCGAAACCAACAAGCTTTACTACTATGGTAATACCACTAAATTATAAATTCTCATCGATTATAACGCGTTTTGCGTGGCAACTAAAACAACACTTCTACCTTATGGGTAGCTTCACGAAGAGTGTTATTGTAAGACCTACAATTCAAACAACGTTTAGAAGGGTATTCGTTGCGCGGGCAAACAGAGATAATTTGGTAGTAAGAGAGTTATTCAGAATGATGGGGAATGATAACCAACCCATAGACAAAGAATCCGATAGTTCTCTCTAACTAAATTTTTCTTTCTTTAACCGTATTTGAGTCAGAGAAGTTATACTACTGCAATAGATTATTCGGTTCAAGACAACCGTTTCTTTATCAAGTTCTTTCTACTCGATGCAAGTCTAAATTATAATCGTTGGGGCGTAACAAACCAGTCGATACAGAAGCACATCAACACATTTTTAGGCAAAGCATTCGTAGTAACTGAAAAGTTAGATCACCTCAACGGCAAAGATCCTAAATCCACCGCGTTTGAAGAAGCATTAAAAATACAGGAAAAATTTAGAGCTGGCACTATTATCGACGTGGGATATGATGAGCGTTCTGGTAAGGCGTGGGCAAAAGCAGAGATAACAGATAAGAAGGCCCAGGAACTAATCAAACAAGGTAAGATAAGATACGTTTCTCCATCAATCTCATTCCGCGACGAAGATATAATCAAAAACGGGGAGCAGGAAATTATCACAGACTTCATAGGAATGCATGTCGCTGGAGTTTCAGATCCGGCTTTTGGTGTAGTAAAGGCACAGATCAAAGGAACGTGCACTGGCTCGGAGCATGAATGTTCCAAACAATTGCAGATGGTCCAAGCATGTTATCGTTGTGGTGAAGTTCATTATAGACAAGCCCCGATGGGCGAGTATAAAGATTTTGATGATTGTGTTTCAAAGAACCAAGATAAGGATGATCCAGAAGCTTACTGTGGAGAAGTAAAACGAAAGATAGAGGGAAGTTCTCTTGAACATAATAACCCTTCAAATAAAACAGTAATGTCAGATAATTCTAAATCAGAAGAAATAATCAAACAATTACAAGCAGAAGTAGCAACTTACAAACAAAAACTGGCGATGGAACACGAGGGAGAATGTCCAGAAGGCGAACATATGGTCGACGGTGAATGTAAAAAGAAACAGGAAGTAAAACTCACCGAAGCCAATAAACGCATTGCGGATCTAGAGTCAAGATTACTCCATGCCGAAAGAAGTACACCCGTTGAAAGAATCATAAAGGCAAAGACAGATCTTGGAAAGCTCAAGCCAGAAGAGGCGTCAACCGAATCTGAGAAACTGTTCAAGCTTGATACTGAAATGCTCAACGAAATGGCGGCAGAGTATGATGGACTTGTAACGGCAAAGACTCAAATCAATAGGGAAGTCAGGATGCCGAAGTACCAGTACGCTTCAACAACCAATCAGGATCAATTTACAAAATCAGCTTACTCGATTCTAAAGGAGCTTGGTGGTAAGTAATGGTAGCAATAGGCGAAATTGCAAAAGCAGGACAATTCGTCGTAATCGGTGTTAAGACCGATGCAACTGGAGTTACAAAGGGCGACGTGTGTTCTTTCGATACTAACGGATTGCTTCAGGTAGCACCAACAGCCGGAAGCGATGGCCCATATGGAGTAGCAAAGGAAACTAAAGGAGCATCAGTAGCATGTGGTATAATAGTTGAAGGTTATGTCTATGTAACCGCAGACGGTGCAATCAAGAATAACAAATTCGTGATAGTATCAGCAGCAACCGCAGGACAGGTAATAGTAGCAACACATGCGACAGTAGCAACCACACCAACACAGACAGACGTTCAGGCAGTACAGAACGAACTCTGGCGAAGGGTTGGAGTGTATATCTCACATGAAGCAGAACAACTTGGAACAGATCTAACAGCAGCCGCAGATGGCGATGTAATCATGATCAAATTGGGGGTGTCATTCTAAAATGGCAACACAATTAGAGTATGAAGAGAGACACAACAAGATAAACGCAGTAACATACTGGCCCGCAACAAGGAAATTCTATGTTGGCGCTCTAGATACTGATATAGTCGATGTTAGAAAGGATAGCGAATATACACAGATCGCAAGGCTGAATCTAGAAAAGGCAACTATTGAGGAAGGTAAGTTTGAACCATTGGATCAGGAATATTGGAGAGCCGCAGAGAGACAAATGCGAGCCGGTGTAAGAGACACATCAACAATCACAAACATACAGGTAACACAACTATTAACACAACTGATAAACGAAGAGTGGAGAAACTTCTTTGCAATAAACGGTTGCACAAGAATACCGGTACCAAAACTAAAGTTAGACATACCTTACATCTCAACAAGGAGAACAGCACAGAAGAAAGTTCCAGAACTCGTAGACATTAACTTGGATAAGAGTGTGGAATCAAAAGTGTCGTTAAGTCTATGGAAGAATGCAGACGCAGTAGGTGTATCAGACGAAGCGCAGTTCCAGGCAAACATAGCACCGTTCGAGCTGGAAATAAACCAGACGGCTGGAGCTTTGGGTTTAGCATGGAATGATCAAATCACAGCAGAAATCGAGACATTCACAGCAACTACAGAAGCAGATTGGGGAGCCATGACGACAAACGCAGACTTTAGCGCAAACAACCCACTAGACGATATTCAGGGAGTAGAAACCACAATCAACAGTAACCATCTAATAGCAAACACAATAACAATGCATCCGAGAGTATTCAGCGACTATCTATCCAACACATTCATAAACGGATATGATCCAGCCGCAGATAGAACAGGACTTGGAACAGGAGTATTCCCACTACCAAAGTATAACCACATCACCGTAATAAGGGATGCTGGATTCACAAACACAAAAGCCTCACTATACGACAGAAGAGGAATTGTGTTCGGCGAGGGTCCAACAGTTGCAGAGCAAGCGAGGAATGCAAGTGCGGGTGCTTCGATGTACTACATAAGACAATTCGGTGAAGTTAAGAAAGTGGATAACATCTTCGGTAGAACCATGACAGTCGTGTCGGCTTAGTAACCTTAATTCTCTTTATTTATTTTTTATTCAAGAATGAGTGATAACTATGTTTCGTGTTAAATGTATGGAATGCCGCAAAACGGCAGATGGTGAAAGTATTAACCAGGCACTGGACAGCGTACCGCATACAGAAGGATGCCCATCTCATAGACTCGGTGTAGCTGTGCGTTATGACTCGATAGATCTCTCGGTGTCGGATTCGTTTTGAAATGCGAGAAACACGACAAACCCGTGAACATGATCCCACTCAGTAGTTATTTCAATAATATAACACTTGCACACATATGTCTGTCATGTGGTGAGATAATAAAAAACGTCGAAAATATAGGTTTATTTAGGAATCTTCTCATAAAACAAACTCCATATGAAAGGAAATAACGTCAAACTTGGCGCAGGTGTAATCTTTTATCAGGATTATTTCGGAATGCGCCGCTTGCTTTATTCGTTGAGGAATTTAGACTATGTGTTCTGCATCGATGGTCGGTTTAAAGACTTTCCAAACAAGGATGAGTTATCAAGTGAGTCGGTAAGACAGACTGTTAAATCATTTCCTAACGCGATATTGATAGATGCTCCTAATTTATCCGAGCCGGAGAAGCGCGATATATATTTCAAACTCGCACAACAATATTTATGTGATTGGCTTCTTGTTATAGATAGCGACGAGTGGCTGCAATATTTCGATTATATCAAGTTCCGCGAAATAAAATGGGATAGCGATGTATTATTCATACAGATACACAAGAGGGAATTCTCGCTGCCGGTAGCTTGGCAGATACGCTGGCATAAGATTAACCATCAGGCAACATACAAACACGGACCAAGGCATTTCGATCTCCACATTAATGATAAATATCACACGTTGGGACTGCGAGCGCAAAAACCATTAAAGGTAACTAACGAGTGTATAATATATTCTGATGATAGAATGAGGGATAAAGCACACCTGCAAGATCTGGACGATTATGCCAAGTGGTTGAGCAAATATGAGAAACCGTTGTGGCGAAGGGTGCGTTAGTTCTATTTTCTAATCAACCAATATATTAGTGTATGGCAAAACACGTGGAACTCGTTGAGAATAATTTATCGGGTTCGAGAAAGCAACTCTATAAGAAACTGAAGAAAGATGGGATATATGGTAGAGCGTGGCTCGCAGACGAATCACTCATTCTAACAGACGGGACTTAGTTCTCATTTAAATTTAAACTCGAATAAATATATAGTTCGGCGAATTTAATGAGTAGAGATAGTTTAGGAATAGATGATAAAGAACCATGGCGCGGTAGTCATGTAAGTACACGTGAATTTGATAAACTTGAAGGGCGATTCAACAAACTAGACGAGAAGGTAGACTGTATGGATAAGAAACTTGATAGAGTGATAACACATATAGAAAATCAGGAGAAAGCCAAACGGGATGTATATAAGAAAGCTGGAGTATTATCAGCGGCAATAGGCACGCTAGTAGCAGTGATCTCACGGGTGTGGTAATTGAGTAGATGCCCCAACTGTTCTGAGTTTGTTGATGATCGGTTCAAGAGAACGCATAGGTGTTCCAACTTTTCATTTAAGGAAATGTTTTATGGGCGAAGGAAATACTACTGGCTCTTATGGGGAATTGGGTTTACTATATGGAACGCATACTGGTTGCTTAATTGGAGTTAAGTTATATGGTATTAATTTGTCTGCGGTGTGGCCGTGTATATGATTCAATCACAGGAAACCACATCCATTCAGGTATGCATTTATGCGATGACTTATTGTCAGATAATTAGGATATATGTACGGAATATCTAACATATGGAAACAACTATTACCAATCAAAATAAGTTCTACTAAAACCGTAGACTGATATAGAATACTCTATGAGTGAATATAAATTCAAAAAGGATTTGGATTTCGTTCTCGAACAAATAATAGAAAAGCGAAGGGAGCTTATAGAATTGGATAACAAACTATACGAACTATACTGCCAGAAATTTGACGAAGAAAATAACACTTACGTACAACAAGCGGTAATAGAAGGATAAGTTCTCTTTTCTCTATTTCTTGACTTAGCGAGTATGTCAGATAACGGAATACCAGAAAAACTGAAGGATGATAAGGGAAGGGTAATTGTAGGACTCGCGGCATCTGTCAGTGCTGTAATTGTCGGTGGATTCGTCGGTGTACTAACGGGCTATATTCCAGCCGATGGAGTAGCAAGTAAGGAGATCACCGTATTGTTTGTAGGTCTAGCTGGTGCAGTGGTCGGGTTCCTATTCGGTAAGAAAGCATAACCTAGTTCTCTAAGATTTTATAAACGCCTTTTTCTCTAGTGAAAACAGGAATAAGTATAATCCTTGGAATTTTATCGGCATTTATATTTCTAATATTTCTCAATCAGTTAGCTTATGGATACGCGGTGGGGGACGTACCATGCTTCACATACTTCAAGGATGTAGGTACAAACTTCTCGGTAGAATGCATAACGTGGGATCACACACATCTAACATATCATATAACCAACGAGATAGAGCCAGAATATTCTGATTATTATCGATGGGCGTTTGGCACGTGGCAGTATTACACCAACGATCTAATAACATTCTCCGAAGTTAGTCAAGCACACAACGCGAATATTCAAGTGAAGATATTGAAGGAATTAGAGATGTGTCCTGGAGCTTTGGGTTGTACTGAATTACAGCATAATGAGGGGAAATTTACAAACATATACATCTATGCATCAAAGAAAGAATGTCAATACGACACATTCACTTCATGTGTTGATATACCAGACAGAAAGTTTTGGTTGGCAGCACAGCATGAAGTCGGGCACAGTGTTGGACTAAATCATGTTCAGGACAACCTTATAGAACCCATCGACACCATGCATTTTAAAGTTGAGAGTGGATTAACGATAGTGTCGAAGGACGATCTATGGAAGTTACAAGAGATGTATAAGAAACCGATAATGGTTGAAATGAAGAATGCACCATATAGTATGTTTGAAGATAAGGTACAATTTGTTCCAGACAGAATTACGGTAAAGGTTGGCGACACTATAACATGGATAAACAGGGATGATACTGGACTAGATAGGAATCCACATACTGTTACTTCGGGTACCCCTCAAGGAGAATGGGGTGTAGACTTTGATAGTGGTAACAAAGCAATGCAACCAGACGACTCATTCAGTGTAACATTTGATGAGAAAGGCGAATATAGCTATCTTTGTAGACTACATCCGTGGATGTTGGGTAAAATAATCGTGAGTTAATTCATACATAAATATTAATATCGAGAGAGGTGGATTACGAAGATGTATAACACGTCATCATGATAAACTGAGGCAAAGATATCTTAGACAGAGAGGTTATTAGATAAACTTGTATTATACAAACTTGTACACCCCTAAGTACTTTAGGAGGCAACCTATCAGCAAATGACAACTACGAATGAACAATGGACATCAAAAGATAGGCAAATAATCATAAATGATACTTGATATATTTTACAAATTTAACAGAGTTTGTTAAAAGTGTTATTTCTATGTAGAGAACAAATGTGAGTTAATAGGAAAGGTGGGTTCTCTTTGTTCATTTTATTGAACATGTGTTCATTATGGTGAATCGTGGTAGATTCGAGATTTCCGAAATAATTACAAAGTTCGAGGTAGATCAATATCTCACCAAATTTCCCCCAATGGGAGTTGTGGGAAAGGATGGGGTGTTGAGAATGGGAATTCACGATGCGCCCCATCCATCCGTTCTTATTATACTTTAGTTCTCTTGTTCGCTTTGTCACCATTTTAGTGACGTATGATGAACGTTTCAACTTCACTCAGGAATCAGAGAACCAGAGAGCGCAAGCAGCTAGGCAAACTACCAAAACCAATTCCCAAGACGCAATACAAGAAAACAGACGAATTGTATTTAAAATGCAAGGTAACAAACTACTCACTCAGCACCGTAGATCTAAGGATAGAATTTTGGTTGGGTAATAGACTTATTGATAGCGTCGGGCGTGATTCAATAGATCATATATCTCAAGTTCAAAAGTTTGTAAAGCCTTTCAGATCTGTAGTGTTGGGTAAAGTATTCACTGTCGCAGAAAGAGATGAGGATGCCATGATAACTGTAGCTACACTATTTGATTACACGAAAACGGACCATCGAAATATAAAAATCGAGTTGATCGAATAATGGCCAAATGCTCCTCACCAGCATGTCCATTAAGGTTGGAAGAACTCACAAACGACGCTCTAAAATTAATGAGGGTAGATCACCACGATAGACAGCGATTCCTAGCAGCCTATTTCTGCTCACCCAACTGTGCAATAAACTGGCTCAAAGACGCTATTACAGAGCATGATTTATGGATGACCGAACAAAAGAAACCGTCTAAGGAATTGCAGTACGGATAAGTTCCTTAACACAATTTAACACGATTTAACAATCATGGTATTACGACACCAGAGAACAAAAACAACACAACAGACATTCAAACTATCAGATAGACTAGAAGCCAAACTGACAACTCTAGCTAGCATAATAAAACGGAGGATGATAAAGGATAATCTATCAACTAATTCGTTAAAACAGATTTACGGCGACGAGTTAGATACAATCCTACAAGAAGCAATCTCAGAAGTATATATTATTGGCATGAAGTCGGTTGATAAAGCAACGAAAGATTTCTCGGCATTAGATCAACAAGACATTCAAGAAATGGAAAACCTACTTGCAACACATAGAGAAAACTTTTGGAATGCGTTGGATGAGGAATCGAGCAAACAACAATTAGAAGAATTTGGAATAGAGCCGAAAGGATTGGAATTAAAAGATATTATTGGAATGGTAGCAATCGGTTTAGGAATAGGCGTACTATCACAATCAACAATCAACACAGTAAAGAAAGTAAATGAGAAGGCGAAAGAAGAAGGAAAAATTATTGTTACAACCTCACCACCACCAGCACCAAGACCACAACCAAGTGGAAAGCCGAAGATCCCAATAGGCGAGTTTGGGTTATACTGGATCTCAGAGAGAGATGATCGGGTATGTCCGATCTGTGAGTCATTAGATGGAACCGTAGTAACAGACGACGAATTATTCTTTGTTAAACCACCACTAAAACGGAAAGTTGGAAGGCAGATGGAAAGACATCTTAACGGACCTCCAGCTCACCCGCGATGTCGCTGTCGAGTTTTGCCTTGGCGTTCGGGTAGGATATTCTTAACTTAGTTCTCTTTGCATAATTTCACCGATTTTACTTCGGTGGTTCGATATAGCGTATTATACGTTAGCGAAAATTAAGAAAAACTTAGAATTACTTCCATCAGATACTAGCCTTGACGCAACGTTGGATTTATTCGGTGCTGAGGCTGACGATTGGATAGATGCGGTAATGGGTAATACAGCCGTACTACCTACACCAGCTGACATTATAATAGAAGCCGCATCCAATTATGCCGCAGGAAGATATCTCGCAAGAGTGAAGCCCGATAACCTAGAACGCTCGAACCAGCTTATCCAACTGGCGAAAGAACAAATTTTAGAATACACTAAACCGTTTAACGCTTTCGTAGTCAAATCAAAAGCTTATGCTAGCTCACCGTTGGCTGATGAATAACCATGTCAGAAATTGATAAGATGAAGATAGATCTGGCGAATGATATAATTTCCAGACTCAAATATGAAATAGAATCTACCAACTTTCTAGGATTTCCACCGATGGATTACACTGGTCAATTAAAGAATAGTTGGGAAGCTGTAAGAGACGGTGAGGATGTTGTTATCGGTACGCGGTTGTTATACGCAAAGATTATGGATGAAGGTAGGCTCCCAGGATCAATGCCACCGATTAAAGCGATCTTTCCATGGGTTCTACAAAAAATAGGTGGACGTAATCAGAAAGATATATTATCGAAAGCATTCGCAGTAGCCAAGAAAATAGAAAAGAAAGGCATTGAGGGACGTAATTACATTCGTAAGACATTATTTCGTATGGAGATTGAGAGTAGAGCATGAGTGCCGTCGGTTTACAAACAATAGATGATATTGATACACTTTTAACAGATAACTGGACAGCCGCAAATACAGATTCAGTTACTCCAATAATTACAAATTCATTACAAACACCGTGGGAAGATCTAGACTATGGAGCCAAAGATCACGTATATATAAAATTGGATATAGATGTTTCACGTGCAACCTTACACGCCGCAGAATTCTTTCATGATGTTGCTATTACATTGGAAATAGGAACTGGTGGATTGGGTAGCATACAGGCAGGACGGGCGCATTTTAAGAAAGTTGTGGATGAAGCAATTAGAATCATAAATGCGAATGCCAGACAGACAGGATATGCTAAAACAGTGGTAAGAGACTTTCAACCACGATACTTTAAGGAACGGAATATTTTCTTGGCGAACGTGCATCTTGATCTCCTGAAAGTACGAACAACTTAGTTCTCTATAATTTCAATTCTCTTAGTTTATTCGGTTGTTAGTGGATTGAGTGAAGTAGCGATACGAGCAGTATGCACGTTTTGCGGTAAGGAGTTATCAGCCGTTTCTAGGGATGGGGTTAAAGTTTTGAAAGAGAAATGTGATTGTCGTATGTCTAAGGATTATTTTGATTCTAAAGTTGTGGAGAAGCCACGAGTCTACAAGAAACCAAAGGAGTTGGAAGTAGATGGGTAATTCTGGAATTTTTGCGTATATCGAATATGGAAAACAAAGCAATTTTACTACGGCTGTTGCTGTTGGTGGGGCAACCAGAGCTTACGGCCTTGACCAGAAAGTAACATCGTTCTCAATTAATGAAAATAAAATAGATTTGGGTGATCTGAATTCTCCATTGATTCAGAAGTATGCTTTTGGTAATTTTGAGGGTTCTCTAGGTGTAGAGTGGGTTTTATCAAACCCTTGGATTTTCGATAGTGTTTTAGGGAATGCCGCATCAACTGGTGCTGCTGGTGATTTTACTCACACTTATGATGATTCCAAGACTGTAAACGCTTTCACTACCGAGTTGGGATTCGATGCGGAAACTACAGATCGAGTAATACAAATACAAAGACAGACTACTAGATTGTTAACAATATCTGCGGCGATGAATGAGACAGTTAAGACGAGGGGTGATTTTCAATTTGGAGCAACACCAACAACCGCAGGAACCACACTAGATGCTTCAATAACTGCGGAAGACGTAGGATCACAATTCGCATATACTATGGTCTACAGCACATTAGAAAATCCGTCTGGAACAGCTCTAGCAGAAGTGCAAAGTTTTGAGCTTACAATGAATCCCAACATCAGAATGATTTATGAACCAAACTCGGAGAACGCCGTAGCTGCGTATAAGGGAAGACTAGATTTATCAGGAAGATTCGTTTTATCTGTGAAAGACAATACTTGGTGGAATAATATTAGGGCAAGAGCCGAGCCGACAAATAACACAATTCGTCTAGCTTTCAGTAACGATCTTACACTTACGAATGAAAAGGCAATACTCATTACACTAACAGGTCTGGGACTTGGAACTTTGAACATACCAATAGATCAATATGAGTTGGTAACGGAAGAAATCCCATTTACTGCTAGAGATATTCAGGTGATCGCAAACAACGGAACCTCACTACCACCATAGAGATGAAAAAATGAAAGAATTTGATTTCATATGTAATGGGTTTGTAAAACTCCATGTTGATGATAATCCAAAAGCCGGAGTAATAATGAAGATTCTAAAAATGACATTAAAGCATAGAGCTGGTAATGCGATGCCAGAGCCAGACATAGACGAATATGTTGTGGGATTGGCAACAAGTCTAACTGAAGAATTTAGGAATAAACCGATGGAAGTACGAGATCTACCATGGGATAAATACGCTCAACTGTGCGAAATATTAGGAGATGAGTTTCCAATGGAGCGTTTTTTATACCCTACGGCGAAACTGATATTCGGAAAGAAATTAGAGAAAACGGACTCGATATCGCTGACAGAATCTACTTCGAGTGCGCCAAGTTCGGGATAACTCAAAAGCAGGTGGATGAGGAATATGATTTCTTTGTTCTCAAGGGAGTCATCATGCAAGCAATTTTGGAGATGTACGAAATGGAGAAAATGAGTAAGAGGTTAGGTAAATGAGTGCGCGTGGTTACACAGTTACAATCAAGTTAAAGGATGATGGTGCACTTCAAAGACTGGAAAAGTTAGAGCGTGAGGGTTTGCGTCTTGGTGGTGATTTTAACAGAGCCGCAGGATTACCAACACAACAATTTGGTTCGTTGCAGAAAGATTTATTAGGACAGTCAAAAACCCAATCAAGTTTATTAGGAAAGATATTTGGTGGATCGATGGGTCAACTTCTAAAACTTACTGGTATAGGCGCAGGTATTGGTATTCTTACTACGTTAATGACTAAATCATCAGGAATACTTACTGGTGTTTTAAAGATATTTGAGTATGGAATTTTAATATTTATCAAACCCATCGCTGATTTTATTGGGCTTGCACTTAGACCGATAGCAATGTTATTTCTAAAATGGATGCTTACTTGGTACACTAAGGTAATGCCAATATTTACGGATTTTGGTGAGTGGTTGGGTAAGGTATTAGCCGCAGAAATAGCACCACCAACATCAACACCGCCGGCGGGGGGTGGAGAATTACCATCACCGGAGTTCACAGATCCGTTTGAGGCGT
>ERZ1292623.4184-Hain-H51-01um-R1-4184-length-11913-cov-3_pt1 | contig 11913 bp, 13 predicted proteins | sample MGYA00564398_ERZ1292623 | MGnify/ENA primary metagenome ERZ1292623 (study PRJEB36523, sample SAMEA6512633) | groundwater metagenome | collected 2019-01-07 | study: AquaDiva: Metagenomics assemblies of 32 groundwater samples | reverse complement strand
ACATCGTCACGCAACTGTGAAAATGTTGCAACTTTCTCTTCCTGGATTTTTCTGAATGCTTCATATCCCTGCATGAAAATAATGATTTCCCGCAAAGCTTCCAGAATATCTTTACGCAAGTTTTTAGGCTCATTTAACTGGATCATCATGTTGAGCCCCTTATCCCTTCCAGCGGCGACTGGAGCAGTCAGCGATCTACCGGTTTTCACCGTCTTTTTCACCGCTGCCCGCAGGGGCATTTTTTTAGTCTTGGCCATAGGGGTCTTTAGAATTCCTCAGGTTCATTTAAAGATTGGTTGATAAAGTCAATTTTCTTTTCTACTTCCGCCAATGCATTCTGCCACATCTCCAGCTGATGGTCCTCTTCGTTCTTGAGGTCATTGATCTTCAGCAGCGTAGTTTTAGCATCTTCTAATTTTCTGTGGATCATTTTAACCAATTCCAACACTTCTTCATACTCATCGATTTTTATAAATACCGGCATCTTATCCATTTTTAATCACCTTGACCTTTAAACAACGTTTTGTCCGTATGCAATAAATTATCATGCAGCGATTTCATAAGCTTACGTAGCTTGTTAAAGTTATGTTCTTCATTATATTCTGACGCTTGCAGGCTTTTGCTGGTCTCTCCCAGTTCAGCAAGTTTTCGCCTTAAATCGTCCAATTCGCTCAGCATCCGCTGGTACACATCTACTTTTACATACAAATCCTGGCGGGGCATAAGATCGGCCGGCGAAGGGAAGGCGGCAGGCTTTATGGCTCTGGGTGGAGGAAAGGACGGCGGGAGGGGAATATTTTTTTCCTCGGAAACGTCCATCTCTTCTGGAAAAGCCAATGGTTTACTGAAACCGACCGCTTCTTTCACTTTATCAGGTTCGATTATGCGTTCATAAGAAGACGGGGCAGGAAACCGCAGGGCTTTTTCATCGATCATCTTCCCTTCTGGAAAGGGAACTCTAGGTACAGCTTTCTTCCTACCAAATAACCAGCCCATATGGCTCATAAGTGAAAGGGCATTTAAAAAGTTTATTTAGTATTATATAATAGTAACTGTGTTGTATGTATTGGATTTTAAGAATATTTTTAAGCTGAAGATAAGCCGGATTTTAAATGAGAACCAGTTTATTTTTGATCATTGCTCTGTTTTGGTCATCAGCCGCCTTAGCTTCCGTGGAAATTACGGAAATAATGTATGCTCCCAACGCCGAATGGGGGGGGCAGTACAACGAATGGGTTGAATTACATAATCCTGAAGATTCAATAATGGATACTTCCACCTGTTTTTTTCAGAACGAACCTGCTTGGGGCATCTTACCTCCCGATTCTTATTTGGTTTTAGTCAGAAAAGAAGAAAAATTTCTCGCAAATTACAGCATAACCAATTATCTTCCTCTTTCCTTTGGCAGTTTGAACAATGAAAAGGAAGTATTATTGAGTCTTAATTGTGATCTGAACAATTATTCAGTTGTTTATACTCCGACAACAGAAAGCAAGCAGGGAAAAACACTCGAAAAAACCAGCGCCGGCGAATGGAAAGAAAGTTTGATTGCCGGAGGAACTCCGGGGCGCAGCAATAGCGTTGATGAAGAGACCGAAGAAATGTCTCCGAATGAACCTTTACCTAAGACTGCAAAGATAACCTTATCTGCGAATCTCGATGAAATACTTTATCTAAATAATTCCTATACTTCTCTTTTTTCTATAAAAATGGGCGGAAAAGAAAATTGTTCCATAATAGATACAGTAACCATCCATTATAATCTCTCCAAGCAAAGCTTTATAGTTAAAGATGATTCCTTCACCAGAGATCTCGGCTGCAGCGGTACAGCTTCTACCGGCAGTTTTACTCCGCAGGAAATCGGCGATTACACTCTTTGCGGAACGATAATCAATACCACGACCAGCGAAACCGATTTTGCTGACGGCGCAGTCTGCGCAGATTTCGAAGTGATAAGCGCTTCTTCAGTGCTCTGCGATATCGGTTTGGAAATAAACCCTGCCAACCAAACTATTTTTTATGAAAATGGGCAGGCCGTAAAATTCACCCCGGAAATAAATGATGAAACCTTTCCGTTTGTCATCGAGTATTGGATAGAAGACTTGTTCAAGAACATAGTAAAGGAAAAGTTCAACACCACCAACACCCATCAAAAATCATGGACGGCCGATATCGAGGAAGAAGACCGGGTGCTTTTTATCAAAGCGATAGCCCATCCCAGCTGTAATGATACCAACCTTACTGATAATGTAGCCGAGTCAATGTTTCTTGTCGCTAATAATGAAGGGGAAGAAATTTCTGCTTCTTCCGCCGACGAGATGAATTCTGCCATCAACATCACCGAAATAAGCCCACAGCCGGTGTCTTTCGGCGGGGTGGTCAAAGCCGATGTGGAGATATATAAGAATTCTACAAATAAATATTCTGTTTCCGCCTGGGCGGAAAAAAACGGGAAAGTCATCAGCGAGAAAACTAAAATCAACCTCAAGACAAAAAATACTCTTTATGAATTGACTTTGCCAGTGCAGATCAAACCGAACTGCGACGCTAAGATAGAACGCGGCACGGCGACATTGGTGGTGGAAGGTTTAGGCACCAGCGCAGAAAAAGAGTTTACTATAGAAGGCATAGATGCAGATCTCTGTCAAAAGTCTACGATCTACTTAGAAAAGGAAAAGGCCGGAATAAGCGAAACCGCAAATAATGTGAAAAATATGGTCCAAATAACTGACTTGCGGGCAGAGATTAATGCCGGGGAAGCATTCCGGTTAAAGGTGCAATTTTTAGACGATGAAGATGCAGAATTTACTGCATGGAGCTATCTGTACCGCGGGAGTAAATGTTATTCCTGTTCTTCCGGCAATCGCGAAGAAAATAAAATAACTTTTTCCGTAGATGAGAAAGAAACCAAGACTGTAGAAATGCTAGTTATTGCTGATCCGGATTTGACCGAAGGGGAATATTCCCTTATGGTGAAATACCGGAAGGATGGCAAAAAAACAGAAAAAAGCATCAGCCAAAAAATACGGGCAGTCCAGCCGGCGCGGTATTCAAACCAGAGCCTGCCCTTATTTTCCAACCCCGAAAGGCCGGCCCTCTCTTCTGAAGAAAAAATGGGTAAAAAATATTCTGGGCATAGCGGCATCGTGGTATATGAATCGACCGCTGAAAGGTCCAAAAATCTGATCTCTTGGGTGTTGTTTGCGGTCTTCGGTTTGCTGAGCATAGTTTTGGTAATAGACAGAGGAAACACTTAAAAACCCGCCACGTTTCTACGCTTCATGGAAAAGAATATCCATTTCCGGGCGGTCATAGAAGTTCTGGGCAAACCTAAAGAGCATGTGGATTCTGCATTAAAAGGCTACATCCAAAAACTCAAGGAAGATACGCATTATGCCGTCCTTAAAGAAGAGCTTGCCGACCTTAAGAAACACGAAGAGAACGATCTGTGGATGGTCTTTGCCGAATTGGAAATAAAGACGGCCAGCCTGACCCACATCATCGATTTTTGTTTTGAATACATGCCTTCATTGATCGAGATAATCGAACCGCACGAATTAAAGATCTCCAGCTTAGACGTTTCGTCTTTCCTGAACGATCTTCAGGCAAAATTACACGGCGTGGATATGCTGGCCAAGCAATTAAAGATGGAAAATCAGGTCCTTCATCAGACTACCGCCGCGCTTCTGGGCAATTATATAACTGTTTTGCTGCGCCAAGGCAATCTTACTTCAGAACAGCTCAGCAAACTGACCGGCGTAAAACTGGAGATGCTGGAAGATTTCTTAGATAAATTAATAGATGCCGGAAAAATAGATATGAAAGAAAGCATCTACTTCCTGAAAGAGGAAGCTGTCGGGGTGGAGCATGGAAGAAAACGAAAAAAAAGTTGAAGCCGTATTGTTTGCGGTAGGGAAAGAGATCTCTTCAGAACGTATCGCCAGTTTATGTTCTTTGGAAATACCGCAGGTAGAAGCGATAATGCAGGCTCTCAGCAGTCGTTATTCACAGCTGGATAATTCTCTGCAGATCATCAAGAAAGAGAACGGCTGGAAATTAACCGTCCGCGACCATTACGTCCCTTTGGTGAGCAGCCTGGTTTCCAACACCGAATTAGAGCGCCCCCTGATGGAAACTCTGGCGGTCATCGCCTGGCGTTATCCTATAATGCAATCTGAAGTTGTTAAACTGCGCAATGCCAAGGCCTATGACCACATGAAGCAGCTGGAAGAGATGGGTTTCGTCATGAAAGAGAAATACGGCCGGACGTTCAAAGTGAAGCTTACCAAGAAATTCTTTGAATATTTTGATCTGCCCAGCGAAGAAGCTAAACAGGCTTTCCTGAAACATGTGTCTTCTGAAGTCTTAAAAGAGGCTGAAGATGTGGGTAAAGAAGCTGATGAAGCGGAACGGCTGACAGAATTGAATCAGCAAGAAGAAGCTAGCAAGGATGAGATTAGTAAGGCTATGGGGGAGATGAAGAAGGATGGAAAATAACACTAAACGTTTGCGAGGAAAATTACACAAAGTTTTTTATATTAGGTAATTTTATCGAATCTGGGGATAATAAAATGGGGTCACCGGCACAAAAAAATCAGAAATATTTGGACACAATTAAGAGATTAGAAGATGCATGTAAAGATTTGGCATCGCAATACAGCTTAAATGCATATTCAACATCGCATTTATTTCAATTCCCGCCGGACCAAATGGGATTGTTTCCTCCCGGAGATGGCCAAATTCTTTTACGCGATAGTAATTCGCAACTCGTTGCCTCTGTTGAACCGGATCTGGATTACGACCCTCAACAGGATTCTTTAGTTATTAAGAGAGTAGTTATGCGAATTTATGAATCTACATGTAATGGCCAAGACAAAATAGAAGCTCTTGCAAATTCCTTTTATGATAAATATACGCCAAAAGATGATTTTGACAAGGAGAATAATCAAGGATTAGAAGGAATGGTATATGTTGTAAAGGAGTCAACGATTTTTAACAACGATAAGCCCGGAAAGGAAAATGATAACCAGCTTCCATCAATAAAAGTTAGTTTTGATCATGTTACATATAGGCAGTTGGAATCATTAGCTGCCGATTTTTCACAGACTAGAGCACAGACCACTCGGAAGGCAGTGCGTTTTACTTATTACATGATGGAGCGAGTAAATGAAGGTTACAAAATTGCCTTCTTAAAAGAAGAGGAAAATCCCAGACTACTCGTATTTGTTGACGACGAAGGAAATAAATCAACGTAAAAATAGATAATAAGGAGATCGTTACTCTCCTATTTCTACTTAACCTAATTCTTCTCCACCATAATCTTTAATATACTTAATTTCTCTAATGCCCAAATGACTAATTCCACCAAAAAGTACCCAATAAAAAATCTCGTAAATTGGTACTATGGAAATTATTGCACCAGAAAATGCTTTGATAAGGAAGAAAAATTGTTTCAACACGGCAAGTGGCTACAAGAATTTGCAGAAAAGCATAAACCTTTGACCCTGACCCACAAAGAATTTTTAATTTTATTTTATGATCACATGACTTTATGCACTCTGAATGATAGCTTTAAGCGGAGAAGCATTGGCTGGAAATTGTTTGAACGATTAAAAGCGACTCCAAATTACGGCGGTGATAAGATTGTCGTAGAAAATGGCAGGATAAAAACCATCGAAGGGGAGTTGGAACAACCCCGAGGATGTTTGGCTTGTCAACACACAGGAGCGCATTAAAATATGTAACCCATGAAAATTGATAAAATTAGTATTGATGGAACGGAATACAAAGTGCACATCCACTTAGAGCAAAGGGAGAGCAGCAGAGTTTCGATAGGAAAAACTGGCGTGCAGATTAGACTTCCTTTAGAATTATCAAGAGAAGAGCAGTTTAAGGAATTAATGCGCTTAAAGAGGTGGGCAGGAGAGAAACTACGAGATAAACCTTCTGAATTCAAAAGTAAAGGTTCAAGAAAGTATAATGACGGAGATAAATTACAGCTTGGGAACGAAGAATACTTGCTTCATCTTTCTGTTAGTGAAAAACAAAGCAGTTCTGCAAAGGCAGTTGGAAATGATTTTTACTTTACTGTTTCAAGTGTACTTCCAAAAGAGGCTCAACATGAGCATATTTCTGTATTACTAAGCCGTCTGATAGCCCAAAAGAAAAAACCATATCTTGAATCTAAAATTCACCATCTCAATGAGAGCTACTTTAATTTTAAGTTCAAGAAAATATTCTTGAAGTATAATATTTCCAATTGGGGGAGCTGTTCACGTTCTGATAATATTAATATCTCAACTCGTACGCTCTTTGCTCCGGAAGAAGTGATAGATTATGTTTGTATTCATGAGCTAGCCCACCTGCAAGAGAAAAACCATTCTTCTGAATTCTGGAGATTAGTAGAAAAAGCAATGCCTAACTATGAAGAAAAAAGAAAATGGTTAAAAGATAACTCGGATAAATGTTGGTTTTGAAAGGTATTATCCCCTCACAAATAATAAACTTTGTTTTCTAGCTTTTCCTTAGCGATAAGAACTACAATCTCTTCAACCTTTCCCTCAACAAATCTCTGATTAAACCTTCCATTATCTTCAATTCGTATCATCGTTCCTTTTAGCTGCTCGGTAACGATTCTGTGTTTGAGCTTGTCTCTGTTCTTTCTATTGTTCGAATATCCTTTTCCATGAATTAGAACGCGATGATGCCTTCCATCCCACTCGATGTAAAGTCCCTTATCGGGAGTGGCTCAATTTAGCACAAAAAAGCATAATCTTTATAAAGCCAGAAAATCTTGAAATTTTACGACTTTATCGACGATAAATCAAATATACAAGATGTTGTGTTTTAAAGAGAAAAAATGACTGAAACTAGCCCTGAAAATAAGCCGGAAGAGCACGTTGGCATAATCCCCAGAGTGGTAGAAGAGGAGATGAAAACTGCGTATCTAAATTACGCCATGTCGGTCATAGTGGGCAGAGCTCTCCCGGATGTGCGGGACGGCCTCAAGCCGGTTCATAGGCGTATTCTGTACGCCATGCATGACATGGGTATGCTTCATAACAAGCCCTTTAAGAAATGCGCCAGAATAGTGGGGGAAGTATTAGGAAAATACCACCCCCACGGTGATACTGCCGTATACGACTCCTTGGTGCGTATGGCTCAGGATTTCTCATTACGCTATCCTCTGATCAAAGGCCAAGGAAACTTTGGAAGTATCGATGGCGATAACGCTGCGGCCATGAGGTATACTGAAGCCAAGCTCAATAAGCTGGCGGAAGAGATGCTCAAGGACATCGAAAAAAACACCGTCGAATTCAGGGATAATTTTGATGGTTCATTAAAGGAGCCGTCCATCCTGCCCAGCAGGATACCCAATCTTCTGGTAAACGGTTCTTCAGGGATAGCGGTGGGCATGGCTACCAACGTCCCTCCACACAACCTGCGCGAAGTCTGCGATGCGCTCATCGCGTTTATTGGCAATCCGGCCATCAATACTCAACAACTTATGGAAATAATCCCGGCCCCGGATTTTCCTACTGGGGGAGAGGTTCTCTGCGGCAGCGAGCTGCTGCATGCTTATGAAAAAGGCCGCGGAAAAGTCGTCATCAAGGCGATAACCGAAATTGAAGGCGATCAGATAATCGTCAAAGAAATACCTTATCAGGTAAATAAGTCGGAATTGATAGAACAGATTGCTGAGTTAGTAAAGGACAAAAAAATTCTCGGAATTCGTGACATCAACGACGAATCTGACCGCGACGGAATTCGGGTAGTCATTAGCCTCAAAAAAGATGCCGATTCGAACGTGATATTAAATCAACTTCACCAGTACAGCAGATTAACCACTTCTTTTGGCATTAATCTTCTGGCCCTAGTTAACGGAGAGCCAAAAACACTCGGCCTGAAAGAATTGCTGCATTATCATCTTGTTCATCGGAAGGATGTCATAACCAAACGCACCAAATACGATTTAGAACAAGCCCAGCAGCGCGTGCATATTCTAGAAGGTTTGCTGGTTGCCCTCAACAATGTTGACGAAGTTGTTGCCGGCATTAAGAAGAGCAGAACTGTCGAGGACGCAAGAAATTTCTTAACCAGCACTTATTCTTTAACCGTTGAACAAGCAAATGCAATTCTCGATTTGCGTCTGCAAAAAATTGCTTCTTTAGAACAGGAGAAAATTCGCAATGAACATGCGGATCTTCTGCAAAAAATTGCTTTCTATAAAGAAGTCCTGGGCTCGGAACAAAAAGTGTACGGCTTAATCAATGAAGAATTGGAAGAAATCAAAGCAGCTTATGGTGATGGGCGCCGTTCCAGAGTTATGCGTGGAGAATACGAAGATGCGGATATGGAAGAGCTGATCAAAGAAGAAACCGTCGTCGTGACGATGACCAATTCCGGTTACGTGAAACGTCTCCCTCTAGATACTTATAAGACTCAAAAGCGCGGCGGCAAAGGCGTGAAAGCAGCAGGCATGAAAGATGAAGATTTCGTGGAAAGGCTGTATATCACCTCTACCCATGCTTACCTGCTGTTCTTTACGGATAAGGGCCAGGTATACTGGCTGAAAGTGTACCACGTTCCCGAAGCCAGCAGACAAGCCAAAGGACAGCATATCGCTAATCTGATCGAAAAAGCAAGTAATGAAAAAGTTACCGCGATCATCCCCGTCCGTGACTTTAAAGAAGGATATCTCTTCATGGCCACCAAAGACGGCACGGTCAAGAAGACCGAACTTCAGGAATTCTCCCGTCTGCGAAAAGGCGGCATCCGCGCCATAGGCATCGATGAAGGCGACATGCTGGTCGGGGTAAAATACACTACTGGCGATCAGGAGATCATTTTGGCTACCAAGGAAGGTTCGGCCAATCGCTTTAATGAAGGGGATGTCCGCTCCATGGGCCGGGCGGCAGGCGGTGTCCGCGGTATCCGTCTTGATGGCGAAGATGAAGTTATCGGCATGCTCGCAGCAGAGGAGGGGATGGACATACTGACCCTGACTGAAAAAGGATATGGCAAAAGAACTCCGGTTTCTGAGTACCGTCTCTGTAACCGGGGTGGGAAGGGAGTCACCAATATCAAGATTACTGACAAGAACGGGCCGGTAAAAGCGGTGATGCTGGTCGACGGCAAAGAAGAATTGATGCTGGTATCCAAGCAGGGCATCGGCATAAGGATCAAGTGTTCTGACATTTCTATCATCGGCAGGGCAACGCAGGGCGTCAGGGTGATGCGCCTGGAAGAAGGCGATCATCTGGCAGCTGCGGCAAAAATAGTGGCTGGAGCTGAGGAAGAGGCTTCTGCAGAGCAGCCGCAATGAAATATTGCGCATTGGTAAATCCCGGCTTGGAAAATATATGCGGGAAAGAGATTAAAGAATTAATCAATCTTGATACCAAAATAAGCCCTGGTGCAGTTGAATTCGATTCCGATCCTAAAAAAGCTCTCTCTTTGCTGCACCGCGCCCAATCCGTCCGCCGGTTATTGCTGCAGTTGGGAACCTGGAAAAAAACTGACAAGATAAATCTTGAAAATATAAAGTGGCCGGAATGGGTCGCTTCCGGATTAAGTTTCAGGGCAGAGGTGGAAAATCTAAAAGGGCAAGAAAATCGGCTGGCTGTCGCCAAGGCTTTTGTCGGAGCAGTTTTTACTGCCGCCGAAAAACAGCACATCTCTTTGTCCATCGATCTGAAAAAGCCGGATTTTCTGCTGGTAGTCCACTTCAATGGAACGGAATATTTTGCCGGATTAGACCTTGCCGGTTTCGAATTGAACGCCCGCGATTATAGGGTATTTACCAATTCTGCGTCCTGCAAAGGGGATATAGGATATTTCTTTGCACGCAGGTCCGGTTTCGTCCCGGGAAAAAAATTATTGGTGGGATTTGCCAAAGACGGCGTTATCTCTATAGAAGCAGCGCTATACGCGAATAACAAACCAGTCCACCGAAAGACCGCGGAAGAATTCTCTTATTCAAGATTGCCGCTGTTTAAGGGCTTAAATTATGGTCCGGCTAAAACAAAAAAAGCCTCGGTCATCATCGCAATAGATGAAAGCAACCAAAATGTTATCGCAGCTAGAAAGAACGCGCAAATAGCCGGAGTAAGGGAATTAGTGAGCATACAGAGGATGTATCTGGATGAACTGAGCGGAACTTATGCCGAAAAAGAATTTGATAACCTCATTTTCCAGATAACCACTAAAGATGAAGACAAGCTTAATGAGATGTATCATCAGGCAGAATATCTGCTGAAACCCAAAGGTACCCTATTATTCATCAGCCGGCGGGGGTGGGACGCGGCTATTTCTTCTAAATTTACGCTGGTCGCCAAAGAGGAGCTGGAACGCGGCGAGCACATTTATAAGATATTGCTTTTAAAGAAAAAGTAAGCGGCCGGCATTTTTATGACCAATATTTTTATATAGTCCAATTTATTTGATTCATCTATGGTCAGAGGGGAAGAATTAAAAGCGCGGATCAAAGACCATTTCAGTTTTGAAAAAGAAGAATTATCTGTCTTGATCCCGGCAGTTTTTCTCACCGCGTTTATGTTTTCATTTAACGATTGGGGTGAGGAAACGCTGGACCTCAGCTTAGGGTTGCGGAATCTTTTCCTCATGGCGATCCTGGTAGCAGTTTCATTTTTAGTGCGTTTTTCCTGCCAAAAGATATACGCGCTTAAAGAAGGATATAAAGCGCATTACAATGGGTGGTGGACCGGCATAATCATCGCCCTGATCATCACTCTCCTCAGCAAAGGGAGCGTACCTTTAGTGCTTATCGGCGGCGTAGCGGTATCGTTCATGGTGCGCCAGCGTCTGGGCGAATTCAGATATGGTTTTTCTTATTCGGATAATGCCCGGATCTCCTTTTCGGGGATAGCCGCCAATCTGCTGCTGGCTTTATTGTTTGCCATAAGTTTGTTTTTTTTTCCGGAAAATTATTTTTTTAGCAAGGGGCTGTGGCTGAATTGGATCATGGCTGCATGTGCGGTCCTGCCTCTTCCGCAGTTGGACGGCCTTAACATCTATTTCGGTTCACGCCCCTGGTATTATGTGGCGCTCGCTTCAGTAGCGGTGTTCGGAGTGCTGTTATTGACTGGTACGAAGATAGGTTTGATCATTGCGATAGCGATAACCGCGATAACTGCGATAATCCAATTATTGATGGAACCTTAGCTGGACTTTAGAGGAACCTTAGACCATGGCAGATTTTAAGCTTCAGGAGCGCTGGGCGGAAGTTGCAGCTCTTTTTTTTGTAGTTCTCGGATTCATGATTTCCGTGCTGCTGCGCACTCCCGCGATCAGTTACTTGGCGGTATTGTTAAGCGGCCTGCTGGCCGGCAGGATATGTTTTATCGAGCGCTATAAACAGCCGATTTTTCCCTTTATCTTGATAATCTTGGGATTTCTGGCCGGATACGTGGCCGGCAGTTTCTGGGTCAGCCGTTTCTGGACCATGATATTCTTTAGCTTGGGCGGGTTTATTTCTTACCACCTTCATCAGAAAGGAATGGCAGTAACATTTAAAAGTAAAGACTTTATCGAATGACGCATGGCAGAAAAAGTAATGAACTATAAAGTAAAGAGCGTGGTTATCAGCCGGAAACCATCCCACAAAGATGAAGATTCCTGGTATGCATTTATCGGATTATTCGATGAGAACAACCCGCATCTGAAAGGGAAAGCGCCTTTTGAAGTCGTGGAGATACCTAATGTGGAGAAAGTGCGCATAAGGGAATTGAGGAATATTTCTTATTATCTGTTGGGGAGCGACTTGGTGATCAATAATCTGGAAACAATCGAAATAAAGAGAGAAGGAAAAGTCCTTACTTTAACCGGGAAACAGAACCTTCCCAAATAAACTCTTCTATAACAGCTCTGTCCGGCCGCAACTGCCTAAAGTAT